>Ga0307427_1001353_pt1 | contig 12753 bp, 11 predicted proteins | sample SalMarWE160190MG_FD_202162 | JGI IMG/M metagenome (GOLD analysis project Ga0307427, IMG submission 202162) | Salt marsh sediment microbial communities from the Plum Island Ecosystem LTER, Massachusetts, United States - WE1603-190 | ecosystem: Environmental > Aquatic > Marine > Intertidal zone >... | reverse complement strand
GGCTTCGGCGTTTCGCGTTCGGCGACCGCTTGGAGGATCGCCAAGGCGGCGTCCGCTGCGAAGGTCTGATCCTCGACGGCGCCCATCCAGGCGGCTTCGAGGTCGTCGAACTGCCCTGCCGTGGCCAGGGCCAGCAGCGCCGTCACCTGTTCGTCATGCGACTCTTGCGTCATAGCGGCAGCCTCTCCCGGGGCTACTTGGCGGCCTGGTGCTTGCGGATGGTTTCGAGCGGCAGCGCCCCTGTGGGGCCGATGCGGCTGCCGAAGATGAGGATGCCGCGCAAGGAACCGCGGAACTGCCGGTCGGTGCCGTGACCGTGGATGGTCTCGTTGTAGTTGCCGATGGTGAGCGTGCCGCTTCCGGCGCCGGTGGGGCCGACGGCATGGGTGGTCGTCCGGTCGAGGGCGGCGGGCGTGTCGGCGTCGCCGAAGTACCATCGGACGTTGTCCTGGCGGCGGGTGCCGTCGTAGAAGCCTTCCGGAGAGACCGTGCGGTCGCCCTGTTTGAACCGGGCGCTGAGTTTGACGTCGACGAAGGGGTTCCCGGTTTGGGGTCCCTCGAGCGCGAGTTCAAAGATGCCCCATCGCTCCACCGTCTCGGCACCGGCGACGGATGTGGCCATGACGGCGACTCCTGCCACGACGATCAAGACCAAGTTCCGCACCGCAATCGCCTCCTGCATCGTGGACCGGGCGGTCGGACAAGCCGGACTCGGGACAGGAGTGTAGCAGAGGGCCGGTCGCGCTGCAACATCGCAGCGGCCCGTGCGTGTCGCGCGGGGGGAGACTGTGAAATCAGCCATGCGGCAAAAAGGTTCCAGGAACCTTTTCTGCGTAGCACCCTCCGGGCCCTGCGGGGAAAAGGATCCTGGAACCTTTTTGCCGCGGCCGGGGCACCAAGAGGGTGTTGCAACGGCGGGCGGCTTCGGTTATGGGAAAGGTGCGCCGGCCATGCGGCCGGGGTCCGCATAAGGAATGGCGCGATGGATGAGTTGGATGCTCTGCGAGAAGAACTGGAGCACTACCGGACCGAGAAGGAGAAGATCCGCAGCATCGTGGGGCAGGTCGGCGGCAAAACCAGCCGGCGCGTGCACACCATCATCAACGGCCTGTTTCTGATCCTGGTCCTGGCGGCGTTTCTGTTCGACGTCCTGCGGCACGTCATGCAGTGGAACATCCCCTACTTGCCGACGACGCTCGTGCTGGAGGTCGCCGTGCTGCTCGTGTCGCTGAAGATCATCTGGATGATCCACACGCAGACGAAGGTGGATCACTTCCAGTTCTGGGTCCTCAGCACCATCGAGTTCCAGATGAACGTGATCTCGCGGCGTGTCAACGATTTGTCTTCGTCGATCAAGGCTATCGAGAAGGGCTTGCGGGGGAAACACGCCGACGGTGATGCCTCCCCCGCCGACACATCCTGAGCCCAGGGGCACCAGACCATCAGCGCCGATCGGGAGGCGCGACCAACTGCCCCTTTGCATTTATGTGGAGAGCCTCCATGATACTCGCACTCATTGTGGTGAAAGACACCACCGCTACGCCATTGACAAAAGGCCAAGCCACCTCAAACCGGGGCTCGACCACGATCGCGCCCTGGCGGTTGATGTAGCCCTGGTTGCCGTCGAAGAAGTCGTCAACCGTAACGGCGGCCAAGCCTTCCGAGAAGAACGAGGCGCCAGCGAAGCGAGGTTCGATCACAAAACCGCCTGAGGCATCGATGTAGCCCCACTTGCCCTCGTCGGGTCCGCCCACACGGACGGCCGCCAGACCCTCCGAGAAAGGCATCACGTCGTCGAACCGCGGTTCAACGGCAACCGCACCGGACCGGTCAACGTAGCCGTACTTGCCGCCCTTCTCCACCGGTATCAGACTCGCGTCTTGCTGGGCTTCCGCCCGCATGCGCGCCGGAATGAAGACTCGCAGCAGAGCGAGGCGAAGATCCCACTCGTACTCGGCCCAGGAGGAGCCCTGTAAATCGTAGAACCCCCGCTGGCCCTGGACGGCGAAGAAGGCTCCATACACGCTGATGATGAGTCTGAACTCGCGGCCATCGGCGGTGCGGGCCACTGCCAGATAGCCCGACGCCTTCCATGGCGGGTTGCCACGGTGGTACTCGAAGTCCGCAAGCAGCCGTCGGGTACGCTTGGGCCCCAACTGGACATGGGGTACCGCCGCCAGTCGCGATGCCTGCAGCACGGGCTCGCGAAGGGCATTCAGATCGTAGATGGCCAACGACTCGAACTCGCTCGGAGAGAGACGTGGCGAGGTCCCCCTCTTACCTTGGCAACAGACCGGACTCAGGCAAAGCCACGCGAGACACGCGACCCGTGTTGCTCTGGCGACGCGCGATGAAGAGCCACCGCGCATTGAGGCACCCCTTTCGGGCCGCTGCCGCAGACGGTCACCGGCCGCCTAAGCCTTCTTCCACAGGAAACTCCCGTAGAGGGCGGTGTCGCCGAGTTCTTCCTCGATGCGGAGCAACCGGTTGTATTTGGCGATGCGGTCGGTGCGGCAGAGGCTGCCGGTCTTGATCTGGCCGGCGCCGGTGGCGACGGCGATGTCGGCGATGGTCGTGTCTTCGGTCTCGCCGCTGCGGTGGCTGATGACAGCCGTATAGCCCGCGCGGCCGGCCATATCGACGGCGGAGAGCGTCTCGGTCAGGCTCCCGATTTGATTCGGCTTGATGAGGATGCTGTTGGCGACGCCTTCTCGGATGCCGCGCCCCAGCCGCTTCGTGTTCGTGACGAACAGGTCGTCGCCGACGAGTTGGACCTGGTCGCCGAGGCGGTCGGTCAGCGTCTTCCAGCCCTTCCAGTCATCCTCGGCCATACCGTCTTCGATGCTTCGGATGGGGTACTTGGCCGTCCAGTCGGCCCAGAAATCGACCATCTGTGCGGCCGAGAGGTTGCGTTTCTCGCTGGCGAGGTGGTACTTGCCGGCCCTGTAGAGTTCGCTGGTTGCGGGGTCAAGGGCCATCCAGACGTCCTTGCCGGCCTTGTATCCGGCGGCCTTGACGGCGCTGAGGATGAGTTTGCAGGCCTCCTCGTTGCCCTCGCGCAGGACCGGCGCGAAGCCGCCCTCGTCGCCGACGGTCGTGGCGTATCCCTCTTTCTTGAGGATGCCCTTGAGGGCCTGGAAGATCTCACACGCCATTCGCAGACCTTCGCGGAAAGATGCGGCGCCGAACGGCATGACCATGAACTCCTGGAGATCGGCGGCGAAGTCGGCGTGGACCCCGCCGTTCATGATGTTGCACATCGGCACGGGCAGGACGCGGGCCGACGGGCCGCCGATGTACCGGTACAGCGGCAGGTGGGCCTCGAGGGCGGCGGCCTTGGCAACGGCCAGGCTGACGCCCAGGATGGCGTTCGCGCCGAGGCGGCCCTTGTTCGGGGTGCCGTCGAGGCCGATCATCGTCTCATCGACGCCCACCTGGTCGCGGGCGTCCATGCCGACGACCTTCGAGGCGATGATGACGTTGACGTTCTTGACGGCCCTGGTGACGCCTCTGCCGAGATAACGCCGTTTATCGCCGTCGCGGAGTTCGACGGCTTCGTGCTCGCCGGTCGAGGCGCCGCTGGGGACGGCGGCCCGTCCGAAGGCGCCGCCTTCGAGTTCGACGTCCACTTCCAGCGTCGGCTTGCCGCGCGAGTCCAGAATCTCGCGTGCGTGGATACGGCCGATGGTGTTCGGCATGGCGTTGGCGACTCCTTGCGGAAACGAGTGCCGTTCCATCGACCGCACGTTCGCGTTACGTCGTCGTGTAAACCGGAAGTTGTTCGCGCAGCAACTCGTAGATGGCTTTGTCCTGCTCGATGGCGCCCTTGGCGGTCTCGCGGAACAGGCTTTTGAGTTCCTCGAAGTCGATCTCTTTGAGTTTGTCGGCGTTCTTCTTGTCGTCGTCGGTGGTATTGGCGGCGACGAACCGGGCCATGGTGTCGGCGGCCATGTCGCGGATGAGTTGCCAGAGTTCTCTGCCGTCGCGTGCGGCGATGGCGCGGCCGAGGGCGAGCGACATCGAGAGGATGGCGTTCATGCCCAGGACGCCCTTTCGCTGCATGACCAGGATTTGGTCGGCGGCGGGAGCGTCTTCGGCGATGCGCCCGGCCTTGACGGCCTCTCGTCTCTCGAGTTCGAGCAGTTCGCGGTCGGTCTCGAGCAGCGTGCCCAGGTCCGCCAGCCGCTTGCCGATAAAGGCCGCCGCTAGGATCTGCTCGATGTGCTCTGCGGCGGCCATGCAGCCTTTGCCCTCGTAGCGGCCCGCGCGGCGCCAGGCCTCGGAGAGGGCGTCGTCGTTCTTGGCCCGGACCTGGTCGGCGCTGACGGTCTTGGCGAACCGGAAGGTGCCGTCGCCGGCGGGCTCGAACAGGTCCGTGTACTTCCGGGTCAGGTCGCCGGGTTCGATGATGCTGTCGACGTAGTGGATGGCCTCGTCGACGCCGGCGCTGGTGCCGAGGGGGGTGGCCCCGTCGTAGCGGATGATGCCGCTGCGTCCGAGGAAGAGGGTGGCCCGGCCGGAGGGGATGCCGGCGTTGGTGGCCACCTCGGTGCCGCTGACGGCCTCGATGGCCAGCATCCGGAGCATGAGGCTGGTGATGTCGGCGCCGGCGGCGTCGGGAGCAAGTTGGACATCGTCGCGGCCGGTGAGGGTCCTGGCGAGTTCCGTCAGGTTCTTCTCGGCCTCGGCGCGTTCGGAGTCGGTGACCTCGCGGCTGGTGGCCTCGGCCAGGGCGAGGATCTCCATGACCCGGCCGTATTTCTGGAGGCGTTCGGTGTTGGCCCCGCCGCCCGCCTTCAGGCCGAGGGTGTTCATGGCGGTGGCGATCTCGGCCTCGAACGGGTCGTTCGGCGACTTCGAGCGGTGCGAGACGACCAGGTCGCACCCGTAGGCCAGCGAGGTGAGCATCGCAAGGACCGTCTCGCTGAGTGTGCCGATCTGGTTGGCCTTGATGAGCGAGGCGTTGATCTCGCCGCTCTTGGCACAGGCCTCGATGGTCGAGTCCTTGGTGGTGACGAGGTCGTCGCCGATGATGAAGATCTTATCGCCCAACCCCTCGATGCCGGCGTCGGGGTCACCGTGCATCATCAGGCGCCAGCCGGCGTGGTCGAGTTCGCCATGACCGTCCTCGATGGAGAGGACGGGGACGTCGTCCTGCTCCATGGTCTGGCGGTAGAGTTCGATGAGTTGGTCTCGGCTCATATCGACCTTGCCCTTGTCGCGCCAGAAGCGGTACATGCCGACCGAGTCGGGCTGCTCGGTTTCCTCGCGGTAGAGGTTTTCGAGTTCGCTACAGGCGGGGTCCAGGGCGATGGCCACGTCGACTCCGGGCGTGTACTCGCAGTCGAGGATGGCCTGGCGCATCATCCGCCACATCCGCTGTTCGGGGACCTGGTCCTGGGGTTCCTTGTCGACGTAAGGGGCGATGCCGCCCTCGAGCCCCACGCCCATGACCTTGGCGCCCGGGGCCGACTCGATGATCTCCTTCAGGCGCGTCTGGAGGCGGACGGTCATCTCCTGGGCGTCCTCGTACGTCTTGGCCGAGAGTGGCATGAACATACCTTCCTGCATCGAGATGTTGCTCTCGGGGTACTCCTTCTCGGTGTGGCGTCCGCCCATGGCGCAGTTGCGGAACTGCCAGGGGGCGTTCACCTTCGTGCCGTCGGCCAGCGTGACCGTCTGCATGCGGGTCGTCAGGAGCCGCTGCTTGACCTCGGCGACGCGGTCGAGCCAGGTGCCCTCGGCCCTGGCGGCGCCCGCGCGGGCGGCCTTCTCGGCGGCCCGGCGTTCGCGTGTGCGGAACTGGGCCAGTTTGCCGCGGTCCGCCAGGAACCGGTCCAACAGGCCCACAAACCCCGGGCACAGGAACAGGCGGCCGACGTAGATGGCCAACTCCGAGTGCGTGAGCAGGCCCACGCCGATGCCCACCGCCGCCAGCGGCAGGCACACCGCCGCCAGGTACCCGCTCCAGACGGGTGCGGCGGCGGCCACGGCCAGGTTGTACGGCGCGTCCGGGGCGTAGTTGCCGGCCTCCTTCTTGACGCCGCCGAACTTGCCCCACGGAATCGTGATCAGCATCCGGGCATACCAGGCCAGTTTGGCCGGTGCGCCTTTGGCCAGGACGGCGTCGGCCTCGTCCTGCGAATCCCGGTTCAGGGCGGTCAACTTGGCGGCCGTCAGGTAGTGGCCCATCTCGTGGATCGCGATACCCACGTGCCACGAGAGGTACAGCATGGTGGCCGAGACCGCCGTCTCCCACGAGAGGAACATGAAGCGAAGGACCTCGAACTTCAGGTTGGCGCCGGCCACGGCCGCCTCGCCCAGTTCCTTCACCGGCAGGCTCAACACCGACGAGACGAACGCCGCGTGGAACGAAACCAGTTTATGGTTCGCGATAACCCAGCCGCGCTCCAGGTACCCGCCGGCCTCGCCCGCGAGCGGGCGCAGCCCCTCGGACGAGCCCGAGTCGGTCCGCGACCGGACGAACTCCCGGAGTCTCTGACCTGCGCGCCTGAGCGTCGCTGATATCATTCGTGTCATGTCACCCTTTCCTTCTGCTTTGCGCTTGCGCTTCTCGGCTCTTTCACCCAACCGCCTATCGGGGAGACCTGCTCCCCGTGATTCCGCCCCGATGGCGTTCCCCTACGGCGCCTCGGTTTCGGCGGCGCCGCCGGCCGATGCTTCCCGGCGCCGGTAGGCCTGAACCAGTTCCCCGCCGCCCAAGTCCCGGCACTCCTCGACGAAGGCGTTGAACCATCCGAGGTCGAGGTCAAGCCTTCCGCACTCGATGCTGAACTGCAGGAACCTTGCGGCCAATCGCTCCTGTCCGGCATCCGCCACTTCCAACGTCTGGTACGCCACAAACCCCATGTAGGCGTCCGACAGGGCCGCACGTCCCGGAGGGTCCGGGCACCCCTCGGTCAGGGAAGCCGTGAAGCCCTTCCAGATCCCCGGCTGACGGAAACTCAGATGTTCATAGAACCAGTAGAACTGGTCCTTGCCCCACTCCGGGAACCGGTCCAGGGGCCACGTGTCGGCCCGGCCCCAATCAATCAGTTTAACCTGAATAGCCTTCCCGCGTCCGAGGATGAACAGGTGCTCGGGCCGTTCGTCGCCGTGGCAGAGGAGTTCGCCCTCCGCCGTACGGATCATGGCGAGGAACAGACGACTCAACGCCCTCGCGCAGGGCCCGTACTCCTTCGGCCCCGGCCGGCGGTACCGGATGTTCAGACGGTCCGGAAAGAACTCCTCCACGATGACGCCGTCTTGCGAAACGTCGAGCACTGCCGGACCGATCCCGACCTCGGAGGCCACCTCGGCGCCCCAGGGCTCCGAACCGTGAGGCGTCTTGATCCCATAAGCGAGAGGCGGGTCCCCGCCGGCCGGCTCGCGCACCTCCACAACATTAACCTGACGTCTCCCGCCCTCAATCGTGCTGAAGGCAACCTGAAGCCGCGCGAGACGTTGGCTCGTTTCCTTGATTCCCAAACGCCGGCAGACGTCTCGTTCGATGGCGAGGGCACGCCGGCGGTTCACAAGGGTCGCTCTCTTCGACCGGCAAAGCCTCTCTGCCAGTGTCCCCATCCGTCCCATTCTCACCGGTCGAAGCGGCGCCGACGCTTCCGGCGACACCCCGCGTCACGGTCAATGCGGTCTCGATGCATCGGGAGAACGACCGGCAAACGCCCCCGGACGCGGCATCCCTGCCAAGCGGAGCGGGAGTTCTACCATGATGGACGACCCGTTGCAAGAGGCTAGACCAGTTCACGTTCGACTGTGGCAGGGCATAGGGCGGTGCGTACGGGCCGCGCAAAGTAGCGTTGGCGTATTACTCGGCCTTCGACCTCGTGTAGGTCGCCGTCATGGGTGTGAAGACGGTCCCGTCGTCCGAGAAGGCGCGGACGGTCAGCGTTGTGGTTTTCGTGAAGGTCAGCGGCCCATCGCAGAGGGGGGAGGAGCGGGTCGGAGGGCTGCCGTCGGTCGTGTAGCGCAGCGTCGCTGCCTCCATCAGGTTCCGGACACCGACCGTGACCGATTCCTTGAACTCGCGACCGTGGGGCGTGAGATAGGCGAGGGTGTTGAACGTCCGCTTCCGCTTGCCCAGCACGAGGGAGACGGACCGGTCGCCCGCGCCCGTGAACCGAAAGGCCGCATGGCCCGTCAGCGCCGGGCCGTCCGTTGCCGGGTCGCTGGAAACGAGTTCCCGGTCCTCCAGCCACGGCCGGACGATCAGCGTCCGAAGGGGGCATCCTTCCACGGCGACCCGCTTCGTCAGGCGCCCGTCGCGGACCCCGCGGTCGACCTTCACCCTGGTCCAGGTGGTCTTTCCGTTCAGAACGACGGGGGCGTAGACTTCCACGAAGCGCCAGGCATCGGGCAGGTGATCGCTTACGGTGAACGACCCTTCCGGGATGCAGTAACGCACTCCCGCGAGCCGCTCGATGAGCAGGGCAGTCATGGCACCGTCCCAATTGTAGTACATATCGCCCCACGGCTTGTAGCCGGGGTCCCAGCACTCGGGGGCGACGGGGTAGCCGTAATCCTTGAGCATGCCTCCGATATGGCCAAGCGTGCAATAAACCGCCTCGGCGTCGCAGCCGTGCCGGAACATTCCTTCGACCGCCAACCACGTGCTGATGGAAGAGACGGCGAAGACACCGTTTTCCGGGCAGTCGGGCGGCCGGACGTCGAGCGGAACCGGGCCGACGAACCCCGTCTCGGTGTTCATCACCCATCGCCGGACCATCTCGCAGGCCCAGTCATCCTGCATCTCGTTGGACATCAGGACGGCCAGTTGCCAGATGTCTTTCTTCCGGGGACCGTCGGCGCCGGCGTAGGAACGGGGCGAGCGCCGCAAGGATCGCCAGGTACGGGAGTCGTCTCATTCGGCCTGCTCCGACAACGCCGCGTGGGCCTTTGCGCGGTGGGTCTCTGGACCCACCGCGCAGACACCCGCGTCCTTGCATGCGACAGCGCCGTTGGCGCGGCGGGCCCGGAGACCCGCCGCGCGGTAAGTGGCGTTGTCGTACCAGGCAAGCATCATACCACGTCCCGCCGCTCGCCACACGCCATCGCCCTGACGAGACCCGGCATGGACGTGGCAACGGCTTTCCTCACGCGCCGACGTTACGGCACGAGTGGGCGGCCGGGGTCGCTCCGGCCCAGGACGATGGGGGCCAGGAAGCGGCGGGCGAAGCGGGGCACCGTCCAGCCCACGTGATCGCCGATGTGTCCGTCGGCAATCATGCCCGGACGCCATCGGATCCGGCGAACCTTCCCATAGGCTTGGCGGTCGTCGGGCGAAAGGGCGCGCGGCAGGCGGAGGCCGACCCATCCGGCACTCGGGGTGTGCCGCCGGTCGATGGTGCCGAAGAGCATCGTCCCCAACCCCATCAGGGCGAAGTCGCCCCACGAGTGACTGACGAACAGCCGATCCCTCACGCCGCGGACCGCCGGTGCCAGGTTATAGCGCGGCGAGAGGGCGGGCGCGAGCAGCAACGCCCGATCAACCTGGCAGCCATCGGGCAGCGCCTCGAGCGTCCAGGCGGCCAGAGCGCCCCCGCCCGAGTGGCCGATGAGCGTCACCGGACGGTCGGAAAAGCGGTCGCGATAGGCGGCGATGGCCTGGGCGAGGTCGGTGGCAACGGCGCGATTACGGTCGGCGGCAAAGAGATCCGTCACCCAGAGACCCAGAGGCCCGACCGACCAATGGTAGATGACGATGGCGGCACGGACACCGCCGCGGTCCAGCCCTCGCCGCATGAGGCGCGGCAGCCAGTTGTAGCCGCCGATACCGTCGAGGCTGATGACGAGGCCCTCTTCAAGCCGCTCGCCGGAGACGTACCGAGAAGGGCGACCGCCGTCAAGGACCGCAAGCGGGTCGGCGGGAATGAACCGGCTGCGCTGCTTGCGGCCCAGAACCGTCATCTGCCTCATCTCCCGGCGTCCCGCACGGCCGGGATTGTACCAGGCCGGCGGTGCTCCGGGAAGAGGTCGGCGTGGTGGGTCCGGAGACCCACCACGCGCAAGGACATTACGTTGCAGCGCTGCGGCGGCGCCAGAGCAAGACGACGGCCAGCATCGCGGCGTAGACCGCCAGACCCCAGTACAGGATCTGGACCATCAGGCCCGTGTAATCGTCGAGCACGATCGCCAACGGGTAGTAGACCGTGAAGGCCGTCACAAGCGCCAACGACTGATGGGCGGCGAAGGTGCGGCCCCAGCCCAGCCACAGGTACAGGGCGGCCGGCAGAAGCGTCGCCAGTGCCGACAGGACGAAGCACGCCGTGAAACTCGTCAGGTGGTCCGACAGGTACGCGATGAGCGTGTAGAACAGGTAGTACGCCACCACCAGGACGCCCAGGCTGAACAGGTGCGTCTCCCGGCCCAGGAGCAGCCACGTGACGACCAACCCGGCGGCCAGGAGCATCAGCCCCAGAGGCGCCTCGTGCAGCAGCCGCGCCACGTACCAGCCCGGCTGGGTCATCTTCGGTAACACAACACCCATGTCGGAAGCGACCAACGAAGACGACAGGGCCCACTCCAGGACAATGGGGTCACCGTCGTTCTGCGGCGCCCAACCGAGTAGCACCTCACGGTTCGAGGGCTTCATGCCGCCGACGAGCGGCCGCAGGTCCTGCCAGACAATCTGCCTCTGACCGCTGTTCAGATCCGGGAAGAGACGCAGGGTCACCCGGTAGTCGTCGCGATGGGCCATGCGGGCCATGGTGTATCGGACGTGTTCCGTGCCTGTTGAGGAATAGGCAATGACAACGTGCACTTCCTGGTCCGGGGCCATCGTCATCTTCCAGGTCTGAGCCCCGCCTCGGACGACGAGCCTTTGTCGCCAGTCGTCACCGTCCACCTGAATCTTGAAATCCCTGTAGTCGCTCTGCTCAGACGGCAGCGGGAAAGAGAACTCGGCCTCTGTGGTCTTGTCGCTGCGGTTCCTGACGGTGTAATCAAACGTCCACGTGTCCTCGTATCCGGTGTAGTAGGCCGAACCGAGCCTCACGTAGCGCGCCTGGACGTCGATGGTCACGCGACCTCGGACGATCGAATTCTGAGGAATCTGTTTGCGGACTTTGCGTTTGATGCGCGTGGGGGCCTGTTCGCCCGTTGGCAGGTTCTCCGCTTGGCCCGCCTCCTCGACAATCTCCCTGCCGTCGGGAAAGACAAGCACCGTCTGCTCTTCCGTAAGATAGTGGCCAACCGCCAGTTCACGCTGCTCGTGGGCCGGGCCCCATAGGGACCGGATGGTGTAGGCGTTTCTCTCGGTCACCTGTCCGTGGTGTTCGGAGAACAGGCCGGACTGGACGAGCAGGGCGCCGCCGAGGCCTGCCACGAGCGTGGCGCCCACCAGCAGTGTGATCAGGCCGTGGGCGAGTCCCATGACGACGGCCCGCCAGCCGCCGCACGCCTGGGCTTCCGCCACACCGCGCCGCCAGGATGTCGACAGGAGCAGCAGGACGGCGGTGGCGAGCGCGGCCAGACCGGCCGCCAGAACCATCTCCGCCCTGTCTCCGAAGAACTCGCACAGCAGATTCAGGATATGACGGTACACCACAGACCTCCTTCCGGGTCAGACGAACTGCGGCGCGCGGGTCAGGTTGCAGGCAGCCGGAACGAGGCACCGAACGGGGCGTCGGCAGGAGGGCACCACCGCATGCTCTCTTACCGCGCGGCGGCAGACATGTCAACAAGAAAAGGGGGCCGGCCGGCAGAAAAACGTGTGCCGCGACCGCGCCTCGCCGTTGAGGGGCGCGCCAGCCGCAGCACACGCATTGTGCCAACCGTCATCTGCGCCGGCGCACCAGCGCCAGCACACCCAGGCCCACCAGCGCGAGCGTCGCCGGCTCCGGAATCGCCTCTCCGGATACCGAGGGAAGCCCGTTCTCGTCAAACGTGTCGGTGCCGGCGTCGTCGATGTGCGCCAGGTAAGAAGTGGAGCAAGGCATGCTGCCGTAGGCGTAGAACTCATCGAGGCTCTCGCCGGGAGAGACGGCCAAGCCGGGGCTGTCAAAGGCGTAGGTCCCCGGCTGGCCCCCGACTTCACTGTAACCGACCCAGTAGCCAGCGGCCGGCTGGTTGGCATCGTACGGGTAGGCCATGCCGCCGAAGAACTGCTGCCACGTCAGGTCGAACGTCTGGGAAAACCCGACCTCCGTGAACATGGCCTGGCCCCACGCCGTGGGGTTGAGGATCTGCCCCTTCCAGGAGTTGTTCGTGTCCACCCAGGGCCCATCGAACCAGGAGAACTGGTCGGTGTCGATGTCGATCACCAGCGCGACGATGTCGCCGACCGTGCTGACGGGAGGATTCACGATCTCGTACTCGAGTCGCTCAAAGGCGAACGCCTCGATGACGTACGGATTCTCGGCCATGCCGGCGGCGTCTGCCGCCGTGGCCATCGTCAGCGCCACAAGAAGGCTGAGAGATGCTCGTCGCAGATTCATCGGTTATCTCCTTTTTCGCAGACAGCGTCACCTGCACCGGCAACGAAGACCAAGAACAAGGGCGGCCTCCGGTAGCCGACTCCCCCGGAGATCGCCCTCAAACGCTACGTATTGGAATTGGCACACCCGGGACGGGCCACACCAGCCGCTTCCACACGCGCTGCGGCCCGACTCCCACGGTAGCAGTATACCCCAAAAAACCTCGGAAGTCAAACGTCTCCGTTCCGTTCCGGCCACCCGTGGGGCGGCGACTGCCGCAGGGGGGCTTGGCGCGCTGCTGCGGAGCGTGCGAGAGAGC
>Ga0307427_1001344_pt1 | contig 12820 bp, 12 predicted proteins | sample SalMarWE160190MG_FD_202162 | JGI IMG/M metagenome (GOLD analysis project Ga0307427, IMG submission 202162) | Salt marsh sediment microbial communities from the Plum Island Ecosystem LTER, Massachusetts, United States - WE1603-190 | ecosystem: Environmental > Aquatic > Marine > Intertidal zone >... | reverse complement strand
ATGCGATCCCCTGTAGAAAGGTGAAAGTGTTCACTAGAAAGAAACTCGTTGAAGAGCGAAGAATCTCTTTATAAACAAGTGGTTAAATGCTTAAAATGTTCTTTCTTAAAATGGAAGATCCGTTATAAAGATTACCTTCATCAACAATGAGTTTCTTTAAAGAGTTTCTATCACTAAGTATTTTTTTATAAATTGATTCTTCTTTTTTTTGTTCTTCTTCCTTTTCTTTCTTATCCTCTATATCCTTCCTAATATCAGGAGAGGTTACTGGTTTCTCCGACACAGGCTCCTGTTTTGTTCCTTTTATTATGCTTCCAACCAATTGGTTAATTTTTCTAAAGCATCTCGTAGAATTTTCTCTATTAAACTGCACCCACTCAATATCAGCATGCAAGCCAGCAGAAATATTTACACCTTCCTCAATTAGAAATAGGAGCTTCAAATCCCTACCCAACGCGTATCCACTTTCTTGAATCGTCCACTCCGATGTTGCCCAACTAAAATCATTTGCAGAACCACAACATTTTTTTCCTCCAATTTTTTTACGTAGTTTCTTTTCTTCTATTTTCTTATCTTTCTTTGTAAATATTCCTATAAATAAATCCTTGCCTTCCATTTTCTTCTTAACTTTTTCTGAAAGCCCTACCGACTCAGCATCTTCAGCATGTTCCCATTCAAGATTAGCAGAATCTTTTAAGCTATCGAAAAATTCAAAAAAAGTGAGATTAATCTCCTTGTCATCTTCATTAAAGCTATGCCCAACAAATGCCTTAAGTGGTTCCATATTTAAATTACCTCCTTGGATACATTCAGCAAAATCTGAGCTTAAGGTTTTAGCATTCCTAAAAGAAAACCCCACCTCTCTATATAAGAAATGGGGTCTTAACTTTTAACTCATAGTACCCTCGATTAAGGGTTATTATTTTCAGTTAACACCTTACATTAAAATCTATTTTTTAGTCAAGGATTTACAAAGATTACAGCTTGTAAAGGCAGGAATAGAAAAGAAAAGCCCCACTCGTTTGTGTGAGAAATAGGATGAATTTAACTTCTAGTTTTCTAAAACTACTTTAGGAAGAGAGATTATTGTGCTTAAGAACTCAAACAGCTCGGGACACATCTTATTTTTCAGCATCATTTTTAAGCGATCATTATATTGATTCCTCATGTACAAACGAACCAGAGCTGATGAATCTGTTTTAGAAAGTTTATATTCATAGTATAAGTAAGCTCTTTCCTTTGTCTTTTGGAATTTTTGGTAAAGATGATCATTCAGTTTGGCTATCGCACCTTCCGACGCATAATCCATCATGAAATTGATATCTAGTTTTATGTCTGAATCTATCTCTTTGCACGAAATACTTTGAGTATAGAAGCTCTTGTCGCTATCCTGTACAAAAATAAAATACTCGGAGTAAAGTTTCCCTTTATCAGAGCATCCAGATACAACCACAAGAGGTGCGCCATCGGCTGGAATATAATTTCCCTGGAATACTTTGAAATCATTATTTTGAGCCATTGTCTACCTCCTTTGATATATCATTATTAACTCCTGGGATAAACTTACACCAAAATCCTTTTTCAGTCAAGGATTTCCAAAGGTTACAGCTTGTAAGGGCAGGAATAGAAAAGAAAAGCCCTTATAGATTTCTCCGCTATCCATAAGGGCTTTTTTTGGTTAACTTTTAGATCTTAACTTTATTATTATCAGTTTAGGGATATAACTTGGCTTAATAAATCGGTTGACCTTTGGTTGATTAATTCATCCTATTTTGGTATAAAATTTATATGAACCTTAACGTATTCGTAATTTGGGTCGGAATAGTTGCTGGATCCCTGTTAACCGTCTTTTTTATAATTATTGTCAGTATTAGAAAACCAAGGGTCATACAAAAAAACGATCTTATTATGCTATCGTTGGCAACCGTTTTGATAGTTTTCTCTCAATTTTCAGAGATTTCAGTTGGACACCTCCTGACTTTAAAAACAGATTTCAAAAAATTAGAAAACACTGTTGCCAGATCAGAGAACAAAGTCGTAAAATTAGAAAACACTGTCGAAAAATCAAAGAACAAAGTCGAAGAATTAATTACTACTGTTGGTACCTCCGAAGCAAAATTAGAAAAATTCTCTGTCGAAATGTCCCGTAAAATTCATAAATATGAATCAGCACAAGAAACGTTGATCAAAGAGTTAAATAGGATTCTAGAACCAATCCAACGTAGACCAGAGATCAGGCCTGAAACTCCACCAGAGCTCATGCCTGAACCTCGACCTAAGATCATGCCCGAACCTCGGCCAGAAATCAGACCCGAACCTCAACCTAAGATCAGGCCTGAACATCGATTAGAAACCCTACCTTATAAACAATAAATACTAATAATTGTTCCCCCTCTGTTTAAATTGAAGCCAACCTTCACTGTATTCCCCTATAAACATGCAGTTAGTCTGACTGGTATAATCATTATGTATTTCTCATGCAGTTCCCAGGCAAAGAGAAAATGATAATCACCCCTAATGCATGTGGTCAAAACGGCTTTAATCTGGGCAGGATGGTTGTGGCTCCCTATCTCTGGTAAAAGATGCATAGCGAAGCGGCGCGGCTTTCGGCAGTCCGAGTTTACGAAATTGCATATTCAACTGCTTTTTCAGCATGAATTAATGTTGTATCGCACAGCTCTATATCAGTATCACTTTGGTCCACTAATAAGCCAATTTCTGTGCATCCAAGAATTACCACTTCAGCCCCTTGGTTAGCCAAGCTCTCGATAATGCGAAGGTACTCTTTTTTAGACTTTTCAATTATTTGACCTAAACAAAGCTCCTGATAAATCACATCGTGAACAATCTTTCTGTCCGGCTCGTTTGGAACAAGAACCCCTAAACCATATTTTTGCATCAGGCGACCCTTATAGAAATCTTGCTCCATAGTAAATGCTGTGCCCAACAAACCAGCAGTTTTAATACCTTTACCCACAAGCACCTGCGCTGTGCCATCAGCGATATGTAGAATAGGAATGCGAATAGCCTTTTCGATATCAGGTGCTACTTTGTGCATCGTGTTTGTGCAAATAAGTAAAAAATCTGCACCAGCGGCTTGGATTTTTAGAGCAGCATCAGAGAGGATCTTAGCTGTACCCTCCCAATCGCCTTATGTTGTAGCTGCTCAATAGGCTCAAAGTCGACGCTATAAAGAACTATCTTCGCGGAGTGTAAGCCTCCAAGAGATTTCTTTACTCCCTCATTTATTGCTCGATAATATCCAGCTGTGCTTTCCCAGCTCATACCACCCAGAAGACCTATAGTTTTCATGTCGCTCCTTAATTTATTCGCAGTATAACGAAGCCATCACAGGAAGTCAAAGGCCGTTTGCCATCAATCAGGTGCATGGTATGGTTACGAATGTTATAAGATTTATATATACATCTGATCTTTTACACTAAAGGGTATCGGATCATTATTATAAGACTTGTTACCGTGTTCGAAGATATGGGTGCAACTGACCACTGACAACGGACAACTAACAACACATAGTATTGTGTTAAGGATTTTCCTTGTCTTTCTTTTTCCCTTTAATAATCCTTAAATCCGCTCTTCTGAGAGGGCGTTTGTCTTGCTTAAATTCCCTTTTGGCCATTGTCTCTTTTATTATTCTGAGTTGCCATTTCTCCCAGGATTCATCCTTTCTTTTATCAATAAATCTAAGTATTTCATCTATGTCTTTTCGAGTGAAAAGGAACTCACCTTTTACCTGCCTTGGCTTAATATCCGGGTAATGTTCAGGCGCTAAAGTTATTTTTAGCACACGTATATAATGGCGAATAAGGTTTTGGGGAAGCTTGGTTATCTTTGATACCTCATCAATGGTATAAAAAATTTTTGTGTTCAAAAAACCCTTCCTATTTTCTTTATTATTTTGCCACAAAGACACAAAGACACGAAGTCCCTGGCCCAGACCCGCCTGCCGGATGGCGGGCAGGCCTGATTTGAGAGGGCTTTGATCTACGGCATCTGTTTGATGCACCTTACAGCGTGAACAGCTTATTCCACGGGGGTCGCGCATCCCGATCCCGACCCGGTCTCGGGACGGGGAGGGCGGGCACTAAGATTAGATAATTTACAATTTTTTATTGACCATTTCATGTCCTTGGTGTCCCTGGCCCAGACCTGGCTTACAGGGTTAACAGGTTGATCCGGGGTCATAGCACAATATAGAATAATCAGGTTGATTCAAGCACGTCGCGACAGGGCGGGCTTGGTGTCTTAGTGGCTTAATAGTTATTCTCTACTTATTTTGCATCCAATTGCTTTTAAATTAGGTGTTCCAAATTCCTTTCCCAATTTTTCAGTAGAGGTAAGTATATTAAAATTAGATTTTTCCCATCCATACAGAGATTCCGCCTTTTTCTCCGGAAACCACCAGCCATGTGAGGCATTTATTATCCTTGGATCAACAATATCGGTAAGATGTGCAATCTGTGTTATCTTTCCACACCTTGTTTCAATAATAACCTCATCACCTTCCTTGATTCCGTATTTTATCGCAGTATCGGGGTGTATTTCAGCCTTTGGGTCTGGTCTTTTTTCTCTCAGTCTTTTAACCCACCTATAGGATGAATGAAGGTAATACTGGCTTTTAGAATTAGTTAGCACCAGGGGATATTCAGGGTCGTATTCCTCTGGGAGTCCCTTAAATGTCGGGAGTGGGGATAGATTGAATTTTTCTGCGGTACTCAATTTAAGCTCCACCTTGCCGGTTGGGGTGCGAAAGCCTTTTTCTTCATAAAGTTTGAATCTATCAGGGCCTTTCAAGTAACCTTTCTCGACAAACTGGCTGTATGTGAGACCACTTGGGTTGACAACATCTTCCAAAAACTGATTGGGATCATCGTGCCAGTATTCTCCAGGAGAAATACGTTTACCCAACTCATTCATTATTTTTATATCAGGCCAGCATTCTTCGGGTGGATCAACAACCTTGGGCCGGGCCAGTATAAAGCCGTGGCCGAGCCCATAATGACCGATGTCATCCATCTCGAATTGGCTTGCGACAGGCAGCACTATATCTGCCATAGCTGCTGTAGGCGTTATGAATAAATCTGCGACTGCCATAAAATCAAGATTCATAAATGCCTCATATGTCTGGCGGCTGTCTGCATACGATAACATGGGGTTTGCACACATGGTGTAGAATGCCTTAATAGGGTAGGGTGTCCCTTCGAGAACTGTCTTTTTAAAGAAAGATGGCGGAATGGTCATCAATCTGGGTATCACACCGTGAGAGGCGCTGATCATCTCCTTTCTTTTGTCTGGGATAAGATCGGCACGGACAAATTGCCCTAAGCCCATAATTTTTGGATCTTTTGCATGTACATTACCGCCAGGCACATCAAGATTGCCACACACCGCCATCAAGCAAATGAGTGCCCTTGTTGTATCAAAGGTATAGATATTATGCTCAATCGGATTTCCCCACTGAATAACAGCGGGCTTTGACGTAGCATATAATCGTGCTGCATCTCGGATGAGATCAGGGGAAACCCAGGTGAACTCAGACACTTTTTCGGGAGTGTATTTTTTGACATGCTCTGCCAAATCTTCGAAGCCATAGGTCCATTTCTCAACAAAATCCTTATCATATAAAGACTCTTCGATAACGACATTTAAAAAGCCCAGTGCAAGTGCGTGATCTGTTCCGGGACGCAGCTGCAACCATTTTTTAGCCTTTTTCACCAAATCGATCTTTCTCGGATCAACAACTATCAGTTCAGTATCGTTTCTTACCTGTTCTAAGAGCATGCTGGAGATTTCTCCCTCCTCATTTGTGGAGGTGATATTACTCGCCCATAAAAGAATCAGCTTGCTTTTGTGATGCAGGTTCGCCACAGGATAAAAGCCGCAGGTATGCACACCGGTTATCTCTCGAGGAGCGTGGCATACATCCTGAGATGCGATAACATTGGGAGAACCAAAAATATTGGCCAGCCTGATTAACACAAAGTGTTCCAAACCTTTGGGCATGCCAACACCAAAGGCCACTCCTTTTGCGCCATATTTTTCTTTTATTTTATTTAAATTTTCAGCTATTTCACCCAATGCCTCTTGCCAGGATATTTGTTTCCATTTTCCTTCACCTCGCTTTCCCACTCTTTTTAAAGGATGTTTGAGGCGATTAGGATGGGTAACACGATCAGGTGATGCAATTCCCTTTGCACATACATAACCCTTGTTTAATAAACCATCCGGATCTCCTTTCACGCTCACAATTTTGTTATCTTTAACGCCTACTAACAGAGCACAACCGCCATGATCCATTCTTGCACAGTGTGTTTTTACCCACCTGATATCATCTTTCATTTACAATCTCCTTTCTCTATTTTATGGGGTATTCAGCAGATATTACGTTACTATTCAGGTTCAAAGTTCCAGGTTCACGGTTCAAGGTTAAAGAGATAAAATACTGTCGAATCATCAATCTAAAGTATTTGGTTTCGATTTAAAGATAAATTAGGAGTTCATCCGGTTCTTGCCACAAGCCATGCTGTATTGCATGGATGTCAACCGTGAACCTTGAACGGTGAACCCGACAACCTGAGTTACGATAGTACTTCATACACTTAATGGATTATTTTGGCAAATATTAGATGTTTTGTAACATTTTAGCAAATGACTCCGGCGCTTCGCTCCAGGGTTATACATGAAAGAAACTCTATGTAGAGCATGCAGATGTCTTTTTTTGTTATGCCCTCATAAAGGCACAGGAGTGGTCCGGATAATCGGGATTTGCCAGACGGAGACTATAATAGTAATTGTCACGTTGCCCTTCGGCCTCGAGCGACTCGACATGAGCTCGCCGACATGTCTCAGGGCCGAGAGGCAATAAATCCCGATTATCCGGACCCGAGCACGGGACCTTGTTTCAAGGGCATAAAGAAAAAAAAGACATCTCCATGCTCATTCACCAGGTAATTTCAAAGAGCTAAAATGTTACGATGTTTTCAAGTGATTATTTATGAAAGGTGGGCAATAGGGGATAAATTGATTCTATTAGTAGAATGCATCAATACACTATGAGTTGGGAGGATATTAACGATAATAAGACATTTAGTATCTACTCAGGTATCTTGCCACAAAACCAAGACACGAAAAATATAGAGTTATTCCTTATTATAACTTTTTTAATGCGCCTGAGGCGCATTAATGCGTTTCACATTGAAATTAATAAGCCTAAGGCTTATTAATGAGAAAACTCCGTTATTCAATTTGTATTTATCTCCTCTTTGGGTCTTTGTGCCTTAGTAGCTGAATAGTTACGATATTTATTGAGAGAGATAGGTCAAGAAAGGGTGCCTATGAAACGTTGTATACGCTCAAGGGCTTCTTTCAAAATATTCTCATTGACCGTCAGCGCTATGCGTAAGCACCCTTTTCCAGAAGGTCCAAAGGCCTCTCCTGGAACGACCACTACCTGTTCCTTATCCAACAAATCCAGAGCAAATTGACGGCTGTCTTGTGTGATTTGGCTGATATCCGGGAATATATAAAAGGTTCCTTTAGGCTTGTGAACCTTCACACCAGGAAGTTTTTGCAAGACTTCATCTGCCTGGTCACGGCGTCGGCGAAATTCTTCAACCATAGCATTGACGACTTCTGGATCGAGCCGCAGAGCAGCCAGGGCAGCGCGTTGGGAAACCGATGGGGCGCAAGATGTAGTGGAACTCACTACTTTGATCATAGACTCAATAAGCCATTCCGGCCCAAAGGCGTATCCTATGCGCCAACCAGTCATAGCAAAGGATTTGGAAAAGGAGTGAACCACAACTGTCCGTTCTCTCATGCCTGGCCGTGTTCGAATAGATTCGTGTGTCAATCCGTCAAAAAGATGTCTTTCATAAACTTCATCACTCAACACCAACAAATCTTTTTCTACCACTATTCGGGCAATATTATCCAGGATCTCAGCAGGGATGACGGCTCCGGTTGGGTTGTTTGGCGAATTTAACAGCAATGCTTTGGTTTGCGGGGTGATTGCTGCTTCCACGGCTTGGGGAGTTGGCAAAAAGTAATTTTCAAAACGTGTCTGAACATGTACAGCCTTTCCTCCTACCCATTCGATATGATGTCGATATGGTGGAAAATAAGGCTCTGGTATGAGGACTTCATCGCCGGGATTTAGCACTGTGCGAAAGAATGATGTCAAGCCACCAACACCTCCAGTAGTCACGACAATCTGACGGAGTGAGAAATCCTCGTTTAGGCGATCATGCAGATACATCTGAATTGCTTTGAGCAATTCAGCATCTCCCTGCGATTGAGTATAATGGGTGGCACCTTTGAGCGCATCCTGAAGTGCCTGATTGCATATCTCTTTGGGAGTGTTAAAGTCTGGCTCACCGATCCCCAGGGAAATGTAACTATCATACTGTGCAGCACGTTGCCACATTTCTCGAATACCAGAAAGAGGAATTTGACTAACAGCAGTCGAGATTTTAGATTTCATAATGAATAACCTTGTATCAGAAAATTTTAAATTGTGTCAAATATAAAACCCTTTATTTCATCATTGTCGTAATCTTATCAACATACCCCACTGTTTCCTGATGGCGCCAGCCACTCACCTTTGGTGCAACCGACTTTATATTATGCCAGAGGTTTTCATTGAGCCCGCGCTTTTTAGCTGTCTTCTGGGCCTTCATAATGTTTCTAAAACCAGCATTATAGCTGGCGAAAGTAAAAGATAGTTTATCTTTAAATGGTCGCTTGGCCCGCCATTTTTTAAAAAGTTGGCGATCGTAGTATATGCCTGCAGCTATATTCCAACGTGGTTCATTGATATCCACAAAGGAGGGGTTTTTCTTTTTGATTTCATGGAATGTTTTTGGCATGAGCTGCATTATTCCTTTTGCATTGACCCAACTTTTGGCATCAGCTTTAAGGTTTGATTCGGCTATGGCCTGGGCCTTGAACCATTTCCACTCAAAGCCAGCCCCAAAATATCGTTTCGTATATTTTCTAAAATACTGGTCATATTTGCTTGTCCACTTTCTTGAGGTTACCTTAGGAAAATCCTCCATTTTCCCGCCTCCTGCACTCGCGGCGCATGCAGGTGCCTCTGGTATAATAATAAAAAGCAGTAAAGTAATTATTAATGCGTTTAGGGTATATTTTCCCATTTACCAAACCTATCATTTACATGATTTCAAAGTATTGGACTGACCCCCATGAGTTGCACAGATCGGGTATTTTGTCGGGATTCATGTCTGGATAATCTCATAGTAAATTGACCGCCCGGAACTAATCAGCCGCGTGGCTTTTTGCGATCCGCTGGATTAGCCTTGTAATGTCTGTACGTTATTGCCCATTGATCGATTCCATTATTTGCTTAAAACTCTCGACACCTGCTTCAAGGTTTTCGATGATCTCTTCAGCCAGCACATCCGGATCAGGGAGGTTGTCCAGGTCTGCCAGACTTTTATCTTTGATCCAGAAGATATCGAGGCTGGTTTTGTCACGGGCGATGATGTCTTCATAGGTGAATTTGCGCCATCTGCCATCGGGATTGGCTTCTGACCAGGCTTCCTCACGTTTGTGCCGGTTTTCAGGCCTGTAGCAGGCTATGAAATCTTTCAGATCGTCATAGGTCATCTGGTTTTTCTTCTTCGTGAAATGGATATTGGTCCTGAAGTCATAAAACCAGACGTCTTTTGTCCAAGGGTATTTGCTGGCAGGTTTGTTTTCGAAAAAGATCACGTTCGCCTTGACCCCCTGGGCATAAAATATGCCGGTGGGCAGCCTCAGGATGGTGTGTAGATCGGTATTTTGAAGGAGTTTCCGTCGAACCGTTTCACCAGCCCCGCCTTCAAACAACACATTGTCAGGAACGACCACGGCCGCCTGGCCGGTGGTTTTGAGCATGGTGCGGACGTGCTGGGCAAAATTGAGCTGCTTATTTGAGGTGGTGGCCCAGAAGTCCTGCCGGTTGTATCTCAGATCTTCCCTTTCCTGTTTCCCCTCGCCATTGGTGATCGTGATGCTGCTTTTTTTCCCGAATGGTGGATTGGTCAGGACATAGTCGTATCGGTCACTGGTATCAGCAATCAGGGAATCGTTGGGTGAAATGGTGGATTCACCGGTAATCTCCCCGATATTATGCAGAAACATGTTCATCAATGCCAGGCGGCGGGCGTTGGCCACGATCTCGTTGCCGAAAAAGGTTTGATTCTTCAAAAAGATTTTCTGGCCCTTGTCCAGGTTGTAATTGTTGATCAAAAAATCATATGTCGCCAGGAAAAAACCGCCTGTGCCGCAGGCAGGGTCGGCTATGGTTTTGTCAGGTTCGGGTTGGATACATTCCACCATGGCCCTAATCAATGACCTTGGCGTAAAATACTGTCCAGCGCCGCTTTTGACGTCTTCGGCATTTTTTTCAAGCAGGCCCTCGTAGATGTCCCCCTTGACGTCCGCTCCCATCATGACCCAGTTTTCAGCATCGATCATGTGAATGATCTTATAAAGCTTGGCCGGGTCCTGGATCTGGTTCTGGGATTTAACAAAAATCTGGCCGATCATGCCTTTCTGCCGGCCTAAGGCCCTGAGCAAGTTGATGTAATGGGATTCGAGTTCCGCCCCTTTCAGAGGTTTCAGACTATCCCAATTGTATTCAGCCGGGATGCCGACCTCTTTTTTGTAAATCCTGCTGTATTCATCGGCCATCTTGAGAAACAGCAGGTAGGTAAGCTGCTCTAAATAATCGCCGTAACTCACACCGTCATCCCGCAGGGTGTGGCAAAAACTCCAGACTTTTGAAACGATACTTGCGGTGTTGTTCATCTTATTTTTTCTCTTTGGTTGAATAGTATTTTTGTTTTGAGCTTGTCGGCTTCTCAGGAATTGTCGGCTTCAAAAGACCTTGTTTCAATAGAGGCTGGAGGAATTTTTTCCTAAAATGCTCCCTGTCCTTTACATTGACAAAGGCTTGAATTTCTTCCCTGGTCCTTGAAATCTGGCAGAACTCAAGTATTCTTTGCACCCTTTCATCTTGCGGGGTGACTTGCGGGGTGACTTGCGGGGTAGCTTTCGGGCCAAGCGGGACGATACACTTAAAAACATCTCCCTCTATCAGTTCAGGGACACCGCCATCAGAATAATGCCGGCAGTATTTAAAAAGATTTCTCACTCCGGAACCCAGCTCATCCGCACGGCCGATTTCCTTGAAGAAACGGGCAATAACCGGATTTTTGGGAAAGGGAGAGAAATTTGCAGGATTGATCAAACCATGCCCATGGGGCTTGTTGCTGTTTTCAGCAAACAACCGGTGAGTTTCAATAATAAACTTGGCCGGGTAAGGATTCAAAAATTCACGGTGGATCAGCATGTTTGCAGCCACTTCCCTGAATATATGGTCTCTTAAGCTGATCCGCTGGTCCTTTTCCAGGAAAAATTTGTCCGGCAAATGTTTGGCGACAAATGCCATCAGGCGGTCATAACTTTCAATCAGGTTTGACCGGATGTCATCGCGATCATCGTACCTGTCTATGTTCTCACGCCGGAGCAATGCATCGGTTCGATGATGGGGCAACACGGATAAAATGACCTGATCGTCTCCCAAGAGAAGCACTGCTGCCAGAGTAAACCCTTCCTTGCCGCTTTGATAGTCCCTTTGAAAAAGCTGGGCGCTTTTGAGCAGCTCAATATCCGACATGCCAGCCCAGGGATGCCCGGGCCTTTGATTGACTGCCAGTGTTCTTGCTTTCGAAACAAGATCCGGGCGCAGGTCTTTTATGGATACATAAGGATATATGAGATTTTCCGAGTAGGTGGTCTGCTTTCGGATATAAAGCGCTGTTACCAGATTCGTGTTACTGATGATATCAAAGTCTCCGTCTTCATTGCGGTCATAGATTTTACCATTGCAACGGTGAACCTGGGAGCTTTCAGGGACAAAGAGGCGGATTATTCGTTTGCCTTCAATGGCCACCTCCTCGGGCATCAGATAGCATGGCGGATTCAGTTTCTGTAGATTATTAAGGGCAGTCACAATTTCTCTTTTGACCTGCTCCACTGCTTCGGGGTCAATGCCCGTTATCTTTCCTTTGTCATTGACGCCAAGTATCAAATCCCCGCCGTTGCGGTTCAGAAACGCACAGATACTTTCGAAAACATCCTTGTTCAGTTTGTTCCGGCATTCCTTGAATTCGATGGATATGCCTTCTCCTTTACGGATCAGTTTTTTTATTCCGGACTTGTTCATTTCTTCTTGGCTTTCTTTGATCGTGTTTTTTCTTTTTCCATTTTGATGCGCTCCAGCAGTTTTTCCGCCGAGTTTTCGCCGGTGATCAACTCCGGATGCTTTTCACGCCAGTCTCTTGTCAGTTCCCCCGCAAATGCCTTCTTCATGATGCTTTGCCGCAGGGCTTCCGCTTTTTTCAGGCTGTCTTCGAAGCGAAGCGGAATGAGCATCCTTCTCCAAGCTGAGGTTCGGCGAAGTCAATTTTTAATCTACCAGTTGGAGTTCAAGAATGTCTTTCATGAGTCTAAACTGGTTATCAAAAGAATAAATTTCACAGCGATTTTGTTTTGCGTTTTGGGCAACTATTAAATCAGGAATACCTATTCCATTTAAACCATTTTTCAAACAATTGAATTGGAACTCAATAATTTGATCCCAGTTGTGGAAATCCTTTAACCTTTAAGTCCCTCAATTAAGGCCTAATCCGATAACCAGACCCACAGCAACTCCGATACCGATAAAAATTCCCATTACAACCGATCCGACTGCTTTGTTCCCCTTAGCCAGCTCATTGGAGGTATCAAATTTGGT
>Ga0307427_1001343_pt1 | contig 12823 bp, 18 predicted proteins | sample SalMarWE160190MG_FD_202162 | JGI IMG/M metagenome (GOLD analysis project Ga0307427, IMG submission 202162) | Salt marsh sediment microbial communities from the Plum Island Ecosystem LTER, Massachusetts, United States - WE1603-190 | ecosystem: Environmental > Aquatic > Marine > Intertidal zone >... | reverse complement strand
CACGGCAAGCTGTTTCACTTTTGAAATTCATGAAGCCTAACATTAAAAAACCCCCGTGTCATAAGACTACGAGGGTATTATGAGGCATAGAAATGATATAATGCAAAAGCGCTGTTCGTTCCCTACATCTGAATAAAGCAGCTTGGAACGAATGAATGTATTAAAATCGTTCCTTTTTCTCACATATTCGCCTTAATCCGCTGGATAAGCCAAATGGCAAATTTTATGATTAAGGCTTGACAACCCGCATTTTATGTTATATTGTGAAAAAAAGAGAATAAAAGAAAGGCACGGGGGAAGTCCTATATTGGACTTCCCCCTTTTTGTATTCCAGAGAAGAAGGATTGTAAGGAAGCAAAAGCTAAATGATGACGGTATTAGCCTTAATAGTAATCCCCTTCCGCTTCTTGTGGAATCATAAGAGGCTGGCCGTGGTTGTCATTGTTGCTTTCGTTGCCCTCGGTGTTTTTAACTCTTACCAGTCCAGCCATAAGCCGGAAGATATCGCAGCTAACTACCAGGAGAACATCCCCCGGCAATTGGAAGAGCTCGACGTATGCGCCACCAATACCCGGCATTACTACGTTGTATCGAGTTATGAGAGTGGGGATTACATATATCTGACGGAATATTACTCCTATGACAAAGAGTGGGAGCGGCAGACGATACCGCTTCCCCTTAAGTTAAAAGAGGTAAAAATCTATAAACATTAGGAGCTAAAAAATGGGAAGAATAGTAGTAGGCATTATAGCTCTATTCCTAATAATTGCCCCGTTCTCTGGACCGATAATTGACGGTATCAAAGGATGGCGTACCAATGACACTACTCAGAGTGAGGCAATAACCACGGCTGCCGCCCAAACCGCGGCTAATGTAACACTGGACTATGAGCTCTACCAGGCGGCAACCGCTGAAGTCGAGAGTATTACATCTAACGTAACCGGGGATGCGCCGGTCGCCTCAAGTTATATCGAGGCAACGCAGGTTTTACTTGTTGCAGGGCTGGAGCCGAGCACAACGCATACCATTACCATTGATTACGCTGCCGAAACGGACGATACCGTATTGAGGATCGTCGGTCCCTTCTTAGGGGTGTTGATATTCGGAGCGTTGATTTGGGCAACGGTAGGCGGTATGTTCAAGGGCAGCAGCCGTAGCAGATTCGGATAGAGGAGGTAGTTTATAAGGCATAAATTTACCCTGGTTAGATTCACTATCGAAACTAAAAGGAGGATTTTGTAACAGTGAATATCAACCTTATCGCACGTATTATAGGGCTACTGATAATTGTGGTAGTCCTAGCGCTTGCTCCCAGCATCGTTACGGCGAATGCGGCGGTGCAGTCGAACGCCAACGCTACGGACTTGCTGGGCATGAGCGTTGTCGATGATTTCGGCGGGATGCTCATCATCCTGGGGCTCCTGACAATCGGTGGAATCTTCGCAGCCGGCGGGCAGATGGCCGGTACTGTCAAGGACCTTCTGTCTAATGTCGGGATGGCAATCATCGCCATCGTAGCCCTGACCTTCATGTCGACCATCATCGACTATAACTACGCCCTTTACAATGCAGCCAGTGGTGTTGAAGCGACTATGTACTCCATTATCTCCCTGCTCATTTACGTCGCCATTATCGGTAGCGTAGCGACCCGCGGTTACCAGGCCGGACGCTCTTACTACAAGAGTCGCAAAGGGAGAAAGACCACAACCGCACCCAACTTCTAAACCAGCCGAAATTCGTTTTCTCGGGGGTGGGACTGCAGCCCACCCCATGCCTCAAAGGAGGTCCTTAATTGGCTTTTAATCTACTCATAAGAAACCCCGTAAAACTTGGTAAACGTAAACAGCGTAGCCAGATGTGCGAGCTGTTTACAGAGGACGGGCGGATAATTGACATTGAAATGGATGTCCTGCGGAGTTGTGTTGATGACCCTAACTCCAAGCAGGCTTTTTTAATTGATGCCGTTAATCAGTATGTGAATATGGATGATAAGGCATGGACACAGGTGTTATGGGAGCCGTCGGCTTATCCACTGAGAATGATAAACCCCCAGGAGGAAGCGGACGACTTCGAAAAACTTTCAGACCAGATATATGAGGAAACCTGGAGTAATACCAAGCAGGACCAATACGACAAAGCCAAGAAGGACGAGCAGGGTAACAGGGTAACATGGATTGTCAGCATCGTCTGTACCGCCGCCGTGATAATATCTTTAATTCAGTGGGCTGGAGGCTAAAATGAACCTGACATTATTATACATTCTGGCCGGGGTGGTAATCATATCCCTGGCAATTATTATGAACCGCGGCTTGTTGCTCGGCAGGTTGGGTAGGAAACAATCTGTACCCGCAGCCGAGGTTAAAGAGAAGCCAGCCAGCAAAACCGAGCCGGTACTGGCTCGTATTTACGATAACCTGCGCCGCGCAATCTATAACGAAATGGTGCCGGGCACGGTAGTTGATGAGGTAAAAACAGCCTATAAAAGCCTGGGTAGAAGGTGGAACAGGGACGGGCAGGAAATGTACGCCTTCTGTAAAAAATTAGATGGCGACTATATTCCAACCGAGCAATATATGAAAAACACCAGAGATAACCCGCCAAGCTGGTTACATGGGGCGCTAAGCCAGCCCTACACGGCGATAGCATTTAATGTGAAGGTAAACACTAACTTCATGCGGAAATGGGGTGCCGTTCTATTGTTCGCTGGATTTGGTATATTCGCGATGGTGCTATTGATAGCAAATTAAGGAGAAATCATGCCAGACAATATTGTTGAGATAGACGAGGATATTCAGCCGGAACCGGGGACGAACGGCGATAGCAAAGAAAAGAAAAACATAGTATACCGCTCCGACGCTCAGAGCGCTTTCCACCACGAGCAGGCCATGAGTGCGCTTACAGCGCTTTTAGAGGTAGGTCCGCTCGATGATGATACTACCTTACCCAAGCTGGCAATCAGGGCAGCTATACCTTCTAAATTCACCGAAGGCCATATGCTGGGGACGGCGATTGCCGCCTGCTGGGCTAATTGCATCAAATATCACCACACAGACGGTATACAGGAGATCGTAATGATGCTGGCTGGCTGGGCTGGAGTAGACGCTGAGAGAGCTAAACTCATGGTAAAGGCCGTTATCGGTGAATTCCAGACAGGTACCGGTAGTAGCGGCGGGTTTTTGGAAAGGGCACAGAATTACGCCTTTCCAAAAAGAAATAAAGGTGTTTGATGCCGTATTATGACTCCCATGTCAAGGTTTATCACGGACCGCGCCGGGGTGGAAAAACGGCTTCAGCAACCGGGGATGGTGCTATCGCTCTACTAAACAGCCAGAATGTCTTTTCAAACTATCCCATCGACTTTTGGTTTAAAGAAAATGAGGAATCAGAAACCAAGCATTACAAATCAGAGCCTCTTCTCCTTGAGGAATTACTGAGGATAGACGACCCGGAAGTCCAGAATAAATATCGGCGGAGCCTCTGTATATGGGACGAAACCGCCCTTTCCCTTTATTCAAGGAACTCTCAGGCTGTAGTCAACAAGATGTACGGCCTTATTATCACTCTTATCGGTAAACTGGAGCTGTCCTTCGATTTCACTACCCAGTTTATATCACTTCTCGATAAGAATATCCGTATACAGGAGGATGCGTTAATATTTTGCTCGGATTTAAGTTTTAAATACCCACATTTACAAAGGGGCAGCGTTATCTCTCAGATATGGCAGGACATAAGCGGAAGGTATACCGGGGAAATGTACGAATACAGCAACCAGACCTATCAGCAGACATTTTACGATAAGTGGGTATGGAATATTTACGATACACTAGGTACCTTCGATATACTCAAAGCTCAGGAAAAGATTACCTGGGACCAGTTAAGGGAAAATGTCAGCGAATACGAATATACAGACAATGAGGCTAATATCGAAATATTAAAACACCTTATCAATGAATATGAAGCAATGGAGCAATATAAGATACCGCAACCGATTATGTACCGGGCTGCAAAAACCAGAGGATTCTCCGGTAAGGCTGCTGATATGGGGCAGCTTCTTATGGAAGTGGGAGTAAAGCTGTACGGGACTAATATATGGGATATTAGACCTGTTTTGGAAAAGGTGCTCGTTTAACTTTTTAACATTAAACCCCCGAAACCCCTAAATATAGTAATAAGGGAGAAGTTAAACACAAGATATGGATATTGTCTTTAGCGACTTGATAGATTTAGTCGGTTTGCTCTGGATTGTATTTATTACAGTTCTGGCTTATTGGCACCGGGACAGGTTTTTGTATATTCTGTCCGGATTGTCGCTGATAATATACGGCTTCCCTTATTATTCGACTGATTTAAGGGTAAGCATTATCCTTGTTTTACTTGGTATCTATAACATAATAAAGGCGTTTTGGGGCGGTGGGGAATGATAAAGGAAAATTTACAGGCTTACATCCGCAGGCTGGAGAAGAAAAAGCGGAAAATGGAACGGGCAAGGATAAAGAAGTGAAAATATATATCGACAATAAACAGGTAGCGGTAAAAGAAGCCATTAAAAGCATAACTTGGCAAGGGGTTTCCCTGTTAGCTCAGAGGCTGTTCATTGCACTAACTGGTTTGCTTATAATTGTGACCACACTAGCGCTTGCCCCCCGGATTTTCTTCTTACTTTATGAAATTGAGATGAGTTGGATGTTTCCGATATTTGTATTAGTGCCCCAGATATGGGGCGGTATTATTACAGCCAAGGGAATGCATTACAAACAATGAAAAGGACTTTTGTTACAACATTACTGGCGGTGATGGTTTTTCTTGCCATTCCGGGGACGGCTGCCCTTGCTATCGACCTGCCGGACAACATGCAGATAATCTCAGCTAAGGTATATCACAGCCTTGTTGAAACAGATGATATGCTGGTGGTATTCCATGCCAAGATAAACTACGACTCAGCTAACGGCACTTATCCCACCGTACCGGCCTCCAGCAGCATATTGATGCGGTTCGTATCCGACAACGGGACAATACTTGCTTCATCGACGCCCTATGTCTACTCGCCCTTCGATACTAACGGTTACGGCGACCTGGTAAGTTCGTTTTATCTCGGCGCCGATGATGCGCCGGCATGGGAGGGCGAACACGTATTAAACATAACCGGGCTGCCGATTTATTACTCACCGCTCCCCACGCCGGTTAATTACACCCTGCAAATTTCAGATTATGATGATTCGGAAGATCAGGACACTAACCAGTCCGACCTTTATATAGAGGTATTAAGGCTGACTGATGTGTTTAAGATAATATACCCAGATGTAGCTTTGAAGTCCATTACGGATGTCGGGACCGTGCTTTCAGCTTACGGCGAGGCTTATTTTAAGAGTGCCATCCCCGGCCTGCTGGATTTGTGCCCTGCCCTGTTTTACGTGCAGGTATACACGCCTGAAGTGATAGAGGTCGAGCCTTACGATACCTCGCTGGGGGATACGCTGGCCGAGCGCATGGGGGGTACGGATATTCAGCGGGGCATGGACAGGCTGGGTGATATTGTAGGCGTCGGAGGCTCATTCATAGCCGGGATAGTAACATTCATAGGCACAATGGCGCTCTGTATATTCTCGATGCGGCGCGGCTGGGGAATAGAGCCAGGCATAGCTTTAAGTACACTTGCCGTTACCCTTATGGCCGTGTTATTCGGTGACTTCCTGTTTAACTTGCTGATGATTTTAGCCTTGATAGCCGCCATCGGTATCATGTATATTGTGGCTTTACGGAGGGCATGATGAAAAAACTAATCTTATTACTGGTAGTGCTGGCATTACTCATACCGGCTACGGCTGTTATAGCCTCCGATGTAGACACCGCTGAATATATCACCAATATCTCCATAACCAACAATTCAACCGATGATAAAAGTGCGGTTGCTACCACGTTGACATTATCGACCGCCGACATGATAGAAAGCAATATGCTTAATGCCACGGCTACCGATTGCGCTATTCAAAGGACTGGCGCGGTTGACGTAGCCTTTATGCCGAGTGCCAATTCGACATATCCATGGTGCATATGGGTGCCGACAAGCGATGCTGTTTCGACGGCCAACTATTACCTGTATACCGGCGGCGTTACCGGCGGTAAAATCCGCTACTTCCCTGGGCCGGAAGGTATGACGACCACGGATAACGCCACTATGGAACTCGGTGATAATTTTGCTGTCATGTGGAGTGCGTTCTTTAATACCGATAACGGAACGGATAAATATATCGTTAATAAAGAAATGTCTTTCAGGGTATTCGTGTCCCCAACCGAAAGCGGGAGTATAATCTCCGAAATAGTATCCGTCAATGCTACCTCCGAATATCTGTATCCTGCCGGAGTCGGGAGTGAAACGAGTATACCATCGGAGACTCCCCCTGCAGGTACTCACTGGGAGTTGGTAAGCGATACCGACGATGGTACTTACTTGATTGAAAATAGTACTGATTGGACAAGAGACCTGTACGTTTGTGAGAACACGTCTACAACCAGTATATACAGGGGAAATATCAACGAAGTAACTTTTTACTTCAGAATAATAGCTACTTTTGAGAGTAGCATTTACGCTAAACCCTCCATGAAAATCGGCGATACGATTTATGACGGTACAGAGGTAAGTACCTCATTAGTAGAATGGGCTACTTATAGTGAGAATTTTACACTTAATCCTGTTACAAGCGAAAACTGGACATGGGACGATATAGCAGGCATGGAAATAGGTGTCAGTCTAAAAGGAAATATTGAAGGTCGGTGCTCCGAGGTCTATATCGTAATAGATTATGATGAAATAAGCGTGATAGCTACAGTTACAGCTACAGGAGTATCAAAAGGCGAACACGAAATAATAGTAAAGGTTCTTGAATGAAAATAAAAAGATTCATCCTATTAGCAATATTATTAATAATAACTTTAGTAATCCCCTTCATACAAAGCGATATTGCGAGTGCCGACCCATCATGGCTCGAAGGTTGGAAGTACCGCAAAGCGATAACGATAGATGGCTCTGTCGCCGGTAATCAAACAGACTACCAGATGAATCTCTTAGTAGCCGCCGATATAGATTCTATCCCCTCAGTCAACGTTAATTCTACTACTGATGCTTGGGGAGCTAACGGTGCTCCTTATCAGCGACAAACATTCTATGCAAAGAGTCGCTACTGGTATTTTTATGCTGACGGCTCCGGCAACGGCGTGTTCTCATCCAGTATTGACGGGGAGACATGGTCAGCGGCAACTACCTTCAAGGCGACCATTATCGACGGAGCATATCAAATAAGTGTCGTAGTAGATGATGATGGAGAATACTGCCATATTGTCTATTATGAGAATAAAGCAAACAAACCGCTGTACTACGGGCGAGGTCAATTAGATGAAGATGGCACTATATCATGGGATACCGAACGTGAAGCGAGAGCCGCTGTACCGAATTACAGGTATGCAGACCCTCAGATAATCCTTGACTCCGATGGTTATCCCGTTGTCGGCTATGGGCTTTACCACTCGACAAACTTGAACGATGGCAAAGTGTACGCAGCAAAAAGCTCAACCAAGGACGGAACCTGGAGCGAGGAGTTCAACCAGCAAATAAACTCTACTATATGGGCGGGTGGCGACCCAGTGTGCTGGCCATCACTTGTAAGGCTGAGCAGCGGTAAGATATATGCTACCGGTACCGCTAACGGTTATGTAGTTGAGGGCAGGCTGTACAATGGCTCTAGCTGGGGTGATGTTGAGGACTTAACGGAAACCAATACCGGAAGCGCTACTACCTGTCTAACTGCTGATAGCTCTGATAATGTATATCTGACGTTCACCGGCGGTGGCAACTGGCTGGTCAAAAGGACGTATTCAACGGGAATTTGGGGCAGCGCGGAGAGCATCGAAAATGTGTCTGACGGGCAAATAACTTCTGCAATGTACGGTGACGAGGTATATATATTTGGCGAAAGACATGTGGACTCTGATTATGTGCTTTGCTATATCAAAAGAAGCGCTGACGGCTCTTATAGTACTACAAGAGTACTAGAAATATTCTCACCACAATATGTAGTCGCAAGTAACTGTGGGGGTATATCAGATACGGTTTATAATGGATGCTTTATTCATAATACGAACCTTGGAACAGGAAGTCCTTACAGCCCGACAATTACTTTTATCCCTCTATATAACTGCGAAGGTCATGCTCAATCAGACTTTGCTGACATTCGGTTCACGTCTGATGACGGAGAGACCCTTTTACCTTATTGGATAGAAGATAAGTCTGACGACGAATACGCGAAAATTTGGATAAAAATTGATGATATTCCAGAATCCCCTGACTCAGGCTCGATATATATATATTATGAAAACAGCGGAGCGAGCACAACTAGTAATATTAAAAATACTGCCATAATAGGTGATGACTTCGAAGATGACAGTTTTGATACGGACTTATGGCAGAATGTAGCCGGATGCACCGAGTCTGGTAGTACTCTAAAAATAACCCAACTGTCTGACGTAAGAGGAGAATTAAGAAGTGTCGATACTTATGCTGTCGGTTATCGAGCAGTTGCTAAATTTAAATCTTCTCTCGCCGCCGGCTCTATAGGAGCAGCCATAAACGGATTTGATGATTATTCTGATAGAATCCATTTTTTCAGTTATTCCACATCATGGAGATTTAATACTGAGGACGAAGGGTCTTACAGTTACCATGAATTTGGGACTTATGATAGTTTATACCATGATATAGAATATAAACTTTATACTGGTCATGCAATTTTGTATTTCGATGGTGAAATTATTGTTGATAAGACAGCCGATATTCCCGATGAAGAGATGAAATTATGGTCTTTTAGTACTTCAACAAATGACGAGTACATAGAGATAGACTACTGGTTCGTCGGTAAATACGTTACTCCTGAGCCGACTTGGGGTGAAATAGGGGCAGAGGAGGGCAGAGTGTTGTGGGGAATATATGTAGACGGAGTCCTTAAGGACAGTACCCCCTTCCCCAGCGGCGGCGGGTATATTATTGATGAGGATTTCACCACATACACGGAAGTTGACCCGGGTAGCGATATTACCGTCACGGCTCCCAGAATAACTTTCACTAACCTTTACGCAAGCCAGGACTTCTATGTTATCAAAGACATGGGAGAAGATTATTTTGACGGTAATTTTGAGCATGATTTCACAATATATGTAGACTCTCAGGATGATGAGAGTTACTATTTTGCCTGGGGACTCAGTAATGCCGAAAATACATTACCAGACATAGACACGGCAGAAGGTGATTATCTGGGTGTTTCTGTGGGCGGAGAAGTGCCTACCGATTTGGCTTTTGAAATGTACGAGTGCAATGATGGAGATTTAACATCGTGGTATGGGGCCCCATACGGATTAGAGATCGAAGAAGATACCCTTTATTACTGCACCGTTATCAGGAATGAGGGCGATGGTACTTACGGCACTTTATATCTTTATGTATATACAGATGAAAGCCGTGAGACTTTATTGGACGATTTATATGTAACCCTCACAGAAAAACAGGACTTCAGGTATATTTATGGTATCTCCGACGGTTATACCAGTGGAGTTGATTATGCCACGGGTTATATAGAGGATTTTTGCTTGCATCTACCATCTGGAGGCGGGTATATAGTTGATAATGATAGCGACTGGGATTTTTGCCAGAACGACAGCGTTATGTACCTGGAATACCAGGAGATAACGGTAGACGGAGAACAAAGGCAATATATAGAGTGGGAGTACGATGCGGTATTCCACGATACTAGCGGCTATAATAACGATGCTACACCGAGTTTTAGGACTGAGAGTTCGGATGCGGATGTGAGCGCGGAATTTATCAACTTCCGGGCGGTATCTGAGGCTACGGCTCCCGCCTATGCGGTAGATGCAGCACCTGAATTTATAACCGGCAATATAACGGCTGATAGTTCGTTCAGCTCCGGCGGGGTTACACCCGGTACCCGTCCGGGTGACTCCCTGGTAGATACGGCGGCTACGGCTGCCGGAGTACCCAATATCTGGCTCTGGGGGATACTCGGCATGGTCACAATCGCGCTTTCAGGCTTGCTTATCAGCTATATGGAGAGAAAGCATGGCTCCGGCGGCGGCACCCTGCTTTTACGATTCGGGGTACAGATAGCAATTCTGGGTATTTTAACGACTTTCGGTATATTCGACTTCTGGATGGTCGTCATTTACGCCATAATCGCCATAGCGATAATGATGGCAAGTAAACAGCACGACTTCAATATGAGTCTCAGCCAGCTAAATCTCATAGGATTTTTAGCCATGACCTGGGTAGGTTTAACGATGATAAATCAGATACAGGAGGGGTATCTGATAACATCGGCGGAAACAGCTCACCTTAACCAATTGATGTTTACCCAAGAATTTACTTTACTGGATACGTTCCACTTGCCGATAATGAACTTCGAATTTTTTAGCGTCGGTATCCCCAGTCTATTACAGTGGGATTACGGATTCTTTGGCGGTAACGCGCAGATAATCCAATATATGCTTTACTCCCTGACCGCTGTCGTCTCCATGATCGTCTTACTGATAATCGTAGGCACGGTGACTAGCTTCTTTGCGCGGAGTACGTGATATGAGTAAGGTTGGTTCAATAATACTGATATGGGTTGTTATATCGATGGTATATATTATTATCGCTATTTTAATGCCATTTATTCAGAGTGTGGTAAGCTCAACGGCGAATACCATAAATGCAAGCTCTAATATGTCCAATTACCCCGGTACACTTGAAACCGTGCAATCGTTTCCTCTGGCAGCTTGGTTTATACCCGGGGTGTTAGGTATCGGTGCGACTGTCTGGATGCTGAAAAGGGAAGATTAGTTCTTTATATTCCCAATGCCTTTTTTTAAAATTATTATCGCTATACTTATTACAAATATCAGGCCCCACAGAGGTAAATGTTGAATACCTATTTTTGCTATAAAAATTGAAATTTCATCAAAAAAGTTAATAGCCTCTTTAACCTTTATCACATCAAAATAATTGTCTGATATTTCCGTTAATAACGGGAATATATGAAAACCAAAGCCAACAATATACATGGCGGAAATTAACAGAAATAAGCCTTTGATTATTAGCCATAATTTATTCAGCCGTTTAAAGATAACATCTTTTACAAGATTCTCTTTAATTTTATCGCTCATTTATCGTTATATCCCCGAAGTAATATTTGTCCAGGGTTAATGTAGAATCCCGATATTTCCATTTTCCGCTTACTAACTCGTAGTATCCATCCAGTTCATATTGACCGTTGCCGTAATCAATGTATTCATCCGTGTAAATTTCCTGTCCTGTCGCCTTCAGGGAAAATGAATATTGCGCTTTCGATACGTTCGGCGGGGCCGGCACATCGCTGGGGCTACCACCAACATTACCGTAAATCGATATACCAAACCAGGTAAGGCCGATAATTACCGCGCAGATAGCCATGACTTTCAGGAGAATCGATAGCCAGTCGTTTATTTTATGTCTAATCGCCATATATACCACTCAATGCGTAGATTAAACCGCTCATTAAAACAAATATAACGCAGGCTATATAAACGGCCTTAAAAACCTCCCAGACCATACCGAATAAACGCATTTGATGTTTTATAAGTTCGGTTTCATGTTCACGCTGGTACTGCTTTTGTAGCTTCCTGATTTTAGCATTATTAACCTGCGTATGGTGGAGGTTTATCGTTTTGTTATTAGCGTGATTACTCATTTTCCCTTACTCTTGTTTTGCCTGTACCATATAATTATACCACCAATTATAAAGAGGCAACCTATAACTATGAAATGCCAACGCTCCAATTCACTCATCCCCTCCGACATAATTATTCTAGTGCTAACCTGAACGTAATCGTCTTATCCTCTTAGCACGATGGAATATTGCAACTGTGCATTGGACATTGTATACGGAAGCCATGACAAAAATGCCCGCAATAGCAAAAACCATGATGCCACATATCCAACCTGCAACTGGGTTTGATACTTCTATAATAGTGCGGTATCCTAAAAAGCCAAGCCCATACGCCATCACTAAGATTCCCATACTAATCCATGTAGTCTTTATAATTCTTTCTAACATTGCTACCTCCTATTACCGACTAACGGGCGTTTTTATGGTTCTGTTTGCTTTTGGTTGGTAGCCCATTTATAATATCTCCATTGTGAATTTTATCGTCAATAAAATCGTCCAGCATTTTTGGGGTATTGTTGAAGGAATCCTTGTTTCCGCCGTTGTTGGACTTGCTATTAATGCTATGGAAAAAGCGGGATGTATGAAACCGACACTTGACCACTTTAAATTGGCGTATGAAACATTTGACACCGTCGGTGATATACTCGGTACGTATGGTTTGATTGCTGGTATACCAAGTGCGATTACGTATCTCTTTGGTTATATAAAGGGTAAGTACCCCAAGTACCCACAACATAGAAGGTAAAACAAACTTTACTAATGGATACGCTATCATTATCGCCACAATTAGCCATATAGTAAAAACTAAAGCGTATTTAGTGAATTCCAAATTAGTACAACCTCAAATGCCGCCGCCGACTTTTACCCCTGCCTGACTCGACCACTCCAGGCATTCCAGGCACGTCTCGCAGTCTTGGCGTTTTAGGCGTTATGCGTGGTGTTCTTGGCGATATTCTAACCTTGCGAGGTCTGCCTACCTGTATGCGTGGTAGTTTTACCCTGTCTCTAGGCTGGTGTTCGATAGTTACCTTTACCGATGGCGTGTGCTTGCGGATAATATCGGCCCAATTCTG
>Ga0307427_1001340_pt1 | contig 12838 bp, 11 predicted proteins | sample SalMarWE160190MG_FD_202162 | JGI IMG/M metagenome (GOLD analysis project Ga0307427, IMG submission 202162) | Salt marsh sediment microbial communities from the Plum Island Ecosystem LTER, Massachusetts, United States - WE1603-190 | ecosystem: Environmental > Aquatic > Marine > Intertidal zone >... | reverse complement strand
CCGGTTTGACCGCCAAGTGGCCCTGACCCGCTTTTTCCCCGGCCGACGGGCGGCCTCGCTGAGAGGTCTCATAGCGTTGTATCGGATCAGGCTTGCCGATAATCCTCCCCCGCCAGGCTCCGGACGACCGACTTCTGCCATGTTTCGAGCATGGCTTTCATGTCGGCCAGGACCTTGGGCTTCTCGGAAGCGATGTCCTTGGTCTCGGCGGGGTCATCGACGAGGTCGTACAGCGCGACGGCTCGCGCCTTGCCCTTTCCGCCTCCGGACCGGTAGAGTTTGTAGCGGTTGCCGACGAGTGCGGCGGAGCGGACGGCGGTCTTGCTGGTTCGGACCTCGAAGGCGATGGGGCTCGGCCGCTCGGTCATCTTGCCGTCGATAAGCGCCGCCAGGCTGATGCCGTCGAGGGGCCGGACCTGGTTCGGCGCGCCGGCGCCGACGAGGTCGAGAATCGTCGGGTAGTAGTCGCTCGTCGAGGCGGGCACGTCGGTCGCGAACGGTCGTGTCACGCGGGCGGGCCATTCGAGGATGCCCGGCACCCGGATCCCGCCTTCCCAGAGGCTCCCCTTCTTGCCTCGCAGGCCCCCGTTGTTCGCGGGCCCGGTGCCGCCGTTGTCGCTCGTGAACCAGAGCATCGTGTTTTCCCGGAGGCCCATGTCGCCGAGGGCGTTGCGCAGCGTGGCCATGCCGCGATCGACGCCGGTGATCTCGCCGTAGTAGTGCTGCAGTTTCTCGCTCAACCTGGCGTACGGGGCCCTGTCCTTCTCCAGGGCCTTGTGGGGTCCGTGGGGGTTGCCGAACCAGACGACGGCGAAGAAGGGGCGTTTGGCCGCCGCCATCTTGCGGATCCACGCCACGGCCCGGTCGACGGTGATGTCCGACCCGTCTCCCTCAAGCGGCCCGACCGCCTCGCCGTTGTGGTAGAAGTACCCGGGATTCAAGTCGAAGAAGTTGAAGTAGGAGAACCACTCGTCAAAGCCCTGGTTGCCGGGGTGAGGCGGGCGGGCGAACGGTTTCTTGCCGCGGTTGGTCCGGCCCCGCTTGCTCGGCGGTTCGCCGATGCCGCCCAGGTGCCACTTTCCGAAATGCCCGGTGGCGTAGCCTGCCGCCTTCAGCGCCTCGGCCAGCGTCACCTCCTCGAGCGGCAGATCGTAGCCCCACGAGAACACGCCGCTTCGATTCGGATGCCGGCCGGTCATGCAACTGGCACGGGTGGGCGAACACACGGGTGCGGCCGCATAGAACCGGTTGAACCGTAGCCCCTTGGCCGCCATGTCGTCGAGGGTCGGCGTCTTGATGTCGGCGTTGCCGTTGTAGCCGACGTCGCCCCAGCCCTGGTCGTCGGTCATGGCCAGGATGATGTTCGGCCTGGCGGGTCTGCCGCGCGGCGCCCCCGCGGCGGCGGCTCGCGCCCCCGGCCACAACCCGGCGGCGGCCACGGTCGCCAGCCCTGTCCGCAGGAACTGGCGGCGGGTCGATCGGTCAACGGGCCTGGTGGATTCAGCCATCGGTCGTCTCCTCGTGGCAGATGGTGCGAGCGATGCCCCTTCGATGATACCACGCTCCGCCGTTGCGTCAACGCTCCAACCCTGGTGCGTCGCGGCCGGGACGTGAAAGCCGCCTGTCAAGCAAAGGGCTTCTTGCTCTGGGGGCGTTCTGGGGTTATAGTTATATGCCCCCGGCGGCAGTGCCGGGAGAAGGAGGCTCCATGCGACGGGTGTCGGCTGTCTCGGTTCTCGGCGTGGTTGTCGCGGTTGTGCTCGGTGGGTGGGCGACCGCCGGCGGGGCGGAAGCGGCAGGAGGCGGCCAGGAAGGCGACGCCGCCCGTAGCGAGATGATCGGCAAGCCGGCGCCCCACTGGGTCGTTAGCCAGTGGATCAATCTGCCCGACGGCAAGCAGACCCTGGACATCGCCGACTTCAAGGGCAAGGTGCTGTACCTGTGTTTCTTCCAGACGACGTGCCCGGGGAGCCAGTCGCATGCGTTGCCGACGCTGAAGGCCTTGGCCGCCCATTACGCCGGCAACACCTCGGTGGCGTTCGTGGCGGTGCAGACCGCGTTCCGGGAGTTCGACGCCAACGCGCCTGAGAAACTGTCGGAGACGGCCAAGCGTTTCGGTCTGAAGATTCCCATCGGCCACGAGGGCGCCGAAGGCCGGCCGCCTCAGATGTTGATCCGTTACAAGGCGCGCGGCACGCCGTGGGCGGTGATCGTCGACCGGGAGGGCACGATCCGCCACAGCCTGCATTTCATGCCCACCGACCGGGCCGTGGCGCTGATCGACCAGTACACGGGCAAGCCGAAAAGCGAGGGCGACACGCCCGCCAGGGTGAGGGGACCGTTCGACCTCGGGCCCGAAGAGCCGGTCGATCTGTCCCCTGCCGCCGAACGCATCAAGGAGAGGATCGACGCGATCGACAAGCAAATCGTAGGCCTCCTCGAAGAAGAGATGGACCTGAAAACGGGCATCATGAACGCCAAGCAGAAGAGCATGCAACTCGTCAAGGACACCGACACGGCCGCCAAGGAGATCGCGAAGGGCGAATTGACCGAACCCCTGCTTGCGTACCAGGCCATCATGGTGGCGTGCGTGCGGAGGTATCAGGTGTACGACGCCAAGTACGCCGCGTTCCAGAGGACCCTGAAGGGCGTGGCGCGTTCGCGTGGGGCCAAAGAGGTGCAGAAGGAACTGGACGCCCTGAACGAGCAGATCCTGACCCGACGGCGGTCGAACATGGATCAGATCGCCGGTCTGCTTGAGAAGGCCGGCGAGTTCAAGAAGGCCGTCGAGATCTACTCGCAACTGCGCGACCTGCTCCCCAAAGACAAAAAGAGGGACACCGCGCTGGCGCGGAGGACGCTGCAAGAGAAGATCGGTGCGGCATACGAGAATTGCGAGGACTACCAGAAGTCCCTCGATGCCTACAACAAGGTCTACGAGGTCATGTCGGCGGCCGAACGCAAGGGCGAAATCAACCTGCGCTTGAAACTCGGCAATCTGTACCAACTTGTGGGGAACCTGAAGAAGGCCTTGAGTCTCTATAAGGAGGTCAAGAAAGATCTCAAGCCGGGCCACACGGTTACCGGCCTCGACCAGATTATCCAAAAGATTGAGGCGAGAGTGGACTGATACTCCGTTACCCGTCATCTGATGCATAACAGCCGGGTGCCACGGGCGGCTATGGGGTCGCCCCTTGCACATCGACCCCCGGCGGTGTAGTGTGCCGGCGGCGTGGCCGAACGCGATACGCCTGGAAGGCTGACATGGGAATCCGTATACGGTGTCCGAAATGCGGGAAGGTGGTTGACGGAGGCGGGTCGGCCGGCGGCATTGTCACGTGCCCCGGTTGTGGGCAGCGGCTGAAGTTGGCGTCGGGCGCGCGGAAGCCAAGGCCGCCCGCACAACCCGCCCGCCCTGCCGCGCCCACGGTTCGGCCGAGGGTCGTGCTCCCGCATCAGGTGCGCCCCGGGCGGCGGAGTCCCGCCTTGTTCATCGGCGTTGGCGTGGGGGGTGTGCTGGTGGCGGCCCTTGTGGGGGTCATGGTGTACGAGGCGATGATGAGCGGCGAGCCTGCGCGGCCGCCCGAGCAGGGGACGGCCGCCGTCGAACCTCCCGTCGAGCCTCCGCCTGTGCCCGTTGAGCCTCCGCCTGTGCCCGTCGAGCCTCCGCCTGTGCCCGTCGAGCCGTCTCCCACACCGCAGACGTCCGAGACCGACCTTGCCCCCGACGCCCTTTTTGCGAAGGCCTCGCCGGCGGTCGTCCGGATCGACGTGATGAACGCCGAGTACAAGAAACGGGGTCAGGGTTCGGGGTTCCTGGTGTCAGCCGACGGCATGATCGTAACGAACCACCACGTGATGCACGTCGGCCGGCGGGGCCTTGTCCGCTTCGGCGACAGCAAGGCCTTTCCCGTGACGGCCGTGCTGGCCCAGGACAAGGAGAAGGACCTGACGGTGCTGAAGGTCCATGCCGGGGGTATGCCCTACCTGGAACTGTTTCCGAAGGGGGAGACGCCGGACGTGGGAACCCGGGCCTTCGCCATCGGCACACCCGCTGGGTACACCAATACCCTGTCGGAGGGGCTGGTCAGCGGCCTGCGGGAACAGGAGAAGCGGTCGGTCGTCCAGACGACCGCGCCGATCAGTTCCGGCTCGAGTGGGGGGCCGCTGCTGGATGCGCGAGGCCGCGTGCTGGGCGTCAACACGTACGTGCACGTGGAGCAGCATCAGGGGAGGATCATCGAGAACCTGAACTTTGCGGTCTCCAGCGACGAGGTGCACGAGATCCTGGCCAAGGCCATCGACGCCAAGGCCAAACTCGCCGCCGGCCAAGGCAAGCCCCTCGACGACAAGGCTGCCGCAGACCTCGCTCAGGCGTACGAGTACATCGGCAAGGACGAGTTGCTCAGCGCCGCAAGCACCGTCGAATCGCTGGCCGAATCGTATCCGCAGAACAGCCAGGTCCGGCTCCTCGAGGGCCAGGTCAACATGCGCATGAACTTCTTCGACAAGGCCATCCAGGCCTTCGAGGCCGCCGTCCGCTTGAACCCGAACGAGGCCGAGGCCCACGCCGGCATCGGCCTTGCCCGGATCCGGAAGAAGCAGTGGAAACAGGCCGCCGACGCGCTGCAGAAGGCCGTGAACCTGGTCCCGGCCGACCCGGTCGCGCAGTGCGCCCTCGGCACCGTCCTCCTGAAACTGGACCGCAAGGACGACGCGCTGACGGCGCTGAAGGAGTCGGTGCACCTCGATGACAAAGACGCCAAGGCCTGGATGGGTCTCGGCGAGGGCTACCTGGCCCACGAGTTGTACGACCCGGCCGCAGACGCCTTCAGGCACGCCGTGGCCCTGAATCCCGGTAACGCCCTCGCCCACGCGCGTCTGGCGCTGGCGGCCTATCGCAACGGGCAGTTCGATCAAGCCTCAAACTCCGCCAACACCGCCATCCGCCTGCAGCGCGGTCTGGGCGACGCCTATTTTGTCATGGGGCTGCTCGCCAGCCGCTCCGGCGACAAGAAGAAACTCGACCAGATTACCAAGGCCCTCGAACAACTCGATTCGAAAATGGCCTCTCAACTGGCCGAGGAGATCAAGGCCGCAGGCGGCCCCGCCAAGCCATCCAAGAAAAACGGCGGCAAGAAAAAACCCAAACCCGACGCCACACCACCCCCGGAACCGACGCCCTTCAAGCCCGAGTGACCGACCCGACATCGCACGGCCGAGGCATAAACCGATGACGGCCCGGGGCCGGCCGGCGCCACCCGCATCTTCCGCTCCCGGCTCGATGCCGTGCACTTCCCTTACGACCGCAGCCGTTTCATCCTGCCCGAGAGCATCCGCAACCGCACACTCCGGAAGATCACGTGCGACCCGTACGTACAGAGCCCCAGGGTCTTGCGGTTCGGCAGCGCAAAGGGACCCGACGCGGAGAGGGCCGACTGTGGACCCTTCCAGTTGAAGAGGGTCCTGCCATCCATGACCGTCCTGACCGCGACCTGATTGCCGTCGAGGACGACCTTCACGGCCACGGTGTGTGGCCGCCCGTTCTCGAAAGCGCCGAGACGCAGCGTGGTAGCGTTCTCGCGGAGGGCGTTGTCGCCGATCATCAGGAGACCGTAGTAACCGCCTTTGGCGTCCAACACCACTTGCGTTGTGGACGAGCCGGTCGGCACGTTCAGCAGAATGGGGCCGTCGCCCGTCGCACGCAGGAACCGGACCGTCAGGTCATAACTGCCCTCCGGCGCAATCGGCACCGTGAAACGCGCGTAGGGCGACGGCAGGGACTCCAGCGCTGCGCCCTGAATCAGCCACTTGCCGGCGACGGCGTCTCTCGTCGGGTCGATATGCTTCAACAGATCGACCCACCGTCCGCTTTTGCCTGCCGCGCCGGCCAGTTTCTCACGGGCCGCCTGGATCTGCTCCAGGGCGAGCGTTGCCGCCGTACGGTCCAGGTCCTTGGTCGTGTGAAGTTCGAGGAACCGCTCGTAGTACGCTTCGGCCCGCGCGAGCATGCCCGCCTTCGCGCCCGTCGGCGCGCTCTCGGTGAGCGTCTGGTACCACTTTCCCAGTTCGAGACAAGCCAGTTCGGGCGCGGCCTCAACGGGCCTGGCTGCGGCGGGGACGTACTTGCGGAGCGTCTCATCCCTGACGCCCTCCAGGTACGCTGCCGCCTCGATGGGGTCATCCAGGTTCACCAGATGCAGCCGCACCAGCGTCTGCCTTGCGGCGTGGTTCCGTGGATTCGTTTTCAGCATGGCCTTGGCGTCGGCGATTTCGCGGGCGGTCTTGATGGCCTCCGCCAGATTGGTCTGCTGCATCTCGATCTCGTCTTGTCGCACGCTCTCGATTGCCCGGGCCGTGGCCAGCGCTTTGCGGTAGAGGACGGTCGCATCCGCCTCGGCGCCCGATTGCACCTTCACGTCGATCAGCGCGAGCAGCGCATCGACGAGGGCCTCGCCCGCCGCCGACCGATCCGGGCCGCGGATTCGGTCGAACTGCTTCTGCCGGATCCCGATGACTCGCTCGGCGCACGCGGCGGCCTTGTCGGGAACGTGGGCGGCAAGGAACTGCATCGCCTCGACGGCGGTGGACGCGCCGTCCGGGTGGCGGCTCGCCAGGTCGCAGGCCTGCTCACACAGGATCGCAAGGAACGCCGGCTGGTCGGTCGTCCTCTTGGCCGCTGCCAGAAGGCGGCCCGCCAGTTCCAAATCGTCACCGGTGGCCGCCGTGCCCTTCACACGCTTGAGGTCCGCACCATAGACGGACTCGAAGGCCTCGGCGGCCTTGTCGGTTTCGCCGGCCCGAACGGTGCCTTGCAGGGCCATCCCGAGGAGAAGCACAAGGCGGAGGCAATAACCTGCGCGAACCATCCTGGATTCCCTCCCGTCTGTCGGTCGGCGAGATGCTTCGGCCCGCAAGCGGGCCTCAGAATGACAACGCTAAACACGTACGGGTGCGGAGCACCCACCATACGACTGTCCGTCGCCCACGCCGGTCAGTTTAGACTCTTGCGACGGGCCACGGTTCAGCCCCGCATCCCCAACCTTCGGCCGCACGTTCTCACTCGTCCATGGCGCCGAGCGACGCCAGGCGCATCTTCTGGTCGTAGTCGATCAGGGCGTCAACAAGCAAGTCGAGGCTGCCCTGCATGACCTGGTCGAGGTTGTGGGCGGTGTAGCCGATGCGGTGGTCGGTGACGCGGTTCTGGGGGAAGTTGTACGTGCGGACCCGTTGGCTGCGGTCGCCGGAGCCGACCTTGGATTTGCGATCGGCGGCGCGTTCGGCCCGTTTCTCGGACTCGTACAGGTCGTACACGCGGGCGGTCAGAATGCGCAGCGCCTTCTCGCGGTTGCGGTGCTGGCTCTTCTCGTCCTGCATGCTGACCGTGATGCCGGTGGGGATGTGCTTCATGCGGACGGCCGAGGAGGTCTTGTTGACCTTCTGCCCGCCGGGTCCCGAGGCCCGCATCGTATCGATCTCCAGGTCCTCTTCGCGGATTTCGATGTCGAGCGCTTCGGGCTCCGGCATGACGGCGACGGTGGCGGCGGAGGTGTGGATGCGGCCCTGGGCCTCGGTCTCGGGAACCCGCTGGACGCGGTGCCCGCCCGACTCGAACCGGAGGTGGCGGAAGACGTCCTCGCCCTCCAGCGCGACGACCACCTCCTTGAAGCCGCCCAGGTTGGTCGGGCTGGCGCTGAGGGTCTCGACCTTCCACTTTCGGGCGTCGGCGTAGCGGCCGTACATCTGGTAGAGGTCGCGTGCGAAGAGGGCGGCCTCGTCGCCGCCGGTGCCGGCCCGGATCTCGAGGATGATCCGCGTGGCGTCGGCGCCCTCCTCGCGGTCGATGAGCCGTTCCTGGATCTCGGCGAGCAGCCGGCGCTCGATCTCGCCCTGGACCCCGACCTCGGTCCGCGCGAGGGAGGCCAGGTCCTGGTCGTCGCGTTCCGTTTCGAGCAGTTCCTCGGCCTCGCAACGGGCCTGGCGGGCCGCACGCCACTTGCGGTACGGATCGACGATGCGCATCAGCCGCCCGCGTTCGCGCATCAGCATGGTCATCCTGGCAGGGTTGCTCGCCACGTCGGGCGTCGCGACCAGGGCGTCGATCTCCTCGACACGTTTATCGAGTTGCCCCAGCCGCGCAGCCAGCGTCGGCTGTTGCTCGGCCTTGTCCTCAACCATGGTCGCCTCCGCTGCGAACTGCTCGGCCAAAAGAGCGAGGGCGAAGGCGGTCGCGCGCACCGTCTTCGCCCCGGATTGTGCACAGCCTAATAGGCGTTCAGCGCCGGCTTCATCGCGGTGTATTGTACCGAATTGCGCTCCGCCCGCAAGGGGTAGCCGCCGGCCCAAGCCGTGCGAGACGGGGGGCTGAAACGTGGTGCGCGGCCGGGGAAAAAGCGGGTCAGGGCCACTTGGCGGTCAAACCGGGGTCGTTTCCGGTTTGACCAGCCGAGAGGCCGTTTGAACCTCTTGGGCGCTGGCAAAGCCAAAGCATTCAAAGCCAAACCGAACGGCTGGTTTGGCATTGAATATGGCCCTGACCCGCTTTTTCCCCGGCCGAGCGACAACCGGGCAGACGCACACGTAGCGTAGGAGGGCTAATCCTACAACGCCACTTCGTGCGCGGCGGGTCTCCGTACCCGCCGCGCAGCCCGGCAAGGGGCCCTTTACGCGCGGTGGGTGCTCCAGACCCACCGCGCGAAATGGCGAAGTGGCGCTGTAGGGCTAACACGTCAGATGAAACGCCCCGGCCACGCGTCGGCCTTGGGCGGCCAGAGCGTTGTATCGCTCGACGGCGTCGCCGGTCTTGGCGATGATCGTCTCGATGCCGGCCTCGTTGAGCGCCTGCCGGGTCGCCTCCGGCACCTGCATCGCGCCGTAGGCGCCCGTGCCGACGACCAGGGTCTCCGGCCCGGCCGCAAAGACGTCCTGAAGGTCGCAGGCGCTGAGCGCGTGCCCCTCCCCGCGCCACCAGTTGGCCCGCACACCGTCCGGCAGCAGAACCAGGTCCGCCGCATACGCCTTCCCGTCCACGACCATGGAGCCGAAGGTGTAAGAGTCGATGGGCATGGGAGTGCCCTCCGTTGCCTGAGTCCGGTCAATCGGCCGAAGCCACCTGAGTCGGGTCAAGCCCTGGGCCGTTCGGACTTGTCACTCAGGGTTCCCAGTGCTGGGCTCCGTGCACAATGCCGGTGATCCAGACATCACCTTTCTCGAGACGGTACATGATGCGGTAGGCGCCGCAGACAATCTCGCGGCAACAGGGGATGGCGATCTCGGGTATGACACGCCCGGATTCGGGATAGTGAGCCAACCGGTCGGTGGCCTCGATGAGCCGGGTGACAGACAGGGCTGCCTGGTCCACGGAGTCCCGGGCAATGTACTCCGCGATGGCATCGACGTCCTGGAGCGCTGCGGGCGCCCAGATTACCTGAGCCATTTCTGGAGCCTCTGTTTGGCCTGCTCGTGAGGAACGCCCTCGCCTTGGCGGATCTGACGCTCGCCGTGCTCGAACTTGGCGTGGACGTAGAGGGCATGGAGGATGTCGTCCATGCTCGCCTCGTCGGGCAGCGTGTCGATGACCTGCTTTGCGGCCTCTTTGGCAACCATGACGGGTGTCCTTTCACCGGCTCCGTCCACCATTATACATCATACATCCCAAACGGGCAAACTGCCAAACGGTTCGTGTGCCGCAGCACGGGCAAATGCTGATTGCCGGCGTGCCGCGTGCTATAATACGTCCGGGTTCGCTGGAAAGGACCGGCCAAATGGCTGCCAAGCGGGAATCCAAGGCGGCGCTCGCGGTTCGTGCCGCTGAAATCTGCCGCCGCCTTGTGGCCGAGTACCCCGACGCCGCCTGCCGCTTGAGGCACACCTCGCCGTTTGAACTGCTCCTGGCGACGATCCTGGCGGCTCAGTGCACCGACGACAAGGTCAACGAGGTGACGGCGGCGTTCTTCAAGCGGGCGAACACGCCGGAGCAAGTCGCGCGGATGCGCCGCTCGACCCTCGAAGCCGCCTTTCACTCCACCGGATTCTTCCGGAACAAGGCCAGGAGCATCCACGGGATGAGCAAGATGCTCGTCAAGACGTTCGGCGGGCAGGTGCCGCGCGAGATGGACGACCTGGTGTCGCTCCCGGGCGTGGCCCGGAAGACCGCGGGCGTGGTCCGCGCGACGTCGTTCGGTCTGCCGGCGATCATCACCGACACGCACGTCATCCGCCTCAGCCGCCGCATGGGTCTGACGACGAACAAGGCGCCCGAACGAATCGAGCGCGACTTGATGGGCCTGTTGCCGGAGAAGACGTGGTCGGCCTTCAGCCACGCCGTGCTCTTCCACGGCCGGGCCGTCTGCGACGCCAGGAAACCGCGCTGCGACCGATGCGTTGTCGCTTGTCTCTGCCCGTCGGCCGATGCGCTGCCGCCTTTCGAGAAGCAAGCGGCCTCGCTGCCTGGGGAACCGGGGGAGAAACCATGAAACTCAAGTGGGCCTTCGCGAGCGCCACCGTCATGAACCTGGACTGGCCGGAGGAGTTCAAACTCCTCAGACGGTTCAAGTGGAAGGCCGTGGAACTGTGGTTCGACAAGATGAAGGCGTGCCTGGAGAAGGGCGAGACGTGCGCCGCCCTCGGACGACGGATACACGACGCCGGTATCGAGCCGATCGGTCTTGGCCCGGGCGTGGTCTGGACGACCTCCAGCGGCCGCGACCCGCGCTTCGAGCACGACGAACTCTCCGAGCGCATGGACGTTGCCGCCGCCCTCGGCGCTGCCGCCCTCACCGTCGTCGCCCTCGGCAAACGCAAAGGCGAACTGGAGGCCGAGTACCGACGCCTGGCCGACAAACTGCACGGCGTGGCCGAGATGGCGGCCGAGCGCGGCCTGAAGATCAGCCTCGAATTCATCGCGGGACTGCCGGTCAACGGCACCCTGGGCTCGTGCATCGAACTTGTGAAGATGGTGGACCATCCCGCACTCGGCATGCTGCTCGACCTGTGCCACTACTACGCCGGCGCCAGCCACATCGAGGAACTCGCTCTCCTGCCCAAGAACAAACTCTTCCTCGTCCACGTCGATGACGCCCAGAGGCGGCCGATGGAGGTCCTCGGCAGCGAGCACCGCTGTTTCCCCGGCGAGGGACGGATCGACGTGCCCGCTCTTCTCAAGGAGATCCGCCGGCGCGCCGCCTACAAAGGCTATTGGAGTGTCGAACTCTACGACAAAAACGTCTGGTCGATGGACCCGCACGAGGTCTTCAAGAAAACGTCGGCCAGTATCCGCAAAATCGACAAGGCGCTCGGGACGTAAACGGGCGGGGCTCTTGAGAACACCGTGTGCCACCCTGGCGCGGCCTTCGGCCCTGCCGTGGCCGGCGGCCGGGTTTGCCCGACCCGCGCGGCGGCCTTCCCAGGCCGCCGCGCCGCTCGCCACCCCGCGAAGGGGTAGCGCTGGGGTTTATCCCCAGCGTGTGTGCCACGGCCGGTCTTGCCCGGCCGTGCGTTTGTCAGGTCCGCTTCGGTTGGGCAACCGTCCCTGGGCGCCGGTTTTTCGTGGCATCTCCGCCTGCCGCGCCATTGACATCGCCGCCGGTGCGTGTATAATCCCCCCGTTCGTCGCGGCAAACCGATCGGCTGGGGGCATAGCTCAGTTGGGAGAGCGCTTGCATGGCATGCAAGAGGTCCGGGGTTCGAATCCCCGTGCCTCCACCAGCCTTGGTTCGCCGCTTGTCGGCGAATGAGGATTGCCGCGGCGATGTCCCCTCGGGACGTAGCCGGGCTTTGCTGCCGGTCAACAGGTTGCGGTGAACTTCGCCTTGGCAGGTCTGAAAGAAGGGAAAGGCGCCCGAGCGACGCCTTTCCCTTTCTCGTTTACTCGGTTGTGCGCAGCCGCCTCGAGCAGATCGGCATCTGGCAGGACGGCGACAAGAACCTCCACGTGAAGGTCAAGACGAACGGCGTCTGGTCGCCGGACGGGACCGAACTGGACATGACGTTCAACGATTCGGGTCACACGACGGGCGCGTGGTGGGACTGATTGTGGGGCAGGGCGAAGCGGGAAGGAACGTCGTGTTATCGACGCCTTCAGCTCAACTCCGGCGCAGGGCGGGCCCCCGGATTCTCAGGCGAGGTGTCTTTCTGTGGCTCTTAGTATCGCGGGACACGAGGCAATCCTAGAGTACGAAGGCGGACACGCTGTTCGGGCTTGCATGCGCAAACCGCGCGGCAAATCTGCTGGCGGCCCTCTACGCCGGAGGCACGGCGCTACCTTGACGCAGCCCTCCGGGCACCGCAGGCCTGGCGCGGACGGGTGACTTGCCGGTCTACTCGGTTTCCTGCGTCCCCAGCCTGCGGCAAGGCGAGCCAGAGAACGCTTGGCCGGCTACTCCTTGAACGGCTCCTTGATGACGTCCTTGGCGCCGTCGATGGAGGTGACGAGGATGGCGCGGACGCCCTGCACCGTGTCTTCGCCGATCTCGGCGGCGCCCTTGATGGCGCCCGTCGCTGCGCTCTTCAGAGCCCCGCCCGCGTCGGCTCCGACCTCCCCGGCCGCCTGGATGCCCGCCTTGGTGGCCGACACAGCCACTTCGCCGACGTCCGCGCCGACTTCGGACCCTCCCTTGATGATGCCCTGGACAGTCGCCTTGATGGTGACAAGGACGTCGGCGCCGACCTCGGCAGCCGCGTGCACCGCGCCTCGCACGATCTTCGATGCCGCATCGGTCGCGGTGGCCGACACGTCCGACACGCCGGTCACGGCAGTCTTGATCAGGTCGGCAGACGTCTCAAGGACGGCTTCCCCGATGTCACCGCCGCCCCGGATGGCGCCGATCGTCGCCTTCTT
>Ga0307427_1001339_pt1 | contig 12844 bp, 10 predicted proteins | sample SalMarWE160190MG_FD_202162 | JGI IMG/M metagenome (GOLD analysis project Ga0307427, IMG submission 202162) | Salt marsh sediment microbial communities from the Plum Island Ecosystem LTER, Massachusetts, United States - WE1603-190 | ecosystem: Environmental > Aquatic > Marine > Intertidal zone >... | reverse complement strand
TTCTTTTACCCTATAAAAAAAGATGCTCGAAAATAATCCGAAACTTAATTTCTTTACTGTAAATAAAATAGATAAATTGAAATTAGGGAAGTTGATCACTTTGCTAAGTGCAAAAAGTGGCTGGGGATACTGAACACATTTCGAACTAAATATTACTATAATATTGTTGAATTATCTTCACAAATAGATGCAATTAAAGTGAATATGGAAATAGCCTGATATAATAGATGTTAAATAATTGGGAAGACAAATATAAAATAGAGGATCTACATTTATAGCAGTCCTTATAAAAGGTAATTGAAACTTAGTTATTATAAAATTCGATAAAAGTACTATGAACTTATAACAATGAATTTAAATTCTTTAAAGCTTTAATAGTTGTATTTAATAAATCTGGTATTTTAATCTCTTCAAATATTAAATTTCCTTTTTTAAAAATCGGTAGAAGTAGACATGATACTTGTCTTTCCTCTACTTTTAATTTTCTAACATTTTTTTCACATAACTTTAAGTTTTTAATAGCTTTTTTTAAATTACCTTTTTTTACCTCTAGAATACCCAAATTATAATAAGCTAGAGCCGGGAAAATTACTTCTTTACTTTCTTTACTAGCATCAATTGATAAATTTAATAATTTCCTTGATAGTTGATAATTATCTGTTTTTAAAAATATATACCCGATATTATTTTTATAACTTATTTCCAGATCTTCTGTATAATCAATTAAAAAATTAGCGTGCATAATTGCGTTTTCAATATTCTTATTATCCATATACTCACCTACCATTATAAAATATATTCTTTCTAATACATTTCTTTTGAACTTAAGTACTTTTGTCCTTTTTAGGTATTCTTTTAATATATCTATTGGTATAACTTTGATTTCCTCTTTTTTAATTTTTAATTCTCCATTAAATCTCAAAGCTCTTTCACTGATTGGCTTTAAGATATTTTTTATTTTATTTATTTCATTAGTATTATCAGGATTATTTGAATAGAAACAATTTTGAGTTTTACACCAATGAAGTCTAGAATACACATAATATAATGGAATATTATGATGTTTACGGTATTTTATCATTAAAGGGTAAAGATTTTCTATAATGCTTAAATATTCAATAGCAACATCCTCTTCAGGTTTTTCTATGCTTTCAATAATCTTGTTAAAATTTATTTCTTCTTCATTATGAATTGGCAGGTACATTTCCTGAATGTCTTTTAGAGATTGTTTAATTAATGAACTTAAAGAAAGCTCCCAAAATACTTGTAGAGGATAATTCTGAAAGATTATATAAAGGCCTTTTTCTCTAGCATAATATTTCGTATATATTTTATCAAAATCATCTCCGTTAAAATATATTTTATTTTTAAACGTTTTTATAATTTTAACTTTTTCAAGATTATCGAACTCTTTCTTTAAAGTAGCTTCGGTCCAATATTTTTCATTATGAAAAATATATTCCAGTGCCCAAATCGTTTTAAAATCAGTAATATTATTAATTCTAGAGAAGGTTCTTATAGATCTAAGTTGTTCCTTATCTAATTTCTTCATTTCGCTTAAAATTGGACGAGAAGCCATATCTTGAGTTGCTTCTAACTGTCTTCGAACATCCTCTAAAACAATTAGATTTAAACTCATATCAACGGCTTTTTCGGTTTGAATCCTCTGGAATAAAATATGGCATATTAATTGTATTTCATATGGTTTTCCACCTGACAAATCATGTATTTCCTTTATATTGATATTAAAATTTTCTATGGGTATCGGTACCCCAATATTCTGAAGTGGTTTTTCAATACATTCCTTAGTTTCATCTATATTCTGAAATTCCCTAACAATAATTTTTTTAAATTGTCTTATTATGGGTGAAAAAACATCGTTCATAATTGGGAAAAGTTCCTCTGTGCCTGCAATTATTAACATAAAACCTGGAATATTCATAAATATATTTCTTAATTTCTCTAGATGTATTCGACTATTAATTAATACATTTCCTTCATCAAATAGAAGTATGATCGGCTTTTTTACTTCTGAACTTATTTGAATTAAATCATCAATAAAAATATTATCAGAAAAATTTATATTATAATTATTGCTATTCATTGCTTTTGCATATTGAATTGGAAATAGGAAATTACAAAATAACTTATCTTTAGGAATATTACATGTACTGACAATATCTAAATAGGTTTGATAGGTTTTAGCCTGTTTTCCGCCATAAGCTCCTAAATTGCATATTGAAAAAAATATACTGTCAAATACTTTAAAGAAAAAATTTAATAAAGTTTTTGAGTCATTTTCATCTAAATTTATTCTGACAGTACAAAATTCTCTATTCTTAGCTTGTTTCTCGGTCATATTTAATAAACTTGTTTTTCCAGATGCACGAGTTCCTATTAAGGCTATGTTTATTGGTCTAGGAGCAGTTCTGGCATGGTCAAGATAATAATTTATCTCATTTAATTCTTCTTTTCTACCAATGAAAAGATTTTCATCTGATACTGGATTAGAGAAATCATAAGGATTATGAATTTTTTTAAAGTTTTTCATAAATTAATATAAATTCATCTTGAGCTAATTTGTATTTTTCATTTATTTTTGAGTTGTTAACCCATTTTTCAATTATATGTCCACTACCGCGAACTTTTGGTAAATTAATATATTCTTGAATGGTATTAAAAAAATTCTTTATATTATTTAAAGAACAATTTAAATAAGTTTCATCAAACCACCATTCATTTCCGATTAAATTCCATTTTTTGAGTTCATCTATTTTCTTAAACTTTTTACAACTATTAAAAGCTTCTTTTGATTCGTTTTTTAACTCTTTGATTCTTTCAATAATATCAATACTTGTAGTACATCTTAAAGTTAAATTATTGAACTTATTATATCCTATTAACTTAGATATTTTTATTAGAGAGCCTTCAACAATCTTAAGATCTTCTATAGACACTTTTCTATTATGTGCAACTTTATTTCTGATACAATCTAATTCTGATAATGCACTATTAATAATATCTTTATTCTTAAAAATATTTATAAAACCATCACGCCAGTTATCTTGCCTTAAGATTATCTTCTTTAAATCTGAAAAATCAATATAATAAATTGGGTGATGTGGAATTAAAGAAGTGAACTTTATTTTTCTTTCCCGTTCTAATCCATTTTTATATTTTTCTAGTATATCACTTGGTAATCTATGCTTATACCATTTACTGCCAAATTTTTTTTCTAGGGATTCTATTATCAGTTCTCTTATTGCCGTTTCAATACAGTATATAGAACAAAATATTTTTATATTTTCCTTCGGTACATTTTTCATGGATTTAATTATTTTTTAAATCCAAACATGATATTCAATATTTTAGTCAAAGTATTATTAAATACTCATATTACAGTATGCTATACTATACAATTCTTATTACTAGTATATAGTAAATCACTGAAAAGGGGTATAAATAGTTAAAATACTGGAAATTACTAGCACACACTTTTATCTCTCTTTTTTATTTTATCGTATTAATTGAATCTTGATTTTTTGTTATTTATTACGCTTTTTACTTGACACCATAACGTAATAGTGATACATTACGTATAATATACAAAATACGTAATAAAGAGGTTTATATTATGAATACAAGAAGAAAAAAATTACCAGTAGTTTTAGAACCTGAAGAAGTTGAAAAACTACTATCAATTCCTAACAAGCGATATATAACTGGAATAAGAAATAAGGCAATATTAGCTACAATGGCAAATATGGGCTTAAGGGTTTCAGAAGTGGTAAACCTTAGGCCAGGGGATATTAACCTTACCAAACGCAATTTAAGGGTTGTTAACGGCAAAGGTGGAGTGGATCGGGATATAACAATACCAATAAATACAGCAGACGCCTTAAGGGAATGGAAAAAGGTAAAACCTAAAAATAGCAAATATTTTTTTACTACTATTAAAGATAAAAACCAGGGAAATAGATTTGACTCTTCTAAAGGAAGCAAACTATCAGTAAGGTATATACAATTTATGGTAAAAAGATATGCTAAAAAGGCTGGGATAGATAAGTACATAACACCGCATACTTTAAGGCATACATTTGCAACCAGCTTTATAAGACAAGGTCAAAATGTAATGAAGCTAAAAAAGATTTTAGGACATTCGGATATAAGCACTACTCAAATCTATGTTACCTTAGCAAATAAGGATGTAGAAAAAGCCATGAATGGGTTTAAGGAGTTTAAAGTTTAGTTTAGCAAAGGCATATTAGATCATTGCACATAAACTGAACTCAAATTGTGTTTTAAAGTCAAATAAATACATGGAAATATAAATAAATTATGTTTTAATCCCTAAATATTTTTCTAATTTTTTTTTAACATGATAAACATCCGTAGGAGTTAAACCTAAAATTTTTGTTATTATATATTCAGTCATAGTGATAATTAATAATGAATCTTTGTCATATTGATCATTTGGGAATTTACCATAATGTATTAATCTGTTTCTTATTCTTACTAACTTTTTAACTTTTTCTTTTATACGATTATTCATCTTCAATTTAGTAATATATTCGTGTATTAGAAATGTTATTTTTTCTGCAGGAGATAATTTTCTTATAGCTTCATCTGAAAGCCAATTTTCATTATGTAAAGTAAAGATATGCTCTAAAATTGTCCAGCATGAAATAAACATTGATTCAATTATTTGATCCTTAAATGCAGCATTTGCTAGTAGAAGAAAATATCCATTTTTATACTTCTTTCTCCAAGCTTTAGTTCTTATTAATTTGTAAACTTGATTTATTCCTATCTCAAGACCAATATCTTTACTAAAAAATCCATTTTCTTTTTCAATTCTTAATAAGTCTTTAGGTAAAGAATCCCTCAAAAGAGCGCCTAAAAAATATTGTCTCTGATCTGCTGAACTTATTAAATTTTTTCTAGTAAAAACCTCTCTTCTTGTAAAAATTGATAATAATAACAATATATCAAATAAAGCAGATGGGGTTTTTGATTCCTGATAAAGAATTGATGTTTTTTCTTTTAAAAGTGGCTCTACAATACCAGTAATGGTATTGCCACAAGGATTTAAATTAATTTTTGATTTATAGGGACAAAATAGGTTTTGTAGTTTAGAAAAGTTTTCATCATAATTTTTTACTTTTTCAAATTTATAACCATAAACATTAAAGTTGTCACAATTCATTGGAAATTCTAAATTATATACATATATTTTATTGGTAGCTGTCATTATAAAATAAAGTTTAATTCCTCTGTTCTTATATTGCAATATAGGAATAAATACGTACAGAAAACTCCGTTGTTAAAACAGCAGAACAATAGTAGAAGCAAAAAGTAACTTGGGTAAGGCCAATAAAATAGCTAGGTTTTGACAAAATAGCATACCGCGCTAGCAACACGTTAAATATCGCGAATTGGATTAAAAATGATAATCAAAATATGGATCGCTTAAATAACGAACATAGATCTTCTTATCATTTAACCTTAAAACTCCTATCTTTATGTATGATAAATCGCGGATTAGTGGTTAGGGGATATAAAATTGATAATATTTTAAAATAGATCATTTTACAACTGAACAACCCTCTATCAAGATATCTTGAAATCATTTAGAATATTATAGTAATCAAAAATAACAATAATCAATGTACCAATAAAATATAAATGAGTATATATTTTAATCAAGGTCTTTATATTTACTCTTGTAAGCAGAAAATATACAATTATTATCTCATTGGTAGGAAAGGGATAATTGAGTTTAAATTAGAAACACCTTATTTCAGAAAAATGAATTTATTTTCATCATTACAATATTTATTTAATATCTTTACAGCTTATAAGTTCGAATATTTAGAAAGTAATGATCTCAAAAAAAATAGTAAAGAGCATAGCAGAATCCCTTTTTTATTAGACAAGAAACATAGTAAAAACTCGAAAGTATCAGAAAAGAAGATTGATATGGATTATTTCCGAAGAAAAAGATCCGAGGGAAGGGAAATAATAGATCTTTACATAGATTTAAGATTTAACGGTCATGATACTTTTATAGACACTGGTATGCTTGATGAGGATGAAGATATCAGTGTTTTAGAAGAATTAGGCTATAACTCAAAAATGCCACAAGATAAAGAGATTGAAAAAGAGATTAAAAAATTTAATGTAACAAGAATCTATAATATCACCTTACCTTTCTCTGACCCAGATTATCTAGATTTACCATTCAATATTACTCCTTTAAACTTTTTTACAGGGATAAAAAATTTATTAGAGACAAACGCGCAAGAAATTTTATTTCCTCAGCCTGGTTACTTTGACATTCTAAAATCGATAAGCATTCAAGGATCTAAATATAATGCAAATAGAGCTTTTTCTTTGAATGAGATTAATATTCTTAGAGAGAGGATGAATACATTTGGAAATAATCCTCTTGTAGACTTGGTCAAAAAACTTTTCTATTCATTAGTTAAAACAATAGAATCAAGAAAAAAAATATTAGTGTGCAATTATTGCGGTAGCATAATAAAATATGTAAAAGGCAAAAAGTACTGTTCTTATAAATCTGAAGGAAGAGATTGCGGAAAATCTGCACGAAATAGAAGGGCCTATTTAAAGAAGAAGGGTATCTTTAATGAACCTCCTACTGAAAATAACCAAGAATCAATTTTTTAAGTATACTTAAAAATTCCTATTTATTTTTTATTTCAGTAAATTTTTTTCTCTCTTAAAACCTGCTAACTTAGTCTTAGATATGGATCACGATATATATAACAAGCTTTATAAAAGACAACTATTACCTGAAGAAATCAATGAAGCAAATAGAAACCTTAATGGCTTCTTTGAGCTTCTGATTGAAATTGATAAGGAACAAAATAAAAATGATAGATACGGTAGTGTTAACAATTCCTAAAAATAAATATATAATTTTGGATCACGACAAATTTAGTCCTCCAACAAGAGGATTTTTTGAAAAGCCCTACTACAGATTAGGCTCTAGAAGTAATTTTAAATGTGTGCAAAATCCAACAAAAAAAGAGTTATCAAGAGGAATATATAAACCAAGACTTACAATAACAAAAAGAGTAAGAAAAGGCGGTTATGTTTATCCGCTAAGGATTGAATTCTCTATACCGAAGCTAATATTTTCTAATAATTTTGATGAGGTAAAGGAAAATGATTTTGATCTTGTTATAGATACTCTTAAAGAAAGATTGAAACAAATGGATATATTAATAAAAAGAGTAGATTTAGAAAATGCTAAAGTATCTACAATCCATTATTCTAAAAACATAGTGTTAACTGATTATACAAGCTGTTCTATGGTATTAAATGAACTGGCTAAAGTTAATTTAACTAAAAGATTGGATCTTGATAAAACTTCTTTTAGGAATGAAGGCCAGGTTATTCATTATCATTCTAATTCTTTTGAAATTGCCATATACGATAAAATTAAAGACTTAGAGCAGGCAAAAGTTAGCGAAAAGAGATCCATAGAAAAAGACAACTTAACCCAATTAAGTCTATTTGATGATTTTAAAGTAAAAAGACCTTTTGAAGTATTAAGAATTGAAATTAGGTTAAACACTAAAAGAAAAATACAGCAGGTTTTAAATACACTTAATATTAATGTTGATTTAGTTTTTAACAACCTTTTTAAATTTAATATATCCCGAGAAGTAATTAGTCATTTCTGGGAAAAAATAGAGAGAGATATTAATTTGTTACCTTTTAATATTAAAAGCCCGTATAAATTATTAGAAACGATTTTAGCTAATAATATAGGTATTAAATATTCTAAAGCCTTAAAATTACTTTCAGTAATTATAATAGGTAAAGAGGTAGGTTTTAGAACTTTAAGAAGTTTGTTAATTTTAAATGGCAAGAAAAATCATTATTGGTATAATTTAATAAAAGAGCTTAGGGAACTAAATTTTCCAAAAGACCAGAAACATCAATTCATTATAAAAGTATCTGAGTCTATTAGAGATTTTGAGCCTTTAAGTTTAAAATATTATAAATTAAATACTATTTAAGGATATTTATAATGGTAGAGATCAAAAATCATGATTCATTTTTTATAAAGAATATTAATAGAGGTGTCAAAAATAATATAATTTTGTTATCCGAAGATAATTCAAAAATAACATACTATTGCTCACGTAAATATAATACTTCTTTTAGAAATCCTGAAGAAAAAGTAAGAGCTTCTTATTTCACTGAATTAGTATTAGATTACAATTACCCTAGTAATAGGATAGATTTTGAGGTCGTAGTTCCGAGAAGAAAACCATCAGATAAAGCAGACATTGTGATTTATGAAGATGAAGAATTAAAAAAACCATATACTGTTATTGAATGTAAAAAAGACGGTATTACAGATCAGGAATTTAAACAAGCGATAGAGCAAGTCTTTGGTAATGCCAATAGTCTAGGAGCAAAATTCGCTATGTTGGTAGCAGGAATAACAAAAACAACATTTAATATTCACGATTTTAAACCAATGGAAAGAGAAAAAAATGTTATTTCTGATTTACCTAAGAAATTCGGTATAGCACCAAAATATAGATTTATAAAGGGGGATCAAGAAAGAGATTTAAAAATAGTTTCAAGAGAAGAATTAATAAAAGCTCTTGAGAAATCTCATGATACAGTTTGGCAAGGTGGCAAACTTGCACCTACTACAGCTTTCGATGAGGTATCTAAACTACTTTTTTGTAAATTAAAGGATGAAAAAGATACTATAAAGGGAGAATATTATAAATTTCAGATTGGGACTTATGAGACTGCTGAGGAAGTTTTTAAAAGAATTAATGAGATATATTTAAAGGCAAAGCGAGAAGACTCTGAGGTATTTAGGGAAAACATAAAATTAGAATCAAAAATTGTTTACAATGTAGTAGAACATTTACAAGAGCTGGCAATAGGCAAGATAGACCTAGATACAAAAGGTGTAGCATTTGAAAAATTTATGCAGGATTTTTTTAAAGGCAAAATGGGGCAATTTTTTACACCTAGAACAATAGTGCAATTCTGTGTAAGAATGTTAAATCCTGAGAAAAGTGATTTAATTCTAGATCCAGCTTGTGGGAGTGGTGGATTCTTATTAAATTCAATGGATTATATAAAAGAGTTTGCTGAAAAAAATTATGATAAAAATGAAGCATGGCAACATTGGCATAAATTTGCAATGAATAACTTATATGGGATAGAAATCAATGATCAAATAGCTAGAGTAAGTAAAATGAATATGATTATACATGATGATGGACATACAAATATAATAAGTACGGACTCTTTGCAAAATATTAATGATATAAAGAAAATTCACAAGGATTTTAAAAAGGATTATTTTGACATTATACTTACAAATCCACCTTTTGGAGCAGTTATTAAGCATACTGAAAAGAATTATTTAAATGAATATGAGTTGGGAAGAAACAAAAATAGGCAAAGTAGTGAGATATTATTTATTGAGAGATGTATTGAATTTGTAAAACTATCTACTGGGAGAATCGGAATTGTATTACCGGATGGCATACTGACAAATTCCAGTTTACAATATGTTAGAGATTTCATAATAAGTAAATGTAAGATTTTAGCAATTATCTCTTTGCCACAATTTGCATTTAGCCATTATGGTGCTGGTGTAAAATCTTCATTATTATTTTTAAGAAGAAAAGGTGAAGGTGAGAATTTGGGAGAATATTCAATATTTATGGGTGTAGCAGAACATATTGGTTATGATGCAACTGGTAAGACTGACCCTATTAATGAGTTGGATCTTATTATTAAAGAATATAAGGAATTTTTAATAAGTAATAATAATTAAAAAGTATAAATGAAGTGTTTTTATACGAAATTTAAAAACTTAGAAGGAAGATTAGACTCACATTTCTATGATCCATCGTTTGTAAATATTGATAAGTTATTTAGTAATCTTAATTATAGAAGGATAAAAGAGATAGCAATAGATGTAAAGAGTGGTTCTACGCCCCCTGGAGGCATTTTTAATGAAAAAGGTATACCTTTTTTAAGATCGCAAGATTTCAATTTATATGACTTTGCAATAAATCAGTACATAACATCTGAATTTCATAAAAAAATTTTACGTTCGTTAATAAAACCAAAAGATGTTTTGATAGCAACAGTCGGTGCTACTTTAGGGAAAATTGGATTTGTTCCAGAAGAGATTAGTGAAGGAAATATAAATCAAAATATTTCAAGAATTAGGGTAAAAAAGGGTGAAGTGGATAGTGAGTATCTAGCGATATTTTTATATTCTAATGTTGGCCAGAAACAATTATTCAGAAATGCTACAATAACAACGCAACAATATCTTAATAATCAGCAAATTAATAAAATCAAAGTACCTATCATACCTGTCCATGTCCAGCGTCAAATAATTGAAACAATGAGAAACGCTTTTAGTAAAAGAAAAAACATGAAGGGAAGAGCTATTAGTTTAATTAATTCAATTGATGAATATTTATTTAGTAAGTTAGGTTTAAATCTTCAAAAATTAAGAAGTTATAAGTGTTTCAAGGTGAATTCTAAAGAAATTAAAAATAATCGTATAGATCCACATTATCATCAGCCTAAATTTAAGGAAATTGAAGAAATATTATATTGTGGTAAATATAGTATTAAAAAATTGAGTAACTTTATTACCAGTATAAATTATGGGATATCAGTTGAAAATACATATGTTAATGATGGAATACCACTTCTTAGAATACTAAACCTCAAAGCTAATAATATTGATATAAATAATATAGTTAAGATAACAGAAGATAATAGAAAAAAAATAGGGAAAGGATTTGTTTACGAGAATGATTTATTAATATCTCGTAGCGGTTCTATTGGAATTGTAAGTGTTGTCCCCAAGAAAGCAAATGGTTTTGCTTTTGGTTCATATATGATTAAGTTTAAAGTTAAAAATATTAATAATTACTATGTTTCTGCATGGTTGAATAGTAGTATATCAAAACAGTTTATTACAAGAAATAAAATTGGTGCATTACAAGGTAACATTACCATTCCAAGTATAAAGAATTTATTGATTCCAGTTCCTCCTCTAAAGTTGCAAAAAGAAATATCTAAAGCTATAGAATTTAAGATAGAAGAGTCCATCAATCTAGAAAATGAAGCGGATAATATTATGGAAGAATCTAGAAAAGATATTGATGAAATGATTATAAGAAATTATTAAGCTATTGCTAATTTTATTTAAAAATGAAAGCAATTATACTTGCAAGAGTATCTACAAAAGAACAAGAAGAATATGGCCACTCTTTGCCTGCTCAACTCAGAAGGTTAAGAGAATATGCCAAAAATAAAGGGTTTATAGTAGTAAAGGAATTTTCTTTTTCTGAATCTGCTGGACCTAAAATAAGAAAGAAATTTGAAAAGGTTCTAGAATACTTAAAAGAAAATAAAGATGTAAGGATTTTGCTGACTGAAAACGTAGATAGAGCAACCAGGAATTTTAAAGATGCTGTAGACCTTGATGAAATGAGAATAAATGATGGACTAGAGATTCACTTTGTTCAAGATGGATTTTATATAAATAGAGATGCTACAGGAAACCAGATGTTTATGTGGGAAGCTAAGGTATTTATGGCCAAGCAGTTTTTAAACAGATTAACCGATGATGTAAAAAGAAGCGTTGAGCAAAAAATACAAAATGGCGAATGGACCAGTAAAGCACCTATTGGTTACCTAAACATAAAAGATAAGGATACTGGAAAAAGTAATATCATTATTGACAAAGATAGAGCCTTTTTAATAAAAAGAGCGTTTGAAGATTATTCAACTGGTAATTACTCTTTAAGTGATATAACCAGAAGATTAAAAGAATTTGGCCTAAGAAATAATACTAAAGGAAATAAACCCTTACATAAAAGCCAGGTTCATTATATGTTAAATAACACCTTCTACTATGGAGTTATGAGAATTAAAGATAAATTATACTCCCATAGATATAAACTAATAATAGATAAAAATCTATTTGATAAATGCCAAAAGGTTAGAGAAAAACTATCACCAAAAGGTTTTAAATACTCAAAAAAGCCATTTGTATTTAAAGGACTTATAAGATGCGCTTATTGCGGTTGTATGATATCAACAGATAGAAAGAAGGATAAATATAATTATCTTTTCTGTTCAAAATATAAGGGTAACTGCAAAGCTATAAGAGTTAGAGAGGAAGTAGTAATTGACCAGATAAAAGAAATACTTAGAAAATTGGTTATTCCTGAAGATGTTTTAAAAGATATGGTAACTCATTTAAAACAGAGTAAGGAAAGCAAAGAGCAGTTTCAACAAGCTGAACAGAATTCAATTAATAGGGAATATAATAAAATTCAATCCAGGCTTAATGAACTGTTAGATATGAGACTTGATAAGAGTATTACTCAAGATGAATATGACAAAAAAGCAACAGAATTAAAACAAAGACAGTATGAATTAACTGAAAGATTAAAAAAGATAACAGAAGCAGATGAAAACTACTCAATTACAGCTATAGCCTTGCTTAACCTGGCTAGTAGAGCACCAGAACTATTTGAAAGTTCTAAAGTAGAGCAAAAAAGGCAGTTAATTAATTTTTTACTTTCGAACTTAAAATTAAGAGGCCGAAAGTTAGAGTATACCTTGAATAAACCCTTTGATGTACTGGTAAATATGGATAGTCGTTCTAACTGGCTGGGGAGGGAGGATTCGAACCTCCGATCACGGGTCCAAGGCCCGTTGCCTTACCCCTTGGCTACTCCCCACAAGGGCTAATAAATTTTATATCAGAACACGCTAAAATTCAAATTTAAAAGAG
>Ga0307427_1001332_pt1 | contig 12886 bp, 11 predicted proteins | sample SalMarWE160190MG_FD_202162 | JGI IMG/M metagenome (GOLD analysis project Ga0307427, IMG submission 202162) | Salt marsh sediment microbial communities from the Plum Island Ecosystem LTER, Massachusetts, United States - WE1603-190 | ecosystem: Environmental > Aquatic > Marine > Intertidal zone >... | reverse complement strand
CCGTTAGTGTCCACCTCTATTATCTGATCTACCTGGTCAAGGTCCGGATCCACGAGTAAAACCGTACTATGGTCGGTCGCTTCCAGATGAGTCATTTTAGGAATTATTGGAGGTACATGCGGTTTAAAATTGAGTATACGTATAAAGCCCATACCGTAATCATAAAGCGCAACGTCACCGGACATATATTCTATATATATATTGTTTTTACTGTCAAAGGCAATATCCATAGGATTTTGATTACCGCCTTGCGGAAGATCTTCAACATAATTCCCTTTAATGTCAAATTTCACAACTCGATGATTCAAGTAATCCAAAATAAAAATTTCTCCCTTTTTATTAATACCGAAACTGGTAGGACCAGTAGGTAAATAATCAATTGTTTCCCATCTTATTTCCCCAGGTCCGGAGCCAATTTTTCCATCAATTAATAGTTTCTCGCGATATTTTTCCTTTAGCAAAAAACAATTGAAAAAACTAAGTAAAACCAATGTTGCGAAAACACTCAAGAAAATTCCTTTGAATCTTTTCATTTATACCCTCCTTTTTCCGTAAACTTAAAAGTTTTTTCTTATTTAAATGAATACACCTATTACCTTTTTATCTAAGGCAAGTGTTACCATTAGAATAAGGATTTTTACCTTATAAGTCAAGAGGAAAGGGGGTATTAAGCTATTAGCTTTTGGCCTTTAGTTTTTGGCTTGAATTTTTAAAAAAGGTTTTCAAAAGGGTATTCAAATAAAGAATAGAAAAAGCTTAATGGTTTTACTGAAAAGCTAAGAGCCAACAGCCAAAAGCGAAGCGCTTAGTATCTTTTTATTCTATATATTTCTTAAGTTCTGCTACGACCCGTGCGGCGACTGCTTTGTTTGTTGCCAGAGCAAAGATGGTATCATCTCCGGCAAGGGTTCCGGCGATTCCGTCTATTCTTGCATGGTCTATAGCCGTACAGACAGCCTGAGCGTTACCTGTTTTGGTTCTTATTACGATTATATTGTTAACATAAGACAGTTCAACAAGTCCTAATCTAAAAAGAAGATCAAGCCGTTCTTCTCCTCCTTCGACTTTGATTATCCTATAAGAGCCGTCGCCGATAGGAGCTCTTATATAACCAAGTTCTTTTAGGTCTCGGGAAAGGGTCGATTGAGAAATTTTTAAATCACATTCTTTTAGTCTTTCCTTTAATTCAACCTGAGAATGTATTTTGTCTTCGTTTAATATACTTCTGACAATATCTAAGCGCTTATTTTTGTTTTTAGACATTGCTATATCTTAATGAAAAAGGTTTGTCTGTCAATAACATCTTATACCTCACTTTGGTTAAAGTCCGGATAGGATCTGCTCTGCTTTTTTTATTTGTTCCTTTACGGATTTATCCCCGGTGCCTCCCTTTAGATTTCGACGCGCGAGGGCGTTTTTAAAGGTGAGGTAATCGTAGATTTCTTCCTCGAAAAGTGGAGAAAAATCCTTTAGTTTACTTAAAGATACTTCATTCAGGGAAGTGTCGTTTTCGTCTGACCACTTAACAATGTTCCCTGTTATCGTATGCGCCGTTCTAAACGGGGTCCCTTTTTTGGTGAGATAATCTGCTATCTCCGTAGCAAGAAGCGCTGGAGAAAGCGATTGCGTGATAGTTTCCTTATTTATCTTTAAAGTTTTTAATACCCCCATGAATATTTCAAGAGAGCCTTCTGTAATTGCAACAATCTCAAAAATATGTTTTTTGTCTTCCTGAAGATCCCGATTATAAGAATGGGGAAGTCCGTGACACAGAGATAAGAGCGCTGTTAGATGGCCAATGGCGGAAGCTGCTTTGCCTCTTATAAGCTCCAGGCTGTCCGGATTTTTTTTCTGGGGCATAATGCTGCTGCCGGTGGCATATTTATCGTCTATTTCTACGAACCCAAACTCCCCCGTTGACCAGAGTATAATATCTGACGCGTAACGGCTCAGATGTGAAGATATTAATGTCATGGCAAAGCCGATAGAGATTGGAATATCGCGGTGAGCAGTTATATCCAAACTATTAGGGCTAATTTCACTAAAACCTAAATCTCTCGCAAGAGTTGTCAGATCAATAGGGAAGCCACTGCCAGCCAGGGCTGCTGAACCCAGGGGCATAATACCGCAGTGCTTCAAACCTAATAATAAAGATTCCTTATCCCGTTCCATAAGCCAGAAAAGAGAGAGCAGGTAATGTGAGAAAAGAATGGGTTGAGCCTGCTGTAGATGAGTATAACCGGGCATTATTAAATCGGTGTTTTCTTTTGCAACAAAAATGATAACTTTTTCTAATTCCGAGATTTTTTTCATTATCTCTGAAATTGCCTTTTTCAGATAGAGGAATAAGTCCGTTATCACCTGGTCGTTACGGCTTCGTCCCGTATGGATTTTTCCCCCGATTTCCCCCGTGATCTCGGTTAATCTGCGTTCTATTGTGCTGTGGATATCTTCGTCGGTTGCAAGGACAGAAAAGCTGCCGCCTGCGAATTCTTCTTCGATAAGCTCAAGAGCTTTTGAGATTTCTTTTGCTTCTTTATCGGATAAAACCCCTATTTTATTTAAACCTTTAGCCCAGGCTTTATTTACCGCAATATCCTCCGCATACAGAAGTTTATCTGTTTCAATAGAATGACTAAATTTTTCCATCTCCGGGGCGGTTTCTTTAGAAAAACGCCCTTTCCAAATTTTTTCTTTTCCCACTTTTCTTCCTACAGTTTTCCTTCCTTTTCAAGTTTCTCCAGGCCTCGTATTGTTAATTGTAAGCCAAAAAGATTGATAAATCCCTCAGCATCTTTCTGATTATAAATTTGATCTTCTCCAAATGTGGCGAAATCCTCTCGATACGTTGAGAATTTTGACTTTCGGCCTAATGTAATTACGTTACCCTTATAAAGTTTCAACCGCACGTCGCCGCTTACTTTTTCTTGAGTTTTATTGATAAAAGCGTCGAGTGCTTCCTTTAATTCCGAGAACCATAAACCATAATAAACCAACCGTGCATAAAGATTCGCGACGTCCATTTTATGATGCAGGGTATTGGCATCAAGTACTATACTTTCTAATTGTTTATGCGCTTCATAGAGTATAGTCCCGCCGGGAGTCTCATAAACACCGCGTGATTTAATTCCAACGAGTCGATTTTCAACCATATCAACCATACCTATGCCGTGTTTCTTCCCCAGCTTGTTTAATCGTATAAGCAAATCAACAGGGAGTAGTTTTTCTCCGTTAACCGCCACCGGAATCCCCTTTTCAAATGTTATCTCTACAGTTTCTGAAATTTCCGGGGCGTCTTCAGGTGATATGGTATACTCATAAGCATTTTTAGGGAACTCGTTCCATGGGTCCTCAAGAATACCGCCTTCTATGCTTCTATGCCATAGATTGGTATCGCTGCTGTAAATTTTTTCCCGTGTACTCGTTGTAGGTAGCCCGTATTTTTTGGCGTAATCTATTTCGTCTTCTCTGGATTTTATGTTCCACTCTCTCCATGGAGCAATTATCTTTAGTTTTGGATTTAAAGCTTTATATGTTAATTCGAAGCGCACCTGATCGTTACCTTTCCCGGTGCAGCCGTGAGAAACCGCATCTGCGCCTTCTTCTTCCGCTATTTCGACCTGTTTCTTTGCTGCTATTGGGCGTGCGAAAGAAGTTCCTAAGAGATAGCTCCCTTCATATATTGCCCCAGCCTTTAGAACAGGAAAGACATAGTCTGTGAGAAACTCTTCTTTTAAATCTACAACATATGCCTTATCGGCTCCTGAAGAGAGGGCTTTTTCTTCAAGTCCTTCTAATTCATCCTCTTGACCGAGGTCGGCGGTGAATGTGATGACTTTACAATTGTAGTTCTCCTTAAGCCAATGAAGAATCACAGTCGTATCCAGCCCTCCAGAGTATGCAAGAACTACTTTTTTAACTTCTTTTTCCATTTCGCCCTCCTAAATAATCGGCAATACTTTATAATACCGAATTTTATTTAATTGTCAAGATGGAGTTTTCATTTTTTTATGAAAAATTATTCATTTATGGTTTTTATATATTGTATGTTTTTTGTGAAAGGAATTAATATGAAAGGCTAAAGACCCTTCTCGTCTAAAAATACGTTTATGCAATTTTTTGAATAAAAGACCGATGACGGCTAACGAATGACCGATGTTGGTAGGTGGTTGGGTAGTTAAAACAAAAAAAATATAAATGGGGTGTGGTGGGTCTCTGCGTTCTTTGCCTACCCCACTTGCCTTGTGGAATAGGAATCCATCATGTAGCAACTTCTATTCCATGGGGCAAGCCCCATAGGGAAGTTTACCCTGTGAAATGCGAAGCGATATTTAACAGGGAATGACCGTATCGGGATAGGGAGGAATCGACCGTACTGGGGCGCCTCTGCGGTGAAAAAACCACCTTGACTTTTTAAATAAAAACCGTAAGTATTTTTTAGGGATACGCGAGTTATGAAATTGTTCGAAGATGTTCCTAAGAATGTAAAAGCGCTGGGTTTCGTAAGCCTCATTAACGACGCGGCAAGCGAGATGATATATCCTCTTTTGCCGATTTTTCTTACCTCTGTTCTGGGGATTGGAGTGGGAGCTTTAGGGGTTATTGAGGGAATAGCAGAGTCGACTGCGAGTCTTCTTAAATTGTTTTCCGGCTGGATTTCAGATAAGATAAAGAAGAGAAAAATACTTATTTTAATAGGTTATTCTCTTGCCGCGCTTGGAAGGCCTATAATTGCTTTAAGCGTAGCCTGGTGGCAGGTTGCAGTTATAAGATTTGTTGATCGTTTGGGAAAGGGTGTGAGGACTTCTCCCAGGGATGCTCTTATTTCTTTATCTACACCGGATGGGGTAAAGGGTAAAGCTTTTAGTTTGCATAGGGCGATGGATCATGCCGGTGCAATAATCGGACCCCTTAGTGCCATAATTCTTTTAAAATTTGGCATGAGTCTTAAGAATTTGTTTCTCTGGGCTTTGTTGCCTGGAATTATAACTATTTTTGTTATATTTTTCTTTGTTCGAGAAAAAAAAGCACACGAAACAATAAAAAGTGTAGATTTTAAATTTTCTATACTTTCAAAAAATTTTAAGGCCTATCTTTTAATCCTTATACTTTTTACTCTTGGTAATTCATCCGACGCGTTCCTTATTTTAAAAGCAAGAGCCGCGGGTGTTACGATTGCCTTTATCCCCCTTCTCTGGATTGTACTGCATTTCGTAAAGATGGTAACTTCGGTTCCCGGAGGGAAGTGGTCTGATAAAATTGGAAGACGAAAAGTTATAGTGAGCGGTTGGGTTGTTTATGCGCTTATATATCTTGGTTTTGGATTTTCTTACCGGATATTTCATATCTGGCTTTTGTTTGCGCTTTATGGGATATACTTTGGGCTTACAGAGGGGGTGGAGAAGGCGTTTGTGAGCGACCTTGTGGGTAAAGAATTCCAGGGTACCGCATTCGGTTTCTACCATCTGGCAGTTGGGATCGCCGCCTTTCCTTCAAGCGTAATTTTTGGTTTTGTCTGGCAAAAGGTCGGATCCGAAGTAGCTTTTGCCTACGGAGCCTCTCTTGCAGGGCTGGCTTCAATCTTGCTTTTTTCTTTGGTAAGAGAACCCAAGCGGCAGAGTCGCTAAAGCGTAAAACCCAAATATTAAAATGTAAAATTATAACAAAGAATTCAGAAGCCAGAAGTCAGAATACAGAATCCCTTCACCACACACTATAATTGGACGCAGATGAACGCAGATTCAAAGGATTTATTTTTTTAATTAAACGATTCAACGATTCAACTTAGATTCGAAGAATCTAAATATCGCATTTTGCTTTTTACTTTTTGATATTTGATTTATATCAGGACAAACTTAACACAAGATTTTCAACAGCTCCAGCCCACACGTTTATCGACACCCTAAAAACCAATCATAAAACCCCTTGACAAATTTTGAGATTGTACTATACTATTGATACAATATTATGGAAATTGATAAAAGCAAACCGATATGGAGGCAGATAGTTCAGGAAATTAAGGAAAGGATTTCACGGGGGGATATCGAGAAAGGTGTACCCACGGTTCGTGCTCTTGCAGAGGAGCTGGGCGTTAATCCCAATACGGTTGCAAGAGCTTACCGGGAAATGGAGAGAGAGGGTATTGTTGAAAGTTGGGTTGGTAAGGGTACATGGGTAAAGAAAGGTTCTCGTGATAAATTAAAAGAGGAAATGGTCGATGAAGTAATTGGTGGTTTTGTCAAAAATTTAACGTCCATGGGATTATCTAAAAAAGAAATAAAAAAATTAGTGAGGAAAATTGATGATTGAGGTTAAAAAATTAGTAAAGATATATGATGACGTTTACGCGGTAAACAGCATAGATTTGACGATTGAGGAGGGTGCCTTTGTCGGGCTTGTCGGGCCAAACGGTAGCGGAAAAACCACTTTGCTAAAACTCCTTTTCGGTTTTTGTCGTCCGACTTCAGGTGATATCAAAATCAACGGGAAAAGTCCCGGAGTCGAATTAAGGTCGGAGATTTCTTTTTATCCGGAATGTGATTCGACTTATCACTGGATGAAAACGCAGGATTTGATAAATTGGTACGCGAGCTTCTTTTCTGATTGGAACAAGGACAAAGAAAAAGAACTTATCGGTTTTTTCGATCTCCCAAGGCACAGGTGTGTTGCTCATCTCTCTAAAGGTTTGCGGGCGAAACTGAAATTGGTTTTAACTCTCAGCCGGGACGCAAAAATATTTCTTCTTGATGAACCTCTCTCGGGCATAGACCCTGCTTCGAGAGCAAATATAATATCCGGTATTCTCAAAGCTTACAGGGCGAAACAAACATTTATTTTTTCTACACACATAGTCTCCGACGCCGAGACGCTTTTTGAGAGAACTATATTTATGAAAGAAGGTAATATTATTATCGATGGGAAATCCGACGCGCTAAGAGAAGAATACGGAAAATCTATGGATCAGATTTTCAAGGAGGAGCTTTATGAGTAGTTTATTCAAAAAGGAGCTCCTTGGAGAGAAAAACTGGATTATTGGTTTCTGCGGATTCGTTCTGGGCGTTAATTTTTTGTTTTTGCCTTTAACCAAAGTCACTGAAGGATTTATGGCTATGATGGTAATATTTTTCACTCTTCCCGCTTTTCCGCTTATGGCTTTGGTCAGAGCTTTTCTTATATGGAAGAACGAATGGGACTCAAATACGAATTTTCTTCTTCTATCACTGCCGTTAAGGGGTTATAATATAGTCTTAAGTAAAATCGGGGTTCTAGCATTAGAAATATTCCTGTATGTATTTCTTGTTTTCTTTATACCTTATCTTATGCTGACGGGGTTTACCGATCAATTCAGCCTGGACGTGTTAACTTTTTCTAAATTATGGTTTTTGACTGCATTCAGGATTCTTCTAATTGTTCCCTTTGCCATGTTTTCATATCTTTTTGGCAGGATCTTTTCCAGAGCGCAAGGATGGATCACTGCAGGCAGTCTTGTTGGACTCTTAATAATATATTCACAGTATTTGCATTTCGGAAGAAAAATCTTTTCATATCTTCCGGAAGTCTCTATGCGCTTTACATTAGCCGGAGATGTCGAAACTTTCAGTTTGAATATAGCAACTATGATGGCAACATTTTTATTTTGCGTTATTTTAACATTAGCCTCTTGCTTTTTTATAGAAAAAGCGGAATTATAATATAAAAAAAGGAGGAGAGATGGAAAGTCATGTAAAAGCGGTGGGAATAATTCACATAGCTTTTAGTGCATTAGGAATTATAATGGCAATCGTTATATTTTCAGCACTCAACATAGTAGCAAAAATCCCAGATGTAAATGAAGAAGCAACACGTATTCTCCAGCTCATCGGAGTAGTTTTACCCTGGTTTTTCATAGTTTTTTCTATCCCCGGAGTTGTTGGCGGGATAGGACTTTTAAAACTTCAGGGGTGGGCAAGAATTATTGTTTTAATCATATCATTTCTCGGCTTATTGAATTTCCCCATTGGTACTGCAGTTGGGATTTACTCTATATGGGTACTTTTTGACAAACGAACGGAAAAGATATTCGCTAAAAGTAAAAAATAATCAAAAAAAAAGAAAAGGGTTAAAATGCTTAAAAAACTTTCGTTATGTATTTTCTTTCTATTGTTAATAATCAATCCCGGATTGTTTGCTTACAAAATTCTTCACGGTGCAGTAAAAAATTCCGTAACAAAAGAACCTTTACCGATGACAAATATTCAAATCGAAGGGACTTACAGGGGGACCATTACAAACGATGATGGTAATTTCTCGATTAGATTAGATTCCCTGCCAGTAAGTTTGGTTATACGATATATAGGATATAAAACAAAACAAATAATGGTCGAAGATAGCACCGAAGATAATGTTGTTATAGATTTAATTTCGATACCTGTACAGAGTGAGGGGGTAGTTGTTACAGGGGTGGATCCGGCGATAAATATAATGAGAAAAGTAATCGAGAAAAAACAGGAGATGAAGGGAAAACTTAAAACTTTTAAAGCGGAAGTTTATATGCGCACATTTCTTTCCAATGAAGACAGTCTAACCCATATGCTTGAAACCGTATCTGATATTTACTGGGATAAAAAAAGAGGTTTTAAAGAAATAGTAAAATCAAAAAAAGAATCGGCAAAGATCCAACTGCCTGAAGTAGGATTTGATGTATTCTTGAATCTTTATGATGAAAACATAGAAGTTTTTGGTTATGAATTTATTAATATAGTTCATCCTGACGCTCTTAAGTATTATGAATTCAAACTTTTATCCGAGCGTGAAACGGAAGATAAATTTATTTATGAAATATCCGTAAAACCCAAGGATAAGTTACAGCCTTTAGCTGAAGGAAAGGTAACTGTTCAGAGCCCAGATTATGTTTTATTGAGTGTAGACTTAAAACCTGCAGGAGGGTTCAGGTTGCCTCCGGATGTACGTTCTAAATTTAACGCAAAACAGCAGTTCAGCAATTTCGGTCAAGACCACTGGCTTCCTGTTTCTCTGCTTGTAGAAGGTGAGTCAAAACAAACAACCCTATTGGTAAGCTTTTCAAAACTAACCCGCAAGACCCTTTTTGAGATTAGAAATTATAAGGTAAACATCCAAATACCTGATAGTATATACGAAATTAACAAAAAGAAATCTTTTGCCAAAATCGACACATTATTAATTCCTGAGGGAGACAAAGTTCCATTCACACAGGAAGAGAAAAAGGCATACGAAAACAGTGATAGCACGATCACGGCATCCCAGATGCTTGACCCAACAGGTCTACTAAGTGGACCTGTTAGGGGAATGTTGGAAGATGCGTTTAGAGATACTACCGAAAAAGACACAAAAGCCTTCGATTGTTCAATCGTTCCGGAATGGTCGAAGAATAGAGTAGAAGGTAATTATTATGGAGCTCATGGTACCGTTTATTTTAAAAATCTTATAGGTTTAAATTTAAGTTCAGGTAGAACCGATCAAGCAGAAAAGTTTTCCGATTATCCTCTAAAAGTTGGACTAACAAGCAAATATCTGAACGTAAATTACTTTAGAGGAACAGATGTTCGTTGTGAACCGAAAGAATATTCACGTTTTATCTCATCACTTTCTATAAAGTTCTTCTCTGGAGAGGATTACTTCGATTACTACTGGAATGAAGGTATAAAATCTACATTAAAATACGATATCAAAAATATCCAGACCAAATTAGCCCTTGGGATCAATGTAGAGAAACACTCGTCGAAGAGCAATATTAATCAAGACAATGACCAAAGACCGAATCCCTCAATTTCGGAAGGAAACTTAAGATCTTTTAGTTTTGAACTGGAAACAGGAAAAAATTATCCTGTTGGAAAAGTTTTTTCTTTTAAAGTTGAACATAGTTCTCCGGATATATTAGATTCTGATTTTGATTTTACAAAAGGTGAATTAAGTCTTGGATGGAGTTTTAACACTTTATTAAAAAGGAGAATGTTACCTAATACTCTTGATTTAAAATTAATCGCAGGGGGCGCGTATGGTGATCCGCCAATACAAAAGCATTTAATGCTGGAAGGTTGTGCTTTAGGTTCTTTCAGTAAATTTGGAACATTCAGGAGCTTAAGACCTTTACCTCTCGAGGGTGAAAAATATGCTGCAATTTTCGCGGAGCATAATTTTCGCACTTTGCCATTTGAATTATTGGGTTTGGATTTTATAGCTGATTTAGATTTGGAAATAATTGTGTATAGTGCAGCAGGGAGAACCTGGTTTTCCGAAGAAAAACTTACAGGTTTGAGTTATACCCCCTCATATTATGATGGTTATACGAGTGAGGTAGGTTTTTCGATAAACAAAGTTATTCCTCTTTTACCATTAGCTCGTCTGGATTTTACCTATAATCTTCAGAATAGAAAGTTTTACATGGGCTTTGGTTTTTCGAAGGGTTTTTGAGGTTAATAAATAACAAATAAAGAATTCTTTTCTATACCGTTTTATTGATTCTTAGAACCAGTTTAATAGTTAAATTGTTTAATGGGGTTTTGCTATTCTTAGTAATGTCATTGCGAGTTTATCTGCCTGCCTGACTCGAACGAAGCAATCTTTTTTCTTTGTGCTCTTTGCGGTCTTTGTGGTTAATTCTTTGGGATTCGAGGGTTGGGATTTAGTAAAAAAATATTCGTGTTATTCGTGTGATTTGTTGTTCCTCTTAGTTTTGGTGTGATTGGGGTTAAACCAATTAAAATATTTTTTGTTGTTTTTTTCTCTGTGGCCTCTGTGTCTCTGTGTGAGATTAATTTGTGTAGGGTGATGGGTATTTGCTCTTGACTATTTAACTTTTTTTGTTTAATCTGTATATTCAGGAGGTGATATTTTGAAAAATAAAAGTTTTTATCTGCTGTTAATTGTTCTCATAGTTCTTGTTTTTATGAGTTGCGCTCCGGGTAATGAAGAATGGAATCAGGATCTCAATCCGGGAAACGAAGCCGGTTTCTGGGTGGGGCTATGGCACGGCGCAATAATTATTATAACTTTTATTGTAAGCCTTTTTACAAATGATGTCGGCTTGTATGAGGTTAATAACACCGGCTGGCCTTATAATTTAGGTTTTATATTAGGACTTAACATATCAATCGGAGGCATGTTCAGTGGAGGTAAAAGGAAGAGGAGACATTAATAAGAGTTATATCGGGAGGTTATAATAGATTATAAGAAATTAATAAACGATACCGATATCCCGGTTCTGGGACTAGGGACCTGGGAGATAGGTGGAGGTATGAGCCGGGATGCAAGTAGAGATGCCGAAGGCATTACTGTAATAGAAAAAGCAATAGAGCTTGGTTATACTCATATAGATACGGCAGAAATGTACGGCGGGGGACATTCGGAAGAATTGATTGGGCTTGCTATAAATGGTTTTGATAGGGAGTCGCTTTTTATTACAACAAAAGTTTTGCCGCAGCATTTAGAGTATGACGATTGTATTAAAGCCGCTGAAGGAAGTCTTAGAAGACTCCAAACGGATCATATAGATTTGTATCTTATTCATATACCCAATCCTGAAATTCCAATAGAAGAAACAATGCAGGCGATGGACGCACTAGTTCGGCAGGGAAAAATAAGGTTTATCGGAGTGAGCAATTTTTCGGTAGAACAATTAAAAGAAGCGCAGGATTACACAGAAAATAAAATCGTAAACAATCAAATAGAATATAATTTGCTTACAAGACATTCCGGTATGTATAACGAAAATATCGAGTCTGAGATAATTCCTTTCTGTCAGGAAAATGATATTATTATAACGGCATGGAAACCGCTTGTTAAAGGAGAATTATTCCGGGGAAGAAATAAATTATTGGAAGAGCTTACCACGAAGTACAATAAAACGCTTGCTCAGATCGCAATAAACTGGCTCATTACAAAGAAGAATATTATTACTATACCAAAATCGATAAATACCGAACATCTTAAGGAAAATCTGGGTGCTATGGGCTGGCACCTCAGCGAGGATGATATGAAACGATTGGACGAGGAATTCAGGTGAAATAAATTATGGCAAAATACAAGTGTCCGAAATGCGGCATGGAATTCGATAAACCCGGTAAGTGTTCAATGTGTAATGTTGAACTCCGGAAATTTTCCGAAGCGGAGACCTGCGAACACTCTGAACATGAAGAGATGAAACACAATCATCATGGACATCACGATCATACAGAACATCATAAGCATATGGTTCGGGATTTTAAAAAGAGATTTTTTATTTCTACAATAATAACCATCCCAATATTACTTCTTTCTCCTCTTATTCAAGGATTTTTAAATTACACATTAACATTTTTGGGCAATAAATATTTAATGTTTGCGCTATCGAGTTTTATCTTCTTCTACGGTGGATGGCCATTTCTTAAAGGTCTTTATGATGAATTAAAGCAAAAACAGCCGGGCATGATGACGCTTATCGCGTTGGCTATTTTTGTAGCCTATGTTTACAGCGGTGCGGTTGTGTTTGGGCTTAAAGGTAAGTACTTCTTCTGGGAACTTGCCACACTTATCGATATTATGCTTCTTGGACACTGGGTAGAGATGAAAGCGGTTTTGGGAGCTTCAAGAGCGTTGGAAAAACTTGCGCAGTTGTTGCCAGATACCGCTCATATAATAGAAGGAGATAATATCAAAGATATAAAAATATCAGATCTTAAGAAAGAAGATATTATCTTAATTAAAGCAGGCGAAAAAGTTCCGGCGGACGGGGTAATTACCGAAGGTAATAGCTATATTGATGAATCCATGCTTACCGGAGAGTCAAAACCGGTTAAAAAGGGAAAGGGCGATAAAGTCATAGGTGGTTCCGTCAACGGAGATTCAATAATAAAGGCAAAGGTAGTGGGAACGGGAGAGGATTCTTATC
>Ga0307427_1001329_pt1 | contig 12893 bp, 10 predicted proteins | sample SalMarWE160190MG_FD_202162 | JGI IMG/M metagenome (GOLD analysis project Ga0307427, IMG submission 202162) | Salt marsh sediment microbial communities from the Plum Island Ecosystem LTER, Massachusetts, United States - WE1603-190 | ecosystem: Environmental > Aquatic > Marine > Intertidal zone >... | reverse complement strand
GTTACTGTATCACCAAAATATCAGGTCGTAATACCAAGGATGATAAGGCAGACATTGCATCTTCGTCCTGGTCAAAAAATGCAGGTTGTAGAATATGAGGGCCGAATCGAATTAATACCTGAACGAGATATTACAGAGCTTCGAGGATTCCTCAAAGGCATAAATACTGAATTCAAACGTGAGGAAGATAGATTATGAATATCGTCGATTCTTCCGGTTGGCTTGCCTACTTCGCGGACGAGCCTAATGCAAAACATTTCATATCTCCTTTAAAAGATACAGATTCGCTCGTTGTTCCAACGATAACTTTATATGAGGTTTTCAAGGTTGTTCTCCGAGAATCAAGCGAGAATGACGCGCTTCAAGCGACAGCGGCTATGCAAAAAGGAACGATTGTAGATCTTACGGTCCCGTTGGCTATCGCTGCTTCTAAACTAAGCCTGGAAAAGGGTCTTCCAATGGCTGATAGTATTATTCTAACAACAGCTAAAGCATATGATGCAATACTCTGGACGCAAGATTCAGATTTTAAGAATATGGCCGGAGTTAAGTATTTCCCTAAAAAATAATCGCCACCCTGTCACTTCACGCAAACTTGATCAACATGACTCAGTTTTATCTCTTAATGAACTTCGAGCTACTCCTGGTAATAGATTAAAGTCTCTCTCTGGCAATCTAAAGGGGCAATATAGCATTCGTATAAACGATCAATATCGCATCTGCTTTAAGTGGGTCGAAAATGAGCCAGTTGATGTGGAAGTAACCGATTATCATTAAAATATTTAAAGAGAAGATAATTATGAGTCGAATACCAACTCACAGAACACCAACCCATCCCGGAGAGATGCTTTTAGAGGAATTTCTTGGGCCAATGGTCATCACCCAGCCAGAATTAGCCAATGCCATTAAGGTACCCTATCAGAGGGTAAACGAAATAATTAATGGGAGGAGAGGAATAACTCCAAGTACAGCATTGAGGCTTGCGAAAGTTTTTGGCGTATCAGCTGACTTTTGGATGAATATGCAGCTTCGATGGGATCTATATTTTGCAAGAAAATCTGAATCAAATGCGCTTGACAGCATCAAGCCACTACCCGTGCATCAAATTCAGGCAAACAAATCCAGCGTCCATCAAGGCGCCGGACAGTGATCGTTGCTCTATTGCGCTTCACAAAGACACATTTTTATTTTCATCTGTGTGAAGCGAATCTTCGTTAGTTTTGGATAAAGCTCTGCCCCGCAGGGGCGATAGGTTTTGTGTGTCCCGGAAGCTTTCGGGACATACAAAAAAAACTCCTTCTCAGCGTCCTCTGTGGTGAGATATAAATCATAAAAATATTGACAAAACACATATTGAGAGATAAGCAAGAAACAAATATCTAATTCAAAAGTCCAGCCCATGAAAAAGGATTGTTACTTTGTTGGCTTGCTCGTTATTCATCCGCTCATTTCAGCACGTTACAGCTCTTTTACAACCAGTAAAAAAAACAGTAACCACTACTCCCCTCCCCTCAAACAGACAAAACATACACAGGCCGTAACACCCGCAGCCCAAACCATATATAATAAAACATACAAAAGAAACATTGCAGCCCTTTCAGGCCATTTTTTGCTCTGGCTGTTAGCCAGATTCTATTCAACCGAGAAGAGCATCCGGCTCCCCGGATGGCAACTGGAGGGCCTCGCCCTTCTAAAAATCATCAAGGATAATTCGGCCCGGCTCTGGAATACCGGCCAGCCGGACAGAAAGGTTATCAGGCTGGAGGATTGGATATAGAACACTTAAAAATAGGGTGCAATTCGTTAGCTTGATAGCGGGTATTGAGGCAGAATTATTGTCATATTTATAATCTATCTATTATATATTAGGTAAGGGCATAAAATGAGAATATATGATCTCATATATCTTGAAACAGATGATTCCTGCGCTATATGCGGTGCAAAGGGAATTGGTATTCTTTCCGAGCATCATATTGATAGCAATAGGTCAAACAACGAGTATGATAATCTTATTGTTCTATGTCATAACTGTCACCACAAAATCACAAATAATAAAGGCCTATCAGAAGAAGAAATAACAGATAGAAAAAGACATCTTATCAATAAAACAATAACCACCTACGGCCTAAATGCTATGAAGATTGCAAAAAGAAACAATTTCGGCGTTATAGCTTTGCCATTTCTTCTCTACCACTTGGTGGACTTGGGCTATATGAGCAAGAAGGAGGACCAGATGGGTTATGGAGATCAAAATGATGCTACAGCAAGGTTTGCGATTACTGAGAAAGGCAAAACTGTTATTGATAAATGGTTTACCTAATTACTGGCTGGAGAGAGTCCTAAAGGCCAACGGTTCGCTTTGACGTTGAGACTGTCGAAAAAGTCTAAATATTGCTTTTTATTGAAATTCACATATAGTAATATTAACTACTTACAAGCCCCAAATCTATGGCTTCATGGTTTTTAGACAAGCTCGTTAGGCCCATATTTAAAGAAGGAGCAATATGCCAAACGGAGACCTTAACTGGATTGCCGGATTTATCTGGAACATTGCCGATGACGTGCTCCGCGATGTGTACGTCCGAGGCAAATACCGCGATGTAATCCTTCCGATGACCGTCATACGCCGGCTTGACACCGTGCTCGAGCCCTCCAAGGTGGCCGTTCTCAAGCTCAGCAAGCAGCTCGACGATGCAGGCGTCGCCAACAAACAAGCCGCTCTATGCCAAGCCTCTGGGAACGCCTTCTACAATATATCGCCATTTACCCTTCGCGATCTGCGTGCACGCGCCAAACAGCAGCAGCTAAAAGCCGACTTTGAGGCTTACCTCGATGGCTTCTCGCCGAACGTCCAGGAGATCCTCGACAAGTTCAAGCTTCGAAACCAGATTCCGACCTTGGTCGAAGCCGACATCCTTGGCAGTCTCATTGAAAAGTTCACGTCGAACGACATCAATCTTGGCCCGGACCCAGTCTTCGATCAGGACGGCAAGGTGCGCTTACCCGGGCTGGACAATCACGCCATGGGAACGATTTTTGAGGAGCTGATTCGGCGCTTTAACGAAGAAAACAACGAGGAGGCCGGGGAGCACTTTACACCCCGCGATGTTGTCAGGCTTATGGCCAACCTCATTTTTTTTCCCATTTCCGACGACATCCGAGACGCCACGTACCGCGTGTATGACGGCGCGTGCGGTACCGGGGGCATGCTCACCGTTGCTGAAGAAACGCTTAATCAACTCGCCAACGAACATGGCAAGGAAGTGTCGATTCACTTGTTCGGACAGGAGGTTCAGCCGGAAACCTATGCCATCAGCAAGGCCGATCTGTTGATCAAGGGCGAAGGCTTGGCTGCCGAGAACATGAAGTACGGTTCAACCCTCTCTTCCGATGCTTTTCCCTCAATGGAATTCGACTTCATGCTCTCCAATCCGCCATACGGAAAGAGCTGGAAGACCGACCTCGAACGGATGGGTGGGAAAAAAGACCTTTCAGACGCGCGCTTTACCATTCAGCACCAGGGCGAGGAGCTCTCCCTCATCACCCGCTCCAGCGACGGACAGCTTATGTTCCTCGTAAACAAGCTGTCCAAGATGAACCACAACACACCGCTTGGCAGCCGCATTGCTGAGGTTCATAACGGCTCATCGCTCTTCACGGGCGATGCCGGCCAGGGCGAGTCCAACATCCGCCGGTGGATCATAGAAAATGACTGGTGTGAGGCCATCATCGCCCTACCCTTGAACATGTTTTACAACACCGGTATTGCCACCTATATCTGGGTGCTCACCAACCGCAAACGCGAGCATCGCAAAGGAAAGATTCAGCTCATCAATGCCACAGTTATCTACACGCCGCTGCGCAAGAACCTGGGCAAGAAGAACTGCGAGTTCTCTGACGCACAGATCAGGCAGATCACCGACATGTTCCTTCCGTTTAAGGAAACTGAACAGTCGAAAATCTTTCCCAACGCCGCCTTTGGATACTGGAAAGTCACAGTCGAGCGGCCGCTTCGGCTGAAAGCAGACCTTTCTACTTTACAGCGCGCAAAGTTCCGTACTATTTGTGATGATGCCAAAGATAAACCTTTGGCCAATGTGGTTGACCGCGTGGTTGAAAGGATGGGTATTGGACCTCACCTCAACTTCAATCTATTTATGGATGCTGTCGAGGATGACGCCAAGGAACATGGTGTCAAGCTGACAGCAAAGCGCCTAGGACTTCTCAAGACAGCACTTGCCGAGCGGGAAGAGAGCGCCGAGCCGGTTCTCAAAAAGGTCCACAAACCGGGAAAGGCCGAAGCAGGTCCTATACGCGGCCTCTATTCCTCGCCCGTTGGCGATCCAGGCTTGATCGTTGAGTACGAACCGGATTCAACCCTTCGCGATACTGAGCAGGTGCCCCTGCTTGAAGATGGTGGGATCGAGGCCTTCTTCAGGCGCGAGGTACTGCCCCACGTGCCGGATGCGTGGATTGACTACACCAAAACGCAGATCGGTTACGAAATCTCCTTTACCCGGCATTTTTACAAACCGACGTCGCTGCGTTCACTCGATGAGATAAAAGCCGACCTTGAAGCCCTCCAGAATGAAACCGTGGGCTTGCTCGATGAGATAGTCGGCGCTAAAAAGCGAGGTTAAAATGGCACGAGCAGACCTAATACTGAACTTGGTAAAGGCTAGCGCACGCGGTGACCAGTCTCAGTTTCGAAAGACCGTAGAAGCGCTGGCCGCCGATGAGCGGGCAAAAAACCATGGTATTTTGGCCGACCGGCTCATTGCGCAACTTCAACAAGACAGCAACGGACAGCCAAAGCCACTCTCTCCACAACCATCACGATCGCTTACCAGCCCTCTTGTGGCTGAGCTAAATCCGAGACGACGAGTAGAGGACTTGATCTTACCCGTAGAAGTCGAACAGGCCGTTCGCGAACTTGTGGAGGAGCAGCATCGCGTCGATTTGCTGCGGTCCCACAATCTGGAACCTCGAAACCGAGTGCTGCTGGCAGGGCCTCCTGGGAATGGTAAAACGTCACTAGCTGAAGCGATTGCGGATGCCCTAAGCACACCTTTTCTCGTTGTCCGCTACGAAGCAATCATCGGTAGCTATCTTGGAGAGACGGCACAACGCATCGGGCAGGTTTTCGAACACGCCCGGTCACGGCAATGTGTTTTGTTCTTCGATGAGTTCGACACGGTTGGAAAGGAACGGGGCGACCTCCATGAGACGGGTGAGATCAAGCGTGTGGTGAGTTCGCTACTACTGCAGATCGACGCTCTACCCAGTTACGTAGTGGTTGTGACGGCGAGCAATCATCCCGAACTGCTCGACCGTGCCGTGTGGCGTCGATTCCAAATCCGGTTGGAACTGTCGATGCCAAAACAGGGCCAGATCGAGGAATGGTTTAAGCAATTCGAAATTCGGACAGGACATACACTTGGCTTATCGCCGCGCAGCCTTGCCCAACGCTTAAAAGGATTGAGCTTCGCAGAGGTCGAGGATTTCGGGATGGATGTCATGCGCAAAATTGCACTGAATCAACCGGATGCGGACGTCAGGACAATTGCGGGAAAATGCCTGGACCAATGGAAAAAACGGTTCACATTGAAGGCTTCAGACACTCTCCCGGAGGATAATTAATCATGGCCGAGCATCCGCTTCTTGTTTTCCCGGAACCGGTACGTGCTAAAAAGGCGAGACGGTACGGGGGTGGACGACCGCCACGAATCCCTGATGCACAGAGACAATCCGATCGCTTGGCGCCACAATTTCAGCGTCTTCAACAGGCGATGGACCGGCAGCGGATCGCCCTTCAGGACAATTCATTTGGTCTTCAACCGGAACAAGCTTTGGTCTTGGAAACAATCGGATCTGTGGATCGGTTTATAAATGCAATTAAGAGAGTCCCTGGCCTGGAGTGGCTTGGGGAACTCGAACTTGAGGATATCGCTCCCGAGTATGGTTTCAAAGATGAGAAGGAACCGCAGAAGCAGCTTAAAGGTCAACTTTACCTTGTCATGACTGATCAGCGCGCCCTCAAGGAGCTAACCAGTTTATTTGATGACTGGCCCAACAAAAAATTCCCTCACAACTTAGCACCATGGAAGCATGCCTTTGCCCATCTTCACACGATTCGCCCCTGGGATGCCGAAGACCGGATTCGCGATACAGGTATCGTCGAGGACTGGAAGGAGAGGATTGCACACGGGCAGGAAGTTGTTCCCTTTGAAGTGGAGCTTTGGTTTCGAGAAAATCTTAACCGTCGGCGACAAGCGGAAACATATCTTGGAAATGTGGTTGACTCCATTGGTGGTGAAATTGTCCAGCAATGCGTCATCCCCCAAATCGCTTACCATGGCATTCTGGGAAGAATCCAGATTGATGAACTCTCTGCACTTCTTTCCCAAATGGAAAGGTTGCGGGATTTTCGTCTGCTCCAATGTGAAGACATCATGCACGTTCGTCCGGTCGGGCAGTGCTCAATTCGCGTGCCGGATGATTTGTCGGAGACGGAAGCTCTTGGAGAGGAAAGTCAATTGGATCTTCCCCAGGGCGAGCCTCTCATCGCTATGTTCGACGGTTTGCCTTTAACGGGACATAGCCTGCTTAATGATCGGCTGATCGTCGACGATCCTGATGGATACGAGAGCACATATCAGGCGAAAGAACGTGTTCATGGCACCGCCATGGCCTCACTTATCTGCCATGGAGACTTGAAAGAGGGTGGAAGGCCTTTGACAAAACCAGTGTACGTCAGACCGATTATGCAACCTCGCCGCAGTTTCGACAGGAAATTTATAGAGGCAATACCCGATGGCGTATTGCCTGTGGACTTGGTGCATCGGGCGGTGCGGCGGTTGTATGAAAGCGAAGGCGGCGAGCCGCCGGTAGCGCCGAGTGTTCGCGTGATCAATCTGTCGGTATGTGACCGGTCCCGGCCCTTTGATCGTGGAATGAGTTCCTGGGCGCGATTGCTTGACTGGCTATCCTGAAAATATAACGTGCTATTCATGGTTAGCGCGGGCAATCACACCCATGATATTGAACTGAACGTCTCAAGAACGGACTTTCGCAATCTGACCGCAGACGACCGAGAAAAATCGGTGATAGAGGCGATAGCAGCAGATACACGCCATCGCAGACTGCTGGCACCTGCAGAGACATTGAATAACATAACGTTGGCTGCTACTAATACGGATGTCTCTGCCCCTGGGACGAATCCCAGCTTGATTGATCCTTTTGTACGGACAGGGATCCCAAGCACAATCAGCGCTCATGGGCCAGGATACAGAAGAGTCATCAAACCCGACATTTTTCTTCCAGGAGGCCGGCAGCTCCTTTCGGAAAAATTGGGAACCGTTCATGCCAATGCTATTTTGCAGACGGCTTATTTCAATCGTTCCCCAGGCCAGCGTGTGGCTGCGCCCGGACCGTTGGGGGAATTGGATCGGACCATTTATGCAAGGGGAACAAGCAATGCAGCAGCCTTGGCCTCGCGTTGGACAGATTACATCTTCGATGTCATCCAACAGCTTCGTTTACAGCCAGGGGCCAATTTGCCATCTGAATACGATGTCGTCTTACTGAAAACGCTTCTTGTTCACGGAGCGGATTGGGCAGACGTAGGAGTGCTTTACGAGTCGATCCTAAAGAACGCTCAAAACAGGCGTACCTTCAGGGACTATGTTGGGCGGTTTTTAGGTTATGGATCAGCCAATGTGGCGAAAGTACTGGTTTGCACTGATCAGCGCGTCACGGTTTTGGGTGTCGGCAAACTCGACGATGGCGAAGGACAGGCGTTTTTCTTACCGCTTCCGCCAAGCCTTTCGGTAACCACCGAAAAACGGCGTCTGACGATTACACTTGCCTGGGTGACGCCAGTAAACAGTAAACGCCAAAATTATCGCATTGCTCATTTGTGGTTCAATCCGAAGAACGATCTCGCAGCGGACCGAGTTTGTGCCGATCACCGCGCGGTGCAAAGGGGAACAGTTCAGCATGAAGTGCTCGAAGGTGCGGAGGCCGTTGATTTTCAGGATGGAGACGGCATCGCGATCAAGGTAAATTGCCGCGCGGATGCTGGCGACATACCCGAACCGATCCGTTACGGCTTGGCGGTCACATTGGAGGTTGCCGAAAGTATCGATATCCCGATCTATCAGGAAGTAAGAGATAGGCTGCGCGTTCGTGTTCCGGTGCGAGGGGGAGGGCATACATGACCATAGACATGGAGCCCTATCCTGAATACAAAGAATCCGGCCTGCCATGGCTTCGTAGGGTGCCGGCGCATTGGGATTGTTTGCCTCACCGCGCCATATTCAAAGAGATAAAAGAACAGGGGCATGTCGAGGAGCCCCTGCTGTCGGTAACCATCTCCAAGGGTATCATCCGGCAGGCAGATTTGCTCGCAAATTCATCAAAGAAGGATTCATCGAACCTGGACAAATCGAAGTACAAGCTCGTCGAGCCCGGTGATATCGCTTACAACAAGATGCGGGCATGGCAAGGTGCAGTGGGCGTCTCACGACACCGGGGGATTGTTAGCCCCGCCTACATTGTCGTTCGACTTCGAAGAGCGGACAATCCTGACTATTTCCACTTTTTATTCAGGATTCCCAGTTTTGCTAAGGAAGCCAAACGGTGGTCTTATGGCATTACATCCGATATGTGGAGCTTGCGGCCAGAACACTTTAAATTGATCTACTCATGCGTTCCGTCTCGCTCTGAACAAGACGCCATCGTGGATTTTCTTCGAGGCTTTGACGCAAAAGTCCGCAGGTTTATCCGCAATCGGCGGCGGCTGATTGAGGTACTGAATGAGCAGAAGCAGGCTATCATCAATCGTGCCGTGACCCGGGGGCTTGATCCCAATGTCCGTCTCAAACCCTCCGGCATTGAATGGCTTGGGGAGATTCCAGCCCATTGGGAGGAGAGGCGACTCCGGAATTTAACGGAGATACGTGTCAGTAACGTTGATAAACACTCAAAAGACGGAGAAATCCTGGTTCGGCTTTGTAACTATACCGATGTTTATAAAAATTCAGTCATTACGACTGATATGCCGTTTATGGCCGCCACAGCGACACCGGAGGAGATCACCGCGTTTAAGATCCGGGTCGGTGATGTGCTCATCACAAAGGATTCAGAAGACTGGCGAGACATCGGTATTCCCGCCGTTGTTGTTCAAACGGCTGATGATCTGGTTTGCGGATATCACCTTGCGATTCTCCGACCGAAAACAGATTTTGTTTCCGGGCACTTCTTGGTGTACGCGCTGCATTCCCGACCAGCCATCACTCAATTCAACCTTGCGGCTAAAGGTGTTACTCGGTTCGGGTTGTCCCAGGGGGCCATCAAAAGTCTTAGCCTTGCAGTTCCATCAGTGGATGAACAGGAAAAGATTGTCCTCTTTATCGAAGATGCCACGGCATCCCTAAATGTATTTATAAGACGCGCCCAACGCGAGATCGACCTGATCCGAGAATATCGCACCCGGCTAATTACAGACGTGGTCACGGGCAAATTGGATGTGCGCCACTTCAGCCCGGATATTGGCAAAGAACTGGCCGAACCTATGGACCTGCTGGATGAGGCTTTTGATAACGAAGAACTGCTGGGGGGCGAGGAACCCGAGTTCGACAAGGAGGTGACCGATGCCGACTACTGATACCAGCGAAAAAGGCCTGGAAACCTTGATTGTGGAGTCTCTCGTCAACGAGGCGGGATACGTGCAAGGCGAAAACTCCGAATACGACCGCAACCATGCCGTGGACCTGGCGCAACTGACGGCCTTTATTCATGAAATCCAATCCGCGTCGGCCGAAGCATTGGAGTTGGCGGTTGACGGGCCGAAACGGTTGCAGTTTCTCCATCGGCTTCAGGGTGAGATCGCCAAACGGGGCGTGATCGATGTGCTTCGTAATGGCGTCAAGCATGGCCCGGTGAGTGTTGACTTATTCTATGGTACGCCATCACCCGGCAACACCAAGGCTGAAGAGCGTTTTGCTGCAAACATCTTCAGCGTCACCAGGCAACTGCGATATAGCAAGGACGAGACGCAGCTTGCGCTGGACTTGGGATTGTTCATCAACGGATTACCGGTAGCGACATTCGAGTTGAAAAATCGGCTGACCAAGCAGACAGTCGAGGATGCGGTTCAGCAATACAAACGCGACCGCAATCCGAAGGAATTGCTGTTTCAGTTCGGTCGGTGCATGGTGCACTTCGCGGTGGACGATCAGGAAGTCCGCATGTGCACGCACCTTAAAGGCAAGGATTCGTGGTTTCTGCCCTTTAACAAGGGTTTCAACGATGGGGCCGGAAACCCGCCCAATGAAAGCGGCATTAAAACAGACTACCTCTGGAAAAAGATTCTAACCAAGGCCGAGCTTACTGACATCATCGAGAATTATTCACAGATCGTTGAAGAGAAGGACGAAAAGGGTCGTAAAAAGACACTGAAACAAATTTTTCCCCGTTACCACCAGCTCGACGTGGTGCGCAAGCTGCTGGTGGACGCAAAGACGAGTGGGGCCGGTAAGCGATATCTGATTCAGCATTCAGCCGGCAGCGGCAAGAGCAACTCCATCGCATGGCTTGCGCATCAGTTGATTGGATTGGAGGATGGAAGCAAACCAATTTTTGATTCAATCATTGTAGTAACAGACCGTCGTATTTTAGATAAACAAATCAGAAACACGATCAAGCAGTTTGCCCAAGTGTCGGCAATAGTTGGTGCAGTTACAGGTGAATCCAGCAGTAAGACCAAGCAACTAAGCAACTTCCTGCGGTTAGGCAAGAAGATTATCATTTCAACAGTACAAACATTCCCTTTCGTTCTTGATCAAATCGGCGATGAGCATCGGGGGCGGACATTTGCCATCATCATCGACGAAGCCCATTCGAGCCAGGGCGGCCGCACGTCGGCGAAAATGAATATTGCATTGTCGGAGAACGGTGGAGAAGAGGAAGAGGAAACTTACGAGGACACAATCAACCGGATTATGGAAGCGCGGAAAATGCTGACCAATGCCAGCTATTTCGCCTTCACGGCCACACCGAAAAACAAGACCCTGGAACTTTTCGGCGAGCCTATGCCCGAAGGAGATAAAGTAAAACACCATCCGTTCCATAACTACACCATGAAGCAGGCGATCCAAGAGGGGTTCATTCTGGATGTGCTGGCCAACTACACACCGGTGGACAGTTATTACCGGTTGATGAAAATCGTGGAAGACGATCCAGAGTTCGATACCAAAAAGGCGAAAAAGAAACTGAGGCGGTACGTCGAAGCTCACGAACACGCGATCCGGCAAAAGGCCGAAATTATGGTGGACCACTTCCATGAGCAGGTGATCGCACGGCGAAAGATCGGAGGAAAGGCACGGGCGATGGTTGTTTGCAGTGGTATTGCTCGGGCCATTCAGTATTACCATGCAATTGAAACGTATCTGAAAGAACGCAAGAGCCCTTACCGACCTATCGTGGCATTCTCAGATTTCGATCAAGGCGGCAAGAAGATCACCGAGGCATCGCTCAACGGTTTCCCAAGCGGCCAGATCGAGAAGAAGATCCAGCAGGATCAGTATCGCTTCCTAATTGTGGCCGATAAGTTCCAGACCGGATACGACGAACCGTTGCTCCACACAATGTATGTAGACAAGATTTTGTCGGGCGTCAAGGCCGTGCAGACGCTCTCACGTTTGAATCGGGCTCACCCTCAGAAGACCGATACTTTCGTTCTTGACTTCATGAATGACGCCGACACGATCACCGAAGCTTTCTCGGATTACTATCAAACGACAATCCTCAGCGAAGAGACCGACCCAAATAAACTGCACGACTTGAAGGGCACATTGGATGGCTACCAAGTATATGCATGGTCCCAGGTTGAACAGTTGGTAGAACTTTTCCTCAGTGGAGCGGAACGCGATAAGCTGGACCCGATTCTCGATGCCTGTGTTGCAGTCTACAAGAGCGACCTGGACGAAGACGGTCAGGTCGACTTCAAAGGCAAAGCCAAGGCATTTGTGCGGACTTACCAGTTTTTGGCTTCAATTCTACCATATACGAACGCCGAGTGGGAGAAGCTGTCCATCTTCCTGAATTTCCTGATTCCCAAGTTGCCGGCGCCAAAAGAGGAGGATTTGTCCAAGGGAATTCTCGAAGCTATCGATATGGACAGCTACCGCAACGAGGTAAAGGAAACGATTAAACTGACGCCGACTGATGAGGATGCAGCAATTTACCCGCTGCCAACCAACGCTGGCGGGGGGGTGGCAGAACCACAGATAGATTACTTGAGTAATATCATCAAGGCCTTTAACGACCAGTTTGGCAACATCGATTGGAAGGATGTCGACCGCATCCGCCAAGTGATAACCGAGGAAATCCCGGGCAAGGTCGCCGCCGATAAAGCATACCAGAATGCAATTAAAAACAGCGACAAGGCAGCGGCCAGGTTGGAGCATGACCGGGCACTCGGAAAGGTAATTGTTGACTTCGTCTCTGACCACACTGAGTTATACAGACAATTCTACGAGAATCCCAGCTTTAAGAAATGGCTGTCGGACACAATTTTTGGAGCCACTTATGAGAAAGTAATTTAATTTGCTTTGATTTCTTTCCGACTGAGGTGAAGTTGAGTAGGTGAAGTAGGTGAAGTAGGGGACGTCCATTGGTAAATCAGTAACTTCGCATAGCATAATAGATAATGCAAAACGGGGGAACATGAAGTTACCTGAAATCGGCGATATCATTACCACAGAAAAAGCATTAGAGCTGTGTGCACATTTCGGTCTGGATTATCTGGTTGAACGAATTAACTCGAATCCTGACCACTACAAGGATTGGCCCTTTGATGGATGTTCAGGGTTGCCGGATGAAGTGATGGG
>Ga0307427_1001322_pt1 | contig 12958 bp, 9 predicted proteins | sample SalMarWE160190MG_FD_202162 | JGI IMG/M metagenome (GOLD analysis project Ga0307427, IMG submission 202162) | Salt marsh sediment microbial communities from the Plum Island Ecosystem LTER, Massachusetts, United States - WE1603-190 | ecosystem: Environmental > Aquatic > Marine > Intertidal zone >... | reverse complement strand
CTGTCGGGCGAACACGCGGGCGTACTCGGGTGAGTCGCGGGCGATGTACTCGCAGATGGCCTCCAGATCGGCAGCCGCTTGAGGAGACCAGACTAGGTGAGCCATTTCTGAAGCCGCTCCTTGGCTTCGGCATGACCGATTCCCCGGCCTTCGTCGAGTTCGCGAAGCCCGGTCTCGATCTTCATCTGGACGTACAGTTCGGCGATGATGTCGCCGGCCGTGGTGTTATCGGGCAGTCTGGAGATGATTTCAACTGCCCTTTCCTTGCTGGTCATGGCCTATTCCTTTCCTCAGGCGGCCTCATAAATAACCTTGCCATACTTGCTGGCGGGGAAGGCTACCCCCCCGATGAGGTTCTTGGTTTCCTCGAATCGGTCGGTGCTCATCACGACTACGTCGAACTGGAAGCCCATGCCGCAAAGGCTCTCGCGGAGCCGCACGCTTTCTTCCCTCGTGTTGCCCGGCGAATCCTCCAGGACCAGCAGGTCAACGTCGCTGTCGGGCGTCATGCGGCCGGTGGCGGCGGAGCCGAACAGGATGATCCGCCGTGGCTGTGCGACGGCGAGGATGCGCCGCACCATCTCCTGGACGGTCGCCTCGTCAACGGTGGCGGTTATTCCCATGGCCGGCCTCCGATGGGTAACTATACCTCGCCGAGACTGCGAAGACAAGCCGTAGATTGCGTGCACCGCACCCGCCCGGTGCCCTACTCGATCAGGATGATGTCGCTCAAGTCGAGGTCAACCTTGAAGGACACGTCGTTCGCCTTCGTTGCCACGAACTCAAGCGGTCCCTTCTCGACCGAGCGGACGCTCCTTGCCGCGCCCGCGGTGCGGATCGTCACCCCCAGACCCCGGATCGGCCGGTACGTGAAGTTCGCCAGGACCAGGGCCGTCCCGCCATCGGCATCGTAGACACCGGCTTCGACCACCGGGTGTGAGAGTTCGACCAGTCGCGGCACGTTCCGCCGCCGGGCCAGGTCCGTGATGAAGGCCCGCTGCGCCTCGGGCCACGTCTCGGCCAGAGCGTCCGGGACGAACCGCGCGTCCTTCGCGTACGAGATGCCCGGGCACGTCGCGGCGTACACCGCCCGTCCCTTGCCGAAGACGTTCGCGACGACGGCGGGCGACCCGTCCTTGAACGCTCCCATGACCTGGGCGGCCTTCGGCTCGAAGCGTACCTTGACGCCGATCGCGCCGAAGCAGGGGCGGCCGGCGCCCGTGAGGCGGACCTCGTCGAGGTACGGCATGCCGTTCAGCGCCCCGCGGATGTCGTACCGCCCCGGCTGGACCGTCACTTCGACCGTCGGGCGGATGCCGAAGACGTCCGCGAGTCCCGCGACCGGTTCGCCGAACGCGCTGCGGCCGCCGGCCGCGCACGACCCGTACAGATGACCGCCGGCCTCGACCCATCGCCGAATCGCCCCGGCCGCCGCCGTCTTGACGCACGGGTCGGTGACGTACAGGGCGTCGTAGTCGGCGAGTCGGCCGGCCTCGACGTCCTCCTCGGTCAGCATGTCCACGAGGTACTGGCGGTGGACGAGCGCCAGGTACGTCGTCCGCCGCTCCAGCATGTGGACGTAGCCAAAGGGCTGCCACAGGTCCGACGAGATGCTGTAGAGCAGGGCCAGGCGGGTCTTCCGGGTCCTTCCCGGTCCAACAATGTGCTCGGCCGCGGCCAGGTGGCGGGTCATGGCCGCGACGCCGTCGTAGGCGCTTCGCAGGTCGGACCAGTAGTTCTCGGTACTCGTGGCGGTGGGTCCGTAGGTCCAATAGAAGAAGTGCTTGGCGCCCTGGCAGAGGGCCGACGCGCTCTTCAGGCGCAGGTTCGTCTCGTCGCTCGGCGTGATCCAGGCGATGATGGGAAGCGTCCCGCGGCTGCCGCTCCGGAAGATGGACGCCTGAAAACCCATCAACTGGAACCCTTCCCACGTCGAGTTCGGGCCGTACATGAACTGCAGACCCATCCAGTCCTCGATGCCGATGAGGTCGACGGCCCGCGTGCGCGCCAGGTCGAACCAGTCGGCCGCCAGGGGGTGCCCGCCCCAGCACGCGTTGGGCGTCATGCCCATGCCGAGCCCCGACCCGCCGAAGTACGGGTGGTCGGCCACCAGCGTCGTGGCGAGCGGCCCGTCGCCGAAGTGACGGTGCAGGCTCTCGGTGTGCCACTTCAGCCGCTCGGTCATGGCCGCCTGGCGGAAACGCGACGTGTAGTAGAAGACGCGGCGGGCGGCGGACTCGCCGTCCTTCATGCGGGCCCGCAGCACGCCCGGCGTCTCGATGGGCACCAGGTCCGTGAGGCGCTCAACGCCCAGCGTCTGCGGCCGCACCTTCCTCCGGGTGAGCCACGCGCGAAAGTGGGCCAGGGCCTGGGTGTCGTCGCCGATGGGCGGGCGGCAGACCACTTCGTCGGAGAAGCCGAACGGCACGCCGGCGACCGGCCTTTCCTTGGCGCGCGAGGCGTGCTGCTTCAAGAGATCATCGATGGCGTCGCGCGTCGCCCCCGGACCGAACGCCACGCGGTGGGTGTGGCCGGGAACGGCGAAATCAAACCGCTCGCGGACCTCCGGCCGCTGGTTGCCCACCACGTTGAACCCCAGGAGGCGAAGGACCTCGGCCTCCTTCAGGTTGAGTTCGGCTCGCTGCGGGCTCCAGAAACTCGTCTGGACGATGAGCCGCTTCGGCGCGACCCGTTTGCCGCCCGTGGCCTCGCGGGCCCACCGCAGGCGGCGCTCGGTCATCCGGCTTGCCGTCTCCAGGTGCGCGGCGTCGCGCTTCGGGTCGGGCGAGACGAGAAAACTCGTGAGCGACCCCCGGTAGGTCTCCTCGAACCGTTTGACGACGGCCGCCTCGTTCGGGGCGGTCGCGATCTCGATGACCACCCGCCGCCGGTCGGCCGCGGGGTCGGTGACGAAGTCGACCGTCACGTTGGGGAACTCCGCGACGCCTCCCGCGCGCTTCAGCCGGCCGTGCAGCCGGTCGCCGGCGTGGCGGCCAAGGTCAAACCACGGCGTGGGGGTGCCGGCGGGCAACCGCGCGGCGGTGTCCTTGTCGGCCCCGGCGGGCCAGACCGTCTTCGGCAGATACCACGGCGCGTTGTGGATGTACCCGCCCAGGCGGACGTAGTAGACGCCCTGCCCGGGTTCGAGCATCCTGAACCGGACGAAGACGTCGCCCGCCGCCGGAGACGCAGGGACGAGCGCTGCCGCAAGCGCGGTGACGAGCCAGATCGCCATCTGTCGCACGCCACGCGGCGGTCCTGCGCGAGTCTTGCGCGGTGGGTCTCCGCAAAGGTTGCGCGGTGGGTCTCCGCAAAGGTTGCGCGGTGGGTCTCCGCAAAGGTTGCGCGGTGGGTCTCCGCACCCACCGCGAATGACGCATGTGCGCCGCGGGTACGGAGACCCGCCGCGCCCCAACGATGGAGTGCTTCTGGTGGACAGCCAAGACACGTTCCCGCCGCGCCCAAGCGTTGGAAGGCCTCTGCCGGACATGTTCGACACCATCTCGCCTCACCCAAGACCAAGGAGCACGGTCAGACTACCGGCGCTCGGCGCGCGGTGCAAGGATCACGGCGGGCAGGACTGTCGCAGGGGAGGCGGCCGGGCCACAACGCAGGGAGGTCGGCACACCAAGACGAAAGCGGCCGCGCCCTGGCACGGCCGCTTCGAATCGCTCAACAGATCAGGGCTGTCGTCTGATTCAGGCCCGACGGCGCCGGGACACCAGTCCAATGACGCCCAGCCCCAACAGTGCCAGCGTCGCCGGTTCGGGAAGGAGCCGGACTTCGCCAATCTGCATGCTGTTGGCGGCGCCGGCGTCCTTCAGCGTCGGAAAGATGACCTCGTACATGAGGAACGCGCCGGGGGTCTCGGCGGCGAAGGCAAACTCCATTTCGGTGAAGCGGACGTCGGGAAGCGGCGTCGGCAGATCGGTTACGATCGGCAACCAGTCCGCACCGTTGTTCGACCCGGTGATCGTGACGCTGGCCGGGTCACGCGGAGCCGAGTCGTTCGCGGTCGTCAAGGCAATCCCGGTCAGTGGCGCCGGGCCGTAGGAGTTCAGCGTGACCCTGAAACCGGAGTTCCAATCCAGGAAGTTGAGGTACTTGGTGTTGGAGTCGTTGTCGATGGCTTTCTCGACGGTCTCGTTAGGAGGCGGATTGTCGCCGCCGGGCGTCGAAACCTGACCGTCGCCGTCATCCTGACCATGGACGAGCACGATCGTGTCGGTCGGTTGCGTCACATCGGCAATCGGCGCAGCCAGGGCCGAACCCCAGAGTCCAACCACAAACCCCAGCGCCACGAAGGTCTTGACCAGCGTGTCCATTGCCTCTCCCCTACTCTGGTGCGCGCCATCGTATGGTCCAACCGCCGACCAGCGGCCGTACCCTCCGGGCAACCGAAGACCACCAAATGCACAGGGAGCCGGCATGTTCCCTCCGACTCCCGCCTTGACAGTATAATGCAAGAACGCCCACGAGTCAAATTCCGAGGGCGGAATTGTCGAAATCAGCCCGCAAAGGCCGATTCCTGGCCCGCCAGAGGGCCTCTCGCGACGCACCTTGCGCGGCGGGCAATCCTGCCCGCCGCGCATGAAGCCGCCAGAGCGCGGTGGGCAAGATTGCCCACCGCGCGGGTCATCGCTAAACAAGAATGTGAACTGCTCTAAGCGGGGTCAGGTAAGTTTCTTGCGGTTGATGCGCCTGCGGGTCGAGGCCTGGAGTGAAACACTCCGAAATCCGCAATCGTTTTCGCGCCCCCTTTGACAAGCAGGCCCTCTGCTCGTATCATGGTGAGCCTTGAACCTCGGACGCGAGATGGAAGGGGGCAGGCCTGTGGCCACTTGCGAGAACCAGCAGAAGAACCTGGTGGACTGTACGTGTACGTACTCGTGCAGCAAGCGTGGCATCTGCTGCGAATGCGTGGCGTACCACCGGTCGCTGGGCGAGTTGCCCGGATGCTTCTTCCCGCCGGAGGCCGAGAAGACCTACGACCGCAGCATCCGCAAGTTCATCGAGGTGATGCAGGGCTAAGCGGCTGTTTCAAATCCCCTCTCCCCTGGCGGGAGAGGGTAGGGTGAGGGGGGATAAGCGGGCTTATTCGGGGCTTGTCACCCTCACCCCATCCCTCTCCCATCAAGGGAGAGGGAGTTATGAAACAGCCTCTAAGCGGCCAAGGCGGAGCCGGGTGGCATGATCGTCCTCATCGACAACTACGATTCGTTCACCTACAACCTCGTCCAGCGCCTCGGCGAACTCGACGCGGAACTCGACCTGCGCGTCTTCCGCAACGACAAGGTGACCCCCGAACAGATCGAGGCGCTCGGACCCAGCCACATTATCATCTCGCCCGGCCCCTGCACGCCGCGCGAGGGAGGCGTCTCGAACCAGGTCATCCGACACTTCGCCGGAAAGGTGCCCCTGATGGGCGTCTGCCTCGGACACCAGTGCATCGGGTTCACCTTCGGGGCCGAGGTCGTCCGGAACCACCGGCTCATGCACGGCAAGACCAGTATGATTACGCACGATGGGAGGACTCTCTTTGAAGGCATCACGAATCCATTTGAAGCCACACGGTACCACAGCCTCATCATCCGCCGCGACACCCTGCCCGGCGACTTCGAGATCTCGGCCTGGACCGACGAGGACGAGATTATGGGCATCCGCCATCGCCGATGGCCGCTGGAAGGTGTCCAGTTTCATCCGGAGAGTTTTCTGACACGCCAGGGGCACGCCCTGCTCCGGAATTTCCTGCAGATGGCGTAACCCGCCGGGCCGATACGCCACAGGACGACCGCGCTACTTTGCGCGGCGGCCTTCCCAGGCCGCCGCGAAAGGCCCTGGGACGCTTTCCTGGCGGCCTGGGAAGGCCGCCAGGCGGGCACAAAGAGCCAAGTAGCGTTGTGGGATTCGGACGACCGCGCCGGCGGCACCCGGGACGGTTGCGCAGCGGACGGCATCAGGCGTATAACGTACCGACGGCAGGGGGTCAAAGACGCAGGTGGAGGTCCAACGTGATCCGGTTCCAGTGTACGTGCGGAAAATCATTGAAGGTCGACGACTCGGTCGCCGGCCGTAAGGCAACGTGCCCGCACTGCGGCAGTCAGGTCCGCGTGCCGGCCGACCACGGCACCCTGGCAGGGCAAGCCTCCCGTGGCTCGACCGCGAGCCGTGCCGGCCCCGGCGAGGCCGAGCCCCAGCCGTTGAGCGGACCGGCCGCCCTCCAGGCCGCCCTCCGCGACGGCCGGACAGGCGCTGCGGCCGCCGAGATTCCCACGGCCGAAGTTGTCGCAGACCCCCCCGCAGGTGGCGCGCCGCCCGCACCACAGGCCGCCCAGGCCATCAAGGGACTCGATGCGCTGGCCAAGGCCGCCGGTCCCATACCCTCCAAGCCGCCGACCCGCCCCCCCGCCAAGCCGAAGGCGCGCGGACGCAACGCAACCGGGAAGGCGAACGGCCCCGCCATCCCAAACGGGCGCCAGCCCCCCGTGGCGGCCAACAGCAAGAAGGCGGTGGTCATCAGCGTGGCGGCGGCCGTGGTGGTGCTCATCCTCGCCCTCATCGCCGCTTCCTTCATCGGCGGAGACGCCGTCGAACCCGACAAGAACCCTGCCGACGACGCCACGCCCGCCCAGACGGTCGGCGAGCGGCCAAGACCCAAACGCTTCGCCATCGACCAGCCCGGCGCCCTGTTCGGCGGCGTCGGTGAAGTGGACGAGAACGACGACGACCAGACGGCCGGGCAGCCGTAACCGCCGCCGTCCTCGACCCTGGCCGGAACATGGTCACCCTTCGGGATGACCATGCCACCCGCCTTCTTGTCCGCCTGGTGGCCTTCCCAGGCCACCAGGAACAGGCATAAACTGCGTTCGCGGCGGCCTGGGAAGGCCGCCGCGCGGAACGTGGCCTAGTAGTCCTAAGCGGCCCGAGATAAGTTATGCGCGGTGGGTCTCCGCACCCACCGCGCGTAAAGGGCCGTTTGCGGGGCTGCGCGGCGGGTACGGAGACCCGCCGCGCACGAAGTGGCGCTCTAGTGTTAGTTTACGGTGTTGCATGCCATCCCCACGCTCTTGAGGTGGGCACCGCACCTGGTCCACAAGAGCAATTCTGTTGACACTGCTTTCTCGCGGTCCCTATACTCGCCGGGCGAGGGAGTGTCTGCGCTTCGGGTGCATCGATTTGTCGCGGGAGCGATGTGAACAGCACCAGATCCACCTTCGTGCGTCTCCTCGTGTGTGCGGCCGCAGTGCTGTCGGCCGTCTCCGCCGGTGCATGCGCCGCCGAGGTTGAAGCGGGCGCGCCGGCCCCCATGATCCAGGTCACCGGACGCGTCATCCACACGTGGTACGAGCGGCCGGACCTGCGTGTCATGCTCGTCATCGACGGGTTCACGGTCATGACGGCCAAGGAGCAACTGACGGCCCGCGACGGCGTCGTCTGGTTCGACGAGCAGGCCGCCCGAACCAGCGGCAAGGCCACCCTCGGCGTTTACGCCGAGACCGGCGTCGAATACCGGGATGCCGACGGCCAGGTCGAGACGTTCGACTCGGCCTACCTGGTCATGGAAAGCGCCGGCGAGGTCCTCCGTCACTGCGACGGCGACGAGCGAGGCCGTGCCGCCGATACCGAACTGTTCCTGCGGGCGAGGAAACTCCGCAACGAGTACCTCGCGAGCGGCCGCCGAGAGACCCCCACCGCCGTGACGCCCCCGCCCGAGCCGCCCGAGAAGGTCGAACCCCCCGGCGTCCGCGAGGCCGGCGTCCCCGAGGAGATCACCATCATCTCGCAGGACGACGTCCGGCAGGTCAATTTCACGAGTTTCGTCGAGAAGCAGAAAGACGAGCACGGACGCCTGGTCGACGTCCGCGTCAGCATCTGGACGGGCGGCGTGTACGTGGCGCGCGGCGATATGGAAATGGCCGCCGACAACCTGGTCATCTGGACGCCCGAGGAGGCCATCCGCGCCGCCGCCAGCCCCAAACCGAAGGGCGACGAGACGGCCAAACCCGACGAAACGAAGCCGACGACCGAGCCGCCGCTCCCCGAACCCGCCACCGGCGTCCCCGCCGCCGGCGGCGCCTCGCGGAGTCTGGCCGCCGAGGCCTACTTCGACGGCCACGTCCGCATCAGCCAGGGCCGCCGCATGATCCAGTGCAACCAACTGTTCTACGACTTCCGGCGCGACCAGGCCCTGGCGATGAACGCCAAGATCAAGACCTTCTCCGACGTGCGGAACGTCCCGGTGTACTACTACGCCGACGAGGTCCGGCAACTGGCCCAGGGCCTGTTCGTCGCGACCGACGCCCGGATGACCACGTGCGAGTTCGCCCATCCGCATTACACGGTGGGCGGCAAGCAGATGACGCTCACGGACCTGTCGCCCCCGCCGCTGGAGGACGAGGAGACCGGCGAACCGAAGCCCGTCCAACGTCGCGTCCGCTTCACCGGCAAGGACGTGACGTTTCGCGTCCGCAACCTGCCCCTCTCCTACTGGCCGACCATGGCCGGCGACCTCGAAGAAGCCGTCACGGCCCTGCGGACCCTGCGCATCGAGAACCGCTCGAACCGCGGCACCGGCCTGGTGACCCAGTGGCACCTGATGAAACTCCTGGGCATCGACGCCGAACCCCCCGGCTTCAACATGTACCTGAACGCCGACGTGTGGTCGGAGCGCGGCCCGGCGCTCGGCATCGAGTCCGATTACGCCCGCAAAGACTTTTACGGCGAGTTCCTCACGTACTTCCTCCGCGACAGCGGAAAAGACAGCGTCGGCTCCCAGGACATCGAGCCCCGCGACAAGAACCGCGGACGCATCCTCTGGCGCCACCGCCACTACCTGCCCAAGAACTGGGAACTGACGCTCGAACTCTCGAAAATCACCGACGCCAACTTCATGAACGAGTTCTATGAAAGAGAGGACGAGACCGACAAAACCCAGGAAACCCTCCTCTACCTCAAAAAGCAGGAACAGGATCAGGCCCTCACGATCCTCATGACCGAACGCATGAACGACTGGCAGAACCTGACCGACTACACCCCACAGATCGGGTACAACAGGATCGGCCACAGCCTCTGGAAGGACCACCTCACGTACTTCCAGGACAGCGAGTTCGCCCTGGCCCGGTACCGGGCGCCGGACCAGTTGCCGATTCGCGGCTCGAACACCGAGGTCGTGGCCGACACCATCCACGAAATCGACCTGCCGCTGAAACTCGGCGTCCTGAACCTCGTCCCCTTCGTCGAGGGCCGGGCCTCCTACTTCGGTGAAACACTCATGCGCACCGGCGACGAGGACCGGTACGCCGCCCGCGCCGGCGCACGGGCCGCCACCCGGGCCTGGCGCGTCTATGACGGCGTCGAGAGCGACTTCTGGGACCTCCACCGACTCCGCCACGTCAACATCTTCGACGCCAGCGCCTACGCCACGTCCAACAACGTCGAGAGCCAGACCCTCATCCCCTTCGACGTGGCCGAGGCCGGCACGCCCGTCGTCCAGGGCGTCGATGAGATGACCGTCCTGACACTGGGGTGGCGCCAGCGGTTCCAGACGAAGCGCGGCCCGGCCGGCCGACGCCAGAACGTCGACTGGCTCACCGCCGACCTCGAAGCCACCTTCTACGCCAACACCGACCCGCCCGAGATCGCGCCCGACGGCAAACGCGCCTTCGACCACCTCAACTTCATGACCGACTGGCGGGTCACCGATTCGATGGTCGTCTGGACCGACACGAACCACAACCTCGACAGCGGCTCGCTCGACGCCTTCACGGTCGGCGCCACGGTCACCCACACGCCGCGCTTAAGTTACACCGTGGCCCACTGGTACATCCCGGACGCCGACTCGGCCATGGCGTTGTTCGGCTTCGACTACCAGATCAACGAGAAGTGGCGTCTGGCGGTCTTCCAGCAGTACGATTTCGACCGCGCAGAGAACGCCCAGAGCAACCTCACCCTGACCCGCCGCATGCACCGCTGGCTCGTCCGGTTCCGCATCGAACTCGATCCCGGCGAGGACGAAACCTTCATCGGCCTCGAGTTCCAGCCCCTGGGCGTGTCCGAGATTCAACTCGGCGGCTGATGCGGCCTCCCGCCCGGCTCCGCGCCGCGTTCAACCGGAGTGGGTTGGCAACGATTTCTGGCATGGGACGATTTCCTGCGGCTTGGCCGTAGCGCCGGGGTTTATCCCCGGCGCATCCTGGCCGGCGCCGCCGCCAACGGCCGCCGGGCATAAAGCCCGGCGCTACAACCGCCTGCGATCGCCAGAAAGCATTGCCACACCCACCGCAGTGGAGGAAGACAAGGAACCATCTGCCGGGAGGTACGCCAGTGAAGCCCCTCACGTTGACCCTGTTGGCGGTATCGCTGGCCGCGTCGGCCGTTGCGGCCGCCGGGAAGCCCCACCGCAAACTCACGCCCGTGCCGTTTACCGACGTCAAGGTGACGGATGCCTTTTGGGGGCCGCGGATCGAAACGAACCGCACGAAGACGATCCCGCACGATTTCAAGAAGTGCGAGGACACCGGCCGCATCTCGAACTTCGCCAAGGCCGCCGGACGCATCGAAGGCAAGTTCGAGGGCATCTACTTCAACGACAGCGACGTGTACAAGGTCATCGAGGGGGCGGCCTACTCGCTGGCCGCCCATCCGGACCCGAAACTCGAGAAGTACCTCGACGCCCTCATCGACACGATCGCCGCCGCCCAGCAGAAGGACGGCTACCTCTTCTGCTTCTACACGCTCAAGGAGCCCGAAAAGCGGTGGACGAACCTCCGCTCGATCCACGAACTCTACTGCGCCGGGCACTTCTTCGAAGGGGCCGTCGCCCACTACCGCGCCACCGGCAAACGCACGATGCTCAACGTGGCCGTCCGCCTCGCCGACCTCATCGACTCCATCTTCGGACCCGACAAGCGGCACGGCGTGCCCGGACACGAGGAGATTGAACTGGCCCTCGTCAAACTCTACGAGGTCACCGGCCAGGAGCGGTACCTCGCACTGGCGAAGTTCTTCCTGGACGAGCGCGGCAACCAGAAGAGCGGCCGCAAACTCCAGGGAGCTTACTCGCAGGACCACGTGCCCGTGACCGGGCAGTCGGAGCCCGTCGGCCACGCCGTCCGGGCCATGTACCTCTACTGCGGCATGGCCGACGTGGCAGCCTACACACGCGAGACCGCCTACATTGCCGCACTCGACCGCCTCTGGGCAAACACCGCCACACGCAAGATGTACCTGACCGGAGGCGTCGGTTCCAGCCGACGCGGTGAGGCCTTCGGAAAGAACTACGAGTTGCCGAACCGGACGGCTTACTGCGAGACGTGCGCGGCGTGCGGCCAGGCGTTCTGGAACCACCGGATGAACCTGCTGCACGCCGATGCCAAGTACGCCGACATCCTCGAACGCGTCCTCTACAACGGGTTTCTCTCGGGCGTCTCGCTCGACGGAGACAAGTTCTTCTACGTCAACCCGCTCGCGAGCAACGGCAAGCACCACCGCCAGGCGTGGTTCGGCTGCGCCTGCTGTCCGGTGAACGTCGTCCGGACCGTGCCGTCGATTCCGGGTTACGTGTACGCCACCGACTCCGGCGGCATCTACGTGAACCTCTACGTGGCCGGCACGGCACGCGTGACGTACAACGGCGCCGCCGTCACGCTCAAGCAACAGACACGCTATCCGTGGGACGGGACGGTCACGATCGCCGTCGAGCCGGACAGGCCGGGCGAGTTCACGCTGGCGCTGCGCATCCCGGCGTGGGCACGCGGCGAGACCCAGACGGCCGGCCTCTACCGCATGGCCACCCGCGAAGGGGTGCCCGGCCCGGGCATCTCCATCAACGGCCGGCCGGTGGAGCCCCTCCAACCGGTCAAGGGCTACGCCCGCGTCCAACGGCGGTGGAAGAAAGGCGACATCGTGACGCTGACGCTGCCGATGCCCGTCCGCCGGGTCTACGCCCACGAGATGGTCGAGGCCGACGCCGGCCGCGTCGCCCTTCAGCGCGGGCCCATCGTGTACTGCCTCGAAGGCGCCGACAACGGCAACCATCTGCCGCACGCGTATCTGCCGGCCGACGCCCAATGCACCGCCGAACACCGCGACGACCTGTTGGGCGGCGTCACCGTCATCCGAGGCCAAGGCAAGATCCGCCGCACCCGCGGGGCCGATACACCCATCGACCTGCTCGCCGTCCCCTATCACGTGTGGGACCACCGCGAACCGGGCCCCATGAGGGTCTGGATTCCCGAGAAGCCCGATGCGGCCGAACCCGCCGGCTAAACGGCCCAACACGCCCGTTTAGCCGTCGCCCGCACAGCGATGCCGTTTAACCGCCGCCGGCACAGCGACGCTGTTTAGCCGTCGCCGGCACAGCGACGTATTGTTTAGCCGTCGCCGGCACGGCGACGTATTGTTTAGCCGTCGCCGGCACGGCGACGTATTGTTTAGCCGTCGCCGGCACGGCGACGGTCGTTGCCGTTGATACACCGATGCCCAAGCCCGTCGGCATGCCGCCGACGGCTAAACGATAACGAACCACGCGCCGTTTAGCCGCCGCCCGTACGGCAACGCTGTTTAGCCGTCGCCGGCACGGCGACGTATTGTTTAGCCGTCGCCGGCACGGCGACGGTCGTTGCCGTTCGCGCACCGATGCCCAAGCCCGTCGGCGTGCCGCCGACGGCTAAACGATAACGAACCACGCGCCGTTTAACCGTCGCCGGCACGGCGACGCTGTTTAACCGTCGGCGGCACGGCGACGCTGTTAGCCGCCCGCCCTTGGGCGGCGCGTTGACTTGGCGAAAGGAGTCATCGATGCCCACCAAGCATTTGGCGCGTTGGCTGGCCGTCGCGGCACTGACGATGGCGGCTTGCAGCGCGAAGGCGGCCGAACGCGACGTCACCACCATCACCCTCACCGACAAGGTTCTCGTCGCCGACACCGTTCCCTTCGGCATCAACCTGGGCGGCGACG
>Ga0307427_1001317_pt1 | contig 12997 bp, 10 predicted proteins | sample SalMarWE160190MG_FD_202162 | JGI IMG/M metagenome (GOLD analysis project Ga0307427, IMG submission 202162) | Salt marsh sediment microbial communities from the Plum Island Ecosystem LTER, Massachusetts, United States - WE1603-190 | ecosystem: Environmental > Aquatic > Marine > Intertidal zone >... | reverse complement strand
CATCACTCTGTTATCCTGGAATTTAACGTGCCCAGCTACCGTACCGGCGCGGTAGAGCAAAACAGAAAGGAGGTGAACCGGCAAATATAATTGTCGTTTACCGGCAAAAATAGTTGACGTCCATCAAATGACCTTCGAAATCCTTGTTGTTAAATGAAACCCTTATTATAGACGAATGTTTACTCCTAAACCGGGGTTAAGAAGTTGGGCGACCCAACCCAACAAACGTCAGTATTGTTACTAGAGCCGCGGTTGCACAAAATAAGCAAATGTTGCCTAAGTTAACCAATACGCAACATTTTTACCTTTTCAACCCATTATTGTCTAGCAAACTAAATTGGTAAATAATCTCAACATTTGTTATCATTTACCAGAACATGCAATACGACTGATTTTTAATAGTTAGGTAGTAACGTTTATACTGATGAAGCCAAAATACATAAAATCACCAAAAGACCTGGTCACCCCTATCGACGTAACGCAAAATGGTTTTCTTCAACAAGCGCTCCGAAAGACCACAGAAGCAAGTCCTTATATTGATTCAGCAAGACAGCTTCTCAGTAATTTGCAGTTAGCTTCAAAACCCCAAGACTTGATTGAGATTAGTGAAATCCGTAGTGAACTTGTTACAGCTGCTGGTTTTTCAGATAAAGCTACAAACTATTTTTCACCTTCAGAGCTTAAAAATGCCCTTTTAGAAGTGTTGCAAGAGATAGAGAATAAAACTGGCCTTGATTGGCGAGCTGAAATTGTATATAGATTCTTATTAACTAGAGGCGACACTCTTGGCGGGGCCATGCGTAATATTTTGGGTGCAGAGGCTAAGGCAAAGTTTATTGAAGCTGTTGAATTAGCATTGCATGAAAAAGCTATCCCGTATACTGTTGGGCGCTCTAAATCTAATGAAGAAAAGGTGCAAACGATATCATGGCCTGAGAGAATTCTACTATTTGATAAGAAACCCAAGCTGATTGGGAAAAACGTTGATGTTATATTATTACAAACGATAGGTGAAAATAGCTCAATCAATACTCTGATGAATCAAGCAGAACGCTACTTAGTATGTGGAGAGATTAAAGGAGGTATTGATCCTGCCGGAGCCGACGAACACTGGAAAACGGCATCTGGTGCCTTGGCTCGAATACGAGAGAAATTCCCATCACAAGGACCAGGGTTATTCTTTGTCGGGGCAGCTATTGAAAATTCAATGGCCGATGAGATCTTTTCTCAACTCAATTCAGGTTTATTGGAGTATGCTGCTAATCTTAACGTGTCTGAGCAATTATCAGATTTAGTAACCTGGCTAGTATCATTTTGACGACGCCAAACATAGACACACTTTCGTAATTCTTCTCGACCATGTATTTTCATTTGCTGACTGCTATTGCCCTTACCAACCGGTAGAACCCAAATTACCTCAATGTCAAAACCAGCTCGCTGAGCAATATCGGATAATATTAAATCAACCGGTATGTTCACACCTTGATATTTCACATTGTCATTTACCATGATAAAGCGAGCCCCAGGCTTCAATAATCTGGCGCATTCGAAGATAACAATAGCTAGTTCCTTGAAGTAATTACGTACCATGCGCGGTATGCCATTATTATTCAATGTTCCTTCATTTTTACATTGGTCAAGATACTTAAGTACTTTGCTGAGTAATTCCTGAGACTCAAAGGCAGCAACGGCTTTATCTAAACGGGTTTGTTCAATCCTATTACCTAAGTCTTCCTTAGCACGATTTTCTACCGTGCAACTTATCATAGCTTGACGAAGATCACGTATCCTGTTTTCATCAATTCCCAGCATAGCTAATTCAAGAGCATAAGTTCTTGTATAATCATAACGATTGCAGTATGGCGGTGATGTAATAAGTCCATCGAAAGTTCCGGCTTTCAGTTTTGGCAGTATATCAAAACATGACCCAACAAAGAGTTCGATATTCCCATTTTGCCTTGTCTCTATAAGCTCCGGAAGTTCTAGCTGATCTCCCTTGATATCACCTATAATTTGATCCAGCTTTTCACATATAGCAAGTGTAAAAGGTTTTATGGTTCCCTTATTAAAAGGCTTTTTACCTACTCTTCTCCCTGAACGATAGTCCCATCGTAAATATTGGCCATCTTTTCTTGTATAGCTTATATCCTCAAGCACACATGAGGCAGCAAAGAATAGGATTCGCTTGAGACAATTGTCTTGTATATGCCTAATTTCAAACAAATAACGACCCAGCTCAATTTCTGTCTCTAGAGGGAATGAGCCTTTCGTTATCCGAATATGAGGAAAACTCAGTTTTCCCCCAGGTTTGCTCCATATCTGACTTTCTCTAAACTGTCGTATATGATCAGCAATTTCGTTAGCATCAGCTGATCGAATTAGGCGTCTTACTTCTATAATTTCTGCACTGCTCGGCAGTAATTCAATGCCTACTGAATCGATTTCTAAATCACTTGCCGTAAAAAGAGCGGCACCAGAACCAGCAAACGGATCTAAAATACACCCAGAGGTCAGATCGATTTTTCTTAATAAATAACGTACGAGATCTGATGAAAATCCTTCTTTGTATTTACACCATCTATGCCCATTCTTATTTTTATTAGCTTGGAAACTTACCAAAGTGCGGTCAAGATCATGGTTTACATCAAGTTTTCCAGCATACTGCTTATGTAGGTGATCAGCAGATTGCCTTATTCCCTCAAGGATTCCCATATTATCATTAAACATCTTTGTTACTCACCACTGAATTTGGTGTTATACGTTCAAATATGAACAATAGTTCATTTCGGTTATAGAGTCTATAGTTATTCACAGGATGACGTATTGCCTTGACTTTCCCTGTACGATCCCAGTTTCTTATTGTCGAAGGCGATACTCCAATCAATTCTGCTGCTTCTTTTACCGTCAAAAAGAACCCCATATTTGGCATCGTCCAAAACCCCTTATAACCTTATAAAAGATTAGCACACATTATCAAACATTGCAAGCTTACAAATATGACACACTACGTCACAATGTGCAACCCGGTATGGTAAAATTACAGATAGGAAGTTAAGATTAGCAAGTCGAGGTAACCGATAAATCGCTATTCTATCTTAAAGAAATGTGGTTTTCAATCAGAGGTACGATAAAACGCTGGTTACATAACAAACCTCAGCGTTTGTATGAATGGCAATTCTCGCCCTACTATTGGAAGTTAATATCAGGTTGGCAACGAATCAAATTCATCTTTGAAACGCGGTTTTTTACTATGAAGAGCCGCACTCGTGAACAACGAGAATCGTTCTCTATTTTCAGGGGAATCTCCAGAGCTATTGTTGGTCCAGCTCTTTTGGCAATCATTTTTATCCTCGTCCTAGCAGCTATCCATTATTTCCTATCACCTTATATTGTTACCAGCCGACTTCAATTCCTGCTTTACTTAGATGAGGAAACGTCAAGAAACCTACTTGGCATTGTAGCACAGGTAGCGGGTGTCTTTTTAGCTCTTTACTTCACAGCAGTAAGTGTTGTCGCTAGTACAGTATATGCACGAGTACCGGGAGAAATACGCGAACTTCTTACAACGGAGAAAGTAGGAAATTTATATATTCAGATTGTGGCGTTAACAGTTGCAGTAGCCACTTTGTTATTGGGGAAAAGTGCCTTTGGATTTTCAATCAATTCCTTGGACATGCTCGTTGTCATGTTGCTTTCAATAATTACGATATTTAGCTTCGTAGTTCTTGGATTGCGCATTTTTTCCTACTTTGATCCCACAAAACTTGCTGAGTATCTGGGTTATGATCTAGCACGCTGGTTCAAAGCAGCAACTCCAAAGGGATTTCAATGGAACAATCCGTCTTTTCAACACCATTATCAGAAACAAGCTGAGCGCTTATCAATGACTTATCGTAAAGTAACATATTTAGCAACTCACGCGGAATATTTTGATGGAACAGTACTTACGAGATTAATAACGCAACCTCTTCTACTATTACAGTTGTATATTAGTGACAAGATGCACATACCAAGTAATAGCAATTGGTTCAAGAAAATATACAGTCATCGTGATTGGCTCACCGCAGATTCAACTGAAACTGACTTGGCACTCCACTCCGGCACTTCTCTACAGCCCGAGTCCGTACCAGACCTGATGTGGTTTGAAAAGAATATCGGAGAAACATTAGTAGAGGTATTCCGCACTTTGGCTAAGGAAAATGATTTTTCAAGTACCACTGATATCCTTGATAATATTCAACGTACACAATCAATGTTATCCAAGCATTTAGCTATCGACGAAGCCCTGTATATTTACAGGATAATTCAACCACTGGTATTTCAGATTGCGTTTTTTGATGATACAAATATTGGCGATTTGCGGGAAGACGAAGAAAAGAGCCTTCTTAACAGACTTGGGATTATAGATTTCTATTGCTTGGAGCTAATTAACATTTTACTGGGACTCTCAGACACCCTTGATAAAACAACTACAGATACTTTTGCGAGTACTCTTGATAAAATTAACTGGAATAAATCCGAGTCCATATATACTACACAGAATCCGCGAGAAGTTATTAAACAACTAGAAAAACTGCAAGAAGAAATAAAGTTTGAGTATGAAGCCGAAGGTAAATATATTAGCCCGAAATGGTATCGCAATCAAATTGCAGCTGTTGGTATGGTGAGCTTTATCAAAGAGGCAATAGAAAAACTGGTTGTAGAATATGAACAACTATTTACCAATCAAACTGAGAGCTTGGTTTCAGAAAGGCGATACCTCAATGCGGCTCAGATCATTAATAGAGGTCTAGAGGCCTGCAACAAATTTATGTTCCATGTCGAAAGAATCCATGCTTGTTATGACCGATTATCCACGTTTCATTTTGTAAAGGATATCCCGTGGCCTAGTCCGGATTGGGATGGTCTTTCTAGGCGAGTGTTGACAGTCAAAGAAGCGCTTATCACCAATCTGGCTAAATCATCTGTCGCATTAGCTGAGATGCCATTTAAAAAAACCTGGCCAGACTATTTCGGCCAAAGCTTCCTGGTATTGGCTGAAGAATGTAATAATGCTATGGCAACAGGAAATGACACACTTTTTAAAAAAATATTCCCAGCATACTTCAATGCTGCTCTTAAAGCTCATGAACGATTGCGTATCGAAATTGGTTCACGTACCGATCAAACAGCATTAGTATTTATGACGGAGCCAATAGAAGACCTCTTGCACATATCAGGATATGCCCTAATATATTCAGAACTTGATACTAATAAATATTGGGATATAACTAAGAAACTTTGGGATCTATACTTTGATAAACATGATAAACCTCAGGAGGTTATAGAATCTATTAGTATGTTTGCGAAGTTTAGAGAATCAGTCTTCGCCATCCTTCCTCGTGCTACACTACGAATTGGTTGGCAAAGAAAGCTAGAAAAACGTCTTCACGAGGACAATGTATTTCGTGAAATCTCCTATGACCCGTTTACCACCGGTCGAAAAATTAGGCCGAAACATGCTAGTAAAATTATACAATTGATTGCTCGAGGTACAATGGGCATGATTTCCCATGATGGTCAAGATGTGTTTCTAGCTATGTATCTCGCCAATCGTCCTGAAATCCCTAGTTTAGAATTGCCGCATAAAGCACAGAACTTTCTTGATTCCATGAAACTTCTCGAAAGAAATTCTCAAGCGGAGGATGATTCAGGATGAGGCGAAAACGACAAGAAGAACTTAAACGGTCACAGAAATCCGTTTCTTATATGCCAGATGATATATTAAATAACAGAATTGATGTAGCCAATAGGGCCGAATACTATAACGAATTCTATCCGTCCATGTTCATCCAAGACGTTAAATTACGTATAATGCCGATTGGCGGGCGAGTATCAAAGAAGGAATTCAATGTTTCGTTAGACCCTCCGGATCCAAAAATGCAAAAAATTATAGAGTCCGCAATCTCCCCAGAGGAATATCATCATGATTTAGCCGAGATTATTTGTGCTTTCGTTGCTGACTGTGCGGTTAATTTATTGATATATGAAGCAGAAACATATGAAATCGTTTATTTGTCGGAACCAAAGAGTGGACAAATAATTGGTTTCGAGCTTGTTCAAATTAATCCCTTTACGCTTGTTCAACGAGGAACTTCGTTGTCGCAGTTTTTACCAGATGAACACACAAATAAGTTAAGTGAACGTCGTTGTATAGAATTACAGCCTGAACGAATACTAACTTTCAAACTACCTGTGAACATACAAGGAAAATTGGACCAAGTAATGGAATCCATGCGTACTTTGAGTTTAACATCACCCGATTTTTTTATGGAGGAATTAGCTGCCGGATTTAAAAAAACACCTTATGATGTCACCGCTCACAATCATCTGAGACACGTGGCTCTAGCTAAAATTACGAAAGACTTTGGCTGGAATGCAAGAAATTCTTTCGAAAAGGAAGCCTCAGAGTATTACCTTATATATCGGCATCTGAAATTCGAGAAGTTTAGAATAGAACTGCGCAATAGTATTTTAGACACGCTCAATGCTGGTCTCGAACTCGTTGGTAAGCAATTAGGCTTTAATACCAAAATATTGGTTAACGGTCTCCCGACTCTAGACGACGTACAGAGTGCTAATGACCATCTAATAAAAGGAGACATACCGTTTGGAGAAATTCTGGAGCCCTTTCAAGGTTTTTAGGCAGGACGGCAAGTTGTAATTGTCAGTTGTGTTATGGCTGGCTAGCATTTCCTATAGCCTAATGCACAAAACATCTAAAAGTGCAGAGGTAATTTGTAACTGGGTAAGGATGGGCTTGACACTAGATTATTGACAGCGTACAGTAAAGTCAGAAAGGAGGCAAGCGGCCTCCGCCTTTTAACAGGAGTGCTTTACACGCAGGGGGTCAGAGGTTCGAGTCCTCTACCGCCCACCATGTATGACAGATTCCGAACCCGCCTTAGCCCTTGAGGCAATGAGGGCGAAGGGAGAGTTCAGTTCTACCTTTGTGATGGTTCCCTCTTTCACATAGAGGCGCTTTAGCACCGTCTCGCACAGCAGTCGTCTCTCGTCAAAGTTCCCGTTGGCAAACAGAAAATCCAGTTCCGTGGCTAGCTGGAGAGCTATCTCAAAATCGGCTTTGACCAGGTGCTGACGTTGCCTGATAGCATCCACCGTGTTGGTCAGTCTTGATCTTTCCGCCTCAATCCGTACCCGATGATCCTTAAAATCATAGTGGGAGATGTCCTCCTCGAGATAGAGCTGCTGGAGATTTTTCTCCATTGTCCTGAGCTTGGCCAGCCGTGCCTCGGCAGACTTGAGCTCTTCGTTGGTCCCGGTCTCTGACTCAAACCAGTCTGTTAGACCCTGTCGCATTGCTTGGCGGGAATCCTCGCTGATTGTTATGCTGCGGAAAATATCCGGCAACTGCTCCTCGACGACACGTGTGTTATAGAAGACATGAGCCTGGTCACCCTTTAACCTGCTCCGGTAGTAGCTTATTCCCTTTCGCTGGTGAGTCTCTGACCAACAAGGGCTTTCGGCTTCCATAGAGTACACCAAGCCGCGAAGCAAGTACTTGTGCCGCTGGGTACGTTGCTTATGCTTGTCGTGACCTCTCAGAACCTCCTGCACCTGGACAAAAGTAGCCTCATCCGCCAGTGGCGGGTGATTACCCTTGATCGAGATATCACCTGCCTTGAGCCAGGTCTCTCCGAGATAGCAGCGATGGTGAAATATGCTGCTCCAGGCTTGCTTGCCAATGCGGTTACCCTTGCGGCTCCGCCAGCCGAGTGAGAAGGTGTGGTCAGCCCACTCCTCAAGTGTCCATTTGCCGGTAGCAAATTCCTTGAAAGCCTCGGTAATAAGCGGCCCTTTCTCCGGGTCCACCTCGATCCAGGCTGAGCTCTTATCGTGCCGGTTGACATAGCCGAGCGGCGCCTTCTTGGGCCAGCCGCCGGTCTCGACCTTTCGCTGCATCCCTTTCTTCACCTCGACGGCCAGGTTCTTGGAGTACCAGGAGCTTATTACCTGCATCATGCGCCGGCCGATGTAGCCCGCCGGGGTCGAGGCATCACCGGGCTCGCTCACACTCTCTAGAAATATTTCCAGATCCTCGAGCTCTTTTTCGTAGATAACGAAGTCGTAGTCGTTGCGGGCAAACCGGTCAAACTTGTGCACCAGGATGACATCAAACTCCTTGGACCGGGCTGCCGTTATCATATGCTGAAACTCCGGCCGCTTATCGGTCCGGGCGCTCTCGCCGGCATCAACAAATTCCTTTACCACTTCCCATCCCTTACCCTGGGCGTGGTAGCGGCACCTCTCAAGCTGAAAAGGGATGGAGAGGTCTCTCTCCGCCTGTTCCTCGGTTGATACCCGTGCGTAGACGCAACATCTCAGCTGTTTACCATTGGATTCGGCCTGCATCGTCTTTCTCCTTTGTTACTCTAGCTGGGAATGTAATCCTGGCATCCTTCATCCCATTGCTCTCTTTCTTCATCAGTCGCAAACTCGTTGATTCGTTGAAAGGCCAGTTCTTCCGGCACATCGAAGTGATCAGCCAGGTCCCAGACCGACAGTTCGATTACCTTAGCCAACTCCGGCCCGGGCATCAAGATATGAGCCGCGCAGGCTTCTGCCTCTCGCTCCTGCCTTACTGGCATTCCCTGCCAGTGCTGGTGAAAAGCAAGCTGATTGCCACAGTGAAGCAGGTGATGCGCCAGGGCGTGGGCGATCAGGTGTCGCCGCTCTCTCGAATCCAGTCCCTCAGCGATCCCAATCCAGCGCCCCTGCTTTACCTCCTTGACCGGCTCAAGAAAGGGCCAATCGATCAATACGCAACCCTCCGCTTCTGCCATCTTCTCCATGTCCACCGGAATAGACATACCGAGGTGACGTTCGTGTAACTCTTTCGCCTTCTCTGCTGCCAGCCTGCTCATATCAATCTCCATCAACTCGCAAATCTCGATACGTTACTTCTCTTACTTCTCTTCTTTTTCCTGCTTTCGTCTCCGTCTCTCTTCATTGAGGGTAAAACGGATGAAGGACTTCACCCTCTCTTTTGGCTCTCCTTCCAGCAAACTATCTACCTGCCGGAACATGAGTTCCAACTCGGCGTCCCTGAGGTCAATCTCTCTGGGTTTTTCCCAGGGATAATCATCGAGGGTGCCGGCTATGGCCGCATAGATATCTTCCACCGGCAGATCCAGAGCTGAGGAAAGACCGGCAATAAGTTCTGGGCCGGGTTGAAGGTTACGCCCGTTCTCAATAGCGGTCACATTCTCCAGGCTGGTGCCGGCTGCCTTGCCGAGGTCTCCCTGCGTCATGTCACCCAGGCGCCTTCGGGCGGCTCTGATCAACTGGGCTAGGGCTACTGTCATTACTCTTTTCTCCTCTCAGAAAACTGTGCAATATGGTAATCATATCACCGATATTCAGGCTTGTCAAGCACTCCCTGTCGCTTTATTTTCCGGTAGCCCAAGGCCGCTGTGAGCGTAATATTAGCCTTGCTACTGGTAACAAAACAGCGACATAACCACCTTGACAAAGTGGTCATGTAATCGTAATATCGTTACTATATAGCGCAGGAGGTAATCATGGATACTTGTAAGCCTAATACGCCGAGAAAGAATAAGGTTTCCATCAGGGTGCTGTTTCCCCGGGCCGACTACAAAGAGCTGAAAAAGATAGCCGCGATGGAGCGGACCGATGTCAGTACCCTGGTGAGGCGTGCGGTAGCCCGCTATTTTTTTATACCTCCTGATAATAATACGGTTAACCACCAGCAGTGACAATATTATCTCTCATGCCTGCGAGAAAAGCCATGACACCATGTAGTAAGGATACAACCAGGATACATGAAGCGCCACCGGTCGAAAGCAATCCGATGGTGAGGACAAGGCTGCACACTCTCCTGGAACTGGCCGTAGCCATAGGCAGGCGAGAAGGCTTACTGGGCAATAATGGTGATTTTAACGTTGAAGGAGGTTCAAATGTCACCGATAAAGGGAATATCCGAGATTGTAAGGCTTCCCCGTCTTGGGAAGATCAGGCTGGGGAACAAGGAAGCAGGCACTGACGGGATTTTATATCCCACACCCACGGACCACTTCGTTTGCCCTGACGAGGTAAAGAAGGTCTTCGGAGAGAAGCCAAAGGAGCTTCGAATTATGTTTCCCACCGAGGACAGCGAGCAGTGGGCGAGCCAGTATCTCCGGTGCTACTTGGAGTCCGGTAATCTCATCTGCCGTGGAGACGGCGAGGCGGCATTAGCCCGGGTTGACGCGAGAACGGGTGAAATTGACCCGGTAGGCACAGCCGTGTCAAGACTCAGGGAAATACAGTGTAATCCTGACAGATGCCTCTACCACCGACAGGGCGACTGCCGCCGGGTGATGAATCTCCAGTTCCTGCTGCCGGACTGTCCCGGCTTCGGCATTTATCAGTTGGATACCAGCTCCTATCACTCGATGAAAAACATCAATTCAGCACTCACCTTCATGCGGGGCATCTGCCGACGTGTCTCGATGATACCTCTGTCTCTGCGGGTCGTCGAGCAGCCTGTGCAGCCTGACGGCTATGACAAGATAGCCTATGTTTTAAGCCTCACCTGCCCATATTCTCTTACCGAAGTCCAGCGATATGCACAGGTGCCGCCCGGGCAGGCATTGCTCCCGCCGCCCGATGGCGAAGCTCCCGAAGACCTGTTTCCAAAGCAAGTCTGTGTAAATACTGACGTACCTCAACATATTCGAAACGAGGATGAGAACCTCATCGAACTATGGACAAGAGCGAAGAGCCGAATATATCGCCACGATATCCAGGATTTCCAGATAACCAAGTGGTTTGAAAAGAACTACCAGACAACGGTCAGACTCAAGGATTTCGACCCGCCGAAACCGCCGGCAAAGCTCACCGCGGAGATGCTTTCTCACTTTTGCCAGTCTGTCGACCGCTATTGCAGCTACTAAGAAAACCAGTCAGGTGAAGAACATGCACCAAGAAAACGGCGTTATGACCGTCTTTTCTAAAGCTCTTCCGGAACTCCTGACCGATCACTTCCGTCATCTCAGCGAGGGGAGCGGCATAAGTGCAGAAGTAATTCGGGAAAGGGGATACCGGAGCGCCCTTGGAAAGTCAGAGTTGGATAAGCTCGGATTCTCACTTTCACAGCGGCGCGCTCCAGGTATCCTCATTCCGCTCTGGTCCGTGGATGGCAAAGAGGCGGGATTCCAGTTCCGGCCCGACCACCCTCGGACCGCCAGCCGCGGCAGGCCGGTCAAGTACGAGTCTCCGGCAGGCTCCTCGAACCGGCTTGACTGTCCGCCACGTAGCCAGAAGATATTGGGAAATCCCCAGGTTCCTTTATGGATTACGGAAGGCTCGAAAAAAGCCGATGCACTGGTTTCCAGGGGAGCTTGCGCTATCTCTGTCACCGGGGTATGGGGATTCAAGGGTAAGAACCAGTTCGGCGGTATCACCTTTCTTGCGGACTGGGACTATATCGCTCTGCGAAACCGCACGGTATACCTCGCCTTCGACTCCGACATCGTATCTAAGGAGCCGGTAAGGAAAGCCTTGGAGCATATCGGCGAGCATCTGAAGCGCAAAGGAGCGACGGTACATGTTATCCAGTTACCACAGCTCGAAGGTCAGGATAAAACCGGCATCGATGATTATCTTCTTCGCTACAATCTGCAGGATGCCGAGAGACTGGCAGGCGAATTCAAGCCCGAGGAAAAAGAAGACAGAGAGCGCTACGTCTCGGGGTTTGTTCTTCCCGATGGGACGGTCGGAGAGATGGTGGTTGATAATGACGAGCGCTTCTTCATTGTCGGCTTTAACGGCTCAGTAAGAAAAGCCTATCAGCACGACACGGCAAAGGTTACCTATCTTCCCACACACGACGCCCTGGTGGGTGAGGTTGTTCACTTCGCCAGTACCGCGACTCCTTACAATTCTCAGTCTCGTTTATTCAGTGAAATCCAGGCTTTCATTCACCGCTATCTTGAGCTGCCGGCAGACTTCGAGGAGATCGCCTCTCTTTATGTGCTGCTAACCTGGGTCTATGAGTTTGCTCCTTCCATCCCCTATCTACGCGTCATCGGTGACTGGGGCACCGGCAAGACCAGGTTTCTGCAGGTGGCAGGCGCTATTTGCTTCCGACCTATCTTCGCCTCGGGAGCGACTACCCCGGCGCCCATCTTCAGGATACTGGAGCAGTTCCGGGGGACGCTGGTGCTGGACGAAGCCGATTTCAATGACTCCTCATCCTGGATGGAGATGGTCAAGCTCCTGAACAATGGCTACCGCCCGGGCATGCCAGTGCTGCGTGCCGATAAGGAGAACGGTAAGTGGTATCCCCGTAGTTACCAGGTATTCGGTCCCAAGCTCATCGCCACCCGTTACCCCTTCAAGGACGAGGCTCTGGAGAGCCGGTGTCTCACCGCCGAGATGATGCCGCTCACCAGGGATGAGATCCCGCGGATACTGCCGCCCGCTTTCAATACTGAGGTGGCTGATTTACGGGCGAAGCTGCTCACCTTCAGGCTGGCGAACCTGACCCATCTGAAAGGCAAGACTTTCGGCAACGAACTCCTGGAGCCGAATCTTCAGCCCCGGTTGCAGGAGATACTCATTCCCCTGAAGGCTATGCTTAACGGCGACCAGTCGATGGCGGAGGCCCTGGCCGGTTTTATCCACCGGCTCCAGGAGCGCCTGTTTACCCGGCGTCGTGAAAGCTACGACGGCAAGGTGCTGGCCGCCGTCGTTGAACTCCATGCAGAAGGCGCCAATCTAACCTCACAGAATATAGCCAGCCACATCAGTCAGAACGATGAAGAGGCAGCAGACCTGAGCGCCGATAAAGTGGGGAGGATTACCAAAAAACTGGGTTTCATCAAGGACCGGGTGGGCAAGGAGAGGCAACGCATCCTCCGCTGGGATGAGGAGCGGGTCAAGAAGTTGGCATCACTTTACGGATTAAAACTACAGCCTTCCTTATCCCCGCCAG
>Ga0307427_1001315_pt1 | contig 13021 bp, 11 predicted proteins | sample SalMarWE160190MG_FD_202162 | JGI IMG/M metagenome (GOLD analysis project Ga0307427, IMG submission 202162) | Salt marsh sediment microbial communities from the Plum Island Ecosystem LTER, Massachusetts, United States - WE1603-190 | ecosystem: Environmental > Aquatic > Marine > Intertidal zone >... | reverse complement strand
CTTGGAGAGGCAGAAGAGATAGTAAATCGATTTGATCGCTATATCGTAAAAAATTGATCCAAATTCTTCTTGCATTTCCCATAATGATAGTATAATTTAAATAAATTATGTCATTTTTTATAAATTTATCGTAACTATTCAGCCACCAAGGCACAAACCTGCCCGCCATCCGGCAGGCGGGGACTCAAAGAGAAGATGAATATAAATTGAATAACGGAGTTTTTTCATTAATTTCGATCCCGATTTATCGGCATCAAAAAGGCTATTATAAATAATCATTCTATAATTTTGGTGGCTTTGTGTCTGGCAAGATACCTCCTAAGAAACTAACCGCGGAAAAGAGCATGGAGATGTCTTTTTTTGCTGCATGCCCTTTAACAGGGGGCCTCAGCGTGCCCCGTAAATCGGGGCACACGCGCAACGCGGATTTGATTATTATGCAACATGGCGGTCCCGATCTATCGGGATTTATCGGGGTCTGTCTGTGCATTACTTATAGGGCATGAGACAAAAAAAGACATCCCCATGCTCAATCACATAGTTTCTTTTATATATAAACCTGAAGCGCCATTCGGCCTTGAGCTCATGGCCGAGAGGAAGCGTCGGGTCATTTGCTGAGTAGCTACAATTTATCTATGATTAATATCAATATTATAAGATATTTTATTTCTCTATTTTTTTGTCTCTTTCTTCTTTTTAACTTATCAGCATGCTCTCCCAACGCAGAATCAAACAAAACTGTAGTTATAAGAGTAGGAGATCGAGTAGTTACCGTGGGTGATATAAAGAGAGAAGTACACATTGCCTCAGTTGAAAATAAAGTTCCTCAGAAGGCAGTATGGTCATCTATCAATGAGCTTGTAAATAGAATTGTGGATGACGCTCTTGTGCTTGAATATGGAGAAGAAAACGGTATTTTCTTAAATGAGATTGAATTGGAAAAGGCTATACAAAATATTGTCAAGGATTATCCAGAAAATAGCTTTAATGAAATGCTTCTATCCAGGTGTATAGATTATAATGAATGGAAAGAGAGATTCAGCGAACATCTTTTAATTAAAGAGATTGTAAAGGAGCAAACTGCGTCTCTGCCTCCTATTTCTTACCATGCGATAAAATCTTACTATCAGGAGAGGAAGGAGGATTTCTTGCATCCTTCAAGGGCCAAATTTGTGCATGTCGTTACTAAAACGAGAAAAGAGGCCGAGGCTGTTCTCGCTCGCCTTAAAAGGGGAGAAGACATAAAAGAATTAGTTAAGGAAGAATCTCTGCAATCTGGGATTCCTGGAGATTATGGTATACACTGGAAAGCCAAGTATATATTTCCTTCTCCCCTATCTGATATCATATTTACAATACCTGTTGGTGAAGTGAGCAGCATCATTAAAACCCCCAACGCCTTCCACATTATAAAAGTCCTCAAAAGGGAGCTACCAGGAGTAAAAAATCTTTTGGAGGTAGAGGGTGAAATAGAAAATATGCTTCTCAATAAAGCAGTGGAAAGACGATATACAGCATGGCTTAAAGAATTGAGGAATAATTATCCTGTTAAAGTCAACTACACCTTGTTAGATAAACTGAGTGCTGTTAATGAGAACGACTAAATTAATTATCTTTTTTACGCTATTGCTTATTGTATTCACGTTAGCTCCTGGGTATCTCTTGGCCGAGATAACAAATAGAATTGTAGCGAGAGTTAATAGCGATATAATTACCCTCCATGATCTCAATACCTCAATCAAAAAGTTAACCGGATCGAGTGCAAGGGATCTGCAACTAAGAAATGAGAAAAAATTCTATGAGATTCGCAGGGCTATTTTGGATAATCTGATCAATGAAAAGATAACAGAACAACAAATAATTAAATTGGGAATAAAAGTAACGGCAAAAGATGTAGAGGAAGCAATTGAAAAGGTGAAAAAGGAAAATAATTTTACACAGGAGGAGTTAATTTATAGTCTAAAGCAGGAAGGAGTAAGCCTCAAGGAATATAAAGATGAGTTAGAAAAGGAGATTGAACGTTTTCGGTTGGTAAATTATGAGGTGAAATCAAAGATAGTTATAACCGAAGAGGAGATAAAAACATATTACCAAACACATTTAAAAGAATATACTGAGGTGTCTAAAGTGAGGCTGGGGAGAATTTTCTTAAAGGTTAGAAGTACAAATGATAAGGAAGAGATTGCTCGCGTAAAATCTTTAGGAGTAGAGATATTGCAAAGACTTAGACAAGGCCACGATTTTTCCGAGATGGCAAAGACATATTCTCAGGGGCCAGCGGGTCAAGAGGGAGGTAATTTGGGTTGGATAAAAGCGAGCCAGCTTGAACCCACATTAAGAAAAAAAATAGATAAACTTTACGTTGGAGAACACACTGATTTAGACCTTGCTCCATCTGGATTTCAGATAATTAAGTTAGCAGAAGAGAAAAAAGGTGGGCTCAAGCCTTTTGAAGAAATCCGAGATGCAATCTATTCCAAATTATTTAAGGAAAAAGTAGAAAAAAGATATGCTACATGGTTAAATGAACTTAGAAAGGAGTCTTTTATAAAGGTCACATTTTAATATGGAAAAAGCTTCTCTTAAAAAAAAGGAAAGGGAAGTACCAGAAGATATCAGCCTTGGTATTTTTTTAAAAAAATTCAGAGAAGAGCGCCATATTGAATTAGATGAAGTAGTTGAGGCTACAAGGATACGCAGGCATAATCTTGAAGCAATAGAAAATGAGGAATGGAGTAAACTGCCTTCACAGGTTTTTATTAAAGGCTTTCTAAAATCCTATGCTGAATTTTTGGGACTGGACAAAGAAACAGTCATACATCATTACCTCAGGACCTCATCTTTTGAAAAAACAACACCAGAAGCGTTAAAGGAAATAAGACCACAATCTGGCAGGCCATATTTTATTATCGTTGTTCCTGTGTTGGTTCTGGCCCTTATTGTTGCTCTTATTTATCTAAATAAACGCAATATTTCAATTACTGACAAGGCCTTTCAGTATCTCGGGACACAGAGCCCTGGAGAAAAAATGGAGGGTATAGCAGAGAAAGAGGACAACAAAGAACAAGACGATAGAGAAAAGGAAACCCTTCTAATAGAGAATGAAGTAGTGGGAGATGAGGTGAATAAAACAATTTTAAAATCTAAACCTATTGATGATACCATAGTCCTTGAGGAACCAACTATTCCAATAAAGAACGAAAAGGAAAAACCTCTATTGCCACGGTTTATCCTTACTGCCAATGTTAAAAGCCGGACGTGGATTGCTATCAGCATCGATGATACGTCGGTTAAGGAGTACCTTTTCCAGCCAGGGCAAACTCCTCGATGGACGGCAGAAAAGGGATTTAATATTTTGGTAGGTAATGCAGCTGGAATTGAGTTTTCCCTCAATGGAAAGGAGGTTGGCAATCTCGGTGGGAAAGGACAGGTAGTAAGGATAACACTTCCAGAAGGATAGAGGTGTATGTTAAAATTAAGATGATAATTATACTGGGGGATTAATTGAGAAATATATATGATATCTTTAAGGAAAGAGGTTTTATTGAACAGGTAACTGATGAAAATATGCTCAGGGAGCTTTTTGAAAAACCAATTACCTGCTATATCGGTTTTGACCCAACTGCAAAAAGCCTACATGTTGGTAGCTTGCTTCCTATTATGTCCCTTGCCCATATGCAGAGAGAAGGCCATAGGCCAATAGCTTTGGTCGGGGGTGGAACATCACTTGTGGGCGATCCCAGTGGAAAGGATGAAATTAGAACTGTTATGACAAGGGAGGAAATTGATATCAATGCTGAGGGTATCAAGAGACAACTATCCCACTTTATTGATTTTAATAACGGCAAAGCCCTTATGCTCAACAATGCTGACTGGCTTGCTCCTCTAAATTACATAGATTTTTTAAGAGACATAGGTAGACATTTCAGTGTAAACAGGATGTTGGCAGCCGAAAGCTACCGTCAGAGACTGGAGACAGGGCTCAGCTTTTTAGAATTTAACTACATGCTCCTTCAGGCTTATGACTTCTGGTATCTTTTTAAAAACCATAACTGTCTTCTGCAGATGGGGGGGAACGATCAGTGGGGGAATATTTTAGCTGGCGCTGACTTGACTAGAAGAATTGAAGGAAAAATTATCCATGGGATTACCTTTCCCTTGATTACTACTGCAGATGGTTATAAAATGGGTAAAACCCAGAAAGGTGCCGTATGGCTTGATCCTGAATTGACATCCCCCTATGAATATTACCAATACTGGGTAAACATAGATGATAGGGACGTAAAAAGGTTCCTATCTTATTTTACCTTCCTTCCTATGGATGAGATTGAAAATCTGTCCCATCTAAGAGATGAGAAATTACGAGAGGCAAAGGATATTTTAGCATATGAGGCCACGAAAATATGTCACGGCGAAGAGGCAGCGGATAATGCTCAAACCTCTGCGAGGCAGCTTTTCAGTAAAGGCATTATTAAGGATATCGGGGCAATTCCCACATACTCTTTGACAAGAAAGGATTTAGGTGAAGGAATTGAGGCCTATATTCTTTTTCAAAAAACTGGTCTATGTAAAACGAGAGGTGAGTCTAGGAGGTTAATATCCCAGAAGGGTGCATATATAAATGGGCAAACAGTCCCATCCTTTGAAACAATAGTTGGGCCGGAAGATATCCTGAGTAATATTATTTTGTTAAGAGCAGGGAAAAAGAAATACCTTAGAGTTCAAATTCAAGACTCATAACCCCAAGAGAAGGGAAGGGGAAAATGGAGTAATGGAGAAATGCAAAACCAATCCTTTATCACTTTATTACCCTAATATCCCATCGCTCCAAGCTCTATGGCCCAGACCCGCCTGCCGGATGGCGGGCAGGCCTGACTTACAAATTATAAGTTCTATGGCTTATGCTTCCGAAATATAACGGCAATAGCAGCATGTTCCTGACAAGTCGCACCCCTTGCCCAGTCCTGTCCCGATACAATCGGGATTAGGCTGTATTGCCGGGGCTTATAAATAATATAGAAATTGCAATATTTGCCAAGGAAGTCGCGCCAGGGCGGGCAGGGCAGGCCATCTCTCCATTGCCCCAAAACTCCAAACGTAAATTAAAGATGAAAAAGAAAAAAAATAAAAGTGCTCAAAAAGAAATAGATGATCTATCTATTGATTCCCAGCATGATCGCACACCTGTTTCGAAAGAGCAGGAAGGCTCTTTGGTCGCCTATGATCCTTTGCAAATGTATTTATGGGAAATGCGGAGGTATAAGCTTCTTACCAAAGCTGAAGAGATAGAGCTTGCTATTAGATATAGGCAAAAAAATGATCCGGAGGCGGCCCATAAGCTTATTCTATCCAATCTAAGATTAGTGGTAAAGATAGCAATGGACTTTCATAGGTATTGGATGAAAAACCTTATGGATTTAATCCAGGAAGGAAATGTTGGGTTAATGCAGGCAGTAAAGAAATTTGATCCATACAAAGGCATTAAATTTTCCTATTATGCCTCATTTTGGATAAAGGCCTACATCCTTAAGTTTATCATGGAGAATTGGAAGTTGGTCAAGATCGGGACTACTCAGTCTCAAAGAAAACTTTTCTTCAATCTTGCAAAGGAAAAAGAGAGGTTGCTATCTTTAGGGTATGACCCTGAACCCAAACTCCTTGCAGAGCGATTAGATGTAAAAAAAGATGAAATAGTAGAAATGGCGCAGCGATTAGGTGGGTGGGAGGTTTCTCTTGATGCACCCGTTAAAGAAGGTGCTAAGCAAGATTATGGATCCTTCCTGCCCTCTCCAGAAATGGATATAGATGAACAGATATCTGTAAAGCAAAGGAAAGAATTACTCAGGGAAAAATTAGAGGAATATAGGAAAACCCTTGTAGGGAAACACAGGGATATATTTGATAATAGAATATTGTCTGAAGACCCCTTGACCCTCCAGGAGCTTGGAGATAAACATAACATTTCCAGGGAAAGAGTTCGGCAGATTCAGGACAAGATCCTTAAAAATGCCAAGAAATGGTTGGTTGCAAATATACCCAATTTTGAAGAAGATTTCTCTGACCTTTTAAATGAATAGACAATGTCACTGGTTAGTTGTCAGTAGTCCATTATATATCTATATCTAAGTGCTTAGTTGAAATATAGAAATCATCATCTTTGCTGGTATTTAGTTGAATTAATTGATTCGTTTATTACTTTCAACGGACAACTGTCAACTGACAACGGACATTACCAATGAATAAGGCAATTAAAAAAATACCTACCTTATCTCTGTTTGTTTCAATGGCGCTTGCCCTGTCGTGTGTGGGGGTAGAAGTAAAGCTTCCCTCAAAGCAAGACGCTATTCTATCAGGAAAGATTAGCGATAAAAAAGATTTTTCCCACTATGCCTATCAAAATTATGCCCTCGCCTGTATAGCGATAACAAATGGCAATTATAATGATGCGGAAATCTATTTAAAAGAGGCCTTGAAACATGACAAGGACTCCCCCTATTTACTTATGAAATTATCTGAAGTATTGGTTGAAAACGGTAAGATGGAGGATGCATTACATTTTGCTAAAAAGACAGTTGACCTAACCCCTGATGATGGTAAGGCACGGGAGTTCCTGGCAGAAATTTACTCTCAGCTAAAGAAATTTGACCTGGCTATATCCCAGTATAGGGAAATCTTGAAAAAGGATTCACATAACAGGGAAGCAAGGCTTTATCTATCGACACTCTATATCAGGTTGAAAAAATATGATTGTGCACTGAATGAGCTGTCCATTCTCATAAATAATGAACCTGAGCTGACAATAGCTCATTATTACAAAGGGAGAATAAATCTAGAACTCAAAGCATATAACAAAGCACAGAAGGCATTTAATAAGGTACTTGAAATAAATCCCAGATTCCTTCCAGCCCTTTTCGATTTGGCAACCCTCTTCAATGAAACGGCTAACGTTGATATGGAAATAGAAACCTATAACAAAATAGTGCATTTATACCCTCACAATACCATAGCCAGGGAAAGACTTATTGCCCTTTATTACAAGATCGGTCAGGAGGAATTGGCTGAAGAGCATATGGAAGAGATGAAAAAGATATTAGACCCTGGAGATCTAAAAAGAAAAAGACTTGGCCTAATATACCTCAAATATGGAAAATTTAGTGAGTCCATTGAAGAACTTTCATCAATAGTGTCTGCATGGCCAGATGATCAGGAGGCGAGATATTATTTGGGAGCTGCTCTGGAAGAGGATGAAGATTTTGATAAGGCCTATGAAAACCTTAATCTTATTAATCCTGATAGTAGTTATTTTATAAATGCCAGGATGCGTATGGCCTATATTTTGGAAAGGCAAAAAAAACCTGATAATGCAATAAACCTCCTTAAAGAAACCATTAATCACGGGAAGGAAAACCCTAAACTATATTTGATGTTGGCTTCACTCTACGAAATCAAAGATGAATTCCCTAATGCGATGGATATTTTGAAGGAGGGATTGAAATCCAACAAAAGAAATACTGGCCTTTTATACAGACTTGGCATTGTATTGGATAAGTTAAAAAGAAGTGAAGAGTGCATCCAACAAATGGAAATGGTAATAAAGATAGACCCTAAGCATGCTGACGCCCTTAACTACATTGGCTATACCTATGCTGATAAGGGTATTTATCTTGATAAGGCTGAGGAGTTAGTTAAAAAGGCTCTGCAATTTAAACCCAAGAGCGGTTATATAATTGATAGCCTGGGATGGGTTTATTTTCGGAAAGGGCTTTACGATAAGGCCCTTATTGAGTTGAAAAAGGCTATCGAATTGGCCCCTGAAGATCCTGCAATTAATGAGCATCTCGGTGATATTTATTTTAAAAAAAAGGAGTATGAAAAGGCCTTGAAAATTTACAAAAAGGCCCTTTCCTTAAAAAATGTGAATCAGGAGACTCTTAATAAGAAAATAAAAGATGTTATGGAGCATCTAAAAGGTAATGCACCTTGATATATATGCTCAAAAGTTTAAGGAAGGGCATAGGAAAAAAAGACACCGATGCCCAAGAGAACCATCAACTTTACCCGCATAAGGCGGGTTAAAATCCAAAAAGTGTTGAGCAATTATCTTGAAAGCTTATAAAATATGGAACAATTTTTTATCATATCTGTTTATTTTTCTTTTTACCCTGGTTTTAGGATGTGCGTCTCTTGCACCTTTTCCGCCTGCTAAACCTTTCTCTCAACAAGATACTATCCGGCTTATTTCCAACCTACAAGATCAAGAGGAAAAAGTATCGAGCTTTCAAGGGATTGGAAAATTAAATTTAAAAAAGGGAGAAGAAGAAATAGAGGCAAATCTTTTTGCTGTTGGAAGGAATCCTTATAAAATCAGGCTCGAAATTACTCATCCCTGGGGAAGACCGCTCCTTCACATCGTCGCTGATGAAAAAAGTATTTCAGTATTATCTCTCACTGATAAGAAATTTTTCAGGGGCCCACCACATTCTTCAGACATAAAACAGTTTTTCCTCTATGGTCTTGATCTGGATTTTGCATGGAAGATATTTTCTGGTAGTGTGCCAATATTATCCGCATCAGGCGGAACAGTGAGCTTGAAGCCACATGAAATATCTCTTTATAATAAGCAGGGTAAGATTATAGAAACGATTTCTTTTTCTTCAAAAACCCTTCTGCCTCGATCCATCTATTTTCCAAAGAAAGGACTTAGAATGCTTTTTTCGGAATTTGAGGAAGGAGATTTGGGACCTTACCCCTTAAAAATAAAGGTGTTAAAGGAAAATGAAGACCAATTAGTAGTGATAAGATATAAGAGTTTTACACTGAATAAACCAGTCCCCGAAGAGATTTTCCAATTGAACCCACCCCCAAGCTTTGAGATTGTTAATCTGAACAATAGTTGATTTATTAGTCAAAAGGTTGAGTTGTTGAATAGTTATTAACTCAGCGATTCAACAAAACTTGATCTAAATTACCAAGAGGTAATACAACAGACGCGATAAACCCAATGAACACAACAAACCCAACAATGTTTGTGGCTGATGCAATGCTTGGCAAATTAGCCAAGTACCTAAGGATTATGGGATACGATACCTTTTACCAGTCAAGCTATCCAGATCAAAGATTATCCGAGTTGGTTAAGGAGGGAAGAATTCTCCTGACAAGAAATCATGCAACTGCTATACAATATTCAAATTCTATCTTTATAGATCATGATCTGGTGAAAGATCAATTAAAGGCAGTTGACAAATCACTAAAGTTTACACGGGATCAGAGAGACTGGTTTACCAGGTGCCTTGTCTGTAATTCACCTCTATCCAAGGCTGAATCAGAAGTAGTAAGGCAGAATGTCCCTGATTTTGTCTTCTTTAAGTACCATGAAAGGATTTTTTTTTGCCCAACGTGTAGACGATTTTACTGGCCAGGTACTCATAGAGAACGGATGGTAGAAAGATTGAAAGATTGGGGATATTGAATCAATGTTCAGTAACATCATTTATATTATCATTGTACTGGTATTATTTCAGTTTAATTACCCTGTGGAGGGTCTATTCGGATCACCTATAATCTCTATTTTTATTATCTTTTTACTCTGGCTCAGTTTTGCAATCTACTGTAGATATCATTTTTTAAGGCTTTTAGCTTTTTATAGAGGTAATTCCAGCACTTTTGCTCAAAGCAAGGTGAGTTCCGCCTATCAATCAGCAGTCACTAAACTCTCCATTTTATCTATTTTGATATTCGCCTTATGTGTTTACCTTCTCGATCTAAAATACTGGCTTCTTAAAATCCCTGGCTTCACCACTTTTTCCATTCTGCCGAGCGCTGTGGCCATCCTTATCTTTTTTTGCTTTCTTGCTACCATCTGGTATTATGGCTATCCCGCCTATCGTGCCATCTTTCCATGTTCGGTAACAAGGTGGGTCTATGTAGTATCAAATATAAAGCTTAATTTTCCTATTATTTTTCCTTGGGTAATCCTTACCGTTTGCTATGATTTAATTGGCTTACTTGCATGGCCATCTTTAAAGAAGATCTTTGAAAATGAGATCGGACAATTTATATTTTTTACTGTATTTCTGATTATCCTTGTAATATTCCTCCCTCCCTTTATCAAATATTGGTGGGGCTGTAGCAGCCTTCCCCAGACAGAAAAGAAAAAGAGCATAGTGAATTTTCTGCGGAAGTCTGGCTTTAAATACAAAGACATATTACGGTGGCCGTTATTAGAGGGGCGGATGATGACCGCTGGTGTTATGGGTCTGCTACCAAGGTTTCGGTATATCCTCGTAACGGATTCTTTATTAGATATCCTTTCAGAGGAAGAACTCAATGCGGTGATGGCCCATGAAATAGGCCATATAAAATATAAACACATTCTTTTCTACATCTTTTTTCTCTTAGGCTATATGGCTCTCTCCATTGGACTTTTTGATGTCATTTTCTATTCAATGGCCGCTAATCCTTGGTTATTTGAATTATTACGTAGCCAGAAAGAGGTCCAGACAGGCATCTTTTATTCGCTTTTCTCTGTGCCTGTCATATTAAGTGTCATCCTTTACTTTCGATATATCATGGGTTTTTTTATGAGAAACTTTGAGCGTCAGGCAGATCTCTATTCAGCTAAACTCATAGGCAAACCTGAACCCACTATCATGTCGCTTGAAAAGATTGCACAAATGAGCGGTCAAAATCGTAATCACCCATCTTGGCATCATTTTAGCATTGCTGAAAGGGTTGAGTGTTTGTGGAGATCCTTGCAGGATCCTCAATTAATTAAGCGCCATTCAAGACGTTTAGCGCTCTTTTTGATTGTCTTTTTTCTCCTTATTGCCTCTCTGGGATACACCCTAAACTTCAGCCCTCTGAAGAAAAATATTGAACATATATTTCTTACACATATTCTGAATCGGCAACTCATTGACTCCCCAGAAAATATCCAGACCTACAAAAATCTTGCATATATCTATCAAAGAAGAGAGAACCTTTCCAAGGCCAAATGGGCATATGAAAATATCCTCAGGCTCAATGCTGATGACGGAATGGCACTTAATAACCTTGCATGGATTTTAGCTACCACCCAGGATACAACACTTCTTGATTACCCAAAGGCACTTTCATTAGCTAAGCGGGCTGTTGGGATAGAAAGCTCGCCAACCTTTTTAGATACCTTAGCTGAGGCTTACTATGTAAACGGATTGCAGGATAAGGCAATACAGACTATAAAGGAGGCATTAGAAAAGGCATCTGATAATAGGGAATATCTTATTAGTCAATTGGAGAGATTCAAGAAAGGGGCAAAAGGGGCTCCTGGAAATTGACAAAAGAAGGATTCTAAGGGAACGGGCGAGAGCAATCATCAGAAACAGGTCTTGGATTAGGTATAGTGAAGGGGGGGATTATTTCGCTAAGGCTGTAAAAAATCTGTAACTATTCAGCCACCAAGCCTGCCCTGGCGCGAGTGCCTTAGCATATATTGCAACTTATATAATATCTATTTACATCATATAATATAGCTAAGCATTGCATGCCAGGTCTGGGCCAGGGGCACAAACCTGCCCGCCATCCGGCAGGCGGGGACCCAAAGAGAAGATAAATATAAATTGAATAACGGAGATTTCTCATTAATAAGCCTTAGGCTTATTAATTTCAATCCCGATTTATCGGGATTAAAAAGTCTGTAATAAAAAATAATTCTATAGTCTTAGTGTCCATTCGGCCTTGAGCTCACAGCCGAAAGGCTTAGTGCCTTTGTGGCAAGATATCTGAGTAGATACAAACATCTTTTAAATGTTGACAACACAAATAATTGTATGATAATATAATTTTTGATTGATGATTTCTATTATGACTTACTATTTGCTAGAAGTAAACCGAAAAATGGAGGATCATAATGTCAGTTGTTACTACATCAAGCCGGGGGCAGATCGTCATTCCCAGAGATGTGAGAAAGCAGCTTCGGATCGGACCAGGTAAAAAAGTCCTGATCAGGGCTGAACGAGATAGGGCAATTCTTTTCCCGCTTCCTGATGATCCTGTGGATCATTTCTGCGGTATCTTTCAGAAAGGAACATCACTTACCAAGGCACTTTTGGCCGAGCGGGGAAAGGAGCGAGCTCGTGAAGCGAAAAAGATTACTTGATAGCTTTGCCATGATTGCTTATTTGAATAAAGAGAAGGGTTTTGAAAATGTCCGTGGTGTAATGTCTGAAGCTCAGAAATCTGGTGACCCTGTTTTGATGAATGAGATAAATGTGGGGGAAGTCTATTATATTCTTTTCCGAAAAAGGGGCCTGGAAAAAGCTGACTACTTCATAGAGACAATACTTGCATCACTACCGATTCTTATAGTCTCGAATGGTTTTGCTGATGTGATTAATGCTGCAAAAATTAAGGCAGAGCATCCTTTCTCCTTTGCCGATTGTTTTGCTGTTGATACAGCCCGCAAATATAATGCCGTCATTATGACAGGGGATCCGGAATTCAAAAAGATAGAGCAGCTTGTTGAAATAGAATGGCTCGATAGATAACGAAGCGAGGCAGAAATTGGATGGCCTCAATGTGCATTTTTTTGCCCAACTGCTCAATTCATGCCGATGAAAATTATGAGCCATTTTTCTCAAATTGATGTGGAATCAAAATTGGGTGAAGGAACAACATTTACGATAACTTTACCTTGTGATATATTAGCCACCCCAGTACCATCTACCGGAGCTACGGGGCAGTTATTCCGTTGAAAGTCAAGATTTTTTTGTGGCTATGTTATGCCACAAAATTTGTTTAACTGTTCTTTGAAAATTCGGTAAAACCTGTACACGAACCTATATATCTGTTAAGGTTATATTGGAGCGGAGGCTATGATCCCGTTATTAGTGTTGTTATCACTATGGGACTGCTTTCGCTCCTCCCTCTTACTATTTTGCCGCCTAGATATCGGTGCCTTGGCATCAAAGGCCTGATAGCGACGATTTTTATCCTGGTGGGCTTTTTTCTTAAATTGGTAGTTTTTCTCCCTGTTTTTCCAGTC
>Ga0307427_1001311_pt1 | contig 13032 bp, 9 predicted proteins | sample SalMarWE160190MG_FD_202162 | JGI IMG/M metagenome (GOLD analysis project Ga0307427, IMG submission 202162) | Salt marsh sediment microbial communities from the Plum Island Ecosystem LTER, Massachusetts, United States - WE1603-190 | ecosystem: Environmental > Aquatic > Marine > Intertidal zone >... | reverse complement strand
TGCCCGGCGCGCACGGTCCGTCGGGGATTTGGATGGTATGAGAGGTGCAGAATTGCCAAGAGGCACCGGGAACAAGCCCGTGGTGAAGGGCTCCAAGCGACGGCCTGCCCGCCGCGTGGCCAAAGCAGCGCTCGTCGCCCTGGCGACGGTGATGGTGGGCGGGGCCGCCATGTACGGTCTCGGGCTTTTGCGCGGGCATGTCCGGCAGGCGCCCACCCATCAGGTGTCGGCGGCGAGTCTCCGCCTGGTCAAGGGCCCCGCGTGGATGACCCCGGCGATCCTGGCGGAACTGGACGTCGGGCTGCTGGACCCGGAGTTCCCCCAACGGTTCAGCCTGCTGGATGACGGCATCTTGCAGCGGATTGCGGCTGCATACGAGAAGTGCGTGTGGGTTGAGCGCGTCCGGAAGATCGTCAAGTACGACCCGCGGGTGGACGCGAGCCGTCCGCCGCTTGAGGTCCACCTGAAGTTTCGTCGGCCTGCGGCGTTCGTCCAGTCACGGGGCGGGTTCCGCCTGGTCGATTCGCAGGGTGTGTGTTTGCCGGGGGTGTATCGCGAACCCCGCCTCGGCAGCGTGGTGCTGCTCGTCATTACCGGTGTGGCGTCGGGCCCGCCGAACGTGGGGCAGGTGTGGTCCGATGCGCGCCTGGAGGCGGGCGTCCGCGTGGCCGAAGCGGTTGGGCCCAGGCGTCAGGTGTTTCGCCTGGCCTCGATCGACGTCTCGAACGTCGGCGGCCGGCGCGCCCCGCGCGAGACGGAGATCGCCCTGTTCACCGCCAACGGGACACGCATCAAGTGGGGCAAGGCGCCCACCCTCGATGCGGCGCTGCTCCAGGAGAAGACCCCCGACGAGAAGATCGCCTACCTCGACTTCGTGTACAAGCACATGAACGGGCAGGTGGACGGCGTCCTGGCGTACATCGACATTCCGAACGAGGCCGTCCGGCGGCGCCCTGCCGATACGGGCACCCGGTTGCGGAGTTAGGCCATGGCCACGTCCGGCAGCGACGCGGGTGCTGCTCCGTCCGACCCGCCGCCGGGCCGCGCCGGGGCGCTCATGCCGGTTGTCTGGTGCGTCTGGCTTCTTCTGTCGCTGGTTCCCTCGCTGCTTGTTGCGCCGCATCTTCTCTCGCCGGGGCCGTGGCTCACGTGCGATACAGCCCCGTCTGCGGTGCTTGCGGCGGCGGCGTTCTTTCTGGCGACCGTCTGGCCGTTCTGGCCGGCGCTGGCGGAGCGCGGGGAAAAGGGGACAGGCGCCTTCCCCGAGAGGCAGGAAAAGGGGCCAGCCCTCCTTTCCATTCGGTGGATTGGCGCCAGTGCCCTCGAGTTTGTCGTCCTTCTCTCCCTGGCCGTGCCGTTTGCCCTCGTGGCGTGGTCGGTGGGCGACGGGAGACCGGCGGTGGGGCCCGCGGCCGTCTCGGTCGCCGGTCTCGGCATCTTCGGCCTGGGCCTTCGGATGGCTGCGGCGGGGATGGCGCCGGGTGCGGCCCGGTGGCTGATGCTTGCGGCTTTGTTGGTGTGCGCGGGGCCCTTGGTCCTGGAGTACGCCGCCGCTGAAACGATGGGCGCAACGCTGCCGTGGTTGCTCGAGGTCTCGCCGGTTTTCGGATTGGTCCGCGTCGGGCTGGGCGCCTGGCCCGAGGCGTCATGGCCGTGGATCGCGCGGCTGTGGCTGTGGCCGGGCGTCGGCGTGGTCCTGGCTGCGGTTGGGCTGGTGGAATCCTGGCGTCGAGGCCGCTGCGGGAGCGACGGGCGTCCAGCAGCGCAAGCGGTTTAAGGCCGCGTGCCTCCCCATCCGCCGTAGCCGCTTTCTATTGCCCAGCGGTACCAATCGACGGTCTTGCGCAGGCCGTCGTCAAATGGGACCGTCGGCTCGTAACCGAGCAGTTTGCGGGCGGGCGCGATGTCCGCCAGCGAGTGTTTGACGTCGCCCGGGCGCGGCGGCTCGTAAATCGGGTCCAGGTCGGTTCCCAGAATTTGGTTGAACGTGCCGACCATGTGGTTCAGGTCCGTGGCATCGCCGCAGCCGATGTTGACGACCTCGCCGACCACCTCGGGCGCCTCGGCGGCCAGCAGGTTCGCATGGATGACGTTCTCGATGTATGTGAAGTCGCGCGACTGGTTGCCGTCCCCGTAGATGATGGGCCGCTCGCCACGAAGCATCCGTGATGCGAAAGCGGCAATGACTCCGGCGTACTGGTTCGTCGGGTCCTGGCGGGGACCGAAGATGTTGAAGTACCGCAGGCTGATTGTCTCCAGGCCGAACGCCCGGTAGAACGTGGCGCAGTAGAGTTCGCCGGCCGCCTTGGCCGCCGCGTACGGGCTGAGCGGCAGAAGGGGCATCGACTCGCGCTTCGGCAGTTCCTCGCCGGCGCCGTAGGCGCTTGAACTGGCGGCGAAGATGACCCGCCGGACCTTGGCCTCGCGCGCTGCCATCAGCAGGTTGTGTGTGCCGACAAGATTCGTGTCGAACGAGGTCTGCGGGTCCGTCATACTGCGCGGCACGCTGGGCACAGCGCCCTGATGTGAGGCGATGTCCACGCCTTCGCAGGCCTTGCGGCAAGTTTCGGTGTCGCGTAGATCGCCTTCGATGAGATCGATGTCGTCGCCGACCTCATCGAGGTTCTCGCGGAACCCGGTTGAGAAATTGTCGAGCACCCGGACGCGACGGCCTCGTTCCAGCAGCGCGCGAACCAGGTTTGAGCCGATGAATCCTCCACCGCCCGTCACGAGCCATGAATCGGCCATAGGTCTTTCCTTCTCCTGCTTCCGGGAAGCGGGGTCTGCCTCTTCCCACCAGATCTTATCGGCAGGAGACAGCCTGTCAATTGAGGATGGTGCTCATGGGGTGCATGATGGGCAACAGCGGCGCGCCCGGAGCAGCACCGCGCACGATCATTTGCAGGAGTGGCGGGCGGCCGACGTCCGCATGAAGACCTACGAGGTCATGTTCGAGAACTACTATCCGAAGGACCGGGTCCTGCTGACCGTCCTGCCGGCATCACATCTGGCCAGCCTTGCATCTAGCCGCGCACGTCAGTAAGCGGTTGGCTTCCGCAGGCCTACGGCTCTGGTTCGATTTCCATGCGCGCTTCGTGCACCGCTGCCAGCGGCAGGTCGTGCTTGCCGGCAAGCGACAGCGTCCACAGGCTCTTCGCCGACGGGGCGATGGGCCACCGCTCGAGGCTCGCCGTGCCGGGCCCGGCCTTCCCGACGACTGGATCGCCGACGGGTTTGCCGCCGGTGTCGAACACCTGGACGCCGACGACGATGCCGCCGCGCAGCGGGTCGGGTCGTTTCAGTTCCACCGCGATGCGGCAGCGCAAGAGCACGCGCCGCTGCGGTTCGCCCGCCGGAACGGGCAGGGCGACTGCGGGAACCGACAGGATGCCAAGCCGCCGACCGTTTCGGACGACGCCCTTGATTGTTATGGTCCCCCCCTTGGGCAGCGGCGTCGAGGCCACCAGCGTCAGCCGATACACGTACAGGCCGGCCGCGTGGCCGCTCGCCGTCAGGTCGGCGCCGAACTTGGCTTCCTTATACTTGGGGTCGGTCTGCGACAGAGGCGCGCCGTCGTCCGGCAGGCCGCCCGTCTTGATCGGCCGCAGGTGCGCGGCCTGGCTCCATGGCGCACGCAGGCGGCGGAGGGCCTCTTCCGACAGCGGCACGTCGGGATAGCCCTTGAGGATCTCGAGTTCGACCGTTCGGACGGGCGTTTTCTCGGTAAATCTGGACTCGCGGCGGTTGCGGGCGAACTGCTCGGCGTGCCAGGCCAGGTGGGCATCCACACGGCTGTTCCAGTACGTCCAATTGTGGCTGCCCTGGCCGACGTGCCATTTGTACCGAAGGCCGTTTGAGGCGAGGATCCGCCTGAACGCCTCCATCTGGGGAAGCGCCCCGTCCTTCGCACCGGCGTCCAGCGAGAGTGCGAACGGCAAGGGCGGCTGCTGCTTTGCCGCCAGGGCGATGCACGAACGTTCGGCGTACCGCCGGAACGTCTCGCCTGTGCGCGGCCCGATCCAGTGGTCGAGGCCGACGGCGCCGGCGTACCCCCGCAGTTCCATGGCGCCGGACAGGACACTGACGCTGCCGTAAAGGTTCGGCCGTCGGACGGCGTGGTAGAACACCGCGTGACCGCCCGCCGAGATGCCGACGATGCCGCGCTGGCCCTTCTGGCGTGAGACGGGGTACTTCGATTCGACGAATGCGGGGAGTTCACGGGTCAGGAAGTCGCCCCACCGCATCCACGGTTGGGCGGGCGAGTTCATAAACCACGTGGCCCCGCCGACCGCCGGGCAGACGGCGACCAACTCGTATTTGCCCAGCAGGGGATGAAGCGCCTTTTTCCACTCGTGCTCGTCGCCAAGGAGTCCGTCCAGGAAGTAGATGGCGGGGTAGGCGCCGTCGGTCTTCAGGCGTTCGGGCCGGCCGACCCAGAACCGTTCGATCTTGCCGGTCGCCGGGGACCGAACCACGTAGTGGTCCCACAGGACGTTGCCGGACGGGGTTGGAGTCGTCGTGCTCGTCGCAGGCGCGCCCCCCGCCGTGGCGCCGAAAAGCAAGACGGCTGCGGCGGTAGCGAGAACTCTTGTCGGGCCTGTACGCTGCGGTGTCGTGGCCAACGTGCTATCTCCTTCATGGCGAGGGGTCGCGGATGCCCTCGCCCCTGTGCGTCGCGGTCACGGCCGACGGCGCGTCGTCACGACGTCTGTGCCGACAGGCGGTCGCGATTTCGCGCGACGGCCCACAACATGCCGAGACCGCCGAGTGCGTAGATGCCCATCGCCGCTATCAGGGCCGCTGTGAAGCCGGCGTGGATGCTGACAAGAACGCAGAGCATGCTTCCGATAACCGTCGCGAACGCGTTGACACCCCACGCCCAGGGACGGATCGATTCGTCGGTGCGCTCGACCAATCGCAGACCCGTCGGGAACGGCATCCCCATCAGGATGCCGATCGGCAGGATGGCCGCCGCCGTCACGAGCCACCTTGCCGGCAAACTGAGCCCCATCAGTCGCGGCATCGCAAGGTTCACCAGCAGGATCTCGACCACCGTCGCAACGAGCAGGGCCACGATGACGACGGCCAGTCCTCGGCCGGGGCGCCGGCGAAACACGCGGGCGATGTAACTGCCCACGCCCGAGAAGACCAGAATCGAGGCAAGCGTGATGGCCATGCTGTAAACCGGCCCGCCCACGAAGACCGAAAACTTCTGAAGCAGCGCGATCTCGATGAACATGAACCCCAGGCCCAGGGCCGCAAAGTACAGAAACACGCCGAAACGCCCACGCCCCGACGACCGCAGCCGCGCACGCATCCACAGCGGCGCAAGGATGAAAACCACGCTCAGAACCAGCATCTGGGCCAAACTGAATGCCAGGATGATCAACCCGAGCGGCACACGCGTGATGCCGTAACCTCCCGTACTTCCGGCCAGCCCGCTTTTTCCACTCGCCAACCCGAACACCGACCTCCACCGGTAGAACTGGAAGAAGAACGGGTCATCGTCGGTCGTCGGCCGTATGTTGAACGTGTAGTCGGCGATCTGTCTGGCTTGGCCACGGGCGTCGGCGCGAAGAAACGCGTTGAACGGGCCTGCGCGCTCGTGGTAGGGATCGTAGAGGACCTCGAAGCCCCGGTCCTCGGCCCAGCGCGCGAGGCCGGCCACCTGCTGCTCGGTAAAGGGGGACCGCTTCAGCAGCGTCTCCGCCCAGGGGGAACGCCCCTCGTACGCCGGTCCGGCCAGGACGACGAAGTGCCGGCGCGGGTCCGTCACGCCCGCCTCGGCGAGCATGGCCGTCTGCGTCGTGACCAGGCGGAGCGTTTCGCGCGGCGGGTCGAACAGCCAGCGCGAAAACGACAGGATGCCGTCCTTCGTGAGATGGTTCCAGTAATCCCGCATCGCCTCGCGGGTGTAGAGGAAGTTCTCGCTCAGGGCGTACGCGCCGCTCGAGAGGGCCGTGAACGTATCGACGCCGGAGAGTTGAATGACGTCGAACGTCTCGCCGGTGCGCGTGAGGTAGTGGCGGCCCTCGGCGACGACCATCTCGAAGCGGTCGCCCTTCCACAGGGCCGGGCATCGGTCGCGATAGCGATGTTTCACGGCGTGGACCGTCACGGGATTCAGATCGACGCCCACGATTCGCTCGGCGCCGTGGTGCATGGCGATGAGGGCGTCGATGCCTCCGCCGACGCCGATGACGAGCGCCCGCCGGACCGGCTGCACCGTGTAGGCCACGCCTTGAAGGTACTCGCCGAGAATCGGGACGTTCTCCGGGTCGTCCTTGACCAGCATGATGCCGGTGGGTGCGGCGCCGTCCTGGAAGATGCCCTGGACCGCGGGCGGGGGGTCGGTAAACCGCCGCGCCAGCGCGCCGCCGAAAGACCAGTACCCTACGCGTGGCTTGAGGACGTCGATCTTGCCGACCACGTGCCAGCGGGAATACACGACTTGGTTCTCCTGGCGGAACATGTCTTTGCTCGGTGGGTAATGCAGCGGCAGGAGTTCGGTCCGCGTGCCCAGCACCGTCAGGCCGAGCGTGCCGAGCAGCGTGAGCCCATAGGCCCATCGGCGCCACCGGACGCCGCCGGCGCCGAGAACGCAGGCCGCCAGCGCGGCGAGCGTTGCGGCAAGGAAAATGCCCGTGACGGCCCCCATCTGGTTGATGACCACCAGACCCGTCAGCGCCCCGACGCCGGCGCCGATCAGGTCGGCGAAGTAGAACTGGTTGATGCGGTCGCCCGCCATCGCGACGAGGCGGCCGATGCATACCCCAGCGAAGAAGAACGGTATCCCCACCACGACGTAGAGCATCAGGAGGCTGAGCGCGTTGCTGTAATCCCGGTAAAGCACGATGTCCGCGGGGTAGAAGCGGATGCGGCTGGCCAGCGCGACGGCCAGGACGGTCGAGAGCGCGAACAGCCACGCGAAATGGCTGAGGCGGGACGGGCTGACCTCGCCGTCGGCGAAGCGGCGCGCCACCGTCAGATAACTGCCCGCTGCGCCGAAACCCAGCAACGCCAGGCTGATGATCAGGTACGCGAAGTGGTGCCACGACAGGACCGAAAAGATCCGCGTCAGGCACAGTTCCATCACCAGCACCGACAGCGACAGGAGAAACAGGCTCGCGAGCGAGGCCTTCGGACGCTGCATCTCTATCCTTTCAGCGAGGCCTTTGCTCGGCCGGGAAAAAAGCGGGTCAGGGCCACTTGGCGGTCAAACCGGGGCCGTTTCCGGTTTGACCAGCCAAGAGGCCGTTTGAACGTCTCCGGCACCAACAAAGCCAAACCATTCAAAGCCAAACCGAACGGCTGGTTTGGCATTGAATATGGCCCTGACCCGCTTTTTCCCCGGCCGAGCGACAACCGGGCAGGTGCGCAGGCAGCGTCGTAGTACTAAAAGAACCACTTGGCCGCACGCAGGATACCCTGGCTCCAGGGGACGCGGTGCGAGATGCCGGAGCGGTGCGCGAACGCCTCCAGGTTCGCCAGGTACCACTCGTAGTTCCGTATCAGCGCATCGCGGTTGGAGTACCGGGGCGCAAACCCCAGCGCCGCCTCGGCCTTGTCGATCGAGACGAAGGAATCTTTGCCGGCCGTCTCGTACACCCACTGGTACAGGGGCGAGAGGCCGAGGAATTCCAGCACCTTCAGGGCGGCGATGACCGGCCGCGCCGGCAGGGGGACGATGCGTTTGCCGAAGCCGGCGCAATCGAGCACGGCCTGGAGATCCTGCCGGAAGGTCTCAAACACCTTCGCGCCGATGTTGAACGTATCGTCCACGACCGCCTGCTCGAGCGTCGCCGCCCGAGAGATGGCGTCGCAGAGGTCTTCGACGTCGAGGAGTTGGTACCGGTTGTCGCCGCGGCCGATGATGGGGAAGTTCTTGCCGTCCTTGGCCCAGTCGTAGAGCAGGGCGAACACGCCGAGCCGCTCCGGTCCGACAAACGACTTCGGCCGCAGGATCGGCACGCACAGCCCGGCGTCGCGATACTCCACGGCCACCTGCTCGGCGCGGACCTTGGCCTCGCCGTAGGGGCCCACGCCTTCGAGCCGGTCGTTCTCGTGGATGGGATGGTGATCGGGGATGCCGTATACGGCGGTCGAGGAGATGTGGATGACGCGCTCGGCGCCCGCCTGGCGCGCCGCCTCCAGGACGTTCCGCGTTCCGTCCACGTCGGTTGTGAAGATGTCGCCGCGCTTGTACAGTGGAAGCGCCGCGGCGCAGTGCACGACGACGTCGGCTCCCTGTACGGCCTGGTGCACCGCGCTCGGGTCGCGGATGTCTCCCGTGACGATTCGCACGCGGTCGGTGCAGTCGGGATAGTCGAAGTCGGCGAAGTCCAGCGACGTGACCTGGTGCCCGCGTGCGAGCAGATGGCGGACGAGGTTGATGCCGAGGAACCCCGCGCCGCCTGTGACCAGGTATCTTGCCATGCGTTGCAGGCCTCAAGCAATATCGGCGCAAGGCCAAGCGACCTCAAGTCGCCTGGGGCGGATCCTATTATAGATGACGCGAGAAGGCGTAACCAGTGCCTGTTTGTCGCCCCCCGTATGGTGATAGTCGGCAATTTGGCCGAGGGGTCTTTACCTGCCTCGGACTGGTTCGCGAGGTGCCCGAACCCTTTCCCTTTCCCGCCGGAGGCGGATTTGCCGATAAGCCAACAGGGAGGATGACCGCTTGACACGTGTTGCCGACCATCGGATAACATGACTGCCCGGCGCTCCGTCCGTGTCCCTTCCGGCGAGGAGAACGGTTGAAAACGCTTCTGAACCTCGTGCGGGTTGCGCGGCCGAGCCATTGGCTGAAGAACGTTTTCGTTTTCGCCGCCCTCATTTTCGCCAAGCGGGTCGTGGACCCGGATGCATGGGCTGCGGCCCTGAAAGCGTTTGCGGCGTTCTGCCTGGCCTCCAGTGCCGTTTACGCCTTCAACGACGTTCTGGACCGCAAAGAGGATGCCGCGCACCCGGTCAAGCGGCGGCGGCCGGTGGCCTCGGGCCGGCTCAGCGTGGGCGCGGCGCTCGGATTCAGCGTGGTCCTGGCCGCTGCGGCGGTCTGTCTGTCTTTGCTGGTGCGGCAGCCGTTTCCGGCGCTGCTCGGCGCTTACCTCGTTCTGATGGCGGCGTATACGGTAGCGCTGAAGCGGGTCGCCATTCTGGATGTGCTGGTGATCGCGTCGGGCTTCGTAATCCGCGCCATGGCGGGCGGTGAGGCTGTAGGCGTCGATGTCAGCCACTGGCTTCTGCTGTGTACGCTTACGCTGAGCCTGTTCCTGGGTTTTGCGAAGCGCGAGAGCGAACGCGTGGCCCTGGGCGAGGATGCCGTCCGTACGCGCCCCGTCCAGTGGCGGGTTTACACGCAGCGAAGTCTCGAACATATGATGACGGTGTCGGCGGCCCTCACGATCGTCACGTACATGCTCTATACGGTCAGTCCTCGAACGGTTGAGAAGGTCGTCGGCAACCACTGGATGTTCATCACCGTGTTGCCGGTTGTCTATGCGGTGTTCCGGTTTCACAGCCGCGCGATCACGGGCGAGGTCACCGGCCCGGTGGACATGGTCCGGCGCGATGCGGCGTTCGTGGTAGCGCTGGTGGTGTGGGTGGCGATGGCGGCGGCGGTCCTTTTTGCCTTCTAGGAAACCCTCCCTCGTGAACAGCGGGCCGACCCATTTGAAGGTTTTCGCCGACACGACCCGCCCGCGCGGCAGGGGGTGGTTGTGGCTGGCGGCTTTTGCTGCGGCGCTCGCGCTGTACGTCCTGACGCTCTCGCCGGACCTGACGTGGCAGGACTCCGGCGAATACCAGCGGACGGCAGCCCAACTTACTTGGCCGCCGGGCCAGGACACGGTCTGGTGTCGGCCGGGCGAGGCCGTCCGCGTTCATCCGTGGTTCCTGGTGACGGCGCGTGCGCTGGCGCTTCCGGGGATCTGGAACTACGCCTACGCCGCGAACCTTTCTTCGGCCGTCAGCATGGCCGTTGCGGCGGCCAACGTCGTGCTTCTGGTCTATCTGATGACGGGGCTGCGGTGGGCGGCTGCGGTGGCGGGGCTGTCGTTCGCCCTCGGGCATACCGTCTGGATGTTCGCCGTGATGTCGGAGGTGCTGGGGTGGACGGCGGCGTTTCTGTCGGCCGAGTGTCTGTGCGCGTGGGCTTGGTCGGAACGTCGCCAGACCCGGTGGTGGCTTCTGCTGTTCTTTCTGAACGGCGTGGCGGTCAGCAACCACCTCATGGCGGTGTTCAGCGCCGGCGTTTTCGTCGTCTGGCTTCTGATCGAGTGCATCCGTCGCCGCACGCCGGGTTGGGTGCTTCCGGCGGCGGCGGGGCTGTGGCTGGCCGGGGGAACGCTTTACTGGATCGTCCTCGGCGTGGAGTATGCGCGAACGGGGGGTCTGGCCGAGACGCTTCTGTCGGCGAGCGTCGGCGGGTTCGCCGCGAAGGTCTCCAATCTGTCGAGCCTGGTTCGGCTGCTCGAAAACAGCGTGCTTTATCTCGGCCTGAACTACCCGACGCCCGTCGGCCTGGCCGGGCTTGCGGGAATAGTCGTCCTCTGCCGCCGCAGGGACGGCTTCTCGTGGGCACTTCTGGCTCTGGCATCGGTGTATTTTCTGTGGACGGCGCGTTACAATGTGCCGGACCAGTTCTCGTTCTTCGTTCCGTTCTACGTTCTCGGCAGCGTGTTGATCGGAACAGGCGTGGCGGCGGTTGCGGCATGGCGCGGGGGTTGGGTGGCGCCCGTCTGCCTTGTTCTGGCGATCGTGCCCGTGGTCGTCTACGCGGTGCTGCCGGACGTTGCGCGACAGGCCGGCTTCGTTTTCGTCAAGCGGGAATTGCCTTACCGAGATCCATACACCTATTTCCTGCAGCCGTGGAAATGCGGGGACCGCAGCGCGCGGCGGTATGCGGAAGAGGTCCTGGCGGTGTTGCCCGAGCGTGCGATTCTCTTGCCGGACACAACGGCAAGCACGCCGCTGAAGTGTGTGCACGATGTGGAGGGCGTGCGGCCGGACGTGCTGATTGTGGACGGGTATGACGCGAAGTTCGTCCCGTCGCTTCGGCAGTTCTGGGGGGCCGACGCGAGCGTCTTCTCCGGGCCGGCTGCCGCCGGACGCCGTCTGTTCGTCACGTCCGATGTGCCGGGCTATCAGCCGAAGTGGGTGGAGTTGGAATCGCGTATGGAACCCGTGGGGCCGGTCTTTGAAGTGACCTCTCGTCGGGGTGAGGAGGCGCCATGAGCCCGTTCGGCCGGGCCGCCAAGCGGGTCATGGACGTCACGGCGTCCGGGACGGCTCTGCTGCTCGGCTGGCCGGCGCTCTTGGGCGTGGCGCTGGCAATTCGTCGCGACAGCCCTGGGACGGCGCTCTTCAAGCAGGAACGGGCCGGGCGGAACATGAAACCGTTCGTGATGGTCAAGTTCCGCACGATGCGGACCGACGCCGAGCAGTTCGGTGTCAGCCCCGGGGCGCCGGACGACCCGCGCCTGACGCGCCTGGGGCCGTGGCTTCGCGAGACAAGCCTCGACGAGTTGCCGCAACTGTGGAACATTCTCAAGGGCGACATGAGCCTGGTGGGCCCGCGGCCGCTCTACGTGAGCCAGGCCCGGGAGTTCAACGATCGCCAGCGCCGGCGGCTGGAGGTGCGGCCTGGACTGACGGGCCTTGCGCAGGTCATGGGCCGGGGCGAAGTGCCCCACGAGGAGAAACTCGAAATCGACGTTCAATATGTCGAGCGGATGAGTCTGTGGCTGGACCTGAAGATCCTCTGGCAGACGCTCCTCAAGGGCTTCGGCCGCCAGACGGCGTATCAGAAATGGTAGTGCCGGGGCGCGGCGGCCGGCGGCAAACGTGAAGACGTGTAGTGCTGCATTGACATACGCGACGCGGAGGTTATGCTAAGGGTGCACGGCGGGCGAGGCAGAGGGACGGCCGCGTCGAACGGGCCGAGCAAAGGGGGACGGTATGGCTGAAGAGGTGAACATCCTGCTGACGTGCATCGGGCGCCGCGTCGGTCTATTGGATGCGTTTCGGAAGGCTCTGACCGAACTGGGCGTCAAAGGCCGTGTTTACGGGGCCGACCATTCGCGGCTGGCGCCGGCGTTTCACCGGGCCGACGAAGGGTTCCTGGTTCCTGCGGCCAGGGAAGGGGAGCCGTACGTCGAGGCCCTCGTGACGATCTGCAAGCAGCATGAGGTCGGACTGCTGGTGCCCCTGATCGACTGGGAACTGGAGAGCCTGGCCGACGGGCGTGAGCGATTCCAGCAGGCAGGCACGCGCGCGCTGATTTCCTCACCCCGGATCGTCCGGATCTGCCGCGACAAACTACAGACGTTCGAGTTTCTCAGGAGGCACGGTTTTGATACGCCGGAAGTGTTTCCGTACGAGAAGGCGCTGAAGGGGCCGTTTCCCCTGTTCGTGAAGCCGCGTTATGGTTCCAGCGCCAAGGACGTGCATCGAATCCCGGATCGCGACGCGCTGGAGTTCTATCAGAGGGCCGCCACCGAGGAAACCGTCATCCAGGAGTTCGCCGACGGCCGGGAACACACGGTGGACGTGTATGCGGGGTTGGACGGCGCGGCCCGCGTGGCGGTGCCGCGGCGGCGGCTGAAGGTGCGCGACGGCGAGGTCTCGAAGGCCGTGACCGTGCGGCATCCGGAGATCGTCCGCCAGAGCATGCGACTGGTCGAGGCGCTGGAGGAGTGCGTCGGCGTGGTCACGCTCCAGTGCTTCCTGACGGTCGATGGCAGGGTGAGGTTCATCGAGATCAATCCGCGGTTTGGCGGTGGGGTCCCGCTGGCCATCCGGGCGGGGGCGAACTTCCCCAGGTGGCTTATCGAGCAACATCTCGGGCACCAGGCTCACATCGACCCTGACGCCTGGGAGGACGGTCTCGTGATGCTGCGGTACGATGAGGCCGTCTTCTGCCCGGCCGAGGATGTGGGATTGCAGGACAACGTTGGGGAAAGCGCGCGGTGACGACAGCCGAGACGTAGCGCGGACGCTTTCCCAGACGGGCGTGTTGGGGGGAAGGAAGGA
>Ga0307427_1001310_pt1 | contig 13033 bp, 12 predicted proteins | sample SalMarWE160190MG_FD_202162 | JGI IMG/M metagenome (GOLD analysis project Ga0307427, IMG submission 202162) | Salt marsh sediment microbial communities from the Plum Island Ecosystem LTER, Massachusetts, United States - WE1603-190 | ecosystem: Environmental > Aquatic > Marine > Intertidal zone >... | reverse complement strand
GCTTGGTTGGCTTCCAGATTAGATACGATCGTATTCGTTCATTCCTTCGCATGGATCTTCCTTTTGTCATCTGTTATTCCTTCGTTGATTCTGGGAAAGAAGAGAGGTGTCCTCGCCCAATTCGGCTTATGTCTAACATTAGCTTTTTTGGCCTTTGTAGTTCAAGATGCCTTGGCAGGTTTAAACGGAACCTTGGACCAGATCCTCGGGTTAGCTCCACTGTTCCAGAATCCATTATTAGCTGCGGCTTATTTGTCGCTACCATATCTTCTGATGCTGGGATTCGACATTCGGGGTAAACGAAAAAACAAAAATGAGGTAGAAGTTGAAAGTGAAACTGATGATTTTCCAGAAGACGCTTTCAGTGTGGAAGACGATTTTAGAGAAGGGGAAAAAACACAAGAAGAAGAAAATGTATATCCAAAGTAAATGCATGCCCGCAAGAGAAACCCAAGCGTCGTCTACTGGCTTGGAAACAGCCTATATCTGAACGTAACCAACAGGTGCTCCAACAGCTGCTATTTCTGTTTCAGAAAATTCAAGAATGGCATTCGAGAATTTAACCTAAAGCTGGAAAAGGAACCGAGCTCAGAAGAAGTAATTGAAGAACTGCGAAAGGTTATAAACAGAAAGAGTTGGAGTGAGGCTGTCTTCTGCGGCTTCGGAGAACCCTTGGAGAGGCTGAGTCTTGTTTTGGAAGTAACCCGATGGGTGAAGAAGCATTCTTGGAAGACTGTTAGGGTTGACACTAATGGTCAAGGATACTTGCTGAACAAAGGAAGAGATGTGGTGCGGGAGTTGAAGGAGGCAGGTGTAGACAATGTGAGCGTAAGCTTGAATGCTCATGACAAGGCAACATACAACCAAGTCTGCAAACCTGTGTTCGAAGATGCCTATGAAAACGTGTTGGAGTTCATCAAAAAGGCTAAAGAAGAGGGCTTAGAAACTGAGGCAACAGCCGTAACGATCCCCGAGGTGGACCTTGCAAAGGTCAAGGAACTTGCTGAAAGAATAGGGGTCAAATTCTCAGTAAGAGAATATATTCCCTGCTTCTGGTAGAACCCCCAGCAGCTCTAGATTTCCCAACTGTTCTAAAAAATAGTATTATTTATGACCCTCAATTATTGGTTCATGGGGAGTTTTACCTAAATGAGATCGGGTCTCAAATTAGGCGTCGTTATCGGAATCCTAACCATAATCAGCGTTGCAGCTGGATGGCATTTTTATCCTAAACCAGTCATATACGATGAAGGCTTTGAGGAGGATTTTGGCGGATGGGAGGGGGACGCTGATGTTCCTCCAGACCCAAACAACCAAAGTTCCCTTGTTGACTGGAACGTTTCACGGGTAACTTCTCCCGTTAAATCTGGACAATATTCTGTGGAGTTATACATCGATGGGAGGCAGGATGACGGCACAGTCTGGATTGAAAGAGAGCTGTCAGTGAGAAAAAACTCGCAAATTCAAGTTAAGGTTTCTTTTGATTTTTACAGTGAAAGCGAGAGTTTCAATGTGATAGCGGGTGTTGTCGGGTTTGCAGGAACTTCTAATCCTGAAGTCGAAGCAGACTTTACTGTTCTTGGACAAGCCAACGAGGTTTCAGGATGGAAAAGTTACACCCATACGGCAACTCTGAAGACGGGCTCCAGCGGAGAAGTTTGGGTTGCTGTGGGAATTGGTGTACTTTGGGAGACCGAGATGACCTACAACTTGGATGATGTAGAAGTCACAATAAGTTAGAAAACTAAAAATCAATCTTCGAGGCTGAAGATTCTTCCCCTAAAGATTATCCATTTCAAGAAATATTGAACCCGACCAAGCGGATTTTGCTTTTACACCGGTTACACTGAATTACCAATTCTTCTAGATTTTCACCATTAACCTTGGTGCTGACTATTCTGTAAATGTCCTCGGTTTCGTCTTCAGGAGATATGATGACTCCACAACCGGGACACGGGAAGTCTCCTTCTCCTTGAAGTTCGGTCAGGTCCACTTGATACACCAGAGGTGATCCCATACGTTCCATCTTCCTTTTCACTATTGATGCTTTCTGTGTTCCTATTTAGTAAATAACGTTTATGAACGCTTCATCTATTTCCATTTTATATATCCAATTTAATGTTGTTTCATTTGGATTCTGATTACAGAAACTGAATTCGACCTATCACTGAAGGATTTGAAAGCGAAACATATAAAATATGCCTGAGAGCATAATAGGTATAGCAGGGAGTAGAAAAGTTGTCTCCAAAGGAGCGTTCAGTTAAAAGAACCACCATCATTTTGGATGAAGAAGAACGGGAATACATTGATTCTCTAATACAAAAAGGAAGAGAACCGGGAATAAAACCCCTCATATCAAAGATGCTCGACGTTTACCGAAGCATGCGAATCTACGACTGGAAATACCCCGGAGAATACTACATCGGCATCAGCCGCGTAGCCTTTCTAAACGTCGAATTCCTCGACATTCTCCTCAAATACATTCCTAAAGAGAAGTGGAGAGAAGCTGGACGAAAGATTGGAGAAATTGCTAAAGTTTCTCTGGAGGCCAGCATTGACATAGAAACTGCAAACCGGGAAAGATGGCCTGACGTTTTTAAGAGGCTGCGTGTCCAGGGTTTCGGTGACTTCTACCTTAAGAACAAATTCGTGATAATTAGAACACCGCTCATCGGCAATTCGGAGGTTTGGTGCGGATTCCTAGAAAGCTTACTTGGAGTTAGCTTGGAAGTGAGAACCCTAACGCCTCCCCTCGTCTTTGAGATCACCAGCTAAATTCTATCCCTTAAGATATGGAAGATTTTCAGCGATTGTGGTCACTAAAAACAGTGGAAATATTGAAAGTTATCACGGTTGGTAAATACATTATCATGCTTACTCTGCACAAGTTTTTCAAAAAAAATTCAACATAATCACGTTTTTATTATCTTCCATCATATTTGGATTCTGAATTGAACATTTACGTGTAATACGTATTCTAGTTTCATATTTGTTAAATATTGCGAGTTCAGAGTTTCTGTGCATAGGAGAATTCGAATAATGAGAACCGTATTAAAATCGAAAAAGGGAATCTCACCAATCCTTGCTACACTACTCTTGATCGTCATCGCCGTCGCAGCCGTCATAGTCACCTACGCTTGGGTCATGACATTCACAGGATCCACAACAAGCCAAGGATCAGTCATGTTAAAGGTTGATAACACAAGATTTTACACACAAGGAGGAGACGACAGAATCGATATCGTCGTAAGAAACACGGGAACAGCCGATGCCACCATTGATGTGGTGTATGCCGGTGCTTCGTCTTCAAACTTGGTTGTTCAGTCGGATTTAAGATTCAGAGATTCTGATGGTGCAAATACACAAGTGGTCGCTGCAGGTTCGATACTTACTATCACTCTCATGGACTATCCATGGGACGCGGGAGAGACCTATTACTTTAACATAGCCACAAAAGAAGGGTTTAGCCTTCCCTTCCCGGCTGAAGCATAAACTCTACCTTCCATTTTCCCTTTTTCCAAACAAAACGTAACCCCTACAGTTTTATACGCTCCTTTTTTAACTAATATAAACCGGTAGATGATGCAGCATGAACCAGATACTTGACGGCACCCGAACCTTTTTATGTGTCAGTTTTCTGATTTATGCTTCTTGGAGCGACTACAAAACCAGAGAAGTAAGCAACAAAGTTTGGGTCATCCTAGGACCCTCCGCTCTTGCCCTAACAGGGTTCCAGTTTTTATTTTATTCTTCTCAGCCTCTTCAACTTTTACAGTCCTATATTTTGTCTTTTGCTGTAACCTCGGTTTTAGCTGTAGCAATTTTCTATGCGGGAGGTTTTGGAGGGGCAGACGCTAAGGCGCTGATGTGTATTGCTCTCGCTTTACCCGTCTATCCCAGTCATCTTCTTTCACAGGCCGCAGAATTATTTTCTCCATTATTTCCTCTAACAATCTTCACTAACGGCATTCTGTTGGGTGCTCTTAGCGTGTTTTATGCGCTCTTCCGTAACCTCCTGTGGAAGGTTAGAAACAGGGGGGGCGTCTTTGAGGGTTTAGAGACCGGGTCTTTTGGTCGCAAATTTCTGGCGCTTGTCAGCGGCTACAAGGTTAAATTGTCCCAGTTGAAGACAGGTCACATGTATCCTCTTGAGGATGTCTATGTGAACGATGAGGGGGAGGCAAAGAGAAAGTTGTTGGTGTTTCCGAAGGATGAGGAGCGCGAAGAGATTGTCTCCAGAATTCTAGAAAACGTAAAAGAGGAAAGTCTTGATGGCGGGGTGTGGGCTACTCCCGGTTTGCCTTTTCTCATCTTTATCACAGCAGGCTTAATTGTTGCGTTAGCCTACGGTGACATTGTGTGGATTCTGCTCAGTTCAGTCCTTAAATAAAACAGTGAACTTGGGAAATTTCAGGAAACAAGGTTCTTTCATCTCAAAAGATAGAAGCTATGGTTTGATGTTTTCTCAGAGATTTTTCTATTCGCTAATTACCGGGTTTTGTGGCTTTTGGAGACAGCTTTTTGTTTGGCAGCTTGGCTCGTAAGAGGGCAGTTAGTCCTTTAGCGGTTACTGTTGAGGCGATCCAGCCCATCACTCCTAGGTACAGGACTCGGATGGCGGCTTCTATGAGAGGGGATAAAGCTTCTCCGAAGGATGCCATGAGGCTGGGAACAGGCAGGACTTTGATGTCTCCATGCAGATGAATGCAGGCAACAATGAAGGTGATTAGTAGAAGAGCGACGCCTACAAGAAGAATGGTGATTCCCGAAGCCTCAGAGGACTTTGTCCACAACCAAACATCAACTCAGTTTACCGTGACACTTGGGGGATGCTCCACCATAACCCAAAGACCAAAATCTCCAGAGCTGCGATAAATAGGTTCACCATCAAAGGTTACTACCGCACCGTGCCAAGTCACATCCAAAGGAGTCATAAATGCGACTGGAAAGAGAGACGGATCCACAGGATTAACCTCAATGCTATTACTTTGCACATTCAAAGCTCCACTCTTGTCACCGGTGTCGAAGATGTAGAGGTTCTGGTTGTCAGCGTCAGTGAACATAAGTCCTGCTCCCGTGTTTCCTGAGCTGATTTGGCTCCAATGGTGATCCCAACCCGTTGGATAACTGTCATAGAAAAGACCTGTAGAATTGGAATTAAGAGGGTAGCCTCCATCTGTTCCATCCTCTGTTAGCGGCGTTCCACTGAGACCTGAGAGCTGGATGGCACTAAGATCTGAAACGCTTCTGCTCTGCTCGGAGTTCACGAAGATTGTTCTTGTCGCATAGGTATAGTAAGGTGCGTTTGCTGGTAACGTCAAAAATACCTGTGAATAAAAGTTAGGACAGCCTGCAACTCCACCACTATATTCTGGTTCTTGTTGTACTATGTCTCTCACGATGCCATCATAAATCACGTAAGCTGTATCAGCCCAGAAAATGGGAAATTCATTATTGATTCGCAAAAACTCTGCTGTGCTTGTGGAGGCTCCCATAGTTGACGTTACTTCAAATCTGGGTGGAGAGCCAACTATCTTAACAGCTAGGGTTAGATTCCCATTGAACAATAATGCATTATCTGGGTTGGTTACATTATCATTGAAGTAAACGTTTTTCCAACCATAAGGTGTTTGGCGTATTGTATCGTTACCACTCCACCACAGAGTAGCCTTTTCCACGGTGTGATTGACTGAAAACACCACCATGTTTCTGTTTTTGAAGAGACTTGCGTTACTGGTGAGGCCCAAGGGCACTTTGTAGTCTGATGCCCAATCCTCCACTTGGTAAGGCACTTCTTGGTTATCTCCATTTATCGTTAAGTTAAGGTGGAGAGCCTTGACGGGAAGGGATGGAATCGGCTTCGCCTGAGTTGATAGCTGCAGGTTTTGACCGAGCCATCGTAAGGTGCCATTCTGAAGAGCTTCAATGATCATAGTGTCCGTGGTTAAAGATGAGTAGATGCCTTCCATTCCAGTAACATCCCAATCAAAAGTGTAAGTGTACTGAGGGATTCCTGAGGCAAGTGAGGCTGGGGAATAGAATGCTGTCAGCATGATGCCTCTTTGATCGCTAATTTTGATCGAGTACGCGTCTTGGTCTACTCCTGCGGGGATTTCTATAACGTAAGTGCCGTTGGAAGAGATTACTGGGTCATTTTCAGGGTTGACAAGACTCCAGGTTGAGTTGACGGGGTTGTACTTGTAGAAATTGAAGCTTGCTTTCTCCAATCCAAGTTCGGGTTCGTTATTGTCGCGGATGATATTGATTCTGCTTTCATTGGTGTGGATAGGTTCTAATAAACTGACTTTCAAAACTGAAGAGGTTTTATATTGTACTCCTTCTATTCCTAGACCCGCCAAGGAATAGGTTACTGAGACGTTTCCCATACTGTAGCTTTGTGGCGTATACCAATGTGTCGAGACATCCTGAGAATTGAGATCAAAGGATGGATTCCATTCTGGATGCGAATGAGCGATGTTAACCAATCCGCTTTGAAGATAGCTGGCTGCAAGTCCCTTGGCATATGTTGAGTTTCCCGTGACTTGAAGGATTGAGCCGTAGTATCCAACGGTGAAGTCCAAAATTCTTTTGATATCCGTGTTCATTTCTCCTATAGCTGTCAAGACCTTAGGTGATTCCTGTAGTGGACTGTGGCGGACCATAGTGTAAGTGGATATGACAGCAGCCACTAGGATAACTGACACAAGTAACGCTGCGATTATGGAGAACTGACCTTTGTTTGCTCTAGACTTTTTAGAGATTTTAGGTTCCTCCTTGCTGGCCGAGTTGAAGGATGACAACTCTTGATGTGCGACTGGCTCCGAACTCACTTTTGTAGACTGCTGGATTATAGTACATGAGGAGAGCCAGGACAGAAACTCTTATGTCTGGAATCCTTGTAAGCCCTATCGCCGTAAGTGCACCGCCTTCTGCATGACGATATGTTGCAACGGGAATGTAATCGGGCTCATAATACGAAGTTGTTGGATTATCTTGCGGACGATTAAAAAGCTCAGTTGCAACTAAATGGTAATCATCTTTGATAGATTGAGGGAGTGCACGACTCGCTGTCTGGTATGGGGACGGGTAGATGCCATAATAGTTGCACTTATCACGTGCTTGAGATGTGAATTGAACCACTCCAATTTCACGCGCGATCGAGCCATCACCATATACCCATCTGTTGTTAGGATTATCCCACCACCACGCATCATATGTTTTACCATCCAAGCCCCTAAGAAAGGCGTTGAGTCCTGCTGGTCCAACTCGTATCATTCCATGAATGCCATAGCTATTGTGGTCATTAGGTCCGGTAAAAGTTTCTGTGTTAGAGACGTAATAGAGGGGATAGCCTACAATGCTGACCCAAGTCCAGTTATATTGTTGTGTTTTTACGCCAAGAGTGTAACAGTATTTTGAATAGGTGTCATAATATTCATGTTGTGAACCATCATCAACTAAATAATATCCTTCATCCCACTGTGGACCGTTTTGAGTGTAGTTATACGGAATGGGAACAGCTTCCCCAAATGGATTCATGACAACAGCATTTTGGATAGTTCCCTCTAGCGATGTAGAGTTTTCCAAAAGAAGTTCCAGCTCATCAGTGTCATTTATGAGAACTGTCGTTGTGAAGTATGAAGAAAGAAAGTCATAGAGGTCTATGGCAAGGCTTTGACCTGTATAGCCGGTGATCCACCATCCGTTTGCCTCGTTGCAGTTCAGAATGTACAGAGTGTTGTTCTCTCCAGTTTTCTCCCCCACCTTCTCTGGAGTTATGGTAAAGGTTACGTCGGGGGATGTTACCAGAAGTGAAGCAGCTTCCGAATCAACTCCGAAGCCAGCGTCTGAGATCGAGTTCGCTAAATTATAATTTATGACTCCTCCAGAGCTTGTTGAAATATCATAAACGCTGAGGTTATAGACTACGTTGGGTGGAAGAGAAGCTGAGAGAGCCTTCTGTAGATCTCCCCAATCAGTATCATTGGAATCTTCGAAGACTGTCTCGGTTAATACGCCTTTGCCGTCTAGGGTTTCAAGGGTTGATTGAGATAGCTCCCGCAGATTGGTTCCGAAGGCTTGACGTGGCGAAGGCAAGACGGCGAACTGGATTGTCATAAGTAAGGCTCCGAGTAAGATTACGATCACGAAGAGGACCTCAACAGTTCTCATCAACGCCCATCACCACCCTCCTTTTTAGCCACTCAAACTCCACGTAGAAACCTTCACCTGATACGATATGTCGTTGACACTCACCTGCCTAAGCTCAGTGGCAACAAAACTGTAACCAGTCGGATCACCACCAAAAGAAATTGAGACCCCAAGGGCGCCAACGCCCCAAGGCAAAATAACGCTTCCCATATCATCTTCAGGCGTCAGATATGAAATGACCAGAAGCCCCACTTCATAAGCTCGAATCTCCGTTGTATTGTAAGGATTTTCCGCTCCATCGAGTTGACCTGTAGAATTATCTATCTGAATTGGATGCATCCGAAAGTCCGAACTTAAAACAAAAAAGGTAGTGTTATACGTGACTGCAGGCATATCCCCGTTCCAGTTATGGGCTATAATGATTTTTCCATCAAAGTCTTGGATAAGAGGAATAACGTACTGAACATCCTCATCAGGAAGAGTATTGCAAGTATAATACCCAACTCCAGTAACTCCGCCTAGGCTGACGTAGACCGTAAATGAGTATGAAGGTTCATTGTTCATTACGTAAGGAAATTCTATATCCACTGAGCCAGAGGAGTTAGTCTGGTTAACATCCGAATACTTAGTTATCGAAGGGTACTCGCCCTCGCCTTTGTCCACATGAAAAAGATGATAATTCAGGGTTGCACCACTCAGAGGTAGTCCTGATCCGTGTACTTCAACATTGAGTTTAAGGGGCTTCGTGGCGACCTGTGAGACGTTAACATCTAATGTTGGTACAATATCGAGTCTAAAACCGTATGTTCCGTTTATACCTAACATTTTCGCAGCGGCAGTGTAGTTGAGGCAGTCGCCTACTGGACTGAATATACCATGTCCATAGTTAGCACTGATGTTGTTGTAGAATAAACCGGAGCCTAGAGGGTACTCAACAAGTTGGCTGTCGTTGGAAGAAGTCCTCAATCTCATCAGGGAATAGGGACTCAGGGCATAACCACCAGCCTGAGGGTCTTGAAGACCAAAGCCCAAAAGAGAAGTGTTTGTCTCCCCCCAGTTTTCAGGGTTTCCTGGACATATACACGCTGTATTTATTATATCAACAGCCTTCATGGCGACCTTACGGTTGCTTTCATACGCAACGGCAGACGCGAACATCTGGTTGTAGATGCCCATGGTTAGCAGTAGCGCCGCTATGAGAATCGTAACTGCAACCATGTGATCTATTGTAGCTCCTGCCACTTAATCAGCCTCCAAAAGAAAAACCGATGGTACCATTAGAAAACTTCTGGACAATAATGGAAGCATCAGGAGAGTTGCTCTGAAGAACACTTCCTTCCGTCCATAGCACATTAGGACCCAGCACAGCTACCGCTGTAACCGTGTTCTTAAACTTCTCCAGAGTCAAGGTAAGCGTGAGAATTCTAGTAGCATTAGGGTCTGAGGGGCTGTTTAGTGAACCAGTGACTCTGTAAGGGTAAGAATCAATGGTTGGTGGAATAGTTGAAGCGTGAGTTACGTTACCCGCTAAGATATCATCCCAATTTACGGTTAGATAAAGCTGTTGAATCGTAATTGTCAGATGACCTGCAGCCTCCTCTAGTGCGACATCTCTATGGGAGTCTTGCCAGCTGGAGGTAATTGTACTCGCTACAAAAGGAAACACTATAATCTGAGTGAACAGCAGCGGAATCAGTATAACGTATTCAATCGTCACGTTCACCATTTGCGATAGTCTCCTCTTTCTTTGTTTTTAGTAGTTAATTCCAAATTCAACCGACACCTCGCTGAGGTAAAACTCCAAAACCACATTATCGTATTCATCATCATCATGAGGAATTACAATAGGGGGAACATCAAGTTCCTCGGAGTTGTAGGGAAAATTGAAGAAATCAGAATCGAAATTGTCTGGTGAATCTCCTCTAGGAAAACCAACAGTAACGTTAATGCTCATAACGTTGTTTACGGTGTTGGCTGTGAACGACTCCCCAGTTAGAGTAATCGATTTAGATAGTCTAGGGGCTTCACCCGCAGTGAGAACCGGAAGATACATCTTAATATAATATGTTGAACTGCTGGAAGTGTTAATCGAGGAGAAGAGAACCCTGACAGCTGGGGCTACAACTACCCTTATGTAACTTCCATCATACATAGGCATCCTCTCGACAGCAAACACCCGCACGACTGGAGCAGAGGTGCCCTTCAAAGTAAGAGATTCGTTCTGAGCTGGAAACACTCTTTCCCAGTAACCATTGGTTATCGAGTATCTTGATGTTGGAAGATTAAAGAGAAGAGCTCCCGTCACACTCGAAAAATTATACGTGTATCCATCAATTCCCACAGACACGGTGTAATTCAGTATCGAAGGCTCTAGGATAACCTCTCCATACTGGCTCGAGTAACGAATCGTCTCTGTGCGCCCCACTGTCCAAGCAACATCGTCTATCTGAAGCCCAGCGGTATGCATCAACTGTTTCGAAGAGTCGAAGTCGCCCTCCGCAACTCTAGACCAGAGAAAATTGTTAGCGAAAATCAGAGTAACACTCAATATAGCAACGATAGCACCAGTCATCACAACCGTAGAGACAACTGGACCCATCCCCCGTTTACCTGAGCATTTCTTATGAACCTTACATACCACTACCAAAGTTTCCTCCTTTTTTCCTCCCTAAATTATCAACGGAACAACCTTCGACGCAACAATAGCGATAACAACAAGCAAAGCGGAATGTTTGAAGCCAGCAGCCAAAGACTCTTCACTGATCTTGCCGGCAACCAACCCAATCAAGTAACAATGGGTAATTACTGATACAGTGAAGATCAAAGTAAGAAAATCTACGTTTGTCGAGGCGGCTGTCGCGGTCTCTCCCCCCATGCCAATCGTCTGGGTGGTGAAAATGAGGGTCATAAGGGTCGTTGCTACTAGCAATACTGCAGCGAAGTATGGAATGAGTATATATGGTCGAACACTCATTTTCTTCTCTTTCTCCACTTCTTGAGTCATGTTGTTGAATCTTGCGAGAGACTCGATCATCGATATTGTCCCACCCCCTACATCAATAGCTTCCAAGAGAAGAAACATTACAATCTGGGACATCCAACTCCTAGTTTTCTTCACAAAATCCATGATCACGTTTCTCATGGGAATCCCCCAACCAATATCAGAGGACATCTTCTTCAGTTCCTTAGAGAATGCTCCATAATCCCTATCCGAAAGATTCGAAATACACGATTCTGGAGAAAGCCCTGTCTTTCTGGTTTCCGTCAGATCCCTGAGAAAGTTGGATATACCACGCTCCATGCTCGATTTTTTACCCGCGATCTTTTGGTGGACTATAGCTGGAGGCACAGCAGAGATTATCAGGGTGATAGCAACCGCGATTGGCAGATCGACGAGATTTTGGATGGGTGTTTGTATCATACCAAAGAATCCGGTGAGTAGCAAGAGAAGAAGAACAGCTACGGCTGAGGAGATGGCGTATACCTTGTAGGGCCTATATTCGCTGACGGGACTTTTTGGTTGCATTCCATGGGCAAGATACAAGAAGACAACAGAGAGCAGAGGAGTGAAAACGTACGTATACATGATTACTCCGGAGCCCATGTCCATGCCTGTGCTGTATATTGACTCGACGCTGAAGAGGATGTAGAAACAGAGGGACATGAGAACCATTATGATGATGAAGGATTCCAGAAGCATTCCCAAACGCTCGGCGGCAGCCTTAACTCTCATGGAACCCGTTTTGAAGATGTCCTGCGCCTTTGTTTCGAGGAAGTGGATAACGTCACCACCTATAATAACTGTGGAAGCATAACCCGAAACGAAGTCTCTAAAGATATCCAACGGATTATACTTTGCCGCTTTTTCCAGAGCACTAAGGGGGTCTACCCCAAAGATTTCCACATCTCTTATCAGACTTCTAGCTTCCTTACGTGTCGCAGGCAACAATTCAACATCTGTAAGTCGCTTGAAACTCATGTAAGGCGGTATGCCTCCTGACGCCATGACCGTAATGTATGTTGCTGCAAACGGCATCTCCCTCTCCAAGCCACTGGCCCTTTCGCTGGCTCTCGACATCGGGGCAACCATGAAGCCAATCATGATGTAGATGGGCACTGGTACCAAGAAAATTAGAAAGAGAAATTTTGTAAAGTATATGAGTACAAGTGCTATGATGGATACTGGTAGAGTCACTAGGGACATCAAAAACATCAAGGATATGTAGGTTTCAGGATAGATCTTGATTCCTGCTTTTGCTAGGTGTTCCTTGAACTCGAACATTTTGCCTAGGAACTTTGGAGAAATACTGCCGAAAAGGCGATAGGAGACCCCTTCAAGAGTTTTTAGCAGGGGCATCAGCTAAAACCTCCTTCTCGTAGAATTCTTCAGGTTTGGCGTTGTATTCAGTTATGACCCCTGCAACATCTCTGTAACTTCTAATGTTACGTTGTCGCATCCAGCGCAACACGTTTTCCCGACGTTCCATCTCAGCCATTAATTCTTTCCAAGATAAGCCTCTGCGTTCGGTTATGGAATTAAGCATTATCCCGTTTTTGAGATTGGAAGCGTGTATGTCGTCACTGGCTTTCCATGTGAAAGTGTTTCTGTAATCCTCGTAATCCGCAATTTCGTCCACGGAAAGTATTCGTCGGTAAGCTGTCATTTCACCCGTTTTCGATTGCGGCAAGTGTACCCGCTGAATGGACGCTACAATGTTCATAAGAGGCATGTATGCAGGTGCTATATCCATGGGCTTCTGGATCAAACGCTTGACAGCCGAATCTATGGAATCTGCGTGCATTGTAGCCATACCGCCGTGACCTGTTGCCAAGGCTTGGAACAGCGTATATGCTTCGCTTCCTCGAATCTCGCCGACCACTA
>Ga0307427_1001305_pt1 | contig 13092 bp, 12 predicted proteins | sample SalMarWE160190MG_FD_202162 | JGI IMG/M metagenome (GOLD analysis project Ga0307427, IMG submission 202162) | Salt marsh sediment microbial communities from the Plum Island Ecosystem LTER, Massachusetts, United States - WE1603-190 | ecosystem: Environmental > Aquatic > Marine > Intertidal zone >... | reverse complement strand
TCTACATGACGCACAGAGATTGGCTATTTCGGCCCAAGTTCAGACTGTAAGGTAGAGGAACATGGCATGAGTGATCTGGCCCAGTCGGAGCAGGCGCGCGGATACGTCGGCACACTGGTGGGCGAAAGCACGAGCCAAGAGTTCCGGCTTGCCGTCCACGCCGGAGCGATTCGCGAGCAGGACATCATAGCGGTGGACGCCGACTTGGAGCGCCCTGACACGAAGGAGTCGGAGCAGGTTCGGGTTTGGGCGAAGGTCCAGAAAATTGAGAGGCTGAATCCCCTGTTCCCAAGTGAGGCGGGGCATGAGCTGGCCCAAACAAGGACGAACCCACTGGACACCATCCTCTCATTCAGCCGCGAGATGGTGACCGCTGTGTGCAAGGTACTTGGCTATGAGCCTAGGGATGGTTCGGGCAAAGGAAGACTGGACCATCTCCGCTACCCGGCTCAGCCTGCGACAAGTGCCTACCAGCCCAAGACAGAGGATCTGGGTCGAATTGTCTTGGGCGAGATGGACGTTAACCGCGGCCTTGATCTGGCTTCGCTATCCAACCGACGAGACATCGGTGTCATGGTAGACGGCCATGCAGTAGTGATGCGCCATCTGGCAATTCTTGCCATGACGGGTGCTGGCAAGAGCTGGGCGGCGCGCCGGCTCGTTGAGCAGCTGGCGGCAAAAAACTACCCCATCGTCATCTTCGATCCACATGGTGACTATTCGGGGCTCGCGGAACTGGACCGACTGGGGCAGAAGGTGCGCCGGTATTACGCAGAATTCCCGGTTTATGAGCAGGAACCAGAAACCGTCCAGACAGTCGTCGAAGCGCTTTCCCGTCAGCTGTCGGGGACACAGGAAGAACGGTTCGCAATTCTGTTCCGAGCGGCGAAGGCCATCGCCTCTGGCTCGGGTTGCGAGCTGGCAGCGCAGGGTAAGTGGTTCTCACACTACCTTGATGATGACAACATTCGCACGTATGGCTTGAAGCCGAACCTGTTCCTCATGGCGACCCTTGTGGACGCTGTGTGCAAGGCCGGGAAGGAAGAGGATGCGGCTGCTGCCGAGCAGCTTATCGAGTGGACGGGACAAAAGGAGCTGCGTATCTCTAAGCAGGTTGCTGGTTGGATCGAAGGCCTTGCTGGACGCCTTCGGGCAACCGCAGCAACAATCTGGAGAATGGAACAGGTCAACAGGCGCGTAGGCTCAGGGGCAGACCCGTTGCCGGCTGAGCGCACAGCGCTTGTTCAGTATGGCCAGATCAGTATTGTTTCTCTTGCCGGCTATACCAGTGACTTTCAGGCGACCATTTACCAGATCGTCGCAAGAGACGTGTTCGGCGCTCGCGTTTCGGGCGAACTGAAGTGGCCGGTTCTCTTCGTATTGGAGGAAGCCCATAACTTCGCTCCTGCTCATGCATACACGGAGGCCGAAAAACTCGCCATAACCACTACAAAGCAGATTGCACAAGAAGGGCGCAAGTTTGGTGTCGGGCTTGTCTTGATTAGTCAGAGGCCGTCGAGGCTTGATGAAACCACTGTCTCTCAGTGTAATTCTCAGATAGTCATGCGGATGATTAACCCCGCAGACCAGAACTTTGTCCGGAGAGCGGTCGAGTCCCTCGGAGACGATGATATCCGCATGCTGTCGGGGCTCGACGATGGCGAGGCGATCTTGGCCGGGCAGATGATTAACTTCCCGGTGCTGGTGAAGATGAAGCCGCCCGCGTCGAAAGGCGAACGTCAGGAGGAGGACGCTTTCAAAGTGCTTGAGAGGGCGCGACAGGAATCACGTGGCGAGGCAAGATAGCCAATGCTCGTCATCGCAGGCCTAAGCCTGAAGAACCTGAAGCCGCGGGTGTGGGACCCGCAATCGCCGTATCATCTTCCCGGGCTCCGCGCGGTAATGGTTTCGTATGCCGACTTTCATGCGATGGCAGCGCGCCGCAAGCGGGCGATGGAGGAGGGGCTTCACGAGTACCTGGGTGTTCCCAAGTCGGTGGAGGTCCACCTAGATAACGGGGCGTTCTATTTCCTCCGCCGCCAAGGTGTAACGCCGATCGCAGAGTATGAGGAGTTCGTGCGCGAGGCCAGACCAGACTGGTATCCGATACCCCAGGAGTTTATCCCGGCACCCTCCATGTCGCGGCGCAAGCAGAAGTCGTGCCTCGAGCGCACGATGGCTGTGAACGTAGCCTTCAGCCAGGATGGTTATGTGCCGGTCATCCACGCTAGCCGTATTCTGAAGGACTACATCGCGGCGATTGAGGAGGACGAGAACCTCTCTGTAAAGCCGATTGTGGCCATCGGTGGCCTCGTGCCAAACCTGCTGAGAGCGCCCAAGGCAATCCCATACGAGAAGGTTCTTGCCAGCCTGTGGCAAGCCAGAGATGCCTTTGCCGACAAGCGGGTACACGTCTTTGGCATAGGTGGCACGGCCACGCTTCATCTTGCTGCGCTTATTGGTTTTGATTCCGTCGACTCCAGTGGGTGGCGGAACAGAGCCGCACGTGGAATCATCCAGCTTCCGGGCAAGGGCGACCGTATGATCGCTAATCTCGGCAACTGGCGCGGCAGGCGAGCTGACAAGTCTGAGATGAAGCGTCTGGAACGCTGCCGCTGCCCTGCGTGTCGCGGTTCTGGAATAACAGGGCTGAAGGCGAGAGGCACTGAAGGGTTCTGCAATCGGGCGACCCACAACCTGTGGGTTCTACTTGAAGAAGCAGAGTGGATAAGCAAGCGCCTAAAAGCCGGAACCTATAAGAGGTGCTATCGGCGTCGCCTAGACAACACCATCTACACGCCGTTGATCAAGCAAGCGCTGGCTCAACGCATCGAGCGGGAAGGTTAAGGTGCCGCACCTCGTGCGCGCCACACGTGCATCAACTCTCGGTGAGCATGTGGCACTCTGGCAGGCGCCGATGTGCCTGCGGGGCCGGTCGCAGTGAGCGGCGGAATCTCACGGCAATCAGACCAGACGCTGACCCTGATTGTAGTCGGTGCCCTGCTGCTTGGCCAAACGCTTTGCGATCTCATCGTGTTTGGACAATCCCATAAACATGCCCTCGCCAAGGTTCTAGGTTTCGCCTTGACTTGCGTGCGCCATACCCCTGCTGGCACGCCGCCAGACGTTCGGGGGCATGGTCCCAATGCCCATCTAAATACCGCGCAGCCCGCCGTTTAGCAACCCCGGACTGCCGCCACTGGCCGCAACCAGGCATCGAAGGTCATAACTGTCCTTGCGAACAGCGCGGCGGCGCGCATAATAGGTGGCAGCACGGATTGGGGAAGCAGGCAAATGGCTGAACAATACGAATTGAAGAAGTTCCTGCGGGATGTGGCGCCCGAGGTTCTGAGGGAGTACTTTGAACGCATCGGGTGGCAACCGAATGTTGACTGGAAGCAGTTGACCAAGAACAAGAATGCCCCGCTGTTCGAGGCGATCCGGAATGCACCCGACAGCATTCGTTCCCAGATCAACAGGGACTTCCAGCAGATCAACGAGATGGCCACGGAAGGTGGTATTCTCACGATTATCAATGAGGGCCGCTTCCGCAGCCTGGGTCTTGGCGAAGAGCTCAAGAGCGTTGCTGGTTTCCACAACAAGGTCTTTCGCATCTTTCTTGATCACCCTCCTGAGGATGACCGGCCGGCGATCCTGGAGGTAGCACGCCGGTTCAACAAGGCTGACAATCTGCCCAGTCGGGGCTGGCGCATACGTAGCGGGCTTCCCGAAGTTCCGCACGCCAAGACGCCGGATGACGAAATCGCCAAGAACCTCGAAGCAGGTCGGAAGCGACTGGCAGATGCCTTGGCCTCATACTACCAAGTCAAGGAAGGACGGGGATATGGATGCGAGGTACATCACTTTGAAAGAGGCGACAGACTCTACTGGTTCGCGTACGTCCGGGATTACGACCGTATCAAAGAGGAGTGGGAAGGCAACGGTGTCGTGCCGCGCAAACGCACCTCGGTCTTCGAAGTCATCTTCGCGCACTCCAACGCCAAGCGCTCGCTCGACACCTACGTCAAGGGCGACAAGAACACGGTGGCTGAACTTCAGACACTCTGGGCCAGGGCGGTGCTTGGCACCGAGGACCTGGGCACCCCACCCGAGCGCGGCGTAGAGTACGAGCTCAATATCTTAAAGACCAAGCGGGAGTTCAGTTTCAGTCACGCCGACGGAATCAGGGATGTCCGTGTCATTAGGCTGCGTCTGTCTCTCATTGGCGACAAGAAGAACAGGCGCATCATCTTGGAGGCGAATACGACGAAGGACCCGAAGGTGGTATACACCTTGATGGACGAGGTCTTCAAGGCCCCCGGGCAGGATGGCGGCAATCAAGACGACAAGGACCCGCGTCTGTCTCTTGATGTTGTCAACGTGACGCAGGTCGCCATCAACTTTGTGTTCGCGGCCGACACGCGAGGGGGCACGAAGACCATCACGGCCCGCATCACGCATCCGAACTCGTGCAGCCTGAAGTACGAACCGAAGGAGGAGATTGCCCGGAAGTACCTCCGTGAATGGAAGATAGATGTCTCCCGAGGTGCTCAACCTGATCCTCAAGGTGCTTGACGCCAACGGCGAGGCCGTCTTCAGCCGCGAAGACATCGCTGCATGGCCGCAAGGCGACTTTGAGGAGGCTCTGCGCACAGAACTCCTCGAAGAGGCTGCTCCCGCAGAGGAGGTCATCTGTCCCGGATGCGAGGAGGCGTGCCTCGAAGAAGTCCACTTCGTCTATGGCGACCGGCCAGAGGACACGCGGGCATACGTTATCTGTGGCCGGCGGGAGGATATTGGCCGCGTGCTGATTCCGCTGGAGTCACTGAAACGCTGGACCGCGAACAAGAGCCGGGCTGAAGCCCTTCGCCCGCGCAAGGACACGAAGCTGGCCGAGGAACCCGTGTCCATGCAGGAGTACCTTGACGACCGGGCGTTGCTCGTCGGCGCCCTTCTGGAACACCACAAACATGGACAGGGCACGAAGCGGTTTGTGCGTGAGGCGGCCACGGCGGAATCGCTTGCCAAGACCCTGGAGTGGACGCCCGAACATGTCCGGGAGATTTTCGTGCTTCTGCCCGGCGGTTCCTATGAGGCCTATAGGCAGGAGTGCGAGCACGGGGCCGCGCACCGCCGTCTCTACAGTTATAGCCGATTAAAGGCCCGACCTGGCAAGGCTTTATCGCCATCCAAGTGGTCTGTGTTCTGGATGACTCGCGCCGTAATGTCAATGGGCCTTGCCAAGGAATCCTTGGCAGACATCCACAGGCTGCTGATGGTTCGCAGCGTCACCAACCTGCCGAAGTACGGCACATTCAAGAAGGCCGTGCAGCGAGCGGCATTCCGGAAGAACGCCAAGAGCGAGTGGGAGAAACAATGCCAATCCTCCAGTGCGGCAAGGCCGTCAGTGGCACAGAAGGAACTGGCAGCGAGGTCATCGCCTTCCGCTCGGGTGCGACCGCCAGCGCGGCCCGCACAGAAGGGTGCGGCACCCGCCCCGAAGGTGTGCGCCTCCTGCAAGGACGACTTCAAGCCCTACGAGTGCCCCAAGTGTGACCGCCTTATCACCGACCGCTGCCAGGATTGCCACGCCGAGAAGGAACACGGTAAGCTGATTCCCTGACTACCGATGAGGGCTTTGTAGCCACACCTTCCCGTCCCCGAGGGACATTTCCTTGGGGACACTTTTTGCGCGAAACCGCATTTTTGCCTGCGAGAAGGCCGCAAAAAGTGTCCCCTGCATGTCCCTCGCCACAAGGGTAGAGAGCACGAATCAGGGGATACGCCATGCTGGACACGACGCTTCACCCACAAGGACCGACGCGGGCGTTGACCGTCGGTGAGATCGCCGCGAGGCTTGGTCAGCCGGTCCATCGCATCGAGTACGTCATCGACTCGCGAGGGTTGAGGCCGACGGCATGGGCGGGGCACGCCCGTATCTTCTCCGAGTCCGACCTCCACTACATCGCCAGTGTCTTGAGACGCATTGACGCCGAGCGCGAAAGGGTGAGTCTGTGAAGGCGGTGGACGAGAAACCAGCAGCGATCCCCCCTGCCTTGCTTCGGTTGTCCGACGTGGCAGACATGCTACGCGTGTCGCGGAGGCAGATTCACCGCCTGCTGTCATCGGCACGTCTGCCGCCCGCTGATGTCAACCTGGGGGCAGGAGCACGCGGGCGCCGGTGGCGGCGCGACCTGCTGCTCGCGTGGATCGAGGCCGGGTGTCCGCACGCAGATGCATGGCGCGCATGGCGAAGCCGATGCTCCGGCTGACGACAGACGTTGCCCAGTCGAGGGCGTTCGGCCGGGCCGAAAGGAATGACGAACCATGTCAGGCAGCCGAACCCAAACGCCGAACGAGGCGCAGGCCCTCCGAGGAGGCAGCGCGGCTTCAACGTATTCAAAGCAAGACGGCCAAGACTCGCCTCACGGCGCGGAGGTGCGGATCGACGACGAGTTCTCGGCTCTGATCCCGCCTCTAACCGCCGACGAACGGAAACAGCTCGAAGCGAACCTCATGGCTGACGGATGCCTCGATCCGCTGGTAGTTTGGCGCGAGAAGGACGTACTGCTCGATGGCCACCACCGCCATGAGATCTGCCAGAAACTCGGCATTCGCTTCTCTACACGCAGCATCAGTCTTGCCTCACGCGACGCCGCGAAGGCTTGGATCATCCGCAATCAGTTCGGCCGCCGCAATCTCACGCCGTACCAGCGTTCCGAACTCGCCTTGAAACTGAAACCGCTGATCGCCAAGCGGGCAAAGGAGAATGAACGCCGTGGTGGTGGAAGCGGTCCCTCGGGTCGTCAGAAATCTGACAACCCGGTGGACACGAAGGTGGAAGTGGCCCATCTGGCCGGCGTCTCACACGACACGATTGCGAAGGCCGAGTACATCCGCGACCACGCAGATGACAAGGTCCAGGAAAAACTCCGACGCGGCGAGAGCAGCATCAATGCCGAGTACCGCAAACTCCGGAAGGCGGAGGCCCGCAAGGAGCGCGAGCGGCGCAAAGGGGCCGCAGCCGCCGCCCCCCTGCCAGCGGATCGGTGTCGATTGATCTGCACCGACATTGCCGAGGCCCGCAAGCGCGTTGAAGCCGAGTCTGTGGACTGGATTATCACCGACCCGCCGTACGGCAGAAAACACCTCGATCTGTACGACTACCTGGGCCAGTTCGCAGCACACGCCTTGAAGCGTGGCGGCTCACTCATTGCCATGTCTGGTCAGTCGTACCTGCCGGACATCATGACCCGTCTCGGCGCGCACCTCCAGTACCAGTGGATGCTTGCCTATCTCACGCCCGGCGGCCAGTCGGCCCAACTGTGGGAACGTAGGGTCAACACGTTCTGGAAACCATTACTCTGGTTCGTAAAGGGCCGCTACGACGGCGACTGGGTCGGAGACGTATGCCAGAGCGCAACAAACGACAACGACAAACACCACCACCGATGGGGCCAAAGCGAAAGCGGCACGGCAAACATCATCGACCGCTTCACCTATCCGGGCGAAACGATCTGTGACCCATTCTGCGGCGGCGGGACGACGGGCGTGGTGGCGGTGCACATGAACCGATTGTTCGTCGGCATCGATTGCGACCGGGAGGCCATCAACACGACGAAGCGCCGCTTGGCGGAGGTGCATTCGGGTGCTTGAGGAGCGAGATACGAACGGCGTCCGCGTGCGGCACGATGGTAAGGGCGACGGGTGGGCGAAGGCCCACCGCAGTCAACTGGGCCCCACGTTCAACATGAACGACGTGGACGGTCTGATCGGCCTTGTCGGGTTCGCAGCCAACACCGGTGATCGATTTTTCATCGAGTACGTGCCAGACGATTACAGCAACCGGCTGAACATGATCCGCCAGTTCGCAACGGTTGCCCTTTTCGACCGAAAGACCTCGCGCGACTACGCCTTTGGCGACGCCAACCGGGTCTCCCTGTCGTGGTACCTCGACCTCTGCCGCAGGCTGGGCCAGACACAGCCGAAGCCGCCAAAGTTCTTCCTTGTCATTGGCCGGGATGCACCTCCCTGGAACCTCATCGAACTGGACATCAACACGGGGAAAGAGGTGTCGGACCACGTGCTGCCGGCGATGAACTGGCGACAGGTTTGGCAGCAGGTCGGCCTCGCGGCGCTGCGTGCCGAGTTGCGAGCATGGATTGACCCTCCCTATGGCAAACGAACACCAGGTAGAACGGACGCTCGATTGTGATACTTCACTCGCCGCCAACGTCCAATATGCATCGCGCCGGGAGCCCCCTTTACAAGTCTGACCGAACAGAATGAACGGTTTCTCGCATGACATCCTGGACGCTGCTCTCGATTACGCCCAGCGGGGCTGGAGCGTCATTCCCATCGGACCGGGGACGAAGCAGCCGCCGCGGGGGTGCAAGTGGAAGCCGTACCAGAACACGGCCCCGGCCCCGGCCCAACTGGAGGCATGGTTCGGTCATGGGAGCGCTTACGGCTTGGCCGTCGTCCTGGGTGCCGTGAGCGGCAATCTTGTGTGCCGGGATTTTGACGATCTGGGCGGCTATGAGACTTGGGCGACAGGGTCTCCTGATCTCGCCGGGACTCTACCCACGGTGGACACAGCGCGAGGCCGACACGTTTACCTTCGGTCGGCTCGCCTCAAATCCCGGAAACTCGCGGACGGAGAGTATAGGGCCGCAGGCAACTACGTTCTGCTGCCGCCGACCAAGCATCCGACCGGAGCTGTCTACACCTGGACCGTGCCCCTCCCTGCCGGTGAGGTCCCTCTAATCGACCCGGTCGAATCTGGCCTGTTGGCAGTGGAAAGACCAGACCAGAGGAACCAGATTCCAGCGCGACATGACCGCAACGCCATCGGGCGGCCCAAACGCGGGCTGACCCAGCGGACGCACCGCTTCCTGAAGATCGGCGCGGCGGACGGACACCGAAACAGCGAGTTGTTCTGCGCGGCCTGCGACATGCGGGCCAACGGCATTGCTGAGAACGAGGCCGACCGGATACTCCTGGAGGCATGCGGACGATGCCAGCCGTCTTACCCCACCAACGAGGCCTTGCCGACGATCAGGAGCGCGTACCGCCAGGCGCGTAATCCGGCCCGCACGTCCGAGGATCCGTGGGCCACCTATTCGATTCCCCGTTACGTCGCCCAGCGGCGTGATCTCACAGTATCAGACAAACTCATCTGGAGCGCACTGGATTATCGTCAGCGCGACAAGGACAACTGCTTCCCGAGCCTCGCCAGGATCGCCGAAGACGTCGGAGTCAACCGAGACACAGCCTGCACGTCCATCAAGCGGCTGGAAGAGAAGAGACTATTGACCGTGCAGCGGGCTTTCGGCGAGACGAGCCGCTATACAACCCACCTGCCGGAAATCCCGACAGGTGCAGAGGAAGATGAAAAACACGCGCGCGACGAGCAACCTGCGGGAAAACCCGACACTAATAACCATGAAGGGTGGAGTGTGTGAGTATGCTAAACACCGCCCGGCCAGGTTGCTGTCAGGCGGGCGCGCTGCCAAACGCAAAAACGCTCGGCATCTGTTGCCACTTGACAACGACTCTTCTCTCTGGTATCATTCACCGACCCATGGTACTTAGGGTCGGGATTTCCGTATGGTCAGGAAACGGGCGGACATTGAAGAGCAGCTGCGACGGGCGGTTGAGGAATCGGACATGAGCCTTGTGCAACTTGCGGAGCGCTCCGGCGTGAACAAGGGCATCCTGTCGCGATTCCTTCGACGCGAGCGCAGCATGACGTTGGGAACGGCTGCCCGATTGGCGGAGGTTCTTGGGCTCGAACTCAGGCGCACAAGGTCGCGAAAGCGGAGGTGACCGATGGCGAACGCATACAGACCGACGTACATCCGACCGATTCCCAAAGGGGCGAAGCGGTGCAAACTGAAGGGCAAACCGGCCGTGCGGTATAGTGACAGGCGCGGCAAGGTTCATGTCCGGTTGATCCACTTCGATAAAGACGGCAACGAAACCGGCAAGATGGTGTGCGTGCAACGCCGCTGGTGGATGCGCTGGGCGCTGCCCGACGGCACCCAGCGGCGCAAGAAGGGTTATCTGGACAGGACGGCAACGGAGCACGAGGCCGCGCGGCTAGAGCGCGAGGCGGCGCGGATGGCGTCGGGCTTTATCGAGGTCGAAGAAGGACACCTCTCCGCGCCGATCAGCGAGCACGTCGAGGCGTACCTGGAGGACTTGGAGCGGATGGGGCGGGCTGCCAAGTACCGCTACAACGTCGAGAAGCGGCTCGACAAGATGATTGACCTTTGCGGCTGGCAGACGCTCCAGACGATCCGCTCTGCCTCGCTGACGCCCTTCCTGGCACACCTGAAGACAAAGGGCGCTGCGGCTAAAACCCTCAACGAGTACATCAACACAGCAAAGGCTTTTTTGAATTGGTGTATCACACAGGGCCGCTTGGCCGCGAATCCGCTGGCCAACGTGAGCCTGACAGACCAGACTGAGAAGAAACGCAAGCGGCGGGCCTTGACGGCGGTGCAGGCGCAACGGTTGGTGTCGGTCGCCGGCCCAAGGCGACTCGTCTACACGGTGGCCATGACAACGGGTCTCAGGCGTTCGGAACTGGCCGACCTGCGCTGGGGCGACTTGCGCATCGAACCGAGCGAACTCAGGCCGTACGTCGCGCTACGAGCAGAAGCCACGAAAGCCCGACGGGCGGACACCATTCCCCTGCGCGAGGACGTGGCAAGGAAACTGCGGGACGCGCGGCCGAAAGGCTTTGACCTCCAAGGCAAGGTCTTTGAGTGTGTGCCTAACATGGACACTTTCAAGGCTGACCTGCAAGCGGCCGAGATACCCTTTCTCGATGAGGCGGGTAGGCGGGCTGATTTCCACGCACTCCGCATGACGTTCGGCACAATGCTGGCCAAGAGCGGTGTGGCCCCACGCACGGCCATGGAACTCATGCGGCACACCGACCTGCACCTGACCATGGGCGTCTACACGGACCCCACTATCCTTGACACGGCGGGCGCAGTGGAGCAGTTGCCAGACCTGAACGGCACAGAAGCGGGCGTCTCTGGCCTTCGTACAGGCACTTACGACGCGCCCATGGACTCGTCGCGAGAAGGCGGGCGAAAAGTATTGCCCAAAAGTACGGTGCGCCCTGGCGGTTCCAGGCACGTCCAGGCAAGAAGAAAGGCCCCTGACGGGCCCAAAAGCGGCAATGCGCCTAGATATTTGGCTCCCCGGGTAGGACTTGAACCTACAACCTAGCGGTTAACAGCCGCCCGCTCTACCAATTGAGCTACCGGGGAATCGCTTACGGCCGCCTCGATAACCAACCTCGTGGTTAACCCCGACCCGTCGGGACTCTGGCAATTGAGTTGCCTGGGAATCGGTCGGTGCGGCGGTCTTAGCACGTATCGACCGAGAGGCCGAGGCGCCTTCAGCCGAACCCCACAGCGATTCGGGCCGGGAAGTATAGCCGCTCGTCCCCCGCCCGTCAAGCACACGCTATTCAGAATGTCACGCCACAGCGATTATGTCACACCTTTTCGCCAACGCGAAAATGTCACAGCCGATGATGGTAGAGTTTCCGTGCACGTAGGCATCGGAGGCACGGAATGAGCGGTCGGAGACCGAGGTGGTCCTGCAACTCAGCGACCTTCAGGACCGGGCCGTCTGCGTCGTGGACGCGCAGGTCGAACTGCTTCTTCGCGGCGTCGTGTCCGACGAACTCGCCTGCCGGCCCCCGGCAAGAGGACAATTCTACCTTGCACAAGCCGGACATTATCGCTTTGCTGCAACACCGGGAAGGCCGCACGTAGCGGCAGGTGCACCGCCGTAGTATGATGGTGGCGCGGGCAGCCGATCTGATTCGAAAGGGGTTGAGTCGTGATACGCCAGGCCGTCCAGGCATCGCTTGTCGTGCTTGTCCTCATGGTATCGGTCTTTGCGGACGCCGATCCCAAACTCCGCGTCGTCGCCAAGTCCGGCCCCATCCCGACGGCCGCAAACATTGCCGCCCGGGACACCGTGTTGCCCCCGGTCACCTTCTACGTGGCCACCAACGGCGACGACGCCTGGTCGGGTAGGCTCGCCGAGCCAAACGCCGCGCGCACCGACGGGCCGTTCGCGTGCGTCTCGCGTGCGCAGAAAGCGGTCCGCATGTGCCGCGAAGAGGGCAAGTTGCCCGGGCCCGTCACGGTTCGGATTCGAGGGGTGCATCGCCTGAAGGCGCCGCTGGTCTTCATGCCGCCCGACTCCGGCTCGGCCAAGTGCCCCGTTACCTATACGTCGTATCCGGGCGAGCGGGCCGTGCTGTCCGGCGGGCGCGTGATCGCCGGTTGGCGCAAGGGCCCGGGTCGTGTGTGGACGGCCCAGGTGCCGGAGGTGAAAACCGGCGCGTGGCGGTTTCGGCAACTGTTCGTGGGCGGCAAACGAGCCCGGAGGGCACGCAGCCCGAACCACGGCTACTTCCACGTTCCGCGCCTCATCGGCGACACGCCGAAGACACCCTGGAACAAGGGTGTCGATGGGTTCCACTTCAATCCCGGCGACATCAAACCCTGGCCCGACCTGCAGGACGTTGAAGTCATCGTCTACCACTCGTGGAACACTTCCCGCGTTCGGATCGCCTCCGTGGACGAAACGAACCGCATCGTCACGTTCACCGGCCCGACCATCTTCCGGCCGCTGGCGTGGGACCCCGACCAGCGATACACCGTGGAGAACGCCGCCGACCTGCTCGATGAGCCCGGGGAGTGGTACCTCGACCGCCGGACCGGCACGCTGTCTTATTGGCCGCACGCGGGCGAGGACATGACCAAGGCCGAAGTCGTGGCCCCGCACCTGACGGAACTCGTGCGGTTCCAGGGCGACGTCGACCGGGGGCTCGCGGTCGGTCACGTTCGCGTGGTGGGGCTGTCGTTTCAGCACGCGGACTGGACGCTCGGCGAGAAGGGTTACGGCGACCCGCAGGCGGCGGTCACCATCGGCGCGGTTATCTCGGCCGAGGGGGCCCGTCACTGCGTCGTGGAAGGGTGCGAGATTGCCCACGTCGGCACGTACGGCGTGTGGCTCGCTCGGGGCTCGAAGGACTGCCGCATCGCGGGCAACGAC
>Ga0307427_1001303_pt1 | contig 13117 bp, 8 predicted proteins | sample SalMarWE160190MG_FD_202162 | JGI IMG/M metagenome (GOLD analysis project Ga0307427, IMG submission 202162) | Salt marsh sediment microbial communities from the Plum Island Ecosystem LTER, Massachusetts, United States - WE1603-190 | ecosystem: Environmental > Aquatic > Marine > Intertidal zone >... | reverse complement strand
TGTTGCCCTCCCCGACAACCTGGCCCAGGTTGTTGAGGGCGTACGGCGTTGCCCAGGACCCACCAGCCAGCGGGCCGATGTCTCGCAGCCCACCGGTCCTGTCCCAGACAAACGTGCGCGGGTGGCCGTTCCACACGTCGCCGACCACACGCCCCGCGTTGTTGATGGCCGAGGGGCTGAACGTCCCGATATACTCCGGCTCGCCCGTACCGTCCCAGAGGTAGGCACGATCGGGCTCGGGGAACCTGGCCTCAATGATAAGTTGGCCCGAATCGTTGATGTCACGCACCCGGTCGCCCGGGCTCAGGACCGCGCTCAGATTCTGCACCCCGCCAGCTGGGTCCCACAGCAAGTCCACGTTGTACCGCAAGTCGATCCACTGCCGGTTTTCGTTCCATTCCCAGCCGACTATCTGGCCGGCGTTATTGATCTTCGTTGCCCCGGTGCTTTCCCCGCCGAACCCACCCAGATCGATGACCGTGTAGAGTACCTCGCCGTCCACCGGCCCCGAGAACCCAATCCACCCCACCGCCGCCATAACGACGTGCCGCCATTTCATGGTTCCGCCCTCCCACTGCAACAGACTTACAACCCCATCTCGACATACCCAGGGTCGTACGGCCTGTCAAGCACAAAGAACCCAGAAAGTGGGAAGCGCCCCGGACATCGTACGCCCACGTGCGGATTCCGGCCGCGCGCCCGGAGAGATCGCTTTCGGGGCGGTGTGTCCCGACAAACCGCGCCATTGGTGACACACACATTATCTCCCGTTCAGGGCCGCTGCCGTTCGCCGTTACCCCGTAACCGCCGTTCTCAGCGTTCTCCGCGTACTCTGCGTTCAAAGGCCGTTGCCGTTCGCCTTTACCCAGATCGACGCTGTTCTCAGCGTTCTCCGCGTACTCTGCGTTCAAAGGCCGTTGCCGTTCGCCGTTACCCCGTAACCGCCGTTCTCAGCGTTCTCCGCGTACTCTGCGTTCAAAGCCGTTTGCCGTCCAATCCGCAATCCGAAATCCGGCCCGCGCGGCAGAGTTCCTCTTTATCTCGCCACCCCGAGCGCGTATAGTCTGCTCGGGAACACGTGACGTGGGAGGCATACCATGCAACCGACGAGTCGCAGGACGTTCTTGAAGACGAGCGGCATCGGGATGGCCGCATCGGCGCTGGCGCTGGCCGGCTGCGCCGGCGGACGCACCTCGCCGCGGGCCCCGGCGGTCGCGGCCGGGACGGGGGCAGGCCAGACGCCGAAGAACCTCATCTTCATTGTGGCCGATACGTTCCGGGCCGATCACCTGGGCTGTTACGGCAGCAAGCGGGTCAAGACGCCGGCGCTCGACCGTCTGGCGGCCGAGAGCGTGACGTTCACGAACGCTTACGCCGACGGTCTGCCGACCATCCCCTGCCGCCGCGTCTATCACGCCGGCAAGAGCATCATCCCGATGCGAGAGCGCGGCGGCTGGATTCCGCTGAAGGAGGGCCGCACCACGCTCGCCCAGGTGCTCGGCAGGAACGGTTTTACGACCGGGTTCATCGCCGACACGTATCACTACTTCAAACCGAACATGAACTTCCATCAGGGTTTCGACTCGTGGCAGTGGATTCGCGGCCAGGAGACCGACCGCTGGCGAAGCGGCCCGCGAGACAAGTTCGACCCCAAGAAACTCATGCCCAAACATCTCTGGAATCCCAGGTATGATGGCAACATGCGCCAGTACCTGATGAACAACCGCGACCGCAAGACCGAAGCGGACTACTTCTGCGCGCGCTCCTTCCGGGCGGGCCTGGCGTGGCTGAAGGCCAACGCGGGCAGCAAACGGTTCATGCTCTTCATCGACACGTTCGACCCGCACGAGCCGTGGGACGCGCCCGAGCGCTTCCGACGCATGTACTGCGACGCGTACCCGTGCGAGAACTTCCAGTTCGGCTACGGGGTGCGGCATCAGGACATCCGCCCGGAGGACCTGCCGGCCATCCGGGGCCTGTACGCGGCGGAGGTCTCGTTCGTCGATATGTGGGTCGGACGATTCGTCGAAGAGGTCCGCAAGATGGGCCTCCTGGACGATACCGCCCTCGTCTTCAGCACCGACCACGGCACGCATCTCGGTGAGGAGGGATGCGTCCAGAAGACGGCGGCCCTCTTGAACTCGTGCGTGGCCCGACTGCCGCTGATCGTGCGGCACCCGGACCCCGCGGTGGCGGGCAAACGCGTCGATGCCCTGGTCAGCGCCACCGACTACATGACGACGTTCCTGGCGATGCTCGGCGTCAAGCACAAACTGGCGCTCGACGGCAAGAACTTCTGGGATTTGGCCACGGGCAAGACCGGCCACAACCACGACCACGTGTTTACCGAGTTCGGCCAGTTCGCCGCCGTTCACGATCACGGGTGGCACTACTTCCAGAACACGCGGGCCAAGGACGCCTTCAAGACCACCTACGTCGGCGCCCAGGCCGAGGCTGTCAGGAACCGCGCCCGCGGCGCGCCCCATCTCTACGATCTGAGCAGCGACCCCGAAGAGAAAACCAACGTCGTCCTCGATCACCCCGACGTGGTCGCCCGGATGCAGGAACGCATCCGGAAACGGATCCAGGCGTAGGGGGCCATCCGCCCCCGCCTGCACATCGTGGTTTCCCCGGAACTACCTTGCCATGTGAATTCCCTTTTTATACTCTTGACGCATCCCGGCGTATCGTTTAGAATCGAAAGGTGATGGAGACGGGCCTCCGGAAAGAGGAGGAGGAACGAGCGATGAGAAGTCTTGCTCGGACCCGTGCCGCCTGGCCGCGCTGGTGGCTGGTTATGGCTCTTGCCGCCGGGCTCCTGGTATCCAGCGCATCGGGCGCCCTGACGATTCACCTGCGTCTGGCCGAGACGCCCACCGTCAACGGTGGCTCCGTGGCGCTGACGGGACCCGGCCAGGTCGTCGCTATGCAGATCTGGGCCGTCGTGACGGACGGCAACGGCGACCCCTCCGACGACGGGTTGTGGAAGTTCTACTCCTCCTTCCGCAGTTCCGACGGCGGCGTCATGCTTGGCGACCTCACCGCCACTTGGCCGACGACCTGCGGCGGCAACCCTTGGAGTGGGGGCAGGAGCGCCTCGCTGGGCTACCAGAACGACCTCGAAGGCGAAATCGATATGAGTGCCCCCGGTCACCGTGGCCTGGATAACCCCAATGGCCGCGACTCGGAATACCATTTCATTCCCGGTTCGGGCGACGGTGACCTGGACATCGGCCACACCGACCTTAGCCTGCCCGCACCGCCATGGTTCCTGGCCAAGAGCGCTTGGGTGGTGTACGACGATGAGATGGGCAACCCCACCAACGAGTGGCACATTGCGAACCTGTACTTCGTGGCCACCGGTTGGGGTCCGGATTACAATCCGACCGGCGAGTCCGGGGTGACGGAGATCTGGGCTGAACCCCGCCAGTTCGGCTGTGCGCTTTGGATGGAAGATGGTGTGCCGGAGATTAGTAAGTTCTCTCCTGGAGAGGAGCACTTCAAAGGCGACCTGCTGGGCGGCGCGAGCATCCTGCTGTACGTGCCTCCCATGGCGCTAGCCCCCGAACCCGCCACGCTCGCGCTGCTGGCCGTAGGGCTTGGAACGCTCGCGGCACGTCGGAGGCGGGTGACCATGCCACGCGCTGTTACCCCGTAACCGCCGTTCTCAGCGTTCTCCGCGTACACTGCGTTCAAAGCCGTTTGCCGTCCAATCCGCAATGCTACTCTGCGACCCTGCTCTGCGGAGCCCGCTACGCAGGGCAAAGCAGAGAGCAGCGCTTCGCTGCGACGCACGAGCGGGAGGAGCATACCGCCCGCCTCGTTCTGTGCGTTAGCGCATGGGGATGGCGTGGTTGGCACGAGGGGTGGTTCCGGGGTACCCGCGGCTTCCCGTCCCGAAGCGAAAGCGCAGGCGGAATGAAGGAGTGTGTCCCGGAACCTCCCGGAACTTCCCGGCTACGCAATCTCCAGGTATTCCACGAGGGCGCCGTCCATCATGAAATAGGCGATGCGGACGCCCGGCGCCACCGCCAGCGGGCCGACAACGACGTCTTTCCCTTCGAGTTCGGCGTCCAGGTCATCCACTTGCCAGGAAACGTGCGGCATCTTGGCCACGGGCGTCGAGGCCAGAGGGCTCTCCGGCTTGAAACGCACCCACTCGATCTGGTTCGGGTCGTTGGCCGGGTCGGTGCCCCAGACCTTCAGTGACTCGAAGTACATCTCGTCCGGCCTGGGTTCCTGGGTTACCAGCCCGACGTGATGAAACTGCTTCATATCGCATTCCTTTCCGGAAAGACGTCGCATGGGCGCAGTCCGTCGCCGGCCCTCCTCGCCCCGCCTGCCGCGCATATCGCCCGCGTCGATCGGGTCTGCCCGACGCCCCGGATGTTATCGCGAAGAACCGCCGCTGTCAAGTTTGTGAGGTCGGGCCGACTGTGCCAGCCGCCGTTCTCTGCGTTTTTGTTAGAATTCTAACAAAATCCGGCGCCTCGCTCGATTTTGTTAGAGTTCTAACAACTTTTCGGGCCTCTTCGGCCGTCGGCTCGGCCTGCCATTTTGGCATGGGTGACTTACATCAATTTCGGCTCCCGAAAACGGCCTCCAAACGGGATACAAAAATCGCAAAAAACCGAAAAAAGGACCAAAAAAGCCCAAAAAGCGCCAAAAAAGTCAAATTTTTACCTTACCTATCTTAACATTTTGCGCCCGAATCGCCCCTCGCGGCCCAAAAAAGAAGAATTAGACTTCAAAAAACGCGTTTTCGGGGGTTTCGCCGAACCGCGATTTGACGTAAGTCTTATGGAGCAGGACCAATCTAAGCGGCCGGCAAGTGCGTGCCGGCACATGGAGGCGGCACGCCTGGACCGCTGACGGGCGAATCTACAGCCGCCCTTCACGCTGGGCCGTGATGTAGTTCATGCAGAACGCATCCTCGCCGGTCAGGCAGGCGGCCGCCAGGATGGTGGCCGTCATGCCGGCTTCGGTCGGGTCGAGGATGGCCGCCGAGAGGCCCGCCCCGGCCGCCAACGCCAGGAACACGCGGTTCAGATGCCGCCGCTGCGGCAGGCCGTACGAGACGTTCGAGAGCCCGACGATGGTGCCCGCGCCGCCGCCGCGCTCGCCGATTTCGCGGATCATCCGGAGGCACTGGCCTGCCGGCTCGGGGCCCGTCGCCACCGGCCGGACGAGCGGGTCCACAAAGATGCGTTGCCGCGGGATGCCGGCCTCGTCGGTGGCGGCGAAGATGGTTTCGAGGGCCTTCCAGCGTGCCTCGCAGGAGTCGGGCAGCCCCGAATCGTCCATCGCAAGGGCCACCAGGCGCGTCTCGAACTCGACGGCCAGGGGCAGCATGGTCTGTAGCCGCTCGCGCTCGGCGCTGATGGAGTTCAGGAAGGCGGAGCCCGTCGGCAGGAGTTCCAATCCCGCCCGTGCGGCCTCCGGGCTGGCCGTATCGACGGCCAGGGGGACGGCGGTGGTCTCGCGGACCGTCTGGACGGCCCAGGCCATGAGGTCGCGTTCCTGTTTCGGGTCGAGGGCGGCGTTGAGGTCAAGATAATCGGCGCCGGCCTCGACCTGCCGGCGGGCTTCTTCCTGAATGAAGGCGGCGTCGCGTGCGGCAAACGCCTGGCCGATGCGTTTGCGTGTGGCGTTGATGCGCTCGGCGATGATGAGCATGAACTCGCTACCTGCCTTTGCGTTGTGCCGACGCGCGGCGCAAGCGCGGCGGCTAACCGGGCACGCTATTTGGCGTTGATCGTCACGCCGGGCCACTGATCGGTGCGGAACGGCGAGGCGGGCAATCCTTCCTTGTTGTAAAGGTTGCACTCGGGGTTGTCGGCCCAGGCGTAGCGGACGGCCTCGGGCTTGGCGACGTCTTTGCTCGCCACGACGATGTGCTTGCCGTCGATTGTCGCGTCGGCCCAGACGAACTTCTTGTCGGCCCCCGCGATGGCGAAACCGGTCAGTTTGCCTCCGCCCTTGGCCACCAGGCCGCCGCCGACGTGCTTGAACGAGAGGCGGATCTTGTCGCCCTCAACCTTCATCGAATCGTACGTCGGGCCGGAATAGACGATGCTTTCGCCGTACGCGATGGCCCGCGCGGCCAGCGCCAGCCGCTTGCCTACGTCCTGCTTGTTCTTGGGATGGATGTCGCGTGCGTCGCCGATGTCGATGATGACGGCCTGGCCGGTCTTGGGGAGGGCGAGGGTCATGGTCTGTGCCTCGCGCAGTTCGGCCCAATCGCTCTCCGCCGGCTGGTCTTTGCGTGCCTTGAAGTTGGCCAGTTGGACGAACAGGAACGGGAAGTCGCCCTGGCCCCAGTGCTTGCGCCAGTCGGTGATCATGTCGGGGAAGAGTTTGCGGTACTGGTAGGCGCGTCCGGCGTTGGACTCGCCCTGGTACCAGATGGCGCCGGCGATTGGGTAGGGCACGATCGGCGCGATCATGCCGTTGTAGAGGACGGAAGGACGGTGCGGCGAGGTGGTGGGGTCTCTGGGCGGCCCCGGGCGTCGCGGGGGGCGTTTGCCGGCGTCCTTGGCCTTCTTGGCGGCCTCCTGCCACTTGGCCAGTTTTTCGTCCTTCGTCTTTTCCCAGTTCTCCTTGGCCGTGGTGTAGCCGGCGATGGCCTGGGCGTCGCGCTCGGTGAAGATCTTGTAATCGGGGTCGGCCTTGAGGGTATCGGCGCTGGTCCACGCCTCGGCCCGCGTGCCGCCCCAGGAGGCGTTGATGAGGCCGACAGGCACGCCAAGTTGCTTATGGAGGTGTCGGCCGAAGAAGTAGCCGACGGCCGAGAAGTTGGGCACCGTCTCCGGGCTGCACGCGACCCAGGCGGCCTTGCAGTCGGTCTGGGGCTCGTCGGCGGTGAGGCGCGCGACGGTCAGGAGTCGGATTTTGGGATACTTGGCGGCGGCGATTTCGGCCTCGGCGTCGGCCGACGAGCGGACCGACATCTGCATGTTCGACTGGCCCGAGCAGACCCAGACCTCGCCGACGAGGACGTCGCTGACGGTGATCGTGTTCTTGCCGGCGACGGTCATGGTGTGCGGCCCGCCGGGTTTGAGGGGTTTGAGGCCGACCTGCCACCGTCCGGCGGAATCGGCCGTGGCGGCCTGCTTCTCGTCACCCAGTGCGACGGTGACCTTCTCTCCCGCGTCTGCCCATCCCCAGACGGGGACCTTGATGTTCTGCTCCAGGACCATGTGATCGCTGAAGACGGCCGGCAAGCGCACGTTCGCGGCCGCCTGCTGATATCCCACAGCCGTCAGAAGGCACATGCTCAGCAGGGCCACTGCCAGTCGGGTGATTCGCCGCATCGGTTCTGCTCCTTTCACTGGGACTCGAGTTCACACGTTTCAGGGGGCACTACAATACGCTCGCGGGCGGGCGTTGTCAAACGGTAGGTGGGACCGGATTGGGCAGGGCAAGCACGCGTGAGGGGTGAATGGTGAGAAGACGTTCGTCCCGTCGCCGCCCGAAAGGCGGCGCGACGGGGACCGAGACCCGCCGCGCACAAACCTCAACAGGTTCACGTCCGGCCGCATCGGGCATCGGCCGCGACGTTCGATCTCACTTGCGGCGACGGATCAGCATCAGGCCGCCCCCGAAGGCCAGCAGCGCGAGCGTCGCGGGTTCCGGAAGCGCACCGTCGGTCCCCGGGTACACCTTGTTCTTGCCGATCTTGTTGGGCGAATCGTGCACGATCGGGATGGTGACGTCTCCGAAACCGTTGTCGCCAAAGACGCCGGCGGAGACGCGCATCTCGTAGATGACGTCGTAGACCCAGCCGGCGAAGTCGGGGTTCTCGGTATAGGCGTCGTCGGTTGCGGGTGAATCCCCGGTCAGCACGAAGCCGAGCGTGTTGAAGTTGTAGTCGATCGAGGTGCCCCACTCCAGGACGTCGTCGGCGGAGCCGACCTCCACGTTGCCGTCGCGGCCGGTTACGCCGAGGGACGCGTAGATTCCGGAGCCTTTGGAGGTTTCGGACAGATAGTCCAGAGTGACGTCCAGGACGGTGTTGCCCGTGTTGTCGGTGAACTGGAACTGGGCCTTGTCGCTTCCGGTGAGGTCCTTGAAGTTGTGGTCCTTGCCGCTGGGTGCGTCGTCGCCCCAGCCGATCGCGCCCGCGCCGTACGTATTATCTACCAGTGTCAGCGGCTGCATGAAGGCGACGAACACGTCGCCGGTGCCGGGTTCCTGATGCAGCCACAGTTGGCCGCCGGAGACGATGGTGTCGGTATCTTCGACGGCAAAGTCGAGCCATCGGCCGGAGGTGTAGCCTTCCCCGGAGTCGAATCGGCCGTCCACGATCGGCGCGCCGCAGGCTTCGGCTGCCACGAGGACCACGGCAAAGGCGCTGGCGATGAACGCAGCGCGGTGCAGAAACAACCTTCTGTCGGTAAGTCTCTGCATGGCGAATCTCCTTCTTGACCTTGTCGTCGCACACGCGGCCGCCAGGGCTCCGTGGCATACTCCTGATTGAAGAGACACCTCGGACCCTTTGCCGCGACCCGTGTTCCGTGCTCTGGTTAAGCGGTGTGTCAGGTAACAACTCCTCAGCGCGCGGCCCGCGTGACGCCGGGCCGGTTCCGTCTCTTCTGCAACTATGCGCAGGGAGAGCGGCCCGTCAAACGGAGCCGGCACAGAGGGGGGAGCCGGGCGGGAATATGGCGTGCTAAGTGTTTGTTATTGCCTCACTTACGCGGGCCGTGGATTTCGCCGAGCGGGCCGTTTGGGATCGCAATCGTTGCAGAACGCCTCGAAGAATCGACCGAAAAACCGTGCGCAAAAAGGGGCGGGTGGCAGGGCGATATCGTCTCCTGCGGCATCAAGCGGATCCTGGCGGAGAGGGTGGGATTCGAACCCGGGGTTTCTCGTAAGTCCTTGTGATGCAAGGGTTTGTGGCGTAAGGGATTTGCCGGAAAGGATTTGGAGCTTTCCCGTGGTTGCGTCTGGTTGCGGGTGTTTCCGTCTGTCTGTCCCCTGGGATGGTCACAATTTGGTCACAGACACCGCGCGGCCATCATCGGGTTAGGCCGGCGCTTTCCGTTTTTCGTCCGGCCCATGATACCCATTTCATCCCCGGATGGAGTTTTCGGTAGGGCCCCGGGACCGTGACGACGGATCGCTTACACCCCGGCGTCGTCCGCCTCGGTCATCACGAACCGGCGCCAATCGTTCACCAAATCCAGCAGCGGCCGCACGCGCACCAGCCCATCGTCCTTGCTCGCAACGTGCGCCGCCGCACTCGACCACCGCCACCGCCACGGACGCAGGTAGCGTTGTAGTACTAACCCCGTCCAACGTCTGATCATCACTCCTTTACTTGGCCGATGAACAGGTTCTGCTTCGTTACTGCTGAGTTCCTTTTCCATAGCAAATGACTTTCCCGTTCATGAGCGAGAGGAAGATCTTGTTGTCGGCTGCGATCATTCCGTCGAAGACGGGCGGCGCTTCAAGATCGACGCAATCCAGGCGGCTGCCGTCTCTTGTGGACACGGCCCACAGCGAGCCGCCGTTGCGGCCTCTGAAGGCCTCGGTCTGTTGGGCCGCTTTTCGCTTGAGCGTGGCATCGTCCGGGTTGTGCCAAAGGGCGACTTCGTCGATGACGTCCGGCGGGCCGGCAAGGAAGAGAACGTCTTTGGTCAGCACCATGGCACGGACCTGAATCGGCAGGTCGGGCTTGATCCAATGGTACTTCAGCGCCGTCAATTGCCGGGGCTTGTACAGTCTGCCGCGGCTGAGCCATTGCGTCTGGTTCCATTCTCTTTGGGTATGCTCGGATGCACTTTTCTGCACGCGAGCCGGTCCGTCGGCGGCCGGACGCCGGTCGGCCTTGTACAGTTGGTATTCGATGGTCGGCGCCTGGGCCAGAAACTGCGGCTTGCGGGCGAAGCCGTAGATCACCTCGTCGTCAAACGAGAGGATGCGGCCCGACGGGGCATGCTTCGCCGCCTCGAACCACACGTGCCACCCGTAAACGGCCGTCACCCCGTACATCCAGTAACTGCGATGGTGCCAGGCGTCGTCGAGAAGTCCGACGGGGCTGAAAAGGTGAGCGTCGTCGCGATCCTGCCGCTTGACGTCCAGGTCGGGCGCGATGCGCAGGCGGTTGCCGTCGAGGTCGAACGGCTGGCTCCGCATGAAGATACGTTTCCCGTTGCTGCTGAGAATGTCGGCGTTGGCCACCGGCATGGTGAGGCCGAGCCATCCACCCTGTAGTTTCTGAAGGTTTTTGCCGGTGGCCGGGTCGTTCTCGTCGATCTTGCTCATGGCGAGCAACTCACCCGTTTCGGCCTGGAGTTTGTAGAAGCGGAGGCCGCCGTCGAGAAACGCGCTGCGCCCGGCGACGCAGTAAACGGCCTCGTTCATCACCAAGACACTGCCGTGGACGGGCCACACCGATTCGACCTGGCCGTAGGAACCCATGCGCCGGCGATTGGGCGCAGCCAGGAACTTCCACACCAACTCCCCGTCGCTCGCTCGCAGACAGTACACGTATCCGTCGTGCGATCCGAAGATGACTTTGCCGGCGCACAAGGTCGGTGGTGAATCGACGCGGCCGCCGCAGGTGTATTTCCAGATCCGCTCGCCGCTGCCGGCGTCCAGCGCGTGGACCGTATGGTTTTCCGGCGTCACGGTGACGACCGTGCCGTGTGCCGCTACCAGGCTGCGGAGTCTGCCGCCGACGCCCGTCGTCCAGAGCATTCTGATCTTCGCGGGGACGGATATCGGTGCGTAACCGCTGCGTGCCGGGTCGTGCCGATACATGGGCCATGCCGACGACGTGTCGAGGCTCCGGCGTGGAACGTGGGCATACGCCGGGCCCTGCCGGCGGCGATCGGAATCTGCTATCTCCCCTGGGGTGGCCCCGCTCCGGCGGGCCGGCGCCAGCGCGTTAAAGCCCGAGGTCTTGGTCTCCAGAAGGCAGGCGCAGGGATGGGGACCTGTGTAGATAAGACCGTTCGCCGGCATGATGCCGTAGAGGCACGGACCGCGTGTCCAATGATTGACGTCGACTTTCTCGTTGCGGACGTCGACGACTTCGATACCCGTCCGCGATGCCAGAAGATACCGCGAGGTCCCCTTGGAGCGGTAGCAGCGAGGATGGAACCAGGTCATCTTCGGCGGCGCGAATTCCGACTTCACGTCGCCCGTATGGATATCCTTGCCGATAAACTTGCCGCGGCCCATGCCGGCGGACCAAACCAGGCCGCCGATGACCAGCGCGTCGCCGGGCGATACGTGGCCCGACCGCGGATGAGGAGACTTCCAGAGCAACTTGCCGGTCTCTCTGGAATACGCGCTGATCTTCGCGAGGTGTTGATAGAGGAGCACGTCGTCGTAAGAGACCACCGTGGGCGGGTAACGCGTATTGAGCGAATTGAATTTGCCCACATCGTCTTGATGCCATCGTTCCTCGCCCGTGCTGCGCTTAAGACACGTCAGATGCTCGCCGGTGTGGAAGTAGACGCTGTCTGCGTCTACGGTGAGTGTGAGCCGGGCAACGGGCGACTCGACGCGCCATAGTTCCTTGCCGGAGCCGGCGTCGATGGCCGCGACGTACTGTCTGTCGCTGGGTTTCCATACTCCAATCACGCCCATGGCCCGTGCCGACTCGGTCCAGCAGTGTTCGTTCCGGGGTTTGAAGACGTCCGGTTTGAAATCCTCGTTCACACGCAGATACAACACACCGTCGGAGACAAGAATCTCTTCGGTGCCTTCGGTACCGCGGTAGGTTTTGACCGTCTTGCCCGTGGCGGCGTCCAAGGCCGTCACCGGCAAGTCCAGACCGAGCGTTACATACACGCTGTCGCCCACGGCCACCAGGCGACGCGGTATCGTGGCGGGCCCGGCCTTCAGCGGCCAGAGGTGGGTTTGCCAGGACGGGATCTCGCGCCGCCAGAGGACCACTCCGTTGAAGGCGTCGCGGGCGACGAGTTTCCATTCGGGCGGCAACTGAACGGAGCAGGTGGGCCCCTCGTCCATCACGTAGAAGATCCGGCCGGCGGCGGAGACCATGGCATTCATGCCCGACATCTTCTCGTGAGAGCGCGTCCATTTGGGGCCGCCGTTCCACTGCAATCGGCGAGGCGAGCCGACCACCGTATCGTCGGCCACCGCGTTGTTGTCGGGACCGTGCATGTAATGGGTCCACTCGTCGATCTCGCCGGGCCACGGCTTGACCGTCTTCGTCCACTCGCCGCCGGTTTTCACATACGCCACACCGAGCGGGGCAAGCACCCGCATCACCTCGTCGGTCGGCACGTCGTGGCGGTTCCGGGCCACGATCAAGTTCACGAGGTTGTCGATGTAGGGAAGATGCTTTCCGTCAAATCGATCGACCGACACCGGGCCGTACACGCCGAGCGACCGGATGTGCGCGCGGGCCTTGGCGACTCGATCGGCGTCGCGGTCAAGGCCATGCACGACATAGCCGTCGCCGGCGTGCAGGGCAGCCGTAAGTTCCCCGTCACCACAGCCGAGGTGGACGATCAACCCGCCTTGGACGCGCGTATCGGCAAGAATGCGGCCGGCCAAATCGTCCTGGTGGGCATCAGAAGCCTCGGCGCCGGGGGGAATCAAGCATGCGTGGCAGCAAATCACCAGAAGAGGCAGAATATCGGATACACTGGGATGATTGCGCGAAAGCATGGTCGAGTCTCACTTTCTGTTGAACTTCTACTTCACCGTCATGTAGTCGAGGCCGAACAAGTAGGTGCCGACGCTCAGGTTCTTGGCCTTTTCATCTCTTCGCGGTGGTTGACGGCGCTGGGCATGTCCTGCCAGACGAGGATGCCTTCTGTGACTCGCGGGGAGCCGTATCCCGGGTTTACCGCCACACTTGCCAATAGCGTTGCCTCCGATGTCCAGGCTGTGACGGGCGGAGTAAAACCGTGGCGCGGGTCGAGGCAAAAGTGTAGCGCCAAAGCGTACGTCTACCCCGGACCGCCCGGGGTGTCAATCCTTTGTCGGCCGGTCTGTCCCGCCAACGCGATTGTGTCACACCTTTTCGCCAAGGCGAATATGTCACACCCGATGGCGGAGAAAGCGCATTGACAGGGGGCCGACTTGGGTGTACGGTACGTGGAGCCATTGTGGGGATAGGCAGTTCTTTTGA
>Ga0307427_1001300_pt1 | contig 13127 bp, 9 predicted proteins | sample SalMarWE160190MG_FD_202162 | JGI IMG/M metagenome (GOLD analysis project Ga0307427, IMG submission 202162) | Salt marsh sediment microbial communities from the Plum Island Ecosystem LTER, Massachusetts, United States - WE1603-190 | ecosystem: Environmental > Aquatic > Marine > Intertidal zone >... | reverse complement strand
TGCGGCGGCCTATCAATGTCGTTCGAGCCGACCCCGCCTACGGCGGCTACGTCCTGTACTCGCATCTGAGAGAAATCCTTTCTCTCCTTGCTGCGTACAGGATGCGGCTCAACTCCCGTGCCGTTATGTGATCTTATGAGAACATATTTTTTAGGAGTAAAAAGATGTTAAAAATTAAAAAAAACATAGTACTGGACGAAAACCAAAAACCGATAGCCGTTCAAATGCCAATTGATGAATTTGAGCGCTTAGAAGAGATCATAGAAAATTATGGATTGTCAAAAATGATGGACGAGGTAAGAAATGATGAACGGCTCTCATTTAAGGAGGCAAAAAACTATTATCAATCATTGAAATAGAATGTGGAAGATCGAATATACAAAACGTTTTCTCAAAGAACTCTCTAAGTTACCCAAAGAGATACAGACTCAAGCTGAAAAGATAGTTTTTGAAGATCTATTATCTACTAACCCATATGATCTCGGGTATCTCGAACATATGAGAGGCTATCCTAACAAATACAAAATCCGTATCGGAAAATACAGAATTGGCATTACGATAAACAAGCCCAATAAGCTGTTAATTTGTCAGCGGATTGCGCATCGCAAAGATATTTACAAAGTATTCCCGTAATTAAATCACATAACGAATCTGCTTCGCCTCAACGGAGGTCTCTGGTGAGACACCTGAACGCACAAAACTCCAATACCGTTGAAAGTTAAGGATATGATGCCTACACCTGTCAGGTTTACAAAATTGATTTCATCTGAGGAAAAAGAATCTAATAAACCTGACAGGTGTAATCGCTTTGAATTTGGATCAGGTCTGAACTTTCTCTTGATTATCTTGTTAATCCCTTTTAATTTCCATTCCATGAAGTTATATGATATAAATGTGGAAGATCAAGATGTACTATTCCATATTTTAAATTAAATGTGGGCAATAGATGGAAATGTTTTCCTTCTGTCTCGTCTCGTCTCGAAGATCACGGAGGATTCTCCGAAGGAGTCCTGCCCCATCGGGATCCCTACGGGACGTGACCTATGGAAGATCCCTCCGGGAAAGAGATCCCTAAGAAATAAGTCTAATATGTGGAAAATTTTCCCTACGGGTTGTAGACCATATATTGACAATGTTGCACAACACAAATTCGCATGAGAGAAGAAAGTAGATGAAAAAACGCAAATTGCTACAAAAGTTGTTGTCCAGTTTAAAAAATATCCGATTTTCAGAAGCGGTAGCATGTGCTGGGGCATTTGGATTTCAGTTGGAACGGATCAAAGGGAGTCATCACATTTTCGTACATCCAGATGTACCAGAACTGGTAAACCTTCAAAATGTCAAGGGGAAAGCAAAACCATATCAGGTCAAACAATTATTGCAGATTATTGAGCGATATAATCTTCAAATAGAGGAGGGTGAGAAATGAAAGACTATCATGTCAATATATTTTACAGCGAAGAAGATGAAGGGTATATTGCAGATATACCCGATTTGAAAAATTGTTCTGCTTTTGGCACAACACCAGAAGAAGCATTACAGGAGGTATTGAAGGCAAAAGAGGCGTGGATTGAAGCAGCTCGTGCTAATGGAAAACCAATACCAACTCCTCATTTTCGACCGCTAATCTACCAAGTTGCATGATGAAAGTGTGCCTAAACATTTGCGTGGAGGTAACGGCTTGGTCAGTTAGATGATTTTGGAGTTCGGCGGATTTTCTGAGGGATTTGCTAACATCCAGAGTGAAGCACTTCAAAGGTCGCCGTACCTAACGCTAGGCGTTTAATCCCTCTAAAAAAGCTTTTAATTTCCGGAGGGACCTCCGTGAGAGAGCCTCGGGTACGCAGATTATAATTCAGTTTACCAATGTCACAATGCAAAAACCCCGAGCTTCTCAGCACGAGGTTTTCAGATTAAATTCTTTATAGATTAAGATGAATTTAATCGAAGCGTATCAAATATCTGTTTCCATTCATTCCTTCAAATTAAATAAAACAAACCCGTTTCCAGATTTGGCTTTAGCCAAAGAATAAACGGGTTTTGTTAATCCAATTATTCGTCATAAAAGGAATATTAAATTGGCTTTGTTTCCTTAATGACTTGTAATCCACAAGCTGATAGATTCGAAGGAGAAACTGGACAGATAGCAACTATACTCTATTAAAAAATGTTTGGCTATAGCGCGTCGAAGGCGTCCCGTTGGGAAAAACAGGTTTAGTGTAAAACATATTAAGCGGGACTTAATGGGTTGAAAGGATAAAGAGTAATTATTGTTCCAAATTATTTTATTACAATAGGCACTAAGTACACGGAAACAAACTGAAAAGTCTGTTCTACTTTTAAAGTCATTGCACTACTTCGGAATGTATAAGAAAACGCGGAATTTTGACTGACAACTAAATTCACATTTTCTGTGTCAAATGAAATAATGAGAATTCAACTTAAAGAAAATTGTCACAACCAATGATGAAGGAGTTTTTATGAAAAGATTGACAGGGGTGCTACTCTTCTTATTATTAGCGATTCCTACTTATGCTAAAGTTGAAGTAAAGGCTATCAGAACAGACACTCCTCCTATTATTGATGGCATTTTAGATGACGATATTTGGAATGAAACTCCGGGGTACACTGATTTTCAAACTTTTCAACCTGATTATGGTAAACCAGTATCGGAGAATACTATTGCCTATTCAGCTTATGATAATGAGAACCTTTATTTTGCTTTTAGTTGCTATGATTCAGAGCCCGATAAAATTCAAGCAACAATAACCAGTCGAGATAACATTTTCAACGAAGACTGGATAGGAGTGGTACTGGATTCATATAATGACCAGCAGAATGCATATGGATTCATGGTGAATCCCTTCGGAATCCAAGGGGATATCATGTTGAATGCAGAAGGAAATGGAGATGGTACAAATGACTTCATCTGGGAGTCGGCAGGTATTATTACCGATGATGGGTACACAGTAGAAATAAAAATTCCCTTAAAGAGTATTCGTTTTAACGCTGGAGAGAAAGTAGTAATGGGAATTGTTTTTTGCAGGCGGATTACACGCTATTCTGAACAGGCAGCCTATCCACCATTTTATCCGGATGAAGGAAGCATGACAAATCAAATGGGAATTGTCGAATATAAAAAATTAAAATACAAAAGAACCTATGAAATTCTACCCTCGTTTACACAGACATCAAATCGAGAGGCTCAGAGCGGAGCGCTCCAAAAGGTAGAGGATGAGTCTGGATCAGATATAGGAGTAACGACTAAGGTAAGCCTTACCTCGACTCTTACCCTTGACCTGACTCTGAATCCTGACTTCAGCCAGGTTGAATCGGATGCCAGTCAGGTGGATGTTAATCTACGTTATCCCAATTTCTATTCGGAGAAGCGCCCTTTCTTCCTGGAGGGTATCAAGAATTTCGATGTGGCAGGAATAAGTAACGGCAGTGCTATCTCCCATGTAGTACACACTCGTACCATCGCTGACCCCAGCTTCGGCTTAAAGCTTTCTGGTAAGATGGGCAAATCCAACGCCCTGTCAGTCATACTCGCCAGAGATGAGTCACCCATATATGAAGAAGACGCTAAGAGACCTGCTGACTTCTATATTCAACGCTATAAGAAGCTTCTAAAGGATGAAAGTTATATCGGTGGGATTTTCACTGACCGGGAACATGAGGGTGGATTTAATAGAGTAGCGGGCATGGATGCCCTCTGGCGGCTATCCGGAACCATGAAGATTGAAGGCAATGCCTTCTACGGAGAGAGCAAAGACTCTGAAACCAGGAAGGTTACCAATGCTCATAATGCTGACCTGTCCTTTGCCTATGGTAATCGTAATTACTATGCACGTGTGGGAATTCATGACATTAGCAAGAATTTCCGACTGGACACTGGCTATATCCCAAGAGACGGTACCACAACCATGAGCTTCTCCGGTGGGCGGAATTTTTACTCCGAATCCAATCTGCTCCAGAAAGTTAATATTGGGTATTGGGGTTACGTTCAGCGAGACAAATACTTCGATATGAATGATGGTCACCACAATATCTACCTATCATTTGGCATGACTAGGTCAATATATGTGGAGCTAGAGTATGCTCGAGGATCAGAAGTATTTGAGGGAGAGTCATTTGATAAGAGTAATTACGAGATAGATATGAATGGGCAGATCATTAATTCACTTTATGTCTCTTTGGGACTTGGAAACGGTGGAAGTCCATGGTATGATGATTCCGAGAATCCTTTTCAGGGAGATGTAGCATATAGATGGGCATTCTTCAATTTTCAACCTACCGATAATTTTAGCTCAGAATTTTCTAGTTCGCAGAATGTCTTCACAAGCCGGGAAGATAATTTAGAGCTCTATGATTATCGGATCTTCCGGAACAAGACCACCTATCAGCTGAATAAGTACCTGTTTATCAGGGGAATATTAGATTACACTTATGTTAAATATCCAGACTATGCTGTTAAGTATCCCGAAGAGGAAGATGTCCACGATGAAAAAGGCCTAACCAGCGAGCTGTTAATTGGCTTTACCTACATTCCCGGAACAGTGGTTTACCTTGGGTATGGATCCAGACATGAGAATTTGAAATATGATGGGTCTGATTATGTCCCGGTTGATACTTACACGGAAATGAAACGAGGACTATTTTTCAAAGCTTCTTACAACTGGCGGATGTAAAAGAACAATAACACTATATTCATAGAATTGTCTAAATGATTGATTGTTGAAAAAAATATTTCGAAGTAGATTTTGTTGTTTTTATAACCTGATTAATTCATAAACCGCTTAGATCGAAGAGAATAGAAAATTATTTTTATTTTAATATCCCAGTGTAAAATAAATTCTTCGATTTCAAAAGTTTTGTATAGCTTATTTCTCCTTTTTCCACTTTTATTTTCTCAATAGCCTTTTCAGCCTGATCTGGATTAATATCCAGTATCACCACTTTTGCTCCACTTCCAACTAATGCACGGGCTATCTCTGAGCACAAAATACCCGCACCGCCGGTAGTAACTATTATTTTATCTTGAAGATCATACCATTTAGTGATTTCGTCTAATAGTATTTTACTTACCTCTAAAATTTTTACAGCCTATAAGATTTTTTTGCTAAATCATAAGCAAGTGCTTTACTAATTCTCCTTGCATCTTCTATATCAATTATGTGCTGAGAGACCTTAGTAGCCAAAAAGTTGGAATCTACTCTCCTGGATAAATCATGACGTGCTGGAATAGAGGGAAAAGCTCTGGTATCATCGTTAAATCCTACTGTATTATAAACTCCTGCAGTTTCCATAACCATTTGACGATAACGCATCATTCCTTCAATACTATCATGAAACCACCACGCAGGGCCTAATTTTAATGCAGGATAATGCCCAGCCAAAGGAGCCAACTCTCTGGAATAAGTTGATTCATCAAGCGTAAATACTATTATCGTTAAATCAGGGTTGTTTCCATACTTATTTAGCAGTTCATATAAATTTCTGGTGTATTCAGTTTGAATTGGAATATCACATCCTTTATCAAGACCAAATTTCTCGAATATCTTCTCATTATGATTTCTGAAAGAACCCGGATGAATCTGCATTACCATACCATCTTCTACACTCATTCGAGCCATTTCCATCAGCATATGGGCGGTAAACAACCTTGCATCATCATCACGATTTTTACTTGAAAGTGCTCTCTGGAAAATTTTATCTGCCTCTTGAAGCGTCAATTCATGAGTATAGGGTTCAAGTACGGCATGGTCAGTGGAAACTGCTCTCATCGATTTGAAAAACTCTCGTCTATTTTCCAATGCCTTTATATAACTTTTGTAATTACTTACTTCGATTCCACTTACTTCTGACAATTTTTTTATGTTACTTTTCCAGTTTTTGGAGTCGATATTGATCACCCCATCGGGGCGAAAGCACGGAACTATTCTTCCCTTCCATCCAGATTCTTTAATCTTCTTGTGATACCGTAAATCACTTGTTGCATTGTCCGTTGTGCTAAGTACTTCAATATTAAATTTTTCAAACAATGTACGGGGAAGAAATTCTGATTTTACCAATTTTTCCTGAATTTGATCGTAAATTTTCATTGCAGTATTAGCATTTAATTTCTCTTCGATCCCGAATACTTCATGAAATTCATGTGTAAGCCACAAACCTGTCGGTGTGCCTGCAAACAAATACCAGTTCTCACCAAAAATTTGCCATATCTTTCGGTGATCTTTTTCAAATGGAGAGCCATCAACTGTAGGAATTCCCAACGATTCAAGAGGTATTCCTTGAGAATATAGCATTCGATAAATATAATGGTCTGGTATTAAAATCAACTCAGTAGGATCAGGGAAAGGCTCATTTTCCGCAAACATTTTAGGGTCAACATGTCCATGAGGACTTATAATTGGTAAATCTTTTGCCTCTTTGTATAAATCCCACACAATCTCTCTTATCGTCTGGTCTGAATCGAAATATCTGTACCTTTCTAACACAGATTCCTCCTTAAATTAAACTACTCTAATCTTTTTAATTATTTTCTATTTAGTTTTAGCGCTTTTAACCGCTTCCACAAAACTGACTGCATTATTTGTAATACTTTCCTAATCAGATTGGGCAATCATTATTTAAAAACTCCTAAATCTCTATATTTTATTTCATCAATTTCTTCTAATTTATTTAAAACCGTTAGTGTACGGCTCTCTGCCATTTTCAAATGCTCTTTCATTGTCTCGTAAGAAACATCAGCATTGCCATCTTTAATCATTTCCAAAATTTTACTATGGTATTCTATTGCCTCACTCTGAGATGTGTCGATATAGGCATATACTATTGAACGGGTTTTGGGCATCAGTTCAAATACAGGTTTTACAGCCATAGATACAATTGGATTTTTGCACGCATTTGCAATCTTCAAGTGAAATTCTCCATCTATCTTGCCCTGAGTATAAGAATCATCTTTCTTGCATCGTTTATGCTTTTCCAAATTCTTACTTAAATCATCCAAATCCTCATCCGTTCTTCTGAGCGCTGCCAATCTCGCAATTTGAGGCTCTAACATCTTTCTAATCTCCATAACATGAAGCATGTAGTTTTTACTTAAGTTGAGTTCCAAAAATAAACTCATCGGTTTAGTCACATTTTCAGGTGAGTAATCACTAACATAAATTCCATCTCCTTTTCTCACTCTTACTAAACCCCTTGCAGCCAACATTTGGAATGCTTCACGAACTGCAGTGCGGCTAACACCAAACATATTACAAAGTTCTGCTTCGGTCGGCAATTTTTCACCCTGTTGAATTTTTTTCTGTAAAATCGCATCTTCTATTATGTTGGAGATTTCTTGACTCAATTTTAATATACTGCCAATCTTTGGGAATAATTTTTCCATTTTTTAACTCCTTTTCATATATCATACATCATTCACATTGAATATTAATAATTATATTAGAGATTTCAAACACTTTTTAAAATTAGCACCAAAATAATTTGGAGTCTTTTTATTTTAGTGATTTAGAGATTGATTTTTCCACACGCTTTTCCCCCTTTTCCCCATAGTTAGGACAAAGCAATTTCAATAAAATTAAATTAGTTTAATTAACGAGATGCGTTGATTCATAAGGCTCATTTGGGATTTTAACCCATCTTTAGGAGGTGTAATGATATAACCTTTAGGGGGTGTGTCGAAGACATCCCTCTGGGAAGAAGAAATAAAATGGATTTTTGTATTATTCTAAGTTCAGTAAAAACATTATGAATATAATTCAGTAAATGGTAATTAGTTTTTTCTCACCCCCCGAACATATTTAAATTGTAAATTCATCCCGAAGTTTCGGGACAGAATTACAAATTACAATGAATGAAAACTTTATTCTATCACACCCCCTTAACGTTTTTCATCGATAATCACAATAATTTCTAATATTGATTTTCATAAATATTTGTTTTTTTAATAAGTGATTATATTATAGTGAAGATGCCATACAATTTCCTGTTTCTTTTATAATCAAAAATATTCAGTTCCGGATGAATAGAATAATTGAGAATTCTCTTTTTTTAATGTTGAATGTTTTGCTATTTCCTAATTATAATATGTTTAAGGAGATATATATAAAAAAAGCTTGACAACAATAATCATAGTATTTAATATATCATATGTATTACTAATTTGAAAATAAGATTGTTTGATGTATATGGATTGAATATAAAATTTAAATGTGGTTTTTCGTCGTTTATTTAATCTATTAAAAGGAGGAGGAAAATTAAATGAAATTTCATTTTTTTCATTATTTTTCAAAATTCTTTTTGTTTGTTGTTTTCTTGTCTTTACTATTTACTATTCCTTTGTATTCGCAAACCACAGGGAAAATTGTTGGTACTATTAGAGATGCAGAAACAGGAAAGCCTCTTACTGGTGTAAATGTTATTATTCTTGGTACGTATTTGGGTGCTGCCACAGATATGGATGGATATTTCACTATTGTAAACGTACCTGCTGGTGTTCATGATGTTCAGGTATCCATGATAGGTTATGCGAAGATTACACAAACAGATGTCATTGTAGCTGTTGATCGTATTGCAAGGGTTGATTTTAACATCGAAATGGAGGTTGTGCCCGGGCAGGAAGTGGTTGTGGTAGCTAAACGGGACATCCTGCATAAAGAGGTTTCGAACAGCCAGCAGGTTGTTACAGGTACGCAAATGGTTGAAGCTGCCGGTGTTCGTACCATCAACCATTATCTGGAGAAACAGCCGGGAATTACCGGTGCAAATAATCTGGAAATCCGCGGCGGTTCAGCGGATCAAACCGGTGCGATTGTTAATGGATTGTCACTCGTGAATGCTCGTATAGGAAGGGCAGAAGCAACTGTTCCAGTAAGCGCTGTTGAGCAAGTTTCCCTGGTCACAGGTGGTTTCAATGCAGAATATGGCAACTACCGCTCGGGTTTAATTAATGTTACCACGAAAAGTGGTGATAAAAGTGCTTATCACGGGACTTTTTCCTATACGCAAAACACTCCCCATATGAAACGGTTTGGGAAGTCGTTGTATGACCCGAATAGTTATGGACTCAGGCCTTACATGGATCCAATAGTGTCTTTTAAAGGAACATCATTAGATTCATGGTTAGAGGTAACTGCTGGTGACACCGCAGAGGCTGAATATTTAGGTCAAAGCTATGATCAGTTCAGATATGGATGGATTGAACAAGCGGAAAGGTTTAACAGAAATAGGGATCCTGAAGATCAGGCTACTCCTATGGATCTCTATTTATGGTCTGCCTGGATGCATCAGGCAATTCCTGATTTTGATAAGCTTGAAGAACTCTATCCTGAATATACCACGGAAACCGAAAATTGGGAAGAAAAGAAAAAGGCAGTCAGAGATCATGCCAATAAAGAAGGCACTAATCCTGACTATAACTTTGATGGTGGTTTTGGTGGTCCTTTACCACTTGTTGGAAAATATCTGGGTGATGCAACATTTTATCTCTCCAATCAAACCAATAATATCAATTATACACAACCTGTTTCAAGAAAAAGTCAATGGACATCAACAACACTTCTTACTTTGAAGTCTCAAATCTCGAAAAGTATGACCCTGAATTTGAACGGTGTCTATCGATTACGGCATGGTGTCGCCCCGGTACACTACGACACTGGTCAGAAGCCTACTCTGGAACAGGGTGGGGGTACCATGTTCGAAAACAATATTGATATTATTCAAAGTCTAGGAGCGATGTATTACTGGCACCCGACAGTTTTCCATCCTAAAGATCAGACTACGATTTTGACCGGATTTAAATTAAACAACATGGTCAATACAAGAACATTCTGGGACCTTTCGTTTCAATATGGATGGAGTAAGGATTTTTCAGAACCTAAAATAACCAGGGATTATACAACGCTGATTAATTTTGGTCCGATATGGCTCGATGAAATGCCCTATGGTAGATGCTTTACATCAACAGATCCGGATACTGTGTACAACCCCAATGACTTGACTGAATTTTATCCTCACGGTGAGTTTGAGGCTCCTCAAGGTGTCAACCGAAGGTTCAACTCCAAAACCGGTGAGTACAATGAAAATTCAGTCACCCAACAGATTCGTATGAAATTTGATTTGAGCAGTCAATTAACAAAACTTCATTTTATCAAAACAGGAGCCGAGCTCAATTACTATGATCTGAACAACGATCTATGGACCTGGTGGCCAGGACACGATACGAACTACGAATTACGTTTTCACCGCAAACCCTGGATACTGGGTGGGTACATTCAGGATCAGTTGACCCTGGAAAGTATGGTTGCTACGTTTGGACTCCGTCTTGATTATTACAATTCCGGTGGCGGTGTGTGGCCCACAGGTGACCCCTTTAATGAAGAGGCATTCATTGCACCACCAAGCGTCAACTCGGCCGAGCTTTATGAGAGACTGGAAGCTGGCGAATTCGTCACCTGGGATCGTTGGCGGGCGATCGATGATTCACTGGGTGGTACATTTCTTGAGAAAACAAAGAATCATTTTTCTATCAGCCCAAGGCTTGGAATTTCTTTTCCAGTGACTGAAAGATCAAAGTTTTATTTTAATTATGGTCATTTCAGATCAACGCCGCGGTACTCTGACATGTTCATGTATGCCTATCGGTTCTGGAAACAAGGTTTATATTCGATCGGGAATCCGAACCTTGAACCTCCACGAACGATCCAGTATGAGTTGGGTGTGTCATACAATTTGTTGGACCAATACCTGATCAATTTAAGCACCTATTATAAAGACGTTACGGGACAGAGCGGGAACACCTCAAGTGATTTTACTGAGAGTGGTAATTTCAGATATTCTAATTCAGCCGGATCGGCTTCTTATGCCACCTATATGAATAATGAATATGAAGATATTCAGGGTTTTGAGATGAATGTGAATAAACAATATGGTGATTTTCTAACCGGTTGGATTACATATCGGTACATGATTGAAAAATACGGTTATAGCGGACGCGAAGAGCTTTTTAGTGATCCTATAGCGAACTTAACCGAAGGACTTTACCAGAGTGAGGAAAACCGCCCAACTACACGTCCTGTGGTCACAGGAAACATTTCACTACACACACCGGATAATTGGGGTCCTAAAATTCTGAATAACCATTTCTTAGGCGGCTGGCTTGCGAGCTTCCTCGGTAGATGGGAAAGAGGGAGAACTTTTACCTGGAATCCAGAGAATATTCGCAATCTCACGAATAATTTAAGATGGCCGGATTATTATAGGTTTGATCTGAAAGTTTCAAAGAGATTCAGTCTTTTTGGCGTTAATGCTAATTTCTATGTCGATGCTTATAACCTGTTCAATACTAAAATCAACTGGATGTATGAAGAATGGTGCTTCAGAACTGATAACGACAGACGAAATTACCTGACCTCACTGCATCTTCCCATGTATGATGATCCAGAATATAGTGATGATAAATATGTTGCGGGAGACGACAGGCCTGGGGATATGCGTGAAGAAAAACCGTACATCAATGATCCGGACAACAAGATGTGGCTGTACGGTGAACCCCGGGATATCTGGTTTGGGATCAACGTCAGTTTCTGACCGATCAATAAAATGATTTGAAATTCTAAATAGCTAAGGAGAAAATCAGACATGAAAATAATAGTTCATAGTATAAAACAAAAGTTTTTCTTCTACTGTATGTCAGGCTTGCTTGCCTTTATTATAGTCGTATTTGCTGCTCAAGCAGGTGGCCAGACAGTCATTATTAAGGTGAATAAAATGACAGTTGGAGTAAAAGATAATGGATGGACTGGAAGTTTTAACTATAGTAAAGGCTGGTGGCCCGCAGATTATAACTGCATTGGCCCTACACTCCAAAATGCTCAGTCCCATTCGGGTTCGGGATTTATATTTGCCACGACAAACTGGACAGATCCCCACGGGAAGCTTATTCCAAAGGCAGTGCTTCAGAATGTTGATGTTTATGATACGGTTAGTGTTGTGAAGGTACCGCTAACCAATTATGTCCGCTGGCAACTGCCAACGAGCTATGCAAAAGGTATAAATGTCCAGGTTGAGCACTGGGGTGAACCGGATGCAACTAAGATGATCGGGACCTGCGACCAGGTGGCTGAGGTTACTACTTTGAATGCACTGGGCATACGAGTGCACCGAAAGGTGTTTGCCTGGAGTCAGCAGTATCATGACAACTATGTTGTGTGTGATGTCACGCTGACCAACAAGAGCGGGAAAACGCTCACTTACTTCTATATGCGTATGCATGAAGCTATATTCTATATGAGCCGCGCTGTGGGTGAAAATCCGGAGATTCCTGATGATCAACATCCCTCAAATCAGACGGCAGGATGGCATCATTATTATGGTGCCAAACCCGGAGACAGCTTGCGGATTTTTTATGAATACAGCGCAGACGATCGAATATTAGATGGTGATCAAATGGGCTATCCGGTCTACACTCAAGATGGTCGCCTTACGCAGAGTGATATCCACTTTTATGCTATTCTGCATGCATCAAAAGAGCCCTACAAGAGTCCGGCAAACGGCATTGATGATCCTTTGCAGCCCAAAGTAACCAATGTGTTTGCACCCTTTGTAATGAGTATGAACTCACCTGATATTGGAGGTGATGACGGGACTGGAAGAGGATTTATATATGATATCATATCCGGAGAGAAATTTAAAGATCAGGAAATCGCAGGACAGTATGATGGAACACATCACAGGCAAAACAGCGATGAGTTCGGCAGTCCAGAATGGACATGCCTGGGCACAGGTTTTGACGAGAATTCTATCTGGAATCATCGATGTGCTTCGTTTGGGCCGTATACGTTCAATAATGATGAGCAAATTCATATTGTCTATGTGAGTGGTTTTGCTGCATTAGGTTTGAAGAAAGACAAAGAAATCGGCGAAAAATGGCTTGCAGGCACTTTAGAGAATCCACCTGCCGAAACACTACCGAATTATGAAACCGGCTATTTCCCTACGAATTTTGCCTATCCCTCAGATGCTACAGAGATTGATAAAAAGAAAGATCGCTGGATCAGTACGGTGATTGACTCTGTCCACAAGACTGTCTCGCTAGCAAAATGGAATTATGAGCATGA
>Ga0307427_1001298_pt1 | contig 13128 bp, 11 predicted proteins | sample SalMarWE160190MG_FD_202162 | JGI IMG/M metagenome (GOLD analysis project Ga0307427, IMG submission 202162) | Salt marsh sediment microbial communities from the Plum Island Ecosystem LTER, Massachusetts, United States - WE1603-190 | ecosystem: Environmental > Aquatic > Marine > Intertidal zone >... | reverse complement strand
CAATCTGCGTATTTCTACCACTGCTCTTTCTCAAGGGGATAGAGGGGGTGATATTTAAGCAGATGGCCCTCACAGTCACCTTCTCCCTTGTAGCTGCTTTAGTAGTGGCCCTGAGCTTGATCCCCATGTTCTCATCCCGTTTTCTACGGGTTGAAAAAAAAGATACAGGAGCGGTTCGAGCCCGCTTATATGAAGGATATCTGAAAGGGTTGGGCTGGTCTCTAATGCACCGTAAGACTGTCTTGGGTGGATCAGTTCTCCTTCTTTTTCTGGCATTCTGGACCCTTCACGTTAAGGGTGTCGGCACGGAACTCCTTCCGGAAATTGATGAGGGGATTGTCAACGGGGTCATCGAGATGCCAGTGGGAACGCGTCTCGACATTACTAACAGTATCACGTCTATAGCGGAGAAGACAATTCTTAGTGATATTCCAGAACTGGAAGGGATGTTTGCCCGTTCGGGTACCCACTGGCGCCGTGGGGGAGGGTCTCACATGGCCTTTTTTCGGGCACACCTGGTGGACAAAAAAGTCAGGAAGCGTTCCACAAAAGAGATTGTAGCAAGCTTGAGGCCGAAGTTTGCGAGCATTCCTGATGCAAAGGTTCGTATTTCCGAGGGAAGGTCGATGTATACAGGAATCCTTGGAGGGGGAAGTGAGGAGAGGCTCGAGATAGACCTCAAGGGGTATGATCTTGAGCAGGGGAAGGCCATTGCCAATGAGATTGTAAGCAGGATAAAGCACGTGAAAGGGGTTATCTATCCGAGGATAAACCTTGAAGACAACCGGCCTGAGCTCAGGATAGTCATCGACAGGTCAAAGGCAGCCACAATGGGGCTTCCGATCTCACGAATCCTTCAGGTAATTAATACCAATATCGAGGGGACAGTAGCCTCCCGGTATAGGGAAGGCGGCGATGAGTTTGATATCCTTGTAAGATTACGGGAGGAGGACCGTGGGAGACTCCGGGATGTGCTGAACATATCCATAACCGGACCAGGCGGCAAGGAGATTCCATTGAAGGGATTTGCCACCATTACCGAAGGGAAAGGGCCGACAAAGATTGAGCGCAGGGATCAGGAGAGACTGATCACGGTGATGGCAGGGATCCACGGTCGGGATCTGGGTCACATCGTTGAGGAGATCAGAGAGAGACTCAGTGACCTGAAGTTACCACGTAACTTTCGCCTTGATTTCGCAAGCGAATATGAGAAGCAGAAGGAGGCCTTTGGAGGGCTCCTGTTTGCCATTATCTTGGCCATTGTCCTGGTTTATATGGTAATGGCCTCTCAATTTGAGTCCCTAACCGAGCCATTTGTGATCATGTTCACTGTACCCTTAGCCTCCATCGGTGTTATTCTCGCGATATTGGTTCTCCACATGAATGTCACCATCCCTGTCTTTATTGGCGGGGTCCTCCTTATCGGAATCGTGGTTAACAATGGGATTGTCATGATTGACTATATCAACCGACTGAGAAAGAAGAAACATCCCTTGAGGGAGGCAATCCTTATTGGGGCGAGAAGGCGCCTTCGTCCAATTATGATGACCACACTCACTACATCCCTTGCGCTTGTGCCCATGGCCCTCGGGTTTGGGGAAGGCTCAGAAATCAATGCTCCCCTGGCCCGAGTAGTGATTGGAGGAATGCTGGTATCTGCCCTGTTCACCGTCTTCTTTGTTCCTACTTTATACGGCTCTATTAAGGGGATCGGTAGAAACTAAAATCAAATGAAAGGAGGGTTAAAAGATGAAGTATCTTATAATTTTTATCGTCTCAATGTTTCTGGTAATTGCTGTAGTTAATATTGTGCGAACTGGTGATAAACCTGCCAGCTCAAAAGGCAATACAGCAACCAACACAAAAACTTCTCGTATTTATCCTATTGCCCCTGGAGTATGGTATCCTGGTGATGGTGCCCTGCCGGAGAAACCTATTCGTTATTACAGGGTAAGGTGCTGGCCAGGGTGTCATAGCGGAAGTCCTCAAGGCAAATATCCTAACAGGCCACTGAACATGAAGCCTATATTTCCAACTTCAACTGTACCGGCTCAGCCCACTAAGCTACGCGATACCAAATGATAAATCCCTCATGGCTCCTCTTGCGAAAGTGGAAGATAGGGTCTGGATTCTGGATGCCTGAAAGTGCTGTTTTACAAGAAGCAGGCAACCCAATGGCCTTCACTTACTTCCCCGAGATCAGGTTCGTGCACACTACACATTGATTGTGCAGAAGGGCAGCGAGGATGAAATCGACACCCAGGCGGAGGATTAATAGCACTCGGGATCTCCCCTTTTGGGATTGGATGGGTTCTTCTATACTTGGGGTCCGGTACTGGTACAGCAGCTAGGAGTGTCTTTGTGTAGGGATGAGCAGGATTTTTAAAGACCTCTTCAAGAGGCCCAATTTCGACGATTTTTCCCAGATACATGATAGCTACCCGATCACAGATATACTTGGATGTGGCCAGATCGTGGGTAATAAAAAGGTAGGTTAGATCAAACTCCTCTTTCAGGTGCACCATTAGTTCTAGTATCATTGCTCTGACCGACACATCTGCCATTGCAATAGGCTCATCAGCAACTACGAATTCAGGATTGGTTATCAGGGCCCTGGCAATCACAACTCGTTGCCGTTGGCCTCCGGAGAGCTGATGGGGATACTTTTTATAAAGGAAAGGGGCAGGCGATAACCCAACCTTTTCCATTATCTCAAGAATAATTCGCTGTTGTTCACCTTTGGGGTAGTTGTTGTGAATAGAAAGGGGGTGTCCGATCGCCTTGCCAATGGCCATACGAGGGCTTAGAGATGCGTAAGGATCTTGGAAGATAATTTGCATCTTTTCTCTCATATTTTCCATCTCTTTTTTTGAATAGGAGAAGATAGATCTCCCTTTATAGAGAATCTCCCCTGAGGTTGGCTCCAGAAGTCGAAGAGCAAGCCTTCCTGTTGTTGTCTTGCCACACCCGCTTTCACCAACCAATCCCAGGACCTCACCTTCTTGGATGGAGAAAGATACATCATCTACAGCCCTGACAAATCCCTTTTTCTTTGCGAGCAAATTGTCAATAAATCCTTTCTGTAGAGGGAAATGCTTCTTCAGATTTTTAATGGTTAGCAATTCTTTCATCTTCTTTCTCACCCGTATAGCCAGCAACTGACAAGACGGCCGTCCTTGCTAAATGTCTCTGGCTTTTGAACCTTACAGATATCCTTGGCATAAGGACACCGTGGGTGAAAAACACAGCCGGACGGCGGATTAACTAGATCGGGAGGGCTTCCTGGCATGGTCGCCAGTTTGGGTTGGTCAAGTTTAGTGTTGGGTATTGAAGACAAAAGACCCTGAGTATAGGGATGGATGGGATTGTCGAAAATGTCATTTGCCTCTCCCACCTCCACAAAGGTCCCACCATACATGACTGTGATGCGATCGGCCAACTGGGCAACAATCCCGAGGTTGTGGGTAATAAGCAGGATGGTTAGATCGTACTGCCTGCGAAGATCATTCAAAAGATCCAGAAACTGGGCCTCAACAATCACATCAAGAGAGGTAGTCGGTTCATCGGCAATCAACAGGTCGGGGTTCAAGATGAGCCCCATTCCGATCATAATGCGTTGCCGCATGCCTCCCGACATTTGGTGTGGATATTCCAGGAGTCTTTCAGGGGAAATGCCTAGGCTTTCAAGCATATTTTCGGCCTGGGTAAACGCTGCTCTTTTGGCCAGTTTTTTTTCGTGGGTAAAGAGCGTCTCTATGAATTGCTCATCAATACGAAAAAGAGGATTCAGAGAGGTTAGAGGGTCCTGAAAAATCATTGCGATTTTTCTGCCTCGAAGGGAAAGGATCTCTTTCTCGCTCATCTGAACAATATCTTGACCGTGATAGAAAATCTGGCCCTTTACGATTCTCCCGGGGGGTCTGAGAAGCCGCAGGATCGAAAAGCCGAGGGTTGACTTACCGCACCCCGACTCCCCCACAAGACCCATCACCTCCCCTTGCTTTAGCTTCAAACTCACATCCTCCACGGCACAGACTGTCCCAATATGAATAGGGAAATGGACCGAGAGGTTTTCAATCTCCAGAATTGTTTTCACTGTGTTATCGCTCCAGAAGCCGGGGATTCAGGATCTCGGCAAGGCCTTCGCCGAGCATGGTAAACCCCAGGGCGAGTAATGAAATCATAGCCCCGGGAAAGGTAATCATCCACCACTGACCAGAAGGCAGAAACTTCTTTCCCATGGACAGATCCATGCCCCAGTCTACAATACTAGGGGGGAGGCCAAGGCCAAGGTATGTCAAAGCGGCCTCAATCATAATGGCATCGGCTACATTTAATGTGAACACCACAACCGTTGTGGCGATCACATTAGGGAAGATATATTTCCATAAAATGAGAGAACGGGAGGCTCCGATCGCCTTTGCTGCTTCTACGTATAGTTCTTCCTTGATGGAGAGTGTCTGACCCCTGACCAAACGAAAATACGTTGGAATGTAAATAACAGAAACAGCTAGGGTGATGTTGATGACACCAGGTCCAAGCATCGCTGCAAAAGCGATCGCCAGTATGAGACCTGGAAATGAATAGACGGAATCCATAATCAGTGAGAGAACCTTGTCGAAGATGCCACCCGAAAAGCCCGAGATCAGGCCAAGGGTAATGCCAAAAACCGAGGAGATAATGGCTGCCAGCACCGCAATGCGGAGTATGGTTCTCGAACCGTGTATGATCCGTGACCAGACATCCCGCTGGAGGTTGTCCGTTCCCATGAGGTGTTCCCCTCCCGGCGGAGCGAGTTGCGGTCCTGTATTCTGATCATGAGGGCTGAAAGGGGCAATGGAACCTGCAAACAGGGCCATAGAGATGATGGCCAGGATAATAATGGCTCCGATCACCAGAATCCACCACTCCAAGCCGTACTTCTTACCCAGACCTGTAAAGCCTGAAATAACTCTTGCTATTCCTGCTGCTGGTGAATACCGCATGTTTCTCCTAATATCGAACCCTTGGGTCCACTATGGCATAGATGATATCAACGACAAGTGAAGCCATTGCTACAATCAGGGCAATCATAATGATTACTCCCTGGATGGTGGGATAATCCCTCAGATAGATCCTCTCCAGCAAAAGCCGTCCCATGCCAGGCCAGGAAAAGGTTGTTTCTGTGAGAACGGCACCGGCCATCAGCAGTGCAATCTGTAGCCCCATCATCGTCAGTATTGGGATGAGTGCATTTTTCAGGGCATGTTTGTACACGATTTTTTTATGGCGAATCCCCCTTGCCTCTGCTGCGATGATGTAATCAGCCCTGAGTACATCCAACATATTGGCCCGGGTGAGACGCACGAAAATACCTGAGAGGACTAGCCCAAGTGTGAAGGCAGGGAGAACCAAATGGATGAGGACATCACCTAACGCGGAAAAATCTCTGACCAGAATGGTATCTATTATATAAAGACCTGTTTTTTCAAACGTTGAGGCAAAAACTCTGGGGCCGGTTCTGCCGGCAATAGGCAAGATATCAAGCCAGATTCCGAAAATAAGCTGGAGCATGAGGCCCATCCAATATACCGGTATACAATAGACCACAATACCATAAAGCCGAATCACGTAATCTTGCACCATGCGCCTTCTATCCGCCGCGTAGGCACCCAAAAAAACACCCAAGAAGAGGGTAATGAGGATCCCGAATATGGTCAACTCTATGGTTGCCGGTAGTTTTTCAGCAATCGCTTTGGTTACCCGCTGTTTGAAGACCATGGAATCGCCCAGATCCAGACGACAGACCTGCCAGAGGTAGTCCAGATATTGAATAGGTAGGGGACGATTAAGGCCTAGTTCCTCCTTTTTTTGTTCAATAACTCTCTCCGGAGCATGGCCACCAAGCATGGAAGATACAGGATCTCCAGGCATAACCCGTAACACCACAAAGACAATACTCAGTAAAATAAAGACCATGGGGATGGTTAAGAGCAATCGAGTAATAATATATCGAGCGAGGTTTTTCATAGATTTTTATAGGAAAGAAAATTGAAACTGGAAACCCTGGCCCAGACCTGGTTTGCATGGTTTATGGCAACAGCTTTCGATGATAAATATTATTACAGCATCAGTATAATACATGTTAGTCGCACCAGGGCGGGCTCGAAACTGGATAAAAAGGCATTCTAAATCCTTAATTTAAAGAGTCACAAATAACAAAAAGTTCTTTCATGGTTCGTTATGGCCTTAGGGCATGGGGGTTCATTAGATGAAACCCTTGATTAGATGAAACCCTTGAAAAGTGGGGTCTGGCTGAGGGACACGCCTTGTGCCTGACCCTCAGCCAGAGTTCAGCTATTTTGCCCGATAAATGGGGCCATAGTTGAATTGCAGGGTTGGTGAAAGCATAATGCCATGGATGTTCTTCTGGGCAAAGAGATAAAGTGTGCCCTGAAAAATTGTCACCGTAGGTACCTCATAGGTCCACAATGTCTGGATCTCCTCATACAGGTCTGTTCTCTTTTGGGCATCCGTAATTGTTTGTCCATCCACGAACTTCGAATCCCAGTATGGATCTGAAAAATTAATCCCCAGGCCCTTAGAGCCTGCGGTACCCGCAAAGGCAGCCGTGTAGTTATCCGGGTCAATGTAGTCCGGATACCAGCCCAGCAAATACGCAGGCATCACCTTATTCTTCCAGTTATCCCGGTAAGTGGCCCATTCTGCGGACTTGACATTGACCTTCATCATCCCCGTGGCCTCGAGCTGATCTTTCAGCACAGCTGCCTGATCAACCTCGGTATCCCCATAGTGGCTTGGGGTATACCAGAGATCAAAGGTAAATTTATTGGTTTCACTGTACCCTCGGGACTTAAGAAGCTCTCTTGTCCTGGAGATGTTCCCGTCGCCAAATGCCTGTTTGAAGGCATCAATATGAGACCACATACCCATGGGCACCATAGAATAAAGCGGGGCGTTCTGTCCAAGAAAAACCTTTTTAAGAAGCGGCGGCCGGTTAATGGCAGCGGCAACCGCTTGCCTGAGTACCCTGTCGCTGAAAGGCGGCCTGTCACATAGAAAGCAGATATAACGTATATAAGGGCCTTGAGCCTTGATGGTCTGGATCTTGGCAGATTTTTCGAGGTCGTTTATATCTGAGGGATTCAATGTCTTAAAGGCAAAGTCAATTTCCCCCTTCTCTATGGCGAGTCGCATGGTGGTAGCATCTGCAAAATATCGAATAACGATGCGATCATTCTTTGGTTTCTCTCCATAGAAATAAGGATTTGCGTCCATAAGGATTTCTTGGTCCCTCTTGAAAGAGACCACCTTGTATGGTCCCAGGCCCACAAGCTTACCCCCTTTGAGTTCAGAGGGGTCACGGACAACCTTGTCTTTGGGGTAGATTTTGGGGTTCACTGGATAATAGGGAACTGAAGCGACCAGCGAGGGAAAATAGGATACAGGGTTCTTAAGAACGAATTTGACCGCATATTTGCTCACTACATCTACGTGATCCACAAAATCCGTAACCAGCCATGAGGGATCTCCCTTGAGCGCGATTACCCGATCTATAGACCATTTAACTGCAGAGGCATCAAAGGGAGTGCCATCTGTAAATTTCAGGCCTTGTCTGAGTTTAAATGTGTATTCCTTGCCATTAGCACTGATCTCATATGATTTAGCCAATCCTGGAACAAGGTTAGTCTTTCCAGGTGGATACCTTAGAAGACCTTGATAGATGTTGTAGAAGATTTCCCAGGTGTGAAAATCGTAGGCGTTGGCAGGATCCATATCAATGACCTTCTCCGTCGTCCCATACACCAAGGCTTTCTTAGCAAAAGACTGAGCAGGGAAGATAGCCAAAGAAACTGTAATCATACAAAACAATAAAAATTTCACCTTTCTCATGTCTTAGACCTCCTCTTATTTAATTAGATTAATAACTTATGTTGAAAGCACGGTAGCCCTCAACCTAACCAGGGCTGATCTTTAGAAATCCTCATCACATCCTTTCCATAGGATCCTTCATTAAATGATATGTCATCGCTTTACCTGAAAAAGGACTCGCGCTTTGACACACAGAGAGATTAAATCCTTAATATGGTGGTATTGTGGACTATCATTGCATGCCATGTCAATAAAGATTTTCAAAACACCAGCAATAGCATTTAAAGAGACATCTCTTTTTTATATTCCTCGCTGCACACTTTTTTTCATTCTATCCCAACTGTGAGTCAGGGAGCAATCTCATAGGCATGGAATGACATGGATTACAGGTTATTACTCTATAGCATGTTTTGAGATAAACTCAGTTAAATGGTTTTCTTCTTCAACAAAAGGCTGTGTTACAGATGTACATGTATGAAAGCCTATTATGTTAAGATCCACCAGAGACCTTTTAATTGTCCACACAGGGTTTGGGTTGTAAATTTGCCTGAGATCTTTGAGCAATTCCCCCATTTCCCAGATTTGATTTAGATAATCTCTTTTTTCCCTGTCTTTCTCTAACATACCCAGCGAGGCCCTGATTACATTACTCCAGATTCTTGGTGCTATATTTGACCCTATTGAAAGTACCCCACTCATGCTTGGGTACTCTAAAAACCTATCCTCATCTCCATCATAGACCCTAAAATCTGGCCGACGGTTAACAGCCTTCTGGTAGTTATTAACCCTGGTAAGTGAGCCACGAAAAATTAATGCCTTGATTTTTCCTATTTCAGCCAAATTTTTAAGGATGCTTGTTCGTATATTGCACCTCTTTAAAGGTCTTTCTAAAAGGTTAATCAGGCCTGGATCGTTATAAAGCACAAAAGGATATTTTGTATTCAAGGTAAGATCCTGGTAATGGTCATATAGACCCCTGTTGCTATGATAATAAAGTGGTGAGTCAAGCCAGAAAACTTCTCCCTTATAATTAGATAATTTTAGAAGATCTTCAAGAAGAGCAAGCGTCTTTTCAGTATTTTCTGCTGAATCTTCACTTATCCAAAAAAAGATCGGTATTCTTCCCTGAATAAAAGTAGTAGCATTTTTTAGTAAGTCTGTTTTCAGATTTAAGCTAAGACCACTGCCCTCACCCATATTGGGACTGGCAAGGAGTACTGCATCGGCATGAGGTAAAACCTTTTTTAAAAGAGAAACCAAACCGGCATTGTCAATATCTCCCTTATCATCAAGGGGGGTAATGAGATCAACGATCAATCCTTTAGGGGTTTTATTGGCTTCCATTTAATCTGAATTCCTTTCCGCCTAAGAGCTCATGTAAATGGACAATGCCTTTAACTCTTTTTAATTTGTCAACAACGGGTAATACACTAATAGCATTGTGTTCCATTAAGGTTATTGCTTCAGATACATTTTTCTCCTCATCGATCATCTTTGGAGGTTTTGACATTATCTCCTTTGCCTTTAATTCCATTATATCTTTCCATTTTAAAAGGGCTCGTCTGATATCTCCATCTGTGACAATACCCAATAAAATAAGGCGACCATCTACAACCAGAGATGCCCCTAACTTTTTGTTGTCGATCTCAAAGATGGTCTCCCTGACAGTTTGATCTGCGCTAACCAAGGGTATCTGTTCTTTTGTGAACATAGCCTCTTTAATCTTGATTGATAGCCTGTCTCCCAAACTACCACCCGGGTGAAACCGTTTAAAGTCACTTGTGTTGAACTGCTTCCGGTTTATAAGAACAACGGCTAAGGCATCACCCATGGCCAGGGCAGCAGTTGTGCTGGTTGTGGGTGCGAGACCCAAGGGACATGCCTCTCTTTCCACCCCTACATCTATAAATAGATGACTTTCTTTTGCTAAGGGAGATTCCGGATCCCCACAAAAGGCAATAAGTCTTACACCAAGATTTTTCAGGATTGGTAAAATATTTACTAACTCCTTTGTGTAGCCGCTGTTAGAGATCGCTATAACAATATCATCAGCTGTAACCACACCCAGATCACCATGAACTGCCTCTACTGGGTGTAGAAAGAGTGAAGGTGTGCCTGTGCTGTTGAGAGTTGCCATGATCTTTCTGCCAACTATACCTGATTTGCCAATTCCAGTAAAAATTACCCTTCCTTTGCTATTCAAAATCATCTCTACAGCTTGCTCAAACTCCGGCCCTACCCTCTCAATTAAACCAAGTACACCCTGGGCCTCAATCTGTAGTACCTCTCTGGCTTGCTGAATTAATCTCGAGACTTTCTCCATGCTTGCTTTACCTTAAATATAATCAGTTTTTAATATATTTTTGTAACTATGTAGGTTAAAAGGTCCAAGGTTCAGGGTTAACTACTTTGAAATGGGAACCACCTGAAATTGGGTAGCTACATCACCTATCTTAATCGCTACGTATCATTTTCTTAGCTGTTTCTCAAACGGTAATTTAAGTTATATGATCGTAAAATAGGTATAATACTCCTCCGTCCATCCATGTGTATAGACGCAATGATTACTATTATTCCTGCATAATGTGCAAGTAGATTATAGAAGGCTTCTAATGTAATCAGCAGATAGGATAGTTTCAAAAAGTAAAATTGGCAAGAATTTAAAATCTCACAAGATTCCAACACCCCACCATATCCCTAATATCCCAAATTGGCTTTACAAGAAAGAGATAATTATGATAAGTATTATCTATATAAAAGAGTTCAGCTATAAAAATATAAGACATATAAAACCATCTAAAAATAAGAATACTTATAGAGGAGTAATAAATGTCTGGACATTCAAAATGGGCCTCCATAAAACATAAAAAGGGAGCAGTTGATGCTAAGAGGGGAAAGATTTTTACTAAACTTATCAAGGAGATTACTGTTGCTACAAGGCTGGGCGGAAAAGATTCAGATTCTAACTCAAGGTTAAGGGTGGCTATAGCCGCAGCCAAGGCAGAAAATATGCCCAAGGAGAACATTGAAAGGGCTATTAAGAAAGGAACCGGAGAATTAGAAGGCTCTAACTATGAAGAAGTCACCTATGAAGGATATGGCCCGGGAGGTGTAGCTGTATTGATAGAGGTATTGACTGATAACAAAAACAGAGCTGTTGCAGATGTCAGGCATCTATTTGAAAGATCAGGAGGCAACTTAGGGGAGTCAGGGTGTGTGGCCTGGATGTTTTCTCAGAAGGGCCTTATAGTGTTTCAAAAAGATCAGGTAGAGGAAGAAATGTTGTTTGAATTGGCATTGGAGGCTGGGGCTGATGATATCAAAGAAGATGAAAAAGAGCTTGAGGTAATAACTGAACCTTCCTCCTTTGAACAGGTAAAAGCGGCTATTGAGAATGCAGGAATAAGTTATACATTCGCAGAGATAACTATGATCCCCAAGACAACCGTTAAAATTGATGATAAACATGCTCAACAAATGTTAACCCTGATGGAAACTCTGGAAGATAACGAAGATGTGAGCCATGTATATGCCAATTTTGACATCTCCGATGAGATTATGGAGGCAATCGGGTGATGTTGGTCCTTGGAATTGACCCCGGCTCGTTAACAACAGGTTATGGTTTAGTAGAAAAGAAAGACAATAGATTGATCTATGTTGAGGCAGGCAAAATTTCTTTCCCTTATTCTTTGCCATTCAGCGAGAGAATCTATAAAATTTATAGATCCCTTCTTGAAGTTATTCAGACCTATCATCCAGAGGAAATGTCTATTGAAGATATCTTTTTTGCCAAAAATGTTAAAAGCGCCTTAAAAATAGGCCACGCAAGAGGAGCTGCTCTTATAGCAGCTATCCAGGGAGGCCTAAAGGTTTTTGAGTATACCCCTTTGCAAATTAAACAATCGGTGGTTGGCTATGGAAGGGCAACAAAAGAACAGGTGAGATCCATGGTTAAGCTCATCCTTAAAATCGATACTCAATTCTCTTTAGATACATCAGATGCATTAGCCATAGCAATATGCCACCATAACTGGGTAAGGTTTGAAGATACTAATAAAAGTGCCTAAAGCCCGCCTTGGCGCGACTTGTTTGGTATACACTGTTGCCATTATAGTATTTCATGAACTGTCTATGTTGCGCCACATCCTGACAAATCAGGCCTGCCCGCCATCCGGCAGGCGGGTCTGGGCCAGGGTTATAAGTGACTAAAGTGAGCTAAAGTTATAGATAGAATTGTTTGGAACTGTAAATTTAGAAATGGCAGGTAAAAGAGAAAAGACAAACTACACGCAATAAATAACCAACATGGGTTACAGGGTTGTATTCATTTTAAACTTCAAGTACTTTAGGCACTTATAATTTTATGATAGCTCATCTAACTGGAATACTATTTAGTAAAAACCCTCAGTCGGTAGTAGTAGATACAGGCGGTGTTGGCTATCATATTTATATTCCTTTATCCACATTCTATCAACTCCCGGATGAGATGGAAAAGATAAGTCTGCATGTTTACACACATGTCCGGGAAGATATGCTTCAACTATTTGGCTTTCAGACAAAGACAGAAAAAGAGATTTTCTTGCTGCTGATCTCTGTATCTGGGATCGGTCCTAAACTGGCTTTAAACATTCTTTCAGGTATTGGAATTGAGGAACTCCTCAGTGCCATTATGAGCGCTGATTCTGAAAGGATCTCTGCTATTCCGGGTGTTGGTAAAAAGACATCTCAGAGGATAACCCTTGAGTTAAAAGAAAAGGTGTCTGATATCGCCGAAGGCATAGAGGTGCGCCCAAGAGAGAAAGTGCAGATAAGGAATAAAGAGATTTTTGATGATGCGTTATCAGCGCTTATTAATCTTGGCTACCCAAGTAAGTCTGCTAAGATCGTTATAGAGAATGTTTTACGCAATGATAATGATATAAATCTTGATACATTACTGAAAGAGGCCTTACGAAATCTGGCAAGTGGAAGGTCACGGTAATGTTAGTCCCGATAAATCGGGATTGTCAGGTGTCCGTTGAAAAAACAGAAAAATAAATTACTACCGGGGCATAAAATAGTTTTCATTTTTATCATGCAAGCCATCTTTACATGGAAATAATTTTATGCTCCCAGTAGTAATTGCTAAAAAATGCAACTAACAATTAACTGCTAACTTTGGAATAAAAGCGTACCCCCTTTTTTATTTTTGAATTATTACAATGCTCAATGCTGAGGGTATTTTTACACTTTTTAAATGACATGATTATATGGTTT
>Ga0307427_1001295_pt1 | contig 13143 bp, 12 predicted proteins | sample SalMarWE160190MG_FD_202162 | JGI IMG/M metagenome (GOLD analysis project Ga0307427, IMG submission 202162) | Salt marsh sediment microbial communities from the Plum Island Ecosystem LTER, Massachusetts, United States - WE1603-190 | ecosystem: Environmental > Aquatic > Marine > Intertidal zone >... | reverse complement strand
TGTAGTTTTGATAATCAATTTTCGATCTATTGCGTTCAATGAAAAACTTAGTATCTTTTGAGAAGGTGCATAGGTGAAAAAGGGCAGGAAGATCGGACTGGCCTTAGGTGGTGGTGGGGCAAGGGGTTTAGCCCATATAGGGGTTATGAAGGTACTGGAAAAAGAGAAGATAACGCCTGATATCATTGTAGGAACGAGCATAGGCTCTATTGTGGGAGGTGCCTTTGCAAGCGGGATGAAGATTAAAGAAGTGGAGAAGAGAGCTGAGTTGTTTTTAGAAAGCGATCTATATCAATCATCCGAGCTTAAGGCTATGGGTGATGCAGAGAGTGGAGCTGAACAAAGGCTGAGCAAGCGGATTCAGTCATATTTTATGACCAAGATTCGATTGGCCCAGGCACTCTATAGGCCGAGCATTTTGCAAATAGATGAAATGCAGGAGTTTGTGAACTTTTTTATACCTGATATACAAATAGAAGAAACAATAATCCCTTTTAGACCAGTAGCAACCGATCTAAGGAGCGGTAAATGCGTTGTCCTTAAAAAAGGCTCTTTGCGGCGCTCTATCTTAGCCAGTTCCGCTGTTCCTGGTGCTTTACCCCCGGTTGAGATTAACGGAAGACAATTGTCTGACGGTGGTATTATTTGTAATGTGCCTGTACGACATCTCTTTGAAGAAGGTGTCCGAGAAGTAATTGCAATAGTTGTGGATAGGGATATAGCTTTATGCTCGGAGCTTCAAACAGCTGTGGACATATATGTAAGGGCTGGCGAGATACAGGGATTTCACCTGGAGAAATACAGTCTTGAAAATGCCGATATTGTTATTAGGCCACAAATAGGCAATATTCATTGGACTGATTTTTCCCGATCAAAGGAATTAATCTCACTTGGAGAGGCAGCGGCTATAAAAAACCTTCCTGAAATACAAAGGTTGGCGAAGCGAATCTATAAGCGGGACTTAATGGATGGGCTAAAGAGGTCAGCAAAAAAGCTTTTTGGTGTCACACCATCAAGAAGCGGGTAATTATGCTGAGATAGATCAGGAGTCCAAGGATATCGTTTGATGTGGTAATGAATGGTCCTGCAGCTAATGCTGGGTCAATGTTTAGTTTTCTGAGCAGAAGAGGAACAAATGCTCCAAAGGAGCCAGAGAAGAGTATTACTGTGATCAGGCTCACCCCTACCCCTAAACCTAATTGAGGATCAGATAACCAGAAAGCTACTACAAGCCCTAACAAGATACCGCATAACACACCATTTATCAAGGCTACCCACAGTTCTGTTAAAAGCCTTTTGCCAGTATGGACTATGCTTATATCACCTGTTGCCAGTCCCCTAATGACAACAGTGGCTGCCTGGGTCCCGGTGTTTCCCCCCATTGCCATTATTACTGGTATAAAAAAAGACAGGGCAAGTATTTTTTCAAGAGAGCCATGAAAGTGGTTAATTACGATCGCTGATATAAGCCCTCCAAAGAGACCCAAAAGTAACCACGGAAGGCGGGCCCTGGATATTTTCAATGCTGATTCTTCGGCAATTTCCTGATCCAAAACACCTGCCATCAGAGAGATATCCTCGCTGGCCTCCTCTTCAATGACATCTATAATATCATCGTTGGTGATTCTCCCGATCAGCTTGTGCTGAGTAGTAACAACCGGTATGTGGGTAAGATCATATTGTTTAGCGATTCTGGCCACCTCTTCTTGGTCTGTATCAACACCTACACTAATAACATCGGAATTCATTATATCATTAATCTTTTTATCTTGCGGCTCAAGGACAAGATCCTTTATAGAAACAACACCTACCAGTTTGCCAAAATCGTCTATAACCCACACATAATAGAGGTTCTCGACTTCCTCCCTCTTTTTTCTAATCGTTTCTACTGCTTCCTGAATGGTAGAGTTGGCGTTAACAGAAATAAACTCCAGGGCCATTATGCCGCCAGCGGTATCTGTTTCATAGCCAAGCAGTTTTTGTAACTCTTCAGATACTTCAGGTTGCACCAAACTAATTATTTTTTGAGCCCTTTCTCTTGGAAGATAACTGAAGATATCCGTGGCATCATCTGAATTCAGTTCATTTAAGATCTGGGTGATTGTCTGATCATCAAGTTCATGAGCAATTTTTTCCTGGATTGGTGCTGATATCTCTTTCAAGACCTCGCCGGCCCTTTCAGGCGTAAGAAGGGTAAACACAGCAAGCATTTCATCACTCTCCAGGTGTTCCACTAAATCAGCAAGGTCTGCTGGATGAAGCTCTTCTATTAACCTTTCCATATCTGAATATGCCTGTTCCTGGATCATATTCCTTATGTTATCAAGGAGAATTTTATAGTCAGTTTGGGTCATTTTTAAAACTCGAATTGATTAATGGTCACGCGTTATTCGTAACTCGTTAAATCTTCAATTCACAATCCGTAATCCATAAATCTCGAAGTCCATAAACAAGATTCTTGTCGCTCTCGATATCTTTTAGTTCAGCTGTAGGCCTTATTTTTTAGCCTTTAGAGAGATTATTTCAGCAACCTTCCTTCCAGAAAGGATCATCCCACCAAATATAGGGCCCATACGAGGGCCACCAAAGGCATTGTTAGCTGCCATTCCAGTTACATAGAGGCCAGGGAAGACCTCTTTGGTATTGGCTACTGTGAATTGTTCCCCTTCATTAGCCCAGAGGGACATCTCTCCAACTACACCCCCTGTTCTTGTATTTAATTTCGCATCCATTTTTGTAGTGATAATAGTGCATATATCAGCAGGATGGCCTGTTCCATCCACTATATAAGAGGCCTGGATGCTCAGCGGATCCACAAATAGGCCAAGATGCTCAACCGGTGACCAATTTAATACTAATCCTGAGACCCTTTTCTTTCCTTCCTCTTCCCTGAAAAGGACATCTGTTGCCTTAATTAGGTTGAAGATAGATGTCCCTTGTTGGATACATCTGGAAATGATGGTTGAGGTTGCTTCAACCGTGTCCATGGTATAATATCCACCGCCCTTATCCTTAAAGCCTATATCCAACTCCTCTAAAATAGGGAGAGCGTCAGACTGGATAACGCCCTCATTAAACATCATGGCACCACCCCACATCCCTCCCCCGGGGGCAAGTTTGGCCTCAAATATAACTGCCTTTAGATTTGCCTTTGCAAGATAATAGCCAGCGATCAGATTAGAAGGGCCTGCTCCTACGAGCGCCACATCAACAGTTAAAGATCTGAGAAGCTTTTCCATGTAAGATTTAATAATAGACCTGGAAATAGTAACATCATCTATTTTCATTTTTCCCTCCAAGAGAAAGCATAAATATTTAAGATTACTCCTTGATTTATAATATGATTAGGCAACACAGGATACCCTTTTTAAGCTGCAAGTCAATAAAATATTGATATTGACTTGATAAGCTATATTTGATATTCAGCAATTACTTGGTAATGTCAGTCCCGATAAATCGGGATTGTCAGTGGCCATTTGTATGTATATTTCTAAGCGCTTATATGTGAAGCATAGAAGGTAACCGTTCACCGTTCAATGGTTTGATACAAATTAATAATGCAATTTCATAATAATATTTTGAACCTCTGAGCACTTATAGATAGACAAAGAAGGCCTAATTTGCTCATAACTTCAGTTTGAAAAGACGAATTCAGGATAAGGTCATGCTTTATCTATGCACAATATTGCTGAAATAGAACGAAAGTGCTGCCCGGTTGCGATGTTAGCAGTGCAGAAAGGCCCAATGCATAGGCAAAAGGTAACCCTGGATCCCGATTTTATCGGGAAACCTGTGAACGGTTACTATATTTCTAAACGCATATATGTGAACCATAGAAGTTATCATCTTTGCTGCTATTTAGCTGAGTTAATTGATTTATCTATTTCTTTCAACGGACAACAAACAACGGACAAAAAACACTAATACCTTAACTCTCAGAGACATATATTATGGACTATAAAAAAACACTCAATCTTCCACACACCGATTTTCCCATGAAGGCAAACCTTGTCAAAAAAGAGCCTGAAATATTAAAAAAATGGGAGCAAGAGGATATTTATTCACTAATACGGAAAACATCTAAAGGAAGACCCACATATATCCTGCACGATGGCCCGCCTTATGCCAATGGCAATATTCATATGGGGACTGCATTTAATAAGGTTTTAAAGGATATAATTATTAAATCAAAACAGATGGATGGATATGATGTGCCCTATGTACCTGGATGGGACTGTCATGGTCTCCCTATAGAATGGCAGGTAGACCATGAGCTTGGAGATAAAAAGCTTGAGATGTCCCAGTCAGAGGTCAGAAAAAAGTGTCGGGATTTTGCTAATCATTTCATAAAGATTCAAAGGGATGAATTTAAGAGGCTCGGAGTTTTAGGTGAGTGGGATAATCCTTACTTGACTATGAACTATCAATATGAAGCCGCTATTGTTAGGGAATTTGGCAAGTTTGCGCTTAACGGCAGCCTTATTAAAAGCAAAAAGCCTGTGTACTGGTGTAATTCTTGTGGCACTGCCCTGGCAGAGGCAGAGGTTGAATACGAAGATGAGATATCTCCCTCTATCTTTGTAAGATTCCCCCTTGTCTCTGATTTAAAAGAAAAATATCCATCCCTTGCTGGAAAAGATATTTTTATCGCTATCTGGACTACAACTCCCTGGACTATACCGGCTAATCTGGCAGTGGCACTTCACCCTGATTTGGAATATGTTGCGGTTGATACGGAGAAATATGGTGTTTTGATATTGGCTGAAGGCCTTTTAGAGTCTTTCTTAAAGAAGGTTAGCATTGAAGAGTATATTCTTCTGGAACGGTTTAATGCCCGTGAGTTAGAAGGTCTCAAGGCCAAGCATCCTATTTATGATAGAGAGTCAGTAATTATTCTCGCTGATTACGTTACCCTCGATGTGGGCACTGGCTGTGTTCACACTGCACCTGGCCATGGGCAGGAGGACTATGAAAGTGGCTTAGAATATAATCTTGAAATATATTCCCCTGTTGACGCGAGAGGGAGGTTTACAGAAGATGTTGAATTTTTTGCTGGGCAAGAGGTCTTTGAGGCCAATAGAAACGTTATTGAGAAGTTGAATGAGTTAGGGGTATTGCTTACAGAAGAAACGATTACCCATTCATACCCCCACTGCTGGAGATGTAAAAAGCCTGTTATATTTAGGGCCACAGAGCAATGGTTTATCTCTATGGACAAGAAGGATTTAAGAGAAAAATCCCTTAAGGCCATAAGGGCTGTGAAGTGGATCCCAAGCTGGGGGGAGGAGAGGATTTTTGGCCTGGTTAAGAATCGACCTGATTGGTGTATCTCCAGGCAGCGTTCGTGGGGTGTACCGATAACTGTTTTTTACTGCCTCAAATGTGGTAATCAGTTAATCACACAAGAGATAATTGATCATGTAGCGAGCCTCGTAGAAAAACATGGCACAGATATCTGGTTTGATTTGTCTGCTCATGAGCTTTTACCAAAAGGGACAACCTGCCCTATCTGTCACGGGGATACATTTAGAAAGGAGACGGATATCCTCGATGTCTGGTTTGACTCTGGTGTAAGCTTTACTGTCCTTGAACGTAGAGCGGACTATTTGAGATACCCTGCTGATTTATATTTGGAGGGAAGTGATCAGCATAGAGGCTGGTTCCACAGCTCTCTTTTATGTTCAGTAGGTACAAGAGATAAAGCACCCTTTAAATCTGTCTTGACACATGGATTTGTGGTTGACGGAATTGGAAGAAAGATGTCCAAATCTCGGGGTAATGTTATCTCTCCGGAAGAGGTCATTAATAAATATGGCGCTGAGATATTAAGGCTCTGGGTAGCCTCTGAGGACTATAGGGGTGATATACGCCTATCGCAGGAAATTTTAGACAGGTTGACAGAGGCGTACCGAAGGCTTAGAAATACCTTCAGATATTTGCTTGGGAATCTTTATGATTTTGATCCCTTAAAAGATGCCGTCTCTTATCAGGATTTACTCGAGCTTGATAGGTGGGCCCTTCACCAACTTCAGGAATTAACGGAAAAGGTAATAGAATCATACCAAAGATTTGAGTATCATTCTATATACCAGGCCGTCTATAATTTCTGTGTTCTTACCCTCTCTTCCTTTTACCTGGATATATTAAAAGACAGGCTTTATACGACTCCTTTTAATTCAAAAGAGAGAAGATCTGCGCAGACAGCCTTGAATGAAATCTTAGAATGTCTTGTCAGGCTTGTGGCCCCCATTATCCCCTTTACGGCTGATGAGGTATGGGGATATACTCATAATAAAGAGAAGTCAATCAGCATCCATACGGATTTATTTATGCCCGCCAAAGAGGAGCTTAAAGATAACGCACTCATCGAGCGCTGGGAGGCAATATTAAATGTTCGTAAGGAGATTACCAAGGCACTGGAACTCGCCAGAAATGAAAAGATTATTGGTCATTCCCTGGATGCAGCGGTAAGTTTGGCCCTACCCCACAATCTTTTACAGGAATTACAAGGTTACAGGGATGAATTGAGATCTATCTGTATTATCTCTGGTGTCGAATTTGTAGGTGAGGGACAAATTGAGGGAGGCTACAAAAGCAAGGAATACCCTGGTTTAGTAATCAAGGTAATGCCGTCAGCTTTGAATAAATGCGAGAGGTGCTGGATTCATGATTCTACGGTAGGACATGATAAAGATCACCCTACATTATGTAAAAGATGTGTGCAGGCTATTAAATTAAGCACTAAAAATGCCTAAAATACTTAAAGTTAAGTGATTGCAACTTGATAGTATAGGAATTTCCTTTTTTAGACAGGATAGACGGGATGTTCTGGATATAAAGAATATAAAAAAATCTTGTTAATCGTGTCAATCTTGTCAAAAAAGTTCCCCGACATGTCGGGGCTAAGTTCTGTAAATCATGCAATTGCGCAAAATTATGTATGTTTCAGTGCTCCAAGCCTCTGATGCTTTTTAATTGCTAATTTTTAATCGCTAATTTTTAATTGAAAAGAGATTATCTCGTATTTCTTGGTGTAGCCCTGATTATTTTATTCCTTGATCAGGCCTCTAAATGGATAGCCGTTACTCACATTGAGGCACATCAAACCCTTTCTGTAATCCCCGGATTTTTTAGTTTAGTTTTAGTTAAAAATAGAGGGATGGCCTTTGGTATTTTTAGCCAAACTAGGTCTGGATTTTATTACTATTTTTTACTATTCACAACAATAGGTGCAATAGGTGTAATCCTTTTCTTCTTTTTTTGGATAAAGAGGACTAAAAAATGGTTGACTGTAGGGCTTTCCCTTATCCTTGGAGGGGCCTTGGGCAATTTTGTAGACAGGGTCCGGTTGGGTTATGTAATTGATTTTTTAGATTTTTTTTTAAAAGGCTACCACTGGCCCGCATTTAATGTAGCTGATTCTGCAGTTAGTGTAGGCACCTTTTGGCTTCTTTTTAATATAATAAAAGGAAGGAAGATCATAGAAGCTAAGTCCTGAGGGCTTCGACTGAGACGTGTCGACGAGCCCCTCGGCCTTGAGTCGTTCGACCTGGAGGATCTCGACAGGCTCGGGGCCGAAAGGCTCACGTCGAGTCGCTCAGCCGAAGTCTAAATAAGTTCGTCATTGCACTTATGAATCGAAGGACTATATGATAAATCCTTTTCACTTAGGCTTATCAGTTCAATTATAACCCTAAAATCTCTTTCATCCTTTTTGCATTCTTAATGGCATATCCGCCATAATCATTATCAAAATAAAGGTAGGTTTCCTTGGACCAATCCTTGATTTTTCGGGCATATGCCTGCAATTCCTCCTCAGAATATTCTGAGCCGTAGAGTTTTTTGGAACCATGCAGCCTTATATAAATAAATGTGGCTGTATCTTCCTCGATATAAGGGTAGCGCCCAGCCGAATCAGAGACACAAAATGCGATATTGTTATCCCTGAGTATGTCTCGTGCCTTTTTTTCTTGTGCCCAGCTTGGATGTCTGACCTCCAAGGCATAGAGATGATTTTTCTTTAGCTTTTTACAGAAATGGATCAAAATCTCTTCGTTAAAAACGAGATTGGGTGGTAGTTGAAAGAGAATTGGACCCAGTTTTTCCTTTAAAAGCTCAACAGAGTTGAAAAATCTTTCCAGGGGTTCCTTGACATCTTTTATCCTCTTTATGTGGGTGATGTATCTACTGGCCTTTACCGACCAAATGAAGTTATCAGGTGTTCTTTTTCTCCAGTTCTCAAAGGTTTGGGGTTTAGGGAGCCGGTAAAAGCTTGCGTTTAACTCGACTGTCCTGTAATGCGTGGCATAGAACTCCAGCCATTTTGTCTCCGGACAACCCGCAGGATAAAATAGTTCTTTCCAATGCTTGTAATTCCAGCCAGAGGTACCTATGAAGATTTGGGGATTCATGAGGCTATTGTATGGATGATCCCTTATTTCGTCAATCTTTTTGCCTGAAACTACTTTTAATGAGAGACGTCTTTGTGTATATATTTATGTTCAGACAAGGGGGAACATTTTTAAATCTGAAAAAAGGTTAGGTAAACATGTAGGATAAAGTATATTTAACTATGGAAGGCAAGAGGATTCCATGCTTACTCAAGAATGCCTTAGGCATTTAGCCATTGAGGCTTATCGACGTTCGCTCATTTCCTTACGGAAATCGGGGGAATTTCTGGGCAAGAACTATGAAGAAGTCCGGAGATTTGTCTATGATGTCCAGATTGAAGTAGTGTGATTACATATTATTTTTATAGTTAAATTTTAATCTTTATGAAGAGACGTGAACCTGATAAACAAGGGTTGGCTCTATAACAAAGACTAATTTGTGTACAGTTTAATTCCTCAGTGAAGAATGTTTAAACCAAAATATTCAATTACACATAAAATAAATAACAGCCTTTTAGAGATTGAGAGGGCTCGAGGGTTCCTTGAGGCTGCCCAGTTAAAGGGAAAATGGATAAGGGAGATGCAGAGTGAAGCCGTCGCTCTCGAAGCACATCATTCAACTCACATTGAGGGCACAAGATTAACACTTGATCAGGCAAAAAGAATACTTATAGGGAAGGAAGTCCCAGGTGTTCATCTGGATGATAAAAAGGAACTTCTTAATTATAAGAAAGCAATGGATTTTGTCTCGCAATATTTAGAAAAAGAGAGCCCCATATCCGAAGGACTTATCAGAGAGATTCACAAAATTATTGTAAAAGGCGTGCGAGGAGATTCGGCAGACCCTGGCAATTATAGGAAGGTTCAAAACTATGTTGTTAATGCGATAAACAATAAGATTATCTATACTCCACCCCCACCTTATGAAGTGCCACATTTAATGAGGGAACTTGTTGAATGGCTGAATACCCCCATAGATATTTCACCAATCATTATTGCCGGAACCGCTCAATTTCAGTTTGTCCATATCCATCCTTTTGTTGATGGTAATGGTAGAACAACAAGACTTCTTTGCACTCTTATACTTTACAAAAATGGTTATGATTTTAAGAGGATTTTTTCTCTTTCGGAATTTTATGACCAAAAGAGAAATGATTACTATCATGCCATCCAAACTGTAAGGTCTAATAATATGGATATGACCTTTTGGCTTGAATATTTTACTAATGCTTTAAAAACCCAGATGCTTGAGGTTAAAAGCAGGGGTGAATCTGCCATAAAAAAAGATATAATTATAGAGAGGGCATCTAAAGAGGATCTAAACGAAAGGCAAAGAAGTGTATTAATATTTCTTCTCAATAATCCTTCTATTGGGAGAGCCAAGTATGTCGATCTATTTAAAGTGTCCTTAAGGACGGCCAATTATGACCTTGCTCAATTGGAGAAATTAGGTTTTATCGAAAAAACAGGAATTGGAAGGGCAATAAAATACATGATAAAAGAGCCAACTTAGGATTGCACGCAAATTGCACGCAAATTGCACGCAAAATAGTGGATAAAATCATGGAAGATACAAAAGGGCTTATAGAAAAACTTATTCCACAAATGGACTCCAATATAGAGAACAAAGGGCAGCAAGGAAGGGAAAAACCAATTGATCTCAAGAGCCAGGAAGGACACAGGAGGCGATTGCGAGAAAAATTTATAAAATCCGGTATCTCAGGATTTCATGACTATGAGATAGTCGAGTTGCTATTAACCCTTGGAACCCCTCGAAAGGACTGCAAACAGCAGGCAAAAGCAGCTATAAAAAAATTTAAAACCTTAAGGGGTGTTCTTGAAGCACCTCCTGAAGAACTACAAGAAATCAAGGGAATCGGGCCACACAATGTCTTTGGAATAAAACTTGTTCAGGAAGTAGCCAGAGAGTTTCTTAAAGAGAAAATTCTTAAGAAACCTATATGCAGATCATCAAAAGAGGTCTTTGATTACCTTTATCATTCCATGCGCGGTCTCAAAAAAGAAATCTTTAAAGTTTTATTCCTGGATGGAAAAAATCAGCCTATAGACGTAGAAGACCTCTTTGAAGGCACATTAAATTTGAGTTCAGTTTACCCACGCGAAATTATAAAGAGCGCTATTAAACATAACGCCGTCTCACTTATCTTTGTCCACAATCACCCATCAGGCAGTCCAGAGCCTTCCACGAGCGATAAAGAGATTATAAAGGAGTTGATCGCAGCCTCAAATACTATGCAAATTAAGGTATTAGATCACATCATCATAGGCGACAACAAATATTTCAGCTTTGCAGACGAGGGACTTATTGAAGAATACAATCTAAATTCTATGGGCACTAAGGGAGGAACGAACTGATGAACAAATTGAGCAAAGAAGAGATCTAGATTATAACCAAATGCCTGAAGGAACTGAAGGAAGGTAAGCCCCTTTTTATAATTATAGGTATATCATTCTTTTCAATTACTGGTTAATTATGGCGAAAAGGCGAAAAGGGAAACTCGAATTAGATTGGGTTGGTAAAGGGGATATTATACTCACCAAGTTTGATGAGAAGGGGAAGACATACCCTGCCTCATATTTTCAGGGACAGGTTTCTGACGAAGAATTAATGCCTCGTGAATTTGAACTCACCGAAAGCGTCGGTGACCCAAAGTCTGAAAATATGCTTATATGGGGTGAAAACCTGATTGCCCTGCGGAGTTTGGAAAGAGAATTTGCAAGGAAAATAAAACTCATTTATATTGACCCGTCATTTAATACTGGACAGGATTTTGAGGATTACGAAGATGGTTTAGAGCACTCGATTTGGCTTTCGATGATGGAGAGCAGGTTGAGGTTAGCAGAGAAGTTGTTGAGCGATGAGGGTTTCATCTGTGTTCATATTGATGAAAATGAAACTGCATCTCTAAAATCATTAGCAAATGAGATATTTGGTAAAGATAATTATTTAACTACTTTCTACATACAAGTTAGATACCCTACAAAGACTCTAAAAGAGGATATGGTTTTTCACAAGTTAATTGAACAAATTCACATCTATAGAAAAAGCAACAAAGCAATAGTTCAAAGAGCTGAAGAAAAATATACCTTTGAAAAATTCAATTGGTACATACAGACTGATGAGCCACATGAGATAATTGTCTTAGGCGGAAAAAAGGTAGAAATATTTAAAGAAGGTAGTTGGAAAATAGTTAAAGGACAACCATCACAAGATGGACTTAAAGAAATTTGGGCATCAGGAACTATTCTAGATGGTACTTCTTCTGGAAGATTCTTTAGGGACTATTTGTCTAAAAGAAATAATATTGATGGTTTAAATGTTTTATATAAGGTGTATGGCATCGGGGATGATAAGCTCGACTATAGATCCTTTACAGGGCCAAAAAGAAAGGAGGCAACCAGAGGGAAATACTATCAAGGGGTACCTCTTGAAAAAGTAAAAAAGGGTACAAAATCCAAAGCTATAGTTACAAACTTTTATAACTTTGCAGCAAACTTTGGAAATTGTAGACACGAGGGAGGGGTAGGTCTTAAAAGTGGCAAGAAACCAGAAATTTTACTGCGAGAAATAATAAGCCTATTTAGCAAGACGTCTGATTATGTGTTAGATTTCTTTGCAGGCTCAGGTACTACAGGTGCAGTTGCTCATAAATTGGGACGAAAATGGATAATGGTTGAAGTTAGAGAGGATATGGTGAAAGAAAAAGCGTTAAAACGTATGAGCAACGTAGTCAATAGTGACACAACAGGCATCAGCAAAGAAGTTAATTGGAAAAGTGGTGGAGGTTTTAAGTTTTATAAGCTCGGCGAACCTTTGATAGTAAAACATAAGGACTATCCATCAATAAAAATTATTAATCCGAAATATTACAACACAGCCTTAATAAAGGTCATTTGTAATGTTGAGGGATTCAAATTTAGAAAAAATGATAAACTCCTTCATGGAGTCAATAAACTTGGTAATAAATATGCTCACGTTACTGAGCAGTATGTTTCACAAGGGTATATCGATCTACTAAAAAACAAATTAACAGATAATGAACAAATGATTATTTATTGCTTCAATTATGATGATATAATTACCTTATCTTTTAACATGATCATCAAAAAATTACCGACAGATATAGGCAAAGCATTTCAATTGAGGTTGCGATTATGATTTCGAATAAATTGAAAATTGAAATGAGGCTCCGAGACGCTCAGTATGACTCGCTGGCGCAGTTAGACGACATTTTGCAAAGACAGAATATCGTTTTTAAGAAAGATTATACTGAAAGTGAATTGACAAGTATTTATAAAGTCATTTTTAGAAGGGCGGGTGATTTTGACTATGCCTTTCCATCATTCTGTTTTGCATTAGCCACAGGTGTCGGTAAGACAAGATTGCTGGGGGCATGCATATACACTCTCTATAAAGAAAAAGGGTATAAAAATTTCTTTGTCATTGCCCCTAATAAAACCATATATGAGAAATTCATAAGAGAATTTGATGAGAGAGATGAAAAATACATTTTTGAAGGAATTACAGATTTACCGAAATTTCGAGTTTTCAGCGGTGAGGATTTTAATAAAGTAAATACTAAAAAATCAATTTTATGGAGTGAGTGTCAATGGGAAAGTAAAAGTGTACCAATTATGGGAAAACAAAAGTGTACCACCCCGAGGGAAAAAACTTGTGCCTATGAGGGTGGAATTGTCATATCATCACCTCCCTGTTGATCAAAATGTTTAG
>Ga0307427_1001290_pt1 | contig 13165 bp, 9 predicted proteins | sample SalMarWE160190MG_FD_202162 | JGI IMG/M metagenome (GOLD analysis project Ga0307427, IMG submission 202162) | Salt marsh sediment microbial communities from the Plum Island Ecosystem LTER, Massachusetts, United States - WE1603-190 | ecosystem: Environmental > Aquatic > Marine > Intertidal zone >... | reverse complement strand
TGCTCTATCCGGCCAGATACAGTTCTGTTATTGCTGTAGGTGCCACTAACCAAGCCGACGAAAGACCCAAGTGGTCTAGCACAGGCCCGGATCTCGAACTAGTTGCCCCGGGCGTGGACATCCTGTCAACTTGGAACGATGGTGGTTATGAGTCGAAGTCAGGCACCTCAATGGCATCGCCCCATGTTGCTGGTACCGTTGCCTTAATGCTGGCTGCAAACTCGACGCTGACTCCGAATGATGTCAGGGCAATACTGCAGGCCTCAGCCGATGACCTAGGTGCCACTGGATGGGACAGCAAGTACGGCCATGGACTGGTGGATGCTGAGGAATCAGCTACCGGTGAGCAAACCAATCCATAGCGGACCTGCGCCCTAAATGTAGACGAGCTATTTCAGGGGCCTCGAACTGAGAATAGCGGGCATGGGATGAAAGTGAGCTGGCAGATGTCAGCTCACTTCTTTTTATCCTTGGACAAGCCATCAAACATTTGGTAGCCTCCTGAAGAGGCGACACTTTCCAGTTTGGAACAAGATGTACGCAACAAGTCGCTCTTCCATGCAACCGGAGCTACTGATCTCTGCCCGCAGCACACCAAGCCTTAACAAAACCGAGTATTGTTAACTCGGATTACCTATTCGGGCCGCACTTGGTCATTTCAACCCATCTTGAGCTACATTCGGCTCTATTGTTTCCCCTCTTGATTTGTCTCCGCAAACATTGGCCGTAAGCTAGCAGCCCAAGATTGGATGGCCTCCCAGTTTCTGAAGTCGCCTTCGGGGGCTCTTTTGTAGATAAACCAAATAAGTTTCATTACCAGCGAGCTGATGAAATCAAGCTTGCTGCAGTCCAGCTTTCCCCTGAAGACACCCACGCTGAACGGCTTGACTTGAGGTGCCTTTTTCAGCATCGGATCCAAAAAGGCCGACAAAAGGTGTCCTTTTTCGAAGAAGGTTAACTTGCCCTCAGCACGCGGCGGCCTTCCCAGCGAGGGGTCCACATAGATTGACATGTCACGCTTCTTTTCCTCAAGGGTCTTCGTCAGCTCTAGACAAGTAAGAAAGAAAGCTACTGGTATTCGGCTCAAGACCGCTTGGTGTCTCTCCAAGAGTCTGGCCGCCTCTGAGTGCCATTTTCCGTACAGAATGGGACTGCCCACGATTACGGCGTCATATGAGCCAACCTCAGTCACATCTCTTACCGGGTACACCTCCACCATTGCGCCACCTTCTCTCAAGGCTTTTCCAATGGCCTCGGCCACCTCACCGGTGGATCCACTCTTGGTACCATACGCAACTAAAATCTTCTTGTTCATTTCGCTTCACCTACTCAGCCGACCTCCATTTTACGCCAACGTTTCTGCAAGAACAATGGAAAGGGAAACGTAACAATCGTCAGTTTTGTGCAATGGCAGTCCAGAGTATGGCCCAGAGCGCTAAGTTGTAGTCTGTAGGTGGTGCTTGAAAAAGAGGGTGGCTTGTCGTACCCCTACGGGGGGTGTAGAATTAGCCATAATTAAAAGACTCGGTTTTGGTTAACTCGCCCACTCTGGTGAGCGAGTATGGTAGGAGGATTGTACCGTGCAAGCCGAACTGTTCTTACAGTCTCCGGGGGCGAATAGTGCCACCTACATAGCACTGAATGGGCTTGTGTGCAACGCGGCTTACACGAGGATGCGAACGGCGATTGCGTTTGCTAGCCGGGACGGCGTCTCTTTGCTGGCCGAAGCGATTGCGGCTCGCCCTCAATCCCTATCAATGGACTTGGTCGTCGGACTTGACGGCAGGATCACAGAACCGAGAGCCATCGAACAGCTAGCGAGCCTCTTTCATGATAGGGTGCGATGCTTCGAGTCGCGGGAGGCAGACTCGATGTTTCACGCCAAGACGTTCTGTTTTGATGATGAACAAGACGAGGGTCAGTTTGCTCTGCTGATCGGGTCATCTAACCTTTCTGCAGCGGGCCTTCTGAAAAATCGTGAAGGTGGCTTATTGCTCAAGCTGGACGCAGGTGAAACGCATGCGTCAAGACGCAACTGGGAAACTTGGTGGGGGCAGATTTGGAGTTCGGCGCAAGCGGTAACTGCCGCTCTCATTGCAGACTACGCGGGGAAGTATCGTCGTTCACGCCGCCTGCCAGCGCCAGATCGTATTAGTGGTCGGCGTCGCGAGCATGCTAGAGTGAACATCCGAGATGCTAACGAGTTGTGGCTTGAAGTCGGAGCAATCACCGGCGGGTCGGCAAATCAGTTGGAGATCCCTAGAGAGGTGGTTACATTTTTCCGAGTCGATCCGAATCGCTTCCAAACTCGCCGTTTTCTTGTACTCACTCACGCCGGTCACAGATGGGGATCAAACCCGATGGCGTATTACATGCGGAACGGGATGTGGCGTATCAATCTCGACACTAGTATTCCGGAGGTTAGCGGTAGAATGTTGCGAGGCCTCTTTGTACGTTTCCGCCGCACCGAGGTTCCAGACACGTATGAGTTCTCTGCACTAAACGCGGCGGCGGCGCGCCCGCTCCAAGTTGCGTCAAGAGCCCTGGGAAACAGTCGAACTACGCCATCGCGGGCATACGGATGGTTATAGTTGTTTGGTGAGCAAGTGGTGAATCACTCGCACATTAAGGGACTACAGCAGCTTGGCAAAGCAGGGCGCGGTGTAAGAAGAGAGTTTGGCAAGGGCTTGACCCTGGCTGGACAGAGTCGGAGGGGCAATGGAAACTAACTTATTGTACTATGGCGACAATCTAGATGTCCTTCGGCGCCACGTGAAGGATGAAACCGCAGACTTAATCTATTTTGACTCGCCCTTCAACAGCAACGCCGACTACAACGTGCTATTCGCCGAGCAGAATGGGTCACAGGCCGCTGCTCAGATTAAGGCATTCGAAGATACGTGGAAGTGGGACGAAGCCGCAGCAAAGGCTTACCAGGAGGTCGTAGAGGCCGGAGGCAGGGTGTCACGGACTCTCCAAGCCTTCCGCATGGTGTTGGGGGACAGCAATATGCTGGCCTACCTGGCGATGATGGCACCGCGCCTTGTGGAACTGCGCCGTGTAATGAAGCCGACGGCCAGCATATACCTTCACTGTGACCCGACGGCAAGCCACTATCTCAAACAGCTGATGGACGCAGTGTTCGGGCCGGAACATTACCTGAATGAAATCTCTTGGCGTCGGTCCAACCCTAAGAGTCATATAAGTGTCAATTTTCCTAACTGCCGAGACGTTATCCTGCGGTATTCAAAGACAGCTCACGTCAACTTCAAGATGGTCTATGCAGAACACGACCCTGAGTATGTCGAAAAGGCCTATCGCTACCAGGATAGCCGAGGGCGTTATCGTCTCCTTCCACTACTGAACCCCAATGACAACCGGCCAAACCTTACATATGAGTTCCTCGGGGTGACCCGCGTTTGGCGATGGACCCGCGAGCGAATGGAGAAAGGCTACCAAGATGGCCTGGTCGTCCAACTCAAACCCGGTGCGGTCCCCCAATACAAAAAGTATCTATCTGAGTCAAAGGGACGGACAATTACTGATGATTGGGACGACATCGGGCAAGCGGCAGGGAACGAGTCGCTCGGCTACCCCACTCAGAAGCCGGAAGCCCTGTTGGAGCGGATTGTCGTCGCGAGTAGTACTGAGGGCGATACCGTGCTAGACCCATTCTGCGGCTGCGGCACAACTATAGTGGCCGCTCAGCATCTTAGACGGCGATGGGTAGGGATCGACATCACTCACCTGGCTATCACCCTAATAAAACACCGACTGCTGGACTCCTTTGGCGATCAAGTATCGTATAAGGTAATCGGTGAACCTGTATCTGTGCCCGATGCCGAAACACTGGCACAGCAAGACCCGTACCAGTTCCAGTGGTGGGCATTGGGCCTAGTTGGTGCCCGACCAGTGGAACACAAGAAGGGTGCTGACAAGGGCATAGATGGTCGTTTGTACTTCCACGATGATGCCGACAGCATAACGAAGCAGATTGTCATCTCAGTGAAAGCAGGCCATGCAAGTGCGCCCCATGTGCGTGACCTACGAGGTGTCTTGGACCGTGAGAAAGCCGAGATTGGCGTGCTCATAACTATGCAAGAGCCTACTTCGGCCATGCGCTCAGAAGCAGCAGGTGGAGGCTTCTACACATCTCCAGTTTGGGGCAAAAGCTATCCTCGACTTCAGATTCTAACTGTCGCTGAGTTGTTGTCGGGCAAGGGTATAGACATGCCACCTTTGCGACAGGTAAGTGCCACTTTCAAGAAAGCGCCAAGGGCTAGGGCTAAAAACGTACGGACTTTACCGATGTCGCTGGGCGAGTCTGAAACGGGCGCCAGCGAACAGACTTAGGTTAATGGTGTTAAGCCACTGCTGCCGGCACTAGGGATGATCTTTTCGCAAGCAGTTAGAAATAGCCATATGGGCAAATCGCCCTTTAGAGGGAGTTCGATTCTGCTCAGTCTCCCCATCCGTGAAGCGTAGCCCCTCTTCCGCCTGCACATTCCGTCAGCTTGGTCAATCACTATGCCTTTTCATATGCTATACTGTGTGTGTGAGTAATTCTCAGGTCGAAGCTATTGACATTCTAGGCAGCGTGTTGACTGACCTCTCCAGTGGTAGCTCGGACACAAAAAGCGTGCTACGTCGTTGCGCTCATGTGTGCCAGATACTTGGATGGGCTGGGCAACTAAGTTGGTTCCAGAACGAGTTAGACGGATATCCTCAGGGGGTCGAATTACCTTGGTATCGGAAATCCGTCAGAGGGCGCACTGAATGGGATGCCATCGGGGGAATATACACCGTCATGGCCAGTGTTTTAGAAAATGGACACAGTACTAACAAAGAACCACCTAGGTATACAGAAATGGACCTATTGGTTGGTATCGATTGGATCCTGTCGGCAGCCCAATCTGGTTACAGTGAATCAACCGGTAGAAAATCATCCAAGTATATAAGCTATCACGGTAAGAATGTCGAAACTGAAGAATTGCATGTTTATGATAAGCACGTTTTTCAGACCATTATCACGAATATAGAGAACATAGCATTTAACTTTGCATCCAATTCATATGCCATACTGCGCTATGGTGACGCATTGCAGGATGTTTGGCAAGCATACCGGGCGAAAGTCGAAGAAAAGCTAGTACCTATCGGATTTAAACGACATCTAGATACAATTCGTAATGGATTGCATTCCCAGAATCCGCAAGACTGGAGAGCTGCTATGTGGAGTTGTCGTGATATTCTCCATGACCTGGCCACCTATTTGTGGAATGACAAACGAGAGACATATGAGTATCTGCCAGGCCAGGGAAAGGATGGCAAGCTACGAGTAACTGAGAGCGACTATGTGAATCGTTTGGGTGCGTATCTACATCAGAAGGGTATGGTAGGAAAAACAGGACGCTATCTCCGTGCTGAGATGGAGCGGATATACAGTTCTATTAGCACCTTGAACGAGCTAGATAACAAGGCTCATAGTGAAGTCACACTCTTCGACGTTCGCACATCAGCTATTGGTACTTATACAGTATTGGGCGAAATTGTAACACGGACGGACATAAAACCTGTAACGGAATACTGTAAGCCGGAGACCGTGGAGCCAACTGAACAATAAGCCAAAATGTTATCCACGGGCAAACGGATTCTTGTCGATCCTGCGCTTTCGGATTCACTGTCTTGGTCACAGGTTGGCGGCGAAGTCACAAGACATTAGCTGCTTAGACTTTGGAAAAGAGCTTTAATCCTTCCCTAATAGTGGATGGTGCTAAGTTAAAAAGAGCTGACATCTCAGCACCCATGCCATAGCCGCACCTGTCGCAAACTCCTTCTTCAGCACCGGGGCACTGAGGATGAACTTTTCCATCAGGCAGGACGAAATTCGTTATCCAGCAGCGTTTGGTGAAGGTGTTATTATACATGAGCTTTAGAGCTGCCAACGAGTTGGCAATGGGATAACCTTCTTTCTTGAATTTGATCACTTGGTCTAGCACCTGCCTGCGCTTGTCCCAGGGCAGGAAGAGATCTTCTACTCCAGCGTGGGGGGTGTGAAAGTTGATTGAGATGCTCTTAATGTTTCTAGCCTCAGTTACAAGTTGTATGACGTCTGATACGCACTTCCAGTTAATGTTATTCACAACCATATTCACGCTGATGTGAGGGTAAGGAGAGTGCTCTATGTTTTGAATCAATTGGTCAAAGGAGCCCTTGCCCCGTATATCATCATGGAACTCTTTTGTACCATCCAGGCTTACAAAGATCCGGTCGGTACTGCTGTCAGGAATGGGGAGCATGCCATTGGTGCTATAGCTAGTGGAAAGAAAGCCCATCTTCCTGGCTTCTCTAATTAAGTCCTCTAGATTACGGTCTCCATCCTGCCAAAGAAGCGGTTCACCACCTTCAAAGGTCACCATCCGTGAGCCGGCATCATAGCATTGTTTCAGCAAGTCCATGACGTGAGAAAAGGTAAAGTCTTCTGCTATGAGCGTGCCTTCAGACACGCCCTTAGCGATAGCACAGTGTTTGCAGTTTAAGTTACAGCGAGAGGTGATGAACACAACCGACTGAATTGGAATCCTTTTACCCAATAAGCGACACTTGGCATACCAGCCTGCATAATGAAGTAACTCAAACATGTCGCTTCTTCCTAGAATACTAATGCTGCACCATAGGCTGCGAATATCAGCAAAGTTGTGGAAATCATCAGATTCCGTGCCAGATACCATCGGATCATGAACCAGTCCATTCCCTTACCCATATAATGCTCCATTGGCCCCATCCACCAAGTTCGTTTGATATCTCCGTAATCACCCCGCCCCAACTGGCGCATGAGCTGGTAAAGCTTGATGGCTAAGGGAAGGCTCAGCAGGATAAGCAGAGTCGTAAGGGGTAAAATATTCAGCGCCACTCCAATGACGATAGCTCCGTAGGCTATCGTGAGCACAACTGGGAGCAGCAATATGGCCCTCTGTTGACTGCCCAGACTTACTACCAGGGTTCTCTTTCTAACTTTTAAGTCAGGCTTGAAATCCATGATGGAATGGACATATAGAATTAAGGCAATCATAATACCGATGGTTATCGAGACAAGAAATGGCTCCCAACTGAAGTGCTGAGCCACAGCGTAGTAGGTGCCCACGCATATCATAGGCCCCATAGCGAGGCCAACAACTGCTTCTCCCATGCTCCGGTAGCATAGGCTCAACGGCGGCATAGAGTAGAAAAAGCATATAAATGCTCCCCCAGCGGCTATAGCTGCGACCGGCCAGCCTGATACCCTAATGAGATAGGCGCACGCCATTATGCCCAGCGTGAAAAGACCTAGTGAAACGTATAATACATGGTTGAGCTTTATAGTCCCATCGACGATATGAGGAGCTTTCGTGGTGCGCACGGTATCACCAGCCTGTTGGAGTTCACTTCGAACGGAGAAGCCGCCGATCCTTAAATCAGCGTAATCATCCAGTAAATTGGTGCCGAGGTGAACTGCCATCAAGCCAATCAAAGTGACGACGAAGCGTAATGGGTCAAACAAGTCATTGCAGAAAGCAATGAGTCCGGCCACAGCACACGGCATTGCTGATTGCGGTAGTGCCAACCACCTTGCCGCGTCCCACCAGATCTTAGTTCTCTTTACAAGTAGACCTGCAGCCTGAGCCATTGTAGTTATTCTAAGCGTTCCTGTCGTCGTCAGTCAAATAGTCAGCAAAACAACCAGCCAAAATGCTGATTGAGAAAACATTTTCCCCGAATTGCTGCTTTATTTCTACTATGGTTTCTTGCCTGTGGCAACTAGCCTGGCTTAAAAAGTATTTCGTCCACCTTGGGGATAAAACGGTCAGGTTGCTATGTACTGTTTTTCATTCTCTGCTGGTCCCATCGTAACTTTAACAGCCACCTTTAACTAGGGCTTTTCCCCTTTCCTCTCCTCCGAGGTTTCACAAGCTCAAACTCCCACATCGACATACCGTCATACCAACTTGGAGGGAATCCCGCTTGTTGTCTCCAATAGGCAGCCTTGGCCATACTCTTGTCCAACAACCATAAAAAGGGGAAAAATACAAGGCCAATTCCCAAAGTGAATATAGCAACGAAGGGTATATACACAAGCCAATACCTTTTTCTTGTTCTTACTCTTATTTCATTCTTTCTTAATCTCGTTGGGGCAGCTTTCCATTTATGTACACCTTCTATACTCTGGGTTAGGGCAGCACCGCAATCCTTGCAGTATTTGTCTCTCTCATCCACCATAGTTCCACAATTTGGGCAGATTGCCATGTCACTATCCTTGCCTTATCCTCAATATAGAATCGTGATGACAATAAAGCGGTGCTATCTTCTACCTATACACTCAGCGACCAGCCTGTCTATTGCTAGGCCCACAAACCCGGCTGCCCCGACTGCCATATCTATTTCATACGCTCCAGAATCGCCGACAATCAACACGCCATCCTTGGTTGCCATTAGGATGCATAAGCATAGAAAGACCAGAGTGGATGCAAACAGGAATTCGATAGAAAGCGTCTCCTTCAATGCTAATAACGTTAGCTTTGGTGCGTCTTTTCTGCGTTCGATTTTTGGCCTTATTATGTTGCCTCCTAATTAGCCTGGTCGAGAAGCTGGAAAGTGTTTATGATGGTGTCGAACATGGGCTCATATTTGCTGCATCAGCACTCGGCGCTTCCACAAATGATAACCCATCTCTTCCCAAATATCTAAGCTTTTACTATAGGGGGTGCTACCATCACTACCTTTATAGGTTATATATCTTGTCGGCCGCCATAATCGCATTAGCAGCCTCGGGTAGCTTAACAGGCGTAATAAAGTCCTCAATCCCCGATGTGTCATCCAGAGTTTTGCCAGCGCCATCAATTACATGAAATGTCCCACATGATACGATGTTAACACCAAGCTGACCCTTTTCGAACCGCGCTAGCATTTCCAAGTTATCTGGCAAGTCACCCGAAACCAGGCCTTCAATCTGGCCAGCGATCAAGTCCTTCATATCGCTTGTAATACCCAGCTTGGCGAGTTCACCTTTATTGGTCATGGCAACACCATAAGGCCCGTAGTATATAGTGACAGCGTCAACCTTCGCCACCTGCTTGGCTAGGAAGGCAACAACATAAGACGCATAGTGGTTGTAGGCCTTGTCAGTCCCACTGTTTACTACAATAAGCATGTTCTTTACTTCTGCCATCTTTTCCTCCTTTCGAAAGAATCGCCGAATAGCCACCATCACCCCCATTTCCCATCCTTTCCAGTGGGTAGCACCCCCCAATGGCGAATTATACTCCAACGCGGTTTGCAGTGCGAAATCAGCTATAAGGGACACATTTCATCGTTTTGTGAGGCCTCGGCACACTCCTGACATAGATAAATAACTCCAGCTACACGAAGTAGCGAGATGTATACCTCTAATTGGAAGCTGCAAATGCTAGCGTTTAATTCTACTTATGCGCTAGGATGGGGAATGCCTAGTCTTGCTAAAGGTGTCGCTCAATAAGCCTCTGTGTCAAATCCTCAATGACTGATATACCGATTTCAACACCGTTAAACGCCTCAAAGACAGTCTTTGCAATCGGATAGACATATTCCGCTATAGCTGAACTAGGTGTTTCAAGAGGAACGGTAACTTGCGAAGTAATGTCATCCTGATATGCAACATTACCACGAGGCATGTGACGGTCCATATTAGCCCAAGAGCTGAGTTCGCGGCCTTTCATTTTTGTCCATCTAAAAGCGAATGAGAGACTTGTTGTTTCCACGAGACACCCCATAGCTTTAGCAAACCCCAGCGCAACAGCAATAGCTTCAGTCGTCCGAAGTATAACCAAGCCAAAATCGAGTTGCTTCATAGGCTCCGGGGCTCTTGTACCTACTGAAAGATCATCTTGTAGAGCACGTCGCAGATAGAACTTTCCGAAGGGATCCAGCCTCCAAAAATCAAGATCCTTTCCACCCCACTCAGGACTTAAATCACAGATAAATGCCTCCCAAGTCCCTTGGAAAACATATGGTCTAGCCTCTTTCTTAGTAAAACCGCGACTATCAAGCCAGACCGGCCATCCAGTGTAACGAGGATTACTTGAATCAAGCAAATTTAAGAAAGAAAGATTAGCTGAATGGGGTGGTACGGTACCCATAATGACTGCTGACACCTCCCAGCTTCCATGGTCAGGTAAACTAAGGTTTCGTTCTTTAACCACGGTATCAAATCTCGTTGCACCTTCCTGTAGGTATTCCAGGGCCATTGTCTCGGTTTTTTTCTCCTGAGTTGGTAACGCTCCCAGCTCTTCTTCAGGCCAGCCCTGCAGCATTGTCTGATCTATCTCCTTAGACTCCCTCTTGGGAATCAAAGAAGAAATAGCACGAAAAAGTTCTGGCGGTAAGGTGCGGAGGTGACGGCGAATGAAGCGACCAACGTCCGCTTCCCTGTTGTCAAAACAGACTTCCACTATATGAGGCCAATCCTTCCAGGTCGCTTCTGTAGTGCTGGGAGTATTATTGGCTGCCAAGGAACGAACAAACACTTTATTTTCTTGAAATAGTAGTTCCCCTTGACTATTTTTCAACGGCCTCTTTGTCGCAATAGGTGTTTTGACTCCTGATCCAATCTCAATGACCGGAAATTCAATTCTGTCTCTTATTGGGAAATGAACTTTGACTTCGAATAATTCGGATGAATATTTCGAGACTATTCGCTGGATATTATCTTGGTGGAAGAGTTTTCGCACATTGGAGGGGATGTTATCGTGGTACGGCTCGCCAGTATCGTTATGGAAGCCAATCAACATATATCCACCACCATGGTTTCTTATTGCTATAGCGGCTCTGACGATCTTGTCCTTTCCTTCGGGCGTGTTGGGATCTATCCAACCCTTAAGCTCAATAGAAAGGCTTTCCGTAGGATGGCTAATGAGGTCTTGCAGAAAATCAGAGTCAGCTACCATAAGACTATTATACCACGGCGTGTAATTGCAGCTATACGCATAAGACTTGGCATAAGATAGCCTACTAACCATATACTAGATTCTATCCCGTCACAAAACTGACTAATGTGTAATCTCTCTCCATTGAACGATAAGTCATAAGGTGAAATTTCAAGAACTAGCTCGTTTTACACCCCCTCCCCGAGTTAGGTACCTAAAAATGAAAAAGGGAAAGCCTCTCGTTCAGGCGGTCTAGTTAATGAGATTCTGGCGATGGTTAGACAGAAGTTTCAATACATGATATACACAAAATTGTGCCGGTTCGAGTACCACTCGCTGGAGCTGAGGTTACAATGGGCAGAACATTTCACACCACCTTTATCCTCTAATTTATCAAATCTACAGGTTGGCCTTGGATGACAATTCTCGAACTTCCATTCGAGAAGGAATATTGCAGTAATCAACTCCAATACTACTAATTCTATTGTTTAGTAAAGAAGAGGCCCCATAAAACTTAGCGGTCAATAATGTGGTAATGTTAGTTAACAGCACCAATCTCTTTTTATGTATAATTCAATGATTGATATCATAAGCGTTATAATAAGCATATGGCGAGATCATTTGGTAACCTAAGGGCAGCACATCGAGGCTACATTTACCAAGATGTAGTTACTGCGTATTTTATGGCTCTGTGCCTTGCCAACCAATCAGGGATTCTAACTGTAGATAAAAAGCTCTTTCCTGAAGATAGATTCGACGATTTGGGGATCCATGATAGTCGCGGTTATGTTAGAAGGCAATTTAAAAAGAGCGAAGATCCTAATCGCCCCTTACGGCGAGAGGACTTTACACAAGATACATATAGTCTTCGTCTTAATTACTTAGTTCGAACCATTAAGCAAGCTGGAGAAAATTCCGCTGATGAATATCGTTTATGTGTACCATGGATTGTTCCTACAGCAGATGACATTGCTCCGTATTTGGAGGAGATAGAAGCATCATCGTCTTTTGAAGGCTACCGGACCCGGATTTTTAAACTCAGAGCTAGTGATCTTTGGCCGGAAGATAAAGATGCGATTTGGTCCCCACTTAAAAAGCCTGAAGGGTTTACGAGAGCGGACTTCATAAATTTCACGCAGCACTTTTTCATTGAATTACAATGCCCACACGCATCCCTCGATTTTCGAAACCCAAACCAACTTGAAAAACTTCTTATCGAGCTTCTCACAAATCGGATAGGCATTGGCCGCTATCCCAACCAGAACTTAGATGCTGCTAAAAAAGCGGAGGTCCTGGCATGGAGAGCTTATGAAGCTCGTGTACAAGGTGAGACCATCCAACTCGAAGACATCGAAAGGCATTTGCAGCTTCATAGAGACTACGGACGTGTGGCTCAAACATTCCCGGTGGTTAAAGAAGCTTTTGTCTCTCGAGGCCAATCTTTGCAGGCATTGGAGAACACCGTTAAACAAGAAGCAAAGACTATTATCATCGGTCCACCAGGCTCTGGAAAATCATGGTTTCTTGATCACCTGGCAGAGAAATTAAAGAGCAAAGGGCATCTTGTTGCGAAGCATTATTGTTATTTAGAGCCAGGTGATGAGCTTGTTGAAAGGCGGGTCACCGCTAACGTTCTCTTCGCTAATCTGATTGCAGATCTGGTAGATACAGTCCCCACATTAAGGGAAAAAGCCTCCTATATCTACTCGGCAGGGCTTGAAGAACTGGAAAGCATACTACCACATGCTGTTGAAGCGAGTGCCACTGGCCAAGTCTATTTGTTTGTAGATGGAATAGATCACATTACTCGTGTTATCTCCGAAGGACGTTCTCTAACCATTAATGACACCAACATTGTCGAGGAACTGGTGGTGATGAAGAGACCAAGCGGGGTACACCTGGTCATTGGGACCCAACCTGGACCTCATATTGAACCGTTGCAGGAAGGAAGTCGAACAGAAGAGCTCCCAGCTTGGTCAACTGAAGATGTTGCTGAACTGGGAAAAAGGCTTGGAGTTTTTGATCTAATGCATCAGGCTGGCTTCACAGAAACCGATGATGAGTTAGTGAAGGAGTTAGCAGCAAAGGCTGATGGTAATCCCCTGTACGCCACATATCTATATAACGGACTCAAGAACAATCTTAATATCCAGGCTGCACTCGATCCTGTTTCGTTTATCAAAAGTCTCCCATTGTTACAGGGACAGATTGCTAACTACTACGAACATTTA
>Ga0307427_1001288_pt1 | contig 13185 bp, 10 predicted proteins | sample SalMarWE160190MG_FD_202162 | JGI IMG/M metagenome (GOLD analysis project Ga0307427, IMG submission 202162) | Salt marsh sediment microbial communities from the Plum Island Ecosystem LTER, Massachusetts, United States - WE1603-190 | ecosystem: Environmental > Aquatic > Marine > Intertidal zone >... | reverse complement strand
GTCAGCGTCACGAAGGCGAGGCGGTTGCGTTCGGGCTTGACCTTTTCGCGATTCTTGGTCCGGCTCTGGGCACACGTGACGAACAGACTGTGCTTGCCGCAGGGGGCCAGGGCCTCAATGTCGTCGAGCATCGGCGTGCCTTTCGGCAACCGGAGTTCCCACCGGACCGCGAAGTCGTCGAGCGACACGGCCCACAGGCGGTCGGTGGTTTCGTCTCCGCCGATGATGGCGACTTTGCCTCTGCCGCGAACGGCGATGCCCGACGCTTCGACGAGATCGACCCGGCCGGCCGGAGCAGCGGTAGGCGCGGAAGGCTGGTCATTTGCGCCGGTGTCGGCGGCGCCGATGTCGGGCAGGAGGAAAGCCGCCGCCAAGGCCACCAGCGACGCTGCGCTGAAGAGCGTGGGTTTTGCGATTACCATCGCCGCCTCGTGACGACCGCATTTCGCGCGGTGGGTCGGAGCCTGCCCTGAGCCTGTCGAACGGGGAGCCACCGCGCTCGAAAGCCCATTTTCGCCGTTGCGCGGCGGGTCGGGAGACCCGCCGCGCGGGAAGTCCGTAGCGCCGGGCTTTATGCCCGGCGGCCGGATAGTCAGGCGGACGGCGGTTCCGCGCCGGGGATAAACCCCGGCGCTACATCTGTTCGGAAACACTTTCTCGCTCCTGCCTAATCCTACAACGCCACTTCGTGCGCGGCGGGTCTGGAGTACCCGCCGCGCATGGGCGAAATCGCCGTTTTCGGCGCGGTGGGTGCGGAGACCCACCGCGCAAAATGCCCTTGTAGCGTTGTAGTGCTAATGTTCCGATGGTTCGCCGAGGATGCCGATCACCTTCTCGTACATCTCGTCCCTGGTCTGTTGGTCCTTGGCTTCGAGCGTCAGGCGCAGGAGCGGCTCGGTGTTTGACGGGCGGCAGTTGAACCACCACTGGTCGTACTCGACCGTCACGCCGTCGAGGAAATCGACTGTGCCGTCCGAGAAGGTCTTGGCCAGGCGCCGGACCAGCCCCTCTTTGTCCTCGACCTCGAAGTTGACTTCGCCGGTGCCGGCGTACCGGCGCAGGGGTTCGATGAGCCCGCTGAACGGCTCTTCCGGGTGCCGCGAGAGGACGGTCAGAACCTTCAGCAGCGTGATGACGGCGGAGTCGCAGTAGTAATTGTCGCGGTAGTAACTGTGGCCCGAGAGTTCGCCGCCGAACGGGGCGTTCGTCTCGCGCATGGCCGCCTTCATGTTGCTGTGGCCGACCTTCTCACGCCGCGGCACGCCGCCGTGAGCGAGGATCTCTTCTTTCAGGACCCAACTGGCACGCAAATCGTACACGATCGTGGCGCCGCGCTCCTTCGCGAGGACGTCCGGCACCAGGAGGGCCGTGACCAGATCGTTCGGAACGGTCTCGCCGTTCTCGTCCACGAAACCGACGCGGTCGGCGTCGCCGTCGAAGCAGACGCCGAAGGCGGCTCCCGATGCGCGGACCCGCCGCTTCAGGTCCTCGAGCGCCGCCTCCTTCAGCGGGTTCGGCTCGTGGGCGAAGCGGCCGGCCCGTTCGAGGTTCAGCGGCTCTGCATCGATGCAGTACTCCCGCAGGAGGCTGGGCACCCATTTCGAGGCCATCCCGTTCGAGGCGTCCAGAACCATCTTGAGAGGCTTGATCTCGCCCGCGAACTTCTTGACGTGCAGCAGGTAGCCGCTCGATATGTCCTGGTGACGCAGAGGGCCAACCGGCTGCAGGCCGGTCTCCTCGATGTCCGCCACGATCTGCTTGATGCGTTCGAGGCCGGACCCCATTGCGACGGGCACGCATCCGGGGCCCGTGATCTTGAAGCCGTTGTACTCGGCGGGGTTGTGGCTGGCGGTGACCTGGACGCCGCCGAGCATGTTCATACTTCCGACGGCATAATAGATGGCGGGCGTCTCGATGTCGCCGATGAGCATGGCGCCGACACCGGCCGCGCGGATGCCTTCGCCCACCATCCGAGCGAACCCCTCGCTCGTTGGCCGCATGTCATGGCCCACCACGATCCACTGCTCTTCGGGGTTGGTGCGAACTTCCTCCGCCAGGAGCGACAGCAGGTGGCGGGCCGTGCCGTAACCTACCTTCCAGGCGACGGTCTTCGTGATCTGGGTGTCCACAAGGCCGCGGATGTCGTAGGCCTTGAAGATGGCATCGAGGTCGAGCGGCGGCTCGGGCGCCTCCGGGGTTTCGCCGGTAGTCGCCTCTCGCCACTTGCACGCTTTGCACTTGGGGAAATGGCGCGCAATGCGCGCGCGGCAGACGGCCTCGGTGATGGCGTATTTCTCGCCGGGGCACCGGCGCTCGCCCGAAATCTTGGCGGCCACGTGGTCCTCCATCACGACGCAGGGGTCACAACTGAAACTTCGGGCTTTGGCCCAGGAACGTCCTGGGGTTCGTGAACACGAGCGTCTCGATCAGGCTGTCGGGCAGGTCCATCTGACGCATCACGCCGACGGTGACCAGGACGGCCAGCGGGTCGCTGTCGCCCCAGTCGGCGGACGAGTCCACGAGCATCCGCTCTGCGCCGTAGTCCCGGACCATGGCTGCGGCCTCCTCGGGCGTGAGTTTGCCAGGGTAAACGGTCAGGCCGGTCCAACAGCCGGTTTCTCTGGCGATGTCGATCGTGTCGCGCGTGCAGTGGTCGATGACGCACAGTTCGCGCGGGGCGTCCATCTCGCGGATAATATCGACAATAATCTCGGTGCCGCGCCTCTTTTCCGCCGCATGAGGCGTATGAATGATACAGATGCACCGGCGCTCGATGGCCATCTGGAGTTGCCGCCGGAACATCCGGATCTCGTTTTCCGTGTTCTTGTTCAGGCCGATCTCGCCGATCCCCAGAACGGTCGGGCGATCCAGGTACGGGTCGATCCGCTCGAGCACCTGCTCCGCCAGGTCCACGTTATCGCTCTCTTTGGGGTTGACGCAGAGGACGCAGTAATGCTTGATGCCGCGTTTGGCCGCCCGCCCAGGCTCGAAAGTCGTCAGGTGGTTGAAATAATCGAGGTGGCTTTCGGGATACTGGCGGTCTGTGCCGGGCCAGAACGCCGGTTCGCAGACGGCAACGATGCCCGCTTCGGCCATCAGGCGGTAGTCGTCGGTGGTGCGGCTCAGCATGTGAATGTGTGGATCGATGACTCGCATGGGTCGCCTCGTCTGGATGGTTCAGGAACCCCCTCCGTCAAGCACTGGCCGTAGGATACGCGACCGGCCAGCGTGAATCAAGACCGTAGCCTTCGCCTGCGCATGCAACCGCGTTTTGAGAGTCGCCCGGCGGCCGGGGCGGGGTTAAAATGGTGTGGACCGGTCCGAGGCAGGAGATGAACCATGAAACGGCGCATGTTTCTGAAGACGAGCGGGATGGTCGGTGCGGCGGCCGTGGCGACGGGAGCGGCCGCCTGTCTGGACGCCGCCGAGAAGAAGCCCAAGGCCATGCCCACCATCAAGTTGGGGACGCTTGAGGTATCGCGCCTTGTCCTCGGCAGCAACCCGTTCTGGGGATACTCCCACCAGTCGGGCGACCGCGACAAGGAGATGCGGGAGTATCACACCGACGAGGTCATCGCAAAAGTCCTCGACGAAGCAGCCGCCAACGGCATCACGGCGCTCGCCTCGCCCCCGGATAAGCGGTGGGTCGAACTGTACGCCAGGTACCTGGCGGGCGGCGGGAAGTTGAAAATCTGGATCGCCCAGTGTCACGGTCCGCCCGAGAAGATGGAGCAGGAGATCGATTACGCCGTCAAGGGCGGCGCCAAGGCCGTCTTCATCCAGGGCGCGCGGGCCGAGCAGGAGGTGGGACGGAAAAACTTCGACATGCTGCGCCGATGGGTCGAACGCATCAAGGGCGCCGGACTGCCCGCCGGCACGGCGGCACACTGGCCGGAGGTGCCCGGCGAACTCGAAAAACGCAAGTTCCCCACCGATTTCTATTTCCAGTGTTTCTACAACGTCAGCCGCGTCGGTCAGTGGGGATCGGCCGAACGCGAGACGGCCATCGCCGCCATCCGTAAGATCGACAAACCCGTCGTCGCGTACAAGATCCTGGGGGCCGGGCGGCTGCCGGCGCAGGCTGCATTCGAGTACGCTTTCGCCAAACTTCGACGCAAAGACGGCGTGTGCGTTGGCATCCATCGCGGCGACGCCGTGGACCACGTCCGCCAGAACGCACTTTACACGGAACTGCTGACCTGACCCGAGGCGCGTTTGTCGCCCGATGAGAGGGGGAATCGGCGCTTCGATGCGGACGGTCCTTTCGGGATGGCCGAGCCACGCCCGCAGACACCCGCGCGCTGAAGTGGTTGACCCCGGGCGCCGCTCGGGGTACCTTCCTGATGACGTCTCATTTTGCGGCTCACCCGAGCAAGAGGGAGCCTGTTCGGAGGGATGTCATGGCGCGACGGTTGCGGCAGGGGGCGATGGCCGTTGGTGTTTTGGCGCTGGTGGTTGGCCTGCGGCCGGGACCGGTGGACGCGGTGGCGCCCGACAGGACCCGCCAGGCCGTGCCGCCCTACGAGATCCCCGTTCTTGTGGTGAAGTACTTCCCCGTCAAAGGCGACCGGATCGACAGGGGCGTCACGGGCGACTGGGGCGAAACGCTCGCCTTCACGCGGGCCAAGACGGAGCGAATCACGCGTACGCTGGCGGCCGCCCTCGAAGAGGGGTCGCGGTTCCGCGCCTACAAGGATCCGACGTCGCGGCCGAGCCTGAAGTACACGATCGTCGGGACGCGCGAGTTCCTCGAGCCCCTGCCCACCGTGCCGCGGCCCGGCGGCAAGGTTCCCTACACGGGGTACTACCGCATCATGCAACGGATCAACATCCGGGACTGGGTCGAGAACCGGGGCGTCAAGGAAGTGTGGCTCTGGGGCTATCACGGCGGCCGGGTGGTGCTCTGGGAATCGAACATGGCCGGCCCGTTCGGCGATATCAGTAACTCGAACCGCGACCCGAAAGACCTGCCCGTCCTCAAGAAGACCTACACGGTGTACCACTATAACTATCAGCGCGGCCCGTCGGAGGCGTGCGAGAACCACATGCACCAGATCGAGCACGTCCTGAACTACGTGGACGGGCGCGACCGGACGCCGCCCGCGAAGTGGGGCGACCTGCTCTTCTGGGGCAAGTTCGTCGGCAGCGACGCCTCGCACAAGATCGTGCGGCCGGGGTGCGGCTGGACGCACTATCCCCCGAACGGCGAGAGCGATTACGACTGGGCCAACAAGCGGTACATCCTGAGCGACATCGAGGACTGGAAGCCCGATGGCACCGGCCGCAAGCACCCCATCAACTGCGACCGATGGGCAGGCGACAGCCTCCGGTGGTTCATCTACTGGATGCAGAGCCTGCCGGGCGCGGACAGCGGCCTGGCTTATCGCGGCAAACCGCTGCGGAACTGGTGGGTTTTCATCGGCGACTTCGACCGCGCCGTGGCGAGCGGCTGGAGACTATGGCGCAAGTAGCCGCGGCGCGCCGGTAATGGAGCCTCACATGGGCAGCAAGTTTCCCCAGTTCGACCGAGACGCCCTCGAGACGCGACCGCTGGCCGAGCGCGAAAGCGACATGGACCTGGGGTACGTCCTCGAGGTGGGCGAGCAGGCGGCTCCGTTCGAGCATCCGGCCCTTCCTGCTGTCGCTGACGCGATGGCCGGCGCGAAGGAACGCGGGGCGAGCACCATTCTGCTGATGGGCGCCCACGTCATCAAGCAGGGCCTCAGCCGGTACGTCATCGACCTGGTGCGGCGCGGGTGGGTCTCGGCGGTGGCGATGAACGGGGCGTGCGCCATTCACGACCATGAACTGGCGCGGTTCGGCGAGACGACCGAATCGGTGGCCCGGTACATCTCGGAGGGGCAGTTCGGCCTGTGGCAAGAGACTGCTGAACTCAACGATATCGTTGGTGCCGGTCATCGTGACGGTCTCGGTTTCGGCGAGGCGCTCGGCCGGCACATCGCGGCGAGCGACTGGCCGCACCGCGACGTCTCGATCTTCGCTGCGGCTTACGAGGCTGGCGTGCCGGCGACGGTGCACGTCGGCATCGGGTACGACATCGTGCACGAGCATCCGAACTGCGACGGTGCGGCTGTCGGGGCGGTGAGTTACCGCGATTTCCTCGTCCTGGCGCGAGTCGTGCAGGGTCTGGAGGGCGGGGTCGTGCTCTGTTACGGGACGGCCGTCATGGGACCCGAGGTATTCCTGAAGGCGTTGGCGATGGCGCGAAACGTCGCGCGGCAGCAAGGCAGCGCGATCCGCCATTTCACCTCGGCCGTGTTCGACCTGGTTACGCTCACGGGCGACCTCAAGACCGAGCCGCCGAAGGATTCGCCGGAGTACTACTTTCGGCCATACAAGACGGTCCTGGTTCGAACGGTGCGCGACGGCGGGACGAGTTACTATATCCGGGGCGATCACCGAGCGACGCTACCGGCGCTGCATGGGCTGCTGGTCGAGCAGGTGGGTGGGTGACATGCCGTCAGGGCCTGCTGAGATCGAGGTCATCCGCCCGCCCGAAGGGCGCCGATTCGGCTTTGTCCTCTTCGACTTCGACGGGACCTTGTCGCTGCTGCGCGAAGGCTGGCAGGGCGTCATGATTCCGATGATGGTCGAGGTCCTCGACCCCATCGCGACGGATCTGGCGCGCGATGAACTGGTGCGGCTGATGACCGGGGATGTCGAAGAGACGACCGGCATGCCGACGATCTACCAGATGATGCGCCTCGCGGAGCGCGTGGCCCAGTTCGGTGGCGAGCCGCAGCCTCCGAAGGCCTACAAGGCCGACTACGTTCGGCGGCTGCTCGCGCACATCGACGGGCGGCGAAGCGCCTTGGCGACCGGTGATGTCGAGCCGGACGCGATGTTGCTGGCCGGTGTGCGGCCGTTTCTTGAGGTGCTCGCACATCGCGACCTGGTCCTGTGTCTGACTTCGGGCACCGACGAGCCGTACGTGCTGGAAGAGGCGCGGCTGCTGGACGTGGCCCGTTACTTCGAGCCGCACATCTACGGCGCGCGTGACGACCATGAAGCGTCGAGCAAGAGCGCCGTTATGGAGCGGATGCTGGCCGAGAACCGGATTCCCGGCGACGAACTCCTGGTCTTCGGCGACGGCTTCGTCGAAATCGCCAACGGCAAGGAGGTCGGCGGCTACGCCGTGGCGGTGGCCAGCGACGAAGCGGCCGGCGGCGGCCGCATGAACGCATGGAAACGCGACCGGCTTCTGCGGGCCGGGGCCGATATGGTCGTCGCCGACTTCACGTGTTGTGAGGAACTGGTCGAATTGCTGTTCCGGCCCAGTGGCAAGTGCAGTGCCTGTTAGCCGCCGCGCTAGCGCGGCAAGTCTCGACAGGCGGGAGGCACGGACCGTGAACGCCCAACGGTTTGATGAGGTCACGCTGCGCTACGCGGGTCTGCGCGTCGTCCTCGTGGGCGACATCGCCCTGGACCGGTATCTGGAGATCGATCCGGCGCTGGCGGAGACGTCGCTCGAAACGGGCTTACCCGTGCACAACGTCGTGCGGGTGCGGCCGCAGCCGGGGGCGGGGGGAAATGTCCTGGCGAACCTGGCGGCGTTGGGCCCGAAGACTCTGGCGGCGGTCGGTTTCTGCGGCGACGACGGCGAGGGCGCCGAACTTCGCCGCACGCTCGCCGCGATGGGAGTGGACCTGACCCACTTCCTCGCGCGGCCCGACCGCATGACGTTCACCTATACGAAGCCGCTCCTCATGCACGCGGACCGGCCGCCGGAGGAACTCAGCCGCCTCGACCTCCGCAGCCGCACGCCGACACCCGCAGAACTTGAGGACGAGATCGTCGGTGGCCTCCGCGCGGCCGTGGCGGAGGCGGACGTCATCGTCGCGATGGACCAGGCGCCCGAACCGGCGGGCGGCGTCCTTACACGCCGCGTCAGGACCGAACTTGCCGCACTGGCGAAAGCGTACCCGCAGAAGGTCTTCATCGCCGACAGCCGCACGGCGATCGGCCAATTCGCGAATGTGCGGATCAAGGTGAACTCCTCGGAACTGGCCCGGCGGTTCGGCGCGGCGGGGCAGGCGGCCGACCTCAAGACGATGGCCGCGCGGTGGTCGAGCGAACTCGCCCGCGACGTCTTCGTCACGATGGGCGCAAGCGGAGTCCTTGCAGCGTCAGGCGGCGACGTGACCCATGTTCCGGGCATCCCGGCCGAGCCGCCCATCGACATCGTCGGTGCGGGCGACTCGGTCCTGGCGGGGCTCGCCATGGCCCTCGGCGCAGGCGCCACGCCCGCCGAGGCGGCCGAACTGGGGAACCTCGCCGCCGCCGTCACCCTCCGCAAGATCGGAACCACCGGCGCCGCGACGGTCGAGGAACTGGCGGGAATGCTGGGACGCGCGTAGCGCGCCGTGGAAGCGCGGGTGGCACCCGGCAAGTGATCGGTCGCAGACGAGGACAGCCTTATTGGGGTTTGGCGTCGGCGTCGGGCGTGAGGAAGAGGCGGTCAAGTTTGGCGCCGTCTTCGCGGGCGCGGAGTTCGAGGCGGACCTTACCCTGCGGCAAGGGGATGGCGATGGGCTTGCGGGATGAGCGATCGGTCAGCCGGACCCACGTCCACTGGCGATGGACGCCGGTGTGCCACTCGACTTGCCCGAGGAGTCCGCGCTGCTCATCGGTGACGGCCACGTAAAAGGAGTCGTCGTCCGGCGTTGGCGCGACGACGCGGCCCCAGACGCAGTACGTGCCGGCCGTGGCGACGCTGACGTTCCAGAGGATCTTGCCGCCCCCTCCCCGCTGGTCGCCAATCTTGCCGGGGCACCAGACGTATTTGCCGCCGGAGGCAGCGGCGTCTCCGGCGACGGTCATCGGCGCGACCACGTGGCCCGACTCGGCCTCGAGGGTGACATCCCGGCCGGGCTCGAGCGAGACCGGGGGCGCGGCCGCCAGATAGGCCAGGTACGATTTGACCGGCTCGACGCGTTCGAGGATGGGTCGGCCGACGTCCCGGCCGTCGAGTTCCAGGACGCCGCGCGCAGGCTCGGGCAGGAGTTTCGGCTCGCCCGGCTCCGGATACGCCGTCTCGATGGCGAGGGGCCCGTCGGTCGTCTCGGCCCGAAGGTCGATCGCGCTCGACGAGCATCGCACTTCCGCCGCCGCCTTGGCGAAGGCGCGGCGCCAGGCGTCGAACGCGTCGTCCGTTTCCAGGTCGCTGCCGACGCGGACCCAGAGGGCGGCTCCCGCGCCGACCACACTCGCCGGCGCGGCGTCGCCGCGATGGTGGGTGACCGTCAGCCGCACGACGCCGTCGGGATTGGCGTCATCGACCAGTGCCGTGCCGGCCGGTTCACCGCCCACCGTGCGTGCCCACACGACGCGCACGCCCACGGCGGCCGTGCCTTTGCGCAGGACGAGCGGGTTGCCGTCCGGAATGGGGAACTCGGCCTGCTTGCCGCGCTCGATGGCGACGCGCTCTTCGCCGATCCAGAACCCGTGCACGTCGCGCGGCACGACGAAATGCGACTCGAGGGTCGTGGCGGTGCGGGTCTGGTCCTCGTCGCGGTAGAGGACGAGGCCGAGGGCGTCGGTCTTGCGCTGGGCAGCGGTCCAGAACGGCCGCAGGTGCAGCGTCTTGGAGTGGGCGCCGCGTCCTTCCCGGATCCGCTTCTTGCCGTACGGGTCGCCGCGGGCGTCCGGGATGACGTAGCAGCGGGGGAAGGAACTATCGCCGGGCAGGTCCACGGTCAGGGGCAGGTCCATGTTATGGTAGTTGGCAGCGGCGGCGCCGAGTGTGACGTCGGGCATCACGTAGTGGGTCCGCGACTGGCACGGCCTTTCGCGCCAGGACTGGCGGACGAGGCGCGGGAAGCGCGACCGGCTCGTTTCGAGCAGATGGGCGGGCGGCCGCCAGCGAATCAGGGCCGGCCAGAGCAGGCCGAGGCCGCCGCGCTCCTTGCCGGGCAGCCATCCGACGGCCCACAGGTGATTGTCGAGGACGCTGCCGTTGCCTCGCAGGTAGTTGTAGTCGCGGCTGTGCGGGCCGGCCAGGCGGAGCGAGGGCGGGAAGAAGTTCAGGGCGACGTCGGTCCAGAACAGTTCGAGCAGCGCCCGGGCCTGCTCGCGGCCGCGCTCGCGCCGGCAGAACCGCTCGATCAGGCCGAGGCAGTCCAGGTCCACGCCGTAGTAGCACGGGCTGCCGTACTCCGAGATGCCGTGTTCCCAGGTGTGCATGACGAAACGGTCGAGGCGGCGGTATCCCTCATCGGCTACGTCGCTGTTGCCGAGGGCCTCGCCAAGCAGGATCAGGTTCTCGGCGTTCATCAGGGCGATGTTGGTGTACGCCGGACGGACGCGGTGCCTGAGGCAGCCTTCGGTGGCGAACTCGAGGATTTCGCGGAGGGTGCGCCGGGCGTCGTCCGGAATCCAGTCGCGGTGCCGCAGCCACAGCAGCGAGCCGCCCATCATGCAGAACTCGACAGCGTTGAAGTCCATGACCTGGTTGTGCGACCAGGACCATCGAAAGTTGCCGTAGCCGCGGCTCTCGGGGTCGCGGTCGTGCATCCGGGCTGCCGTCTCAAAGAGGGAGCCGAGGCGTTCGGGATGGGTGCGGGCCTCGGCCAGGGCCAGGGCGTAGGTGAACAGTTCGCGGGAGGTCAGGTTGGGGGCCGGCCCCTGGGTTTTCTTCCAGGTTCCCTCGCCGCGCGCGGCGGCGTAGCGGATCATCTCCTGGACCGCGGGTGTTGCCATCGGACTTTCCTGGGCGGTCGCGGGGGTCGTCGCGGCGCACAGCAGGCAAGTGAGGAGGGCGGCCGCCCCGTGAGGAGGTACAGCGAGGTTCCGTGCGCTCAGCATATACGGGTTGAACCCCAGGGTGTGGCGGGTGAGATTGCAGATTCCGGATTTCGGCTTGGGGCGGATGTCAGATCGGAGCCTCCTTGGTTTCGTCGCGGCTTGCGGAGTGCCTTGCCGGATGTCTATACTATGTGCCCCGGTACGGCCGGCCGCGGCACCCTGGCAGGGCGAGCCTGCCGTGGCTCGACCGCGAGCCGAGCGGCTTCTGGAACGCGGGACAAAGCAATGGGCGCCGGCGACATGAGACGCGAGACGGAGTCGCTCCGGCAGGCGCGCGACGACCTGGTCTCGCAACTGAAGCATCGCACGGAAGAACTCGAGCGGGTCAACAAGGCCCTGCGAGCCGAGATCGCCGAACGCGAACGGGCCGAAGGCCAGCGCGAGCATCTGCTGAAGCGGCAGGAGCGCTACGCCAACCTGCTCCGCAAGGCGGGAAACCGGCTGGAAAAGCGGGTAGCGCGGCGGACGGCGGAACTGGCCGAGGCCAACGCGGCGCTTGAGCAAGAGATTGCCGAACGCCGGCTCGCCCAGGAGGGCCTGGAGTCCGAACGGCGCCGGCTCTTCTCCGTCCTCAACATGCTGCCCGGGTTCGTTCTCCTTCGCGCCGGGGATAACACGATCCGTTTTGCCAACCACCGTTTTCTCGACATCTTCGGCGACCCGGCCGGCCGGCCCTGTTATGCCGTCATACGCGGCCGGGACACGCCCTGCGACGTGTGCTACGCCGCCCAGGTCATGGAGACGGGGGAGCCGCGAGAGTGGACATGGACCAATGTCCGGAGCCGCGACTATCACGTGTGGGCGTATCCCTTCGCCGAAAGCGATGGAACCCGACTCGTGCTGGAACTTGGCATCGATATCACGCAACGCCGGGAACTGGAGCGGGAGATCCTGGAGATCAGCCGCCAGGAGCAGCGGCGCATCGGGCGCGACCTGCACGACGTTCTCGGCCAGAATCTGGCGGGCATCTCGTTCCTCTCGAAGGTGCTCTCGCAGAGGCTGGAGGCGGCATCGTCGCCGCAGGCCGACCAGGCCGCTGAGATCTCGAACCTGGTCAGCGAGACCGTGGCGCAGACCCGGGCGATCTCGCGGGGGCTGTGCCCCGTGGAACTCGCCGAGGGCGGCCTGAAGAACGCCCTGGCGGAAATGGCGGCCGGTGTCGAGGAGGTCTTCGGCATCTCGTGCGACTTCGAGTGCGGGCCGGCGACGGCCGCCTTTGGGCGCATCGTGGCAACCCACCTGTACCGTATCACGCAGGAGGCCGTCAACAACGCCACACGGCACGCCCACCCCAAGCACGTGTGGATTACGTTGGCCGAGAAGGGCGGCGGGGTCGTCCTGACGGTTCGCGACGACGGTGCAGGGCTGCCCGACGATGCGGGCGCGAAGGGAGGGATGGGGCTCAGGATCATGAAGTATCGCGCGGATATCATCGGGGCATCGCTTGACGTGCAACGCGGGCCGGAGGGCGGAACCGTGGCGGTGTGTACGCTGCCGGCAGAGAGAGCCGCCGGGAGGCAATGAGCGCCATGGCAAGAAAACGCAGAACGACGAAGGCGGGGCACAAGACCCGCCAGAAGGCACGGGTCCTGGTGGTTGACGACCACCCCGTTGTCCGTCAGGGGCTTCGCCTGCTGATCGACCACGAATCGGACCTGGAGGTCTGCGCGGAGGCCGAAACGGTCGCCGACGCGCTGGAGGCCATCACGAAGCACAAGCCCGACGTTGCCGTCGTGGACCTTTCTCTGAGGGGCACGAGCGGCCTGGAACTCATCAAGGATATCCGCGTCCGGCATGCCGACCTGCCCGTGCTGGTGCTCTCGATGAGCGACGAGAGCGTGTACGCCGAGCGTGCGCTTCGGGCCGGCGCACGGGGATACCTGATGAAGGAGGCGGCGACCGACGAGGTGCTGACGGCCCTTCGCCGCGTCCTGGACGGCGGCGTCTACCTGAGCGATGCGATGGCGTCGCGTCTGCTCGTGCAACTCGTCCGGGGCGTGCCCGCGGACGGTGGGTCTCCGGTTGACCGGCTCAGCGACCGTGAACTCGAGGTCTTTGGTCTCATCGGACGGGGGCTCGGCACGAGCGAGATCGCAAGGCGGCTGCACCTGAGTCCGAAAACCATCGAAACGTACCGGGCGCACATCAAGCAGAAACTGAACCTCGCCGACGCAACCGAACTCCTGCAGCACGCGATTCACTACGTCCGGGAAAGCGAAGGCGGCTCCTGACAGGCGCGTGCGTGTACCTGTTTAGCGTGCTCTCGAAGCGATGTCATTTCGACCGAGCCCTCGCCAAAGGCGAGGGCGAGCGGAGAAATCTCGTCGTCCGGACACGGATAACGGCGAGATTCCTCGACTC
>Ga0307427_1001286_pt1 | contig 13197 bp, 8 predicted proteins | sample SalMarWE160190MG_FD_202162 | JGI IMG/M metagenome (GOLD analysis project Ga0307427, IMG submission 202162) | Salt marsh sediment microbial communities from the Plum Island Ecosystem LTER, Massachusetts, United States - WE1603-190 | ecosystem: Environmental > Aquatic > Marine > Intertidal zone >... | reverse complement strand
CACTCCTGGCGACTGCCTCAGGCCGGATGTCTCGGCCTGGGCGTCAACAATTCGCACGTCGTTTTCCGGAGCGTGCGCCTGCGCATACTCTCGGGCAACGCGAGACTGCTGCGGGTGAAGGAGGCGTCGGAGAACGCAGGCGGCGCCGAGGTCGGCACGAAGCCGGTCGGGCCCGTCCTCGACGTCCTCGCTGCGGTCGATCCGGACCGCGACGTGCTCGAAGGCGGGTGGGATCGGGCCGATGGCGGGCTCCGTCTGAACGGCCCCAGCCAGGGGGCCAAGGTCATGGCTCCGGTGGAGGTTCAGGGGGGATTCCTCCTCGAGGCCACGCTTACCCGGACTGAGGGCAACGACACGGTGGGCATTGTACTGCCTGTGGGCGACCGGCAGGTCCTGCTCGGCCTCGGCTATTACGGGAACATCTGCCACGGCCTGGATCAGATTCGAGGGAAACCAGGGCACCAAAACGAGACGACGCTCGACAGCGGCCGCCTGGAGAACGGCCGGCGCTATCACGTCCGCGCCACCGTGGTCGTGTGGCCGGGGAAGGTGCGGATCGTCGCCTGGCTTGATGGCGAGGCGATCATTGACTGGTCCGGGGAGGCACAGCACCTGACCATGTACAGGGGCTGGCGTATCCCGGCGCAGCACCGGATCGGCTTCGGGGCGTCCAACTCCAAGGTGCTGTGGGAGAGAATGACCGTACAGGCACTGTCTGGAGGCGAGGTGCGGCGTATTCGATGACCGTCCGTCTCGCCGGCGGCGGGCCGGCGCGGGTGTTTCCTTTGCGAGCGCCCGGTGCCTCAGGCTGGGCCGGCGGGCTGTGCGAGCCGGGCGCCGGTGAACAGACGAGGTTTTCCATAATCCTCAGGGGGCGTGAAATGATCGCTGCGGGTTCTTCTGTCATGCGCGGCCGACGCCGCGACGGCTGGCTGGGCTTCTCTTGTTGGGTCCTTCTCATGCTCCTGCCAGGGGGCCTCTTGCCGTGCGCCCGCGTGCGCGCAGACGTTGTTGAGCAGGGCAAGCGGGCGACGGCCCTGGTGGACCTGGGAGAACGTGGCTCCGGCTCCGCCTTCTGTATCGACCCGGCGGGGCTGTTCGTCACCAACTGGCACGTGGTGGCTGACCGGGAGCACGGGGAGACCGTAAAGGTGGTCATGGAGGGGGGGCAGCCGGACCAAAAGGCCTTCGAGGCCGCGGTTGTGGGCGTTGATCCGGAGGTGGACATCGCCCTGCTGCGGGCGAAGGAGGCCGAGAACCTGGCTGCCCTGGAATTGGGCGACGACGCTGCCCTGACAGAGACGGTCGAGGTTACGGCGTTCGGCTACCCCTTCGGTAAGTGGCTGACCGTGGGGGAGAAGTTGTACCCGGCGGTCAGCATCAACAAGGGGCGGGTGGCGGCCCTGCGCAAGGAAGAGGGCAAACTGGCGCTCATCCAGATCGACGCCAGCATCAATCCGGGCAACTCGGGCGGCCCTGTGCTCGATGCCAACGGGAGGGTGGTCGGCGTCGTCGTCGCCACAGCCATGTTCGGCAGCGGTGTGAACTTCATCGTGCCGGTGAGCCGGCTCAAGGCCTTCCTCGAACAGCCCCACTTCGCTCTGGACTGGGGGCCTATCGCTTACGCCGACAGGTACGAACCTGCCGGGCTGATGTTGGAGGTGATCTCTCACCCCCGGGCGAAGGCCGCGGACTTGGCAGTCGAGCTCGTTCTCAGCGTCGGTCTGGGCGACCGGCGGGTCGTGAAACTGGAGCGGGAGTCGCCGACCACGTTCCGGGCGCGGACCCGCCCCGTGCCGAAGGACCTCGGAGCCGGGCGAGTGGGGCTCCGGGCCCTCGGCAGGAATGGGGCCACGGACGGCTGGAGCGAGAACCGGAGGATCACGTTCGGCGATACGAAGGTTGCGCTGCGCGACGTCCGAGTGGTCGATGCGCAGCCGACGCCCCACGCCGAGATGAGGGACGGCCGCAAGGTTCCCGGCAGCATGGCTGCGTTGGGGACGATGACGACCATGAAGGAGGGCGAGATCCGGGACGTCGATCTGAGCAAGGCTGTTCTGGTGGAGGTGTCAGAACTTGATCCGGATGAGCGGCGGGTTCACTACACGATCGTCGCGCGGCGTGGCGGCGACGAGGTGAACCGCGTGAAGGGAACGATGCGGTTCGAGGGCGCCCCGGCCCCCGCAGAGCCCGACGAAGAGGCCCGCCGGCGCGCTATGATCGAGGCCTTGGCTCGTTACATGGCGGCCAAGACGAAGATCAAGACGGAGTCCGAGACCCTGGACTTCCCGTACGACCTTCAGGGGGTGGCGGCCGTCGGGGGCGGCGGCAAGTACCTCCTCCTCCACCTGGGCTCCGTACGGAAACTCGCCATCCTGGACGTCGCCTCGGGCCACGTGGATGGCTATGTGCCGCTCCCCTCCGAGGAAGCCCTGGTCACGGCGGGCGTTGAGAAGCTCGTCGTCGCCAGCCCCCGGGACAGGACGCTTGAGAGATGGGACCTGGCATCGCGGGCGCGCGAGGCCGAGGCCAAGTTGGAGGACGTGGGGACATTGACGGGCCTTGCGATGGGATCGGCGTCGGCCGGTCCGGTGCTGGTCACGGGCAAGAAGGATGAGCCGAAACTCGTCGACCTCGCAACACTCAAGCCCATGAAAGTCTTCTTCTCCAAGAACCTGAAGGGATGGGAGCACTGCCGGGCGTCGGCCAACGGCAAGACGTTTACCGGATGGGGCAGCCGTGACCGCTTCTACGGCTCGTGCTGGATCCAATTGGTCGGCGACCAGATGGTCGGGCGGCATGTTCGACGCGGGTTCGGCCCGCTGCTGCCCAGTCATGATGGGTTACAGTTCTTCGCGCGGCACGAGGTGCTTTCCCGAAGGTTGGAGGAACTGCCCATCCCTCGGGACGAGATGGGCTGGTTCCGCCTGTTGCCCACCGGGCACCCGCGGCTGCTCGCGGGGTTCGGCGCGGTCTACGGCCCAAGGGGCTTCGGCCCCCGCCTGCGGTTGCTGGGGGCCGACGACCGGCGGCTTGTGTGCTGGGGGCCCACGCTGTGGAACATGGTGGACCGGGAGGTCATGTGGCGGGACGAGCAGCCGCTGGATCAACGGATCATGGCACTCCCCGGCAAGAAGGTCATCGCTACGGTTCCCCCATCCAATGACAGGCTGGTCCTATACCGTTACGACTGGATGGAGGCGTTGGAGAAGACCGACCGACCGTACTTGCTTGTCGCATCGTCCCCCCCGACCACCGTGCTGGAAGGGCGCAAGTGGGCCTACAAACTCGACGTGCGGTCGAGCGAACCGGAGGTCCGGTACAGGCTGCTGAGCGGCCCGCGGGGCATGGACGTCTCGTCCGAGGGTATAGTGTCCTGGGACGTGCCCGAGCGGCTTGAGAGCGACGTGATTCCATTGGCCATTGAGGTCTCCGCCGCGAAGGGGCGGCGGCTGGTCCATCGGGCCAGCCTCAAGCCCCACAGGGACGTGGAGGGGCTCGCCGCTGTCACCGTGAAACGCCGCAAGAAACCCCTTGAGGTGATCCCTCACGTCAACGTCTATTTCCATGCGCGGGTCGGGACGTGGCTTCCGCAGGCGGATGGGCTTCGCGTGACCACGAAGGGGCGGGGTAACACGCTCCAACTGCCCGTATTCCCGAAGGACAACTATCGCCTTCGTGTGGAGTTCACGCTGATGGACGGTGAGGAGGTGTTCATCGTTTTCCCTGTGGCCGGTCACCGTTGTTCGCTCGTGTTGGGAGGGTGGGGCGGCGCTTGCGGACTGGACGACATCGAGCGTTCGAAGGGCCGACCCAACCCGACACGCGTGGGGGGCTTCTCGCTCGAGAAGAACAGGAGATACGCGGCGGAACTCTTCGTTCGCCGCGGCGGGCCGCTGGTCCGGATTCAGGCCATGCTCGATGGTAGAGAGATCCTCCACTGGGTCGGAAAGCCCGGACGGTTGAAACTCCCCGACCACTTCCGCTACAAGAGGCTCCACGCGGACCAGCCGGCCATTGGGACCTATCGGGCCGAAGCAGTCTTCCACAGAATCGTGGTCCACTCGCTTGACGAGGATTCCAGAGTATCCCGCGAACTGTGGGCCGTGAAGCAGATGGTAGACTTGACTGAAGTGGATCCGATCGAGAGCCGAACGGCACCTCCCGAGCCGGTAGATGTCGACTCAGGGGGAGACAGCCCGGTCCGATGCCTGCGTGTCCGGCCCGACGCGGGTGGCAAGGCTGCCGTCACTTACCGCGTGGACAAGGCGTTCGACCTCGTCACCGGACGCGTGTTCCCCACGAAGTTGGGGCCGGACGCCCATGTCGCGTACCGCATTGTCGGTGACGGCAAGGAACTCTGGTCGGCCAGAATCGGCGACGGGGAAGAGGCACCGCGGCATTTCACCGTGCCCGTCGGGCACGTCGAGGCGCTGGAGTTGATAGCGGAAGGCTTTGGGGCGTCCCAGAAAGCCGCACGCCTCTGGGGCCAACCCCGCCTCGTCACATGCTACGGCACGCTCCCGTTAAGTCCGGACTTCCCGATATGGGAAGAGCTGGAACGTTTCCTCAAGGAAGACAAGCCGTTGAGGAGTGATGCGATTGGCGGAAAGGGGGCTCGGCCGTTCGAGCACATTCCTAAGGAGGGCGGCCTCCTTGCAGGGGTGGAACTCACCACCGGCCAATCCGGCGGCAAAGTGGTGATCAAGTCCCTGCGGCCCATCTTCTTCACGCGCCGCGGCTACGTGGAAGGGCCGGTATTCGGCAAGGGCGGCGGGTATCGGAAGGCACTGGTGGCACGGCCCGGATACGTCGTGGCCGGCATGGACGTCTACAGCGCCGGGCAGCGCGTGAACGCTGTCACACTCCGCTTCCACCGGCTTCGGCCCGACGGCCTCGACCTTGAGGGCAGCTACTCAGATGGATGGGGAAGCAACGAGGTCCGGAAGCGGACCGGCCTGTATGAGGAAGGGCGCCCCGTTATCGGCATCCATGGACGTTGCGGCGATGACATCGACGCGCTTGGCGTCATCTTCGGGCCGGAGCAGCGGCGAGCCCCAGCGTCCCCCTTCGGCGTGTCAGCCCGAAGACTGCCCTAGAGAACGGGCCCAGGACCCCATCTGTTAACCACAAGGGCACAGGTTCGAGTCTCGTCCGGGGAGCCAGAAACTCAAAGGCCGCCTTCGGGCGGCCTCATCTTTGCGCGAGCGCCGAGGGCCCCAACTCGCGCCCCCAACCAACCTTGTGGCAAGAACCTATGGCGATGCCTCCTGCTCTCGGTTCGGCCGCCTGTTAACCGCAAGCGCCGTTTGCCAAGCCCTCGTCTGCCTGAACTCTCAACCTCTCAGGGCCGCTCGCGGGTCCCGTTTAACAACCCTGGACGGGAAGGGGTGGGGAGAGGCCGGGCGCGCCCGTCAAGGCGCAACCGGCTTCACGGAGAGGACTCACGGTCACTTCTCCGGATTACGTGGCCACAAGTCTCGACCCGCGTTCGGAACTCCTTCTTGCCTTTGCTGAGGCACAACAGCGCGATCTGGACCTTGGCATCCGGATAGACCTGGGCGTCGGGGAACTCAACGATTTCCTCGACGGTTGCGCTTTCCGCGAGCAGCTCTCGTAGCCGCCGTCCGCTCTTCGAGCGGAGGAAGTCCAGGCAGACAATGTTCCGATCAAGCGTGGGGAGTATTTCCTCGGGGACGGCGCGGACATCGAGGCCGTCCTCCACACACGACGCCCAGACGGCCAGAAGCAATAGTCGGCGGGTCCACCAGACAGCTCTCTCGTCGATATCCGTTCCGACGATCGCGCCCGCAATAACCTCCAGCCTCTCCCGCGCGGACAGGTTGGTGGCAGTTCCGCGTCGGAGCAGCATCTGCGTGGCTGCGATGAGAAAGGCGCCGCATCCACAGGACGGGTCGAGGATTCGCGGAGGGAAACCGTTCGCCGGAACGCCGCCATCAATCTGCGGGCCGAGGGTTCGGCGCACCAAGTACTCGACGATGGGAGTTGGCGTGTAGTGTGCGCCCCAATCGTGCCTCCGATGCTGGGTTTCCAGCGTGCCGAAGTGGAAGAACGACGCCTCAAGCGGTCGGGCCAGGCACAGTTGATGGAAATCCCCGAAGAACGCGGAGGGGACTTCCGTTGGGCTCATCAGGTTCAGGGCTTCGCCGATGCGCTCCACCCATGGGCTGTTGAGCACGTTGTCAGGAACGGGCACTTGTTTGTCGGCATCGCCTGTCTGGAAGACAGCCGCCAGAATGGGAGAAGAAGCGGACTGGCCAACAGCGGCCCACAGGTCCTGAACGCTTCGCGCCGTTGACGAGGCAATCACGCCGCGCAGCGGCGACACGGAACCCGGCGATGTCCGTCTAGCTTTCTCCTCCAACAATGCCACAGAGATGAGCTCGTCCACCGCGTTCCCAATTGCGCGCGTGTCGGGAACACCGGATGCGTAGCCCACCCATGCGTGCGCGAGATGTTCGCGCCAACTCTGGATGTACTTCAGACACCGTGCGACCTGCTCGTAAGGGACAGTGGGCTCGTGGTTCAGGGGCATCAGTGCTTCTTCCGGATCGCGGTTTGCCGGCTGCAAGGTCTGCCCCTGCAAAGCGGTACGCTCACAAGACGCAGTTACATCGGCCGATGGCCTCGGTCAGGCCGAGCGCCTCGAAGACGCCTCTCTCCTCGAGGCACAGGCCGATGTCCAGGTCGGGCGAACGGCTGCGGATGATCCCGATCATGTACTGGTACAGTTCGACCCGAAGGTGTGCGGGGTAACGCAAGCGGCCGTCCGATGACGGGCCGGTCGGATCGAAGGCGTCCGAAATGGCGTTCGACCGGCCCAAGCGGTGTTCCATGAGACCCCGTGCTGCCCGGTACGAGCAAATGCCGCCCAGGGTGATGCGGTCCAGCGTGACCTCGGCCAGAAGCCCTTCGAGAAATGCCGTGTAGGTCTCTGCCCAGCCAGGCACAGGGATGATCGGCATGATGACCGCGCGGACGGGGTAGCCGGCGCTGGCGCACCGCTTCATCGCCTCGATCCGCTCGGCCAGGGGAGGCGTGCCTGCCTCGAAGGCCGCGATCGCCTCGGCGGGGTTGAGCGACCAGGAAAGAATCGTGTGTCCCTCATGGTCGAGGTCCAGGAGGTTTCCCACGCTGGCCGACTTTGTCAGCAGCGTCATACGCGCGAGCCGACGGCCCGCGAAGAAGGGGACCAGCGTCCGCGAGTAGCCGGTCAGCGGGTCGAGCGCCAAGCCGTCCTGGAGTTTGCCCAGGTAGAACGCCGTGGGCTCCGGCAGGCGCGCTGCGATCCGGTCGATCTCGGCGAGGATCTCGGGCAGATTGAGAAAGACTTTGACCGTCGGCGAGAAGCGGACGCCCGGCGTGCCGGCAAGGTAGCAGTAGCGGCATCCGTAGGGGCAGAAACCGTAGGGCGAAAAGTGCCAGTAGTTGGGGCAGGTGTTGCCTTCCTCGCGGCTCTGGCGGACGGCGCTTCGATGTTCGCCGAGAACGAGGGTCCGTTTTCCCCGCTTCAAGGCGGCGAGGGCATCGGCTTCGCCTAGGGCCACCCGGTTGTGCGGCACGTTCGGTTGGTCGGCGACTTCCGCATCCGGGTAAGCGCGGCACAGTTGCCGGGCAAACAGGCGGCGGCTGGGTGTCGTCTGGCTGCCTTTGGCGAGGACGATCCGCTCGGGCCTGAAGCCTGGGGCGGCGCGTGGTCCATATCCGGCACTCTCTGCAGCCCAGAGGAGATCACCCATTGCTTGTATCCCATTCCGGTCAATCTGTGCCCCGGACACCTAACATATACCTTACAGCCGCCGGCCCGTCAAGTGGAATCTCTTCCGCCTATACAATAATCCGGTATAGGCCCGGGATGCGCCTTGCGCACCACGCTTCCCAGCCCCCATGGGGCAGCAAGTCTGACACCATCAAGTCGCAGGCGGTGCCTGCCGATACCTATGATTGACATCAGGAGCGTAAGGCCCATGTCCTCTGGTGCCGGCCACATGATCCGCTACGCCATCTACACCCGTCAGTCCGTGGACAAGGCCGAGGACTTCTCCTCCTGCGACGTTCAATTCATGACGTGCCAGGAATTCGCCCGGGCCATGGGCGAACCTGGCCTTCACTGGACCGGCCAGCGCTTCGACGACGAGGGCTGTTCCGGCGCGACGCTCGACCGCCCCGCCATGCGCCGTCTCCGCAAGGTCATCGACCTCGGCGGCATCGACCGCCTGTACGCCGTCGCCCTCGACCGCCTGACCCGCAACATGCGCGACGCCGTCATCCTCTTCGACGAACTCGATAAAGCGGGCGTCGAGTTGCGTCTCGTTCACCAACCGGAGTTGTCTTCCGGCCCGGAAACCCGCTTCCTTAGACACATCCTGGCGGCGTTTGCGGAGTTTGAGCGGGACATGATCGCAGCGCGGATCGCGGAGTCGCGGGCCTACCTCAAGGGGCACGGCCGCCGGTTGGCCGGGAAGGTGCCCTATGGCTATGACGCCGACCCGGTAACCCGGCAACTCGTTCCCAATGCGGTCGAAGCCCGGCGGGTCCGCGCAATCTTCGCCCGCGCCGCCCGGTTGAACCTCGTGCCGACTTACACACCGACGGGCCTGGTTCTGATGGCCGCACAGGGCGGTTCCGGTGAATGGCAGGTCGATGCCGATGGCAATGCCTCCCTTCCGGCAAACTGGTCACAGGGCGTGCCCAACGGCGTGGGCGATGTGGCCGCGTTCGGCTCGGCCATCACGGCCCCGCACCAGGTGACGGTTGACGCGCCAACAACGCTCGGCGGGATGCAGTTTACAAGTCTCGTGCCTTACACGGTTGCAGGGCCGGAGGTGCTCACCTTCGACGTAGAGGCCGACGCCGCTACCATCACCGCAACCGATGTCCAGGGCAGCCACGTCATCAGCACCGATGTCGATCCTCGTCGATGACACCGTGCTCAATCTTGGGTGCAACCAGTATCTGGATACGCTCACACTCCAGAACGGGGCGCTGGTTCGGTTCACAGGCGCGAACGTCGTGGTGCTGAAGCACCTGGTCATGGACGGCATCGACCTTGGCGCGATGACCCTCATCCCCGAACCCGCAACGCTCGCGCTGCTGGCCGCCGGAGGCTTGATGCTGCTTCTCCGTCGCAGAACGTAGCCCGTGCTGAACCGGCGCACCTCCCCCTCCTCCCCCCGTCCGCCCTTCCCTCACACGCCCTTGCCTCGGGGGAGGGGTGGGCCAGGCGTAACCCTCTTCGAAACGTAGAGCGCAGAGCGTCTGAACGGATTCCTCGATCGGCGCGCAAATCACACTGTGGACAAGAGGGGTCGATCTGTGCAGAATGTATCTGGAAATGAGGTCGCACATGAGACGCCTGCACCTCATCCTGACCGTGTCAGGTCTCACCGCTCTCCTCACGGGTGGGAGGCTTCACGTGCGACGACCCATGATCCGGCTACTGCTGCTTGTGATCTGCTCTGTGCCCCTGTCGTTGCCGGCCGCGGGGAAAGAGGGGCAAGAGGGCAAGTCAATCATCGAGGTCTCCAAACCGATGCCGGGGGGACGGGGGCTCGGCACCATGGCCTACAGGCCGACCGCGCGGGAGATCCCTTTCTTGAGGAGAGTCGAAGAGAAGCCGATCAACTTCTGGGCGGGAACACCGATGCCCCCGCCGGTGGGCAAGAAGGAAGACCCCGCCGAGAAAGCGGCGAAGGAGAAGCGGGCTCAGGAGGAACTCCGCAGGGCCAAGGAGTACTCCCTTGCAGGCCAAGTCGGAAAGTATGTCGGGTGGTTCGGCATCGTTCGAGCAGTGTCCCTGGACAAGGAGAAGGGGCAGACGCGCCTCTGACCCCCTCCCCGTGATGTGATCCAGGTTTCGTGAGAGAATCCTGGCGGCCAGACGCTCAGTGCCACACCCTCCTCCTCCCCGCCCCGCCCGGCCTTCCCTCACACGCCCTTGCCTCGGGGGAGGGGTGGGGGTAGGATGCGAGGGTAGCCGCGGCCGTGCGAACACGTCAGGGGCGGTGCTGAAGCGGGATATGTACGACCCGCATGGCAAGTCCGAGGGCCTGAGTCGTCTTGGCCAGATCGCCGACCTCAAAGAGCCACTCAAATGCGGCGTGACAGTGTCTCGGATGCTCGGTTGGCTAGCGTCTCTCGAGGGCAGTGTGTGGGCGGGGCTGTGCACAGGGGCATGCGATTAGGCTCAGATGGCTCTCGAACGTCGACCAACCCTAGGGGTGAGAGTCAGGTCTCAACCCCGCACCCTTGTTGTCTGGATGCTCAGGGTTACATTTGGCTTCCGAACCGCGGGTGTAATCGACGACCCTAGTCCGACTGCCCTCCTCATTGAAGAAGTGCCATTCGCCGCGCCTGCGGCCGTTGACCTTCTGTCCGACGGCTTTCAGGTTCCCGTTGGGCCACCGCTGCCTGACCTTCTCGACCTCACGCTCCTCCTTCCACTCCGGGCCAAGCTGGACATCCAGCCATCCGATCCACGCGCTCACGTTGACGGCATTTCCGTTCTCTTTGTAGAAGAGCCTCAGGCGCCGGCTCTGCGGCTTGGCCAGAAGGAAGTCGGCATCGAGAGTGACCCGGAATTCGGTCGACTCCCCAGGTGCCAGATGCAAGAAATCGTCCTTTGATGGGTGTTCCGGAAACAAGCCACCGCGCTGCGCCCAACGTGACGGGGACCTCATTTCGAACCACGACGGCATCTTGGCCAGCGTGACCGGTTGGCCTGAGACACTGGTCAGCCGAACCCTTGCACTGAAGCGGCTTGCCTTGGCGTCGTTCTCTTCGGATCGCGGTATTGGCTTGAATGAAGCATGGCTCTCACATTCCGCCTCTGCTTCCCGGGACACATACTCCGGGCTCCCAACGAGGTGGGCTGTCACGGGAAACTGGCCACCGGGCAAGAGCTTGTCGAGAAGCGCTTTGCGCTTGGCCGGGTCCGCGGTGGCCTCCGCTCTCTTCCAGGCCGCCGCCGCAACGGCAACGTTGTGGGGAAACCAACAGCCGGCGATCTTGTGAAGGGCCTCGCGCGCTTTAAGGGCAGGAATCCCCAGGTCGTCACCATACTGGTAGGCGAAGGCATCGTTCTGAAGGAACGGAATGAGTACGGGTGCGAGACGCGGGTCGGCCCAACCCGACAACGCTTCGATAAGGGCGCAAGCCGTGTGGCCGTCACGCACGCCGCGGGCCGCCTCGGCCATGGCCGCCACAGAGGCTTGGTCCCTGTGGCGCGCCAGCAGTCCGATCGCTACGCCGCGCACCGTGGGGTCTCTGTCCTTAAGGAGCGACCGCAGGTACGGAACGCCGTCTTTCCCCGTCAGCTCGGCGTAGACACTGACAGCAAGCGGACTGACTCCGCCTACGCCCCGCTCGACCACTCGTCGCACGGCCTCGGCTTGCTCTGTGAGCATCCTTCCTCGCGTTAGAGGTCCCCACATCGCCCGGATGGGACTGCGCTCATCCCGCGGAGACGCGTCCACTGGCCAAGGCCAGACGCCCCCACACACGTAACGGAGGACCCGTATCAGCACCTCGGGGTTGTCCGACACCAGCAGTTTCGGAACGTCAGTCTCAGGACGAGGCGACCGCAATGCCCCAAAGTACTCCTCCAGTGTCACCGGCTGGATCGCCCGGTAATGGGGGACGTGGTAGTAGAGGATCTTGTCCGATGGGTCCCAACTGCGCTTCCGGTCCAGGAACCATAGGCTCGGCTTGGTCACATCGTCCACGTCGCCCGGGATGTGGGTCGACGTCCATGTGGCCAATCCTGCCCCGTCCTCCTGCCACCCGATGCCCAAGCCCATCAGGATGGTGTGCTTGCCCGGCGCGATGTCTCCCTTGATCACGCGCTCGAGGATCAACTCCGTGAAGACCTCAAACTTCTTGCACACGTTGCCTACTGACAGATGATGGGGCCGCATCGGAGCTTTGTCCCACTTGGCCACCACGAGGATGGGATACTGGGTGAGGTCGGCATCCGTCTGATACGATGGCGCTATTGCGTAGACAGGGACTGACAATGGCGACAGAGATACACAAAGCCCAAGAATCAGATGCAGGGTCCTCATCACCTTCGCCCTGGTCTTTCGGGGGCGAGAACCGCCAGCCCATGCTCGACACAAGGCCGTGAATACCGACGCCGTACCACCGTTTTCAGCGCCCTGTCCCAATGCCTCACCACCTCTATCCTAGCACCCCGCCCGGCGCGTGCAACGGCATTCTGACATCACGGACAGGTCCGGACGTGCCCCTCCCCGCCTCCGCCAGCCGCCGCGACGACGCCCCATACCATCCCGAGTGGCTCTGGATACCATGCAGATACACCATCGCCGCAGGCCTCCCAGAAAAGGTGCCTGGCACCTTTTTTGGTGGCTGCCAAACCCGCATGGAGAAAAGGTGCCTGGCACCTTTTTTGGTGGCTGCCAAACCCGCATGGGGAGGTTAGTGCCATCGCCGGCCGTGTAGGTGCGCTCGTCGGGTTGCATGGTGGGCTGACGATATGCGGCTGCGCGGGGCGAATCAAGGCAAAACGCCGAGGGGCCTTGACACTACAGCGCCACTTCGTGCGCGGCGGGTCTCCGCACCCGCCGCGCAGCCCCGCAAACGGCCCTTTACGCGCGGTGGGTGCTCCAGACCCACCGCGCGAAATGCCTAAGTGGCGCTGTAGTGTTGACTGGGCGTCCGTAGGTCGGCACATCATGGCCACGCAAGCACGGCCATGCCACGCGGCGGTTGCGCAAGCGTAGAGGCGTCGCGGACCTCACGGCTGCCGGACGGTGTACCAGAAACTGCGCCAGTACTTCTCGTCGGTGGCGTAGGGGTCGATGGGGTCGGCGGCGGCGAGGTCGGCGGGAAGCGTGCCGTAGCGTTGCATCTCGCGGATGTAGTGCTCGTTGGGTCGGAAGCCGGGCATGTCGAAGCGTTTGCGCCGGTCGAGGTCGGCCTTCGCCCGGGTGATGCCGGCCAGCAATTTCTGATAGTCCGAATCCCGGCGCGACGCGAAGACGTCGGCCGGCTTGGGCTCCTCGCCCCTGTTCGCCTTGTGGCAGCAGAGGCCGAGGCCGCCGGCCTTCTTCGCGAGCGGCGCGAGGAGCACGATCGACTTCTCGGGCCGCGTCAGATTCGCGAGCAGGTCCGGGTGCGAGCGGAAGTTCGGCCCGCGCCGCTTGTCCTTGACGGCAT
>Ga0307427_1001284_pt1 | contig 13215 bp, 9 predicted proteins | sample SalMarWE160190MG_FD_202162 | JGI IMG/M metagenome (GOLD analysis project Ga0307427, IMG submission 202162) | Salt marsh sediment microbial communities from the Plum Island Ecosystem LTER, Massachusetts, United States - WE1603-190 | ecosystem: Environmental > Aquatic > Marine > Intertidal zone >... | reverse complement strand
GGTTTCTATGACATCGTTGCATTGAATGGGCGTGCCATTCTTATCAGCAAGCTCTAGGCTTGGGCCACACGTATAACACGCGTTCGGCTGGGCATGGAATCTCCGGTCTTGCACTTGGTCATACTCTTGTTGACACTCATGGCACATGATGAACTTGTGCATGGTGGTACCTGAACGGTCGTACGGAATGTCCTTGATAATGGTAAATCGAGGACCACAATCGGTACAGTTGGTGAACGGATAGCGGAAGCGACGATCGGTTGGGGAAAAGACCTCTCTTTTGCAATTATCACAGGTAGCGATGTCTGGGGAGACTAGCTGGCGTTCACCCTTCTGCCTTAGGCTCTTCCGGATCTCGAAATCGGTGTATCCCTTGGCGGGGTGGAACGTTGTCTCAATCTCTTCAATCTGTGCCCTGGGGGGAGCCTTTGCTTCAAAGTTGGCCAGAAAATTGTCTAACGCTTGCTCATCTCCTTCTGCCTCGATCTCAACGTTTCTTGAGGTGTTACGCACCCACCCCTTCAGGTTGTATTGGTGGGCCAGGTGGTAAACAAAGGGTCTAAAACCAACCCCTTGCACAACTCCGCGTACATTTATTCTCACCAGGAGTCTCCTCCCCATCCGCTCACCGTTCCTTCGCTCTGCACACCTAACTAGAGAGCAGCTTGGCTAGGGCAATCTCGGCAGCGTTCTCAATCTGGTGGGCAATCGGCGAGGGGGTTAGCTTGGGGTGGGTGCCGACCTGAAAGGTAACCAGCTCATCCGCACGCAACCCTTGCTGAACGAGGGAGCCGATGCAGTTGGCCACGTACCCTGCCTTATCGCTTCCGTAGACCTGTCCTCCGATTAGCTTTCTGGAGCCGCTCATGAATACCAGTTTCACCGTCAACGGCCGAGCGCCGGGTAGGGTCCCCGGGTGTTTGTCTAGTGCTGTTGCCTTTCCCACGATGATTTCGACCCCTTCCTCCTTAGCATGCCGCTCAGTGAACCCAGCTGATCCAACGGATAAATCACCAATTACGGTCCCAAACACACCGATTGGGGGGGCGGCGCGTTGCCGTAGCGAAAACAGGTTCGCTCCCGCTACCCTGGCCTCCATGGTCGCTATCGAAGCGAGCCGAAGTAAGCACGGTCCCCTGGTCAAAAAGCAGGTTTTTTGTGCGCAGTCCCCGGCGGCAAAGATGTTGGGGTCACTGGTTCTCATCCAGGAATCCACCCATATACCGGCTCCATCGTCCACCTGTAACCCGGCGTTCTTTGCCAGGTCGATGTTCGGCCTGACCCCGATCCCCAGGATAACGATATCCGCTTTGAGTTTGTGTCCGTTCTCCAGCTCGACCTGCTCGACTTTTTCCTTACCCAGTATGGCCTTTGCTCGCCTATCGGTGAACAGGTTCACCTTGGTCTTTTTCAACTCTTCCTCCACTTGCACGCACACCTCACTGTCACATGCCAGGAGGAGACAGTGGGGGAGAAGCTCGACGACGCTTACGCTATTTAAGTTGTCGATCTTTCTACACTCATCGGCAAACTCCAGCCCGATGAACCCCCCACCAATAATCACCAAGTCGTTTGCCTGATGTAGAGCTTGTTTCAGTTCAGTCAGATAGTCGATGTCCTTCTTCGTGCTAAAGACGTTTTCAAGGTTTACCCCCGGCAGGGGCGGGACCAACGGGTAAGAGCCTGTAGCCAGGATCATCCGCTCATAGCTTATCGTATGCCCCCCTGCTGTAGTGACCGTCTTTGGCCCCTTGTAGACGGAGACGACTTCATCCACAATCAGGTCGATATTATGTTTGGTCAGTACTGCATCGGGGATCAAGTCATCTTCCGGGGAGTCAAGGGTTCCAAAGATGTAAGGGATGCCGCATGGGATCAGGACCCTCTTTTCCTTCCTGATAAGCGTGATCTTTGCCTCTGGGTTAAATCGTCTTGCGGAGATAGCGGCGGTAAGGCCGGCTGCACTTCCACCAACGATCAGGATATCTGCACTGCTCACAATCATACCTCCTATATTAAGTTGCCCTCCCTTGTTTTAGAAGGCAACAATTGAACACCTCACCCTTTAAACAGGGCGCTTCACTTTCTGCCCGAAGCCTACCAAGCAGGGAGGAAATTGTCAAGATGTGTAGTCCGCGTTTCTTTCGTGATGCCTGGGACTTGAACTTTCCGGGCCGCTCTGTGTATACTACGCGCCGATAAGGAGCCCGGCTTCAGAACATGGTCAAAGGGAAAGCGGCTCTACAACTGATGAATGAGGCGATAGGATGAGACGACTCAAGAAGGCGTGCAACTGTTAAAGACCAGTTTCTTGGGAGACATCTACTATTTCACCGGCGAGGCTGTACGGTCGAGCCGGCTCCTTTAGTGGAGGAGGAAGGAAGTGGTCGACTTCCCAGTCAATCCTGGCGAGGTTCACCAATCTGAGGCTTGACAGGGCTGGCCAAGTGATGAGATCAGAGGCATGAATAAGAACTCGCTTGGAGAAAGGAGAAACCTGTAAAGAAATGGGGATTCGAGCCAGTCAAGATAGGAAGAGGAGGCAACGTGAGACAGAGCGTGTTAGGGTTTAGAGAGAAACGATCCGCTGAGCCCGGACTCCTGCAACGTTTGCGAGAGATTCAGGATCATTCGGGGAATCAGTCCCTCTCAAGGGAGGTGTTGGAAGCGCTTGCGGAGGATTTTGGCGTCAGCACGGGTTTTGTGCGTGGAGTAGTAACGTTCTACTCTATGCTCAGTGAGAATCCGCGCGGACGGCATATCATACGTGTATGCGAATCCCCGCAGTGTCGTCTTGCTGGAACGAGCGGGTTGGTCGCAGGGCTCAAGGCCGAGATCGGGATCGATCCGGGAGAGACGACACCAGATGGCGAGTTTACTCTCGAGCTCTCAAGCTGCTTAGGGGCGTGCGCAGAGGCGCCGGTCCTTCAGGTGGACGATACCCTTTACACGCAGGTTAAACAGGAGGGGCTTGCGAGGATCCTTGCCGAAGCACGTGGCGCGGACCGAATGTCATCTCGGCGACACTCACCGACTCTCCTCGGAGAACCGCACAGGCTCTTGAAGGATTATGATCAGCTGGGGAGTCTGGAAGAAGCGGTGTCAAAGGGTGCTTATCAAGGATTGAGACGGGCTCTCGCCGGGATGACTTCCAACGAGGTTGTATCCATGGTTAAGGACGCGGGATTGCGTGGACGGGGCGGAGCTGGATTCCCCGCTGCTCGCAAGTGGGAGTTTACCTGTATGGCCACTGGCGAACCACGGTACATCGTTTGCAATGCAGACGAGGGCGAACCGGGGACGTTCAAGGATCGTGTTCTCCTGGAGGGGACTCCTCATCGAATCATCGAGGGGATGATCCTTGCTGGTTACGCCGTTGGTGCACTGGAGGGGTACATCTACATACGCGGCGAGTATGCTGAGGCGATCAAACAGGTGGAAAGCGCACTTAAGGAAGCTCGCCGGGATAACTACCTGGGAGGGCGCATCCTTGATTCATCCTTTTCGTTTGACATCCACGTGCATCAAGGAGCCGGATCCTACGTCTGCGGCGAGGAGACGTCACTGCTTGAATCAATGGAAGGGAAACGGGGGTTCCCACGTCTACGCCCTCCTTATCCTGCAAGTGTGGGTTTGTGGGGGAAACCGACAGTCATTAATAACGTCGAGACCCTGGCAAATGTCCCTAGAATAGTGCGGGAAGGTGTAGATGCCTACCGATCAGTTGGCATGGAGACTTCTCCCGGGACGAAGCTCTATCCTTTATCTGGTGCAGTTGTTAACACCGGTGTTGTGGAAGCCGAGATGGGTATTACCCTAAGGAAGCTCATCTTTGAGTTTGGAGGGGGGATGGCACCGGGGAGCGAATTCATGGCTGCACTCGTTGGTGGAGCAGCGGGTGTCTTCCTTGGTGAGGACATGCTGGATGTTCCACTCGAGTATGACAGCCTGGCATCCCATGGAGCTGTGCTTGGATCTGGCGCGATCCTCGTGTTGGACAAGACGTGTCATGTGGCGCATTTGCTCTGGGATATTCTCCACTTCTTCCGCCATGAATCGTGCGGTCAGTGTGCTCCGTGCCGAGTAGGGACCGTGCGTCTGGTGGAGATCATGGGCCGATTTCTCAGAGGAGCAGGGACGCAGGAGGATCTCGATCTGATGCTGGACATAGCAGAGACGATGAAACAGACATCTCTCTGCCCTTTGGGACAGTCTCCGTATCCCATGCTGAAAAGCGCACTTGATCACTTCAAGGACCAACTATTGGCCGAGCAAACTAGCGGTGGGGAAGGACAATCATGACAACAACAGCTACTATACATATCGATGGACACAAAGTGGAAGCCACTGAAGGAGCTAATCTCCTCCAAGTGGCGCGTGACAACGGAATTGATATCCCTGGGCTCTGTTACCATCCACGTGTGAGCGTCAGCGGAGCGTGTCGGCTGTGCGTAGTGAAGATTACCGGTCGACCAGGCTTGGTGCCTGCATGTACGGTCGAAGTTGTAAATGGAATGGAGGTAACAGCATTCGATGAAGAGCTAGAGTCTATGCGGCGGATGCTGATCGACCTCCTTCTCTCAGAGCACAATTGCGACTGCATGACCTGCGAATCGGCGGGCGACTGTGAGTTGCAGGATCTTGCCTACCGCTATGGCCTGGATAACCGTACGCGCCGGTTCGTCGCCCGGGAGAGGGTTCTCCCTAATCCTGATCTCTCCTCCCCAGTTCTCAACTACGACCCATCCAAGTGCATCATCTGCGCTCTCTGCATCAAGGCATGCGATGAGATCCAAGTGAAAGGGGTCCTAAGCTTCGCACAGCGTGGTCTGGAGACGATTGTTACTGCGGGCTTAGGCGAGTGGGGAGCCTCGGAGTGTGACGGCTGCGGTGAGTGTGTGCAGCTTTGTCCGACAGGGGCAATCATGGAGAAGCTCCCCGAGCGTCCGCCGCGTGCATGGGAGGTAGAGAAGGTCCAGACAACTTGCTCCTACTGCGGAGTTGGCTGCCAGCTTGAAATGTGGGTGAAGGATAACGAGATTGTGAAGGTACGCGGAGCAGAGGCTATCCCCAATTATGGGTCAACCTGCATCAAGGGACGGTTTGGCCATACGTACATCGATAAGTCAGATCGACTAACGACCCCACTTATACGCCGCAATGGCAGCCTCGAGCCCGCGACATGGGATGAGGCAATGGCTGTAATCAAGAGGAATCTACTCAAGATAAAAGACGAATCTGGCCCCGACGCTCTGGCCGGTCTGGCATCTGCCAAGTGTACCAACGAGGAAAACTACCTGTTCCAGAAATTCATGCGTGTGTGCATTGGAACAAATAACGTTGATCACTGCGCTCGTCTGTGTCATGCTTCTACTGTTGCTGGACTGGCAGCGGCATTTGGCTCTGGCGCGATGACAAACTCAATCGCTGAGTTGGAATACGCCAAGTGCATTCTGGTGACTGGCTCTAACACTACTGAAACACATCCGGTGATTGCCAATCTGATAAAACGGGCAGTGCGTTACCACGGAGCAAAGCTGATCGTTGTTGATCCACGAAGAATAGATCTTGTGAACTATGCCACCCTATGGCTGCGCCAGAAGAATGGGACGGATGTCGCATGGATGAATGGGATGATGAACGTCATTTTAAGTGAAGGCTTGCAAGATGAAGCGTTCATCAAGGAGCGAACCGAGCACTTCGAGGAGTTCAAGAAGGTCGTTGAGACCTACACGCCGGAGAGGGTGGAGGAGATCACGACGATCCCCGCGGATAAGCTCAGAGAGGCAGCGAGGATCTACGCCACGGCGGAGACCTCTTCGCTCGTCTACTCGATGGGGATTACTCAGCACACTACAGGAACGGATAACGTACTTTCAACGGCAAATCTTGCCATGCTTACTGGTAATATGGGTAAGCCAGCTACCGGGGTGAACCCGTTACGGGGACAGAACAATGTGCAGGGAGCGTGTGACCTGGGATCCCTTCCGAACGTGTACTCTGGCTACCAGAAGGTCGCCGAGCCTGCTGTGCAGGAGAAGTTCGAAGAGGTGTGGGGTGCCAAGCTCTCGCCAGATGTAGGCCTTACCGTCGTTGAGATCATGAACGCTGCGGCGGAAGGAAAGGTAAAGGGGCTCATCATCATGGGCGAGAACCCGATGGTCTCCGATCCGAATCTGAATCACGTGGAAGAGGCGCTGAAGAACCTCGATTTCCTCGTAGTAAGCGACATCTTCCTGAATGACACGTCCGAACTTGCTGACGTGGTCCTCCCTGCAGCCTCGTTCGCTGAGACGGAAGGGACGTTTACTAATACCGAGCGGCGCGTACTGTTGCTACGTGAGGTAATCAACGCTCCTGGTGAGGCCCTTCCCGACTGGCAGATCATCTGCAAGCTTGCCGGGCAATTCGGTTACTCCATGCACTACAACAGCGCTGCTGAGATTATGGATGAGATTGCGGAGGTCACGCCGATCTACGGAGGGATTCACCACCATCGACTTGTTCCCGATGGCTTACAATGGCCTTGCCCGAGTGATGATCACCCGGGAACGGTCTACTTGCACAAAGGTAAGTTCAGCCGCGGGTTGGGTCACTTTCATCCGGTGGACTTCATCCCACCTGCCGAGCTCCCTGATGAGGAGTACCCGTTCATCCTCTCTACCGGACGGATCCTATTCCACTACCATACTGGGACGATGAGCCGGAGGGCTGAGGCCCTGAATGCCTTTGTCAAAGAAGGATACGCGGAGATTCACCCTAACGATGCGGACCGTCTTGGTCTTGAGGACGGTGGCCGGGTTAAGGTGCGTACCAGAAGAGGAGAGATCACTACGATGGTGAAAATGACAGAAAGAGTGGCGGAAGGGTCGGTGTTCGTGCCGTTCCACTTCGCTGAGGCAGCGGCAAACAGGCTTACCAATGATGCCCTGGATCCGAAGGCAAAAATTCCGGAGCTCAAGGTTGCTGCCTGTCAGATTGAGAAAGCAAGAACACAAACAGAAAATGAAAAGAAGGAGATGTAAATGGAATTCGAGTGCAGAACTCCCGCAACGATCGCAGATACGCTTACCAGGACGGTGTGCAGACAGAAAACCAGGGAGAGCATCCTTCATCTAACGATCCTTGGCTTCTTTGCCGGTGTATACATCGGCTTTGGCGCTCAGCTGGCGATCATGGTCACCCATGACTTGGCAGCTTTTGTCGGAGTGGGAATGTCTAAGCTGATTGGCGGTGCTGTGTTCAGTATAGGCCTGATGCTTGTTGTGGTCGCCGGGGCGGAACTATTCACCGGTAACAATCTGATTTTCCTCTCCGTTCTCGACCGTCAGGTTACCGCACGGAAAGTGCTGCGGAATTGGACGATCGTCTATTTTGCCAACCTCGCAGGTTCGCTTCTCCTCGTCCTTCTTATGTATTGGAGTGGTCTGTGGAAAACCGACGGAGGGCTCGTTGGAGCTAAGGCGCTATCGATCGCCAACACTAAGGTGAACCTCACGTTCCTGCAGGCGTTCGCCCGCGGGATCCTGTGTAACTGGCTCGTCTGTCTGGCGGTGTGGATGGCTGTCTCCGCTCGCGCTGTGGCGGGGAAAGTCTTTGCGGTCTTCTTCCCGATCACGGCATTTGTTGCCAGTGGGTTTGAGCACAGCGTGGCCAACATGTTCTTCATCCCGATGGGCCTCGCTCTGAAGGGGCAGGCTGCTGTCGTCACCGTGGCCGGTCTTACCGAACAGCTTTCCCACCTTACGGTCGGAGGGATGGTGATGAACCTGATCCCAGTAACATTGGGGAACATGATCGGAGGAGCGTTCTTTGTTGCAACCCTATACTGGATGGTCTACGTTCGCAAGGAGAGGAGCGCATAGCAATCGATCCTTACATCCGGCCATAAGGCTCCCTGTGGCCGGTACCTTTTCTATTCGAATGAAAAGAACAGGAACACGACAGATTTCGCGGTTTTTTAAGGGTGAGTTTCAGGAAGTCGAAGACCTCCTTACAGTGGAGGAGGATTTCGCTCTTGTTGTCAATGGAGAATCAATTCTCATGACCTCCTGTTCGCCGGGAAACTTTCGTGAACTTGTATATGGGGCTCTCTTCTCGCGGGGGATCATCCGCGCAATAGATGATGTCCTCTCCTTCAAGTTGGAAAAAGAGCGGTTCTCCGTCGAGGTACGCTCTCACGTGCCAGGCCCTCTATCTCCGATCGATAGTTCGTTCACCCTGCCACTTCACTCGCTCATCGAGGCGGGGTGGGAGTGCCATAAGCGAGCGGTAATCTTTCAACAAACGGGCGGAACACATGCTGCCGCGCTTGCTGACGTGTCAGGATCAATCAATTTCTTTGAAGATGTCGGCCGGACTTGTGCGCTGGAAAAAGTGATCGGTCATGCCTTGCTAAATGGGATATCTTTGCATGACAAGTTTATCTTTCTTTCCTCACGTGTATCTAAGGGTATGTTGGGAAAGATCGCTAGAAGCGGGATTCCTATAGTGGGTGCGGTTTCTGCTCCTACCTTACAAGCGGTTGAACAGGCACAAGCGCTTGGGATCTGTTTATGTGGATTTGTCCGTGACAAACGATTAAACATCTACACCAATAAATGGCGAGTGAAGCTTCAATGACAGAAAAAGCTACATTGATCATTCTTGCTGGTGGCAAATCCAAGCGGATGGGCCAGGCAAAACATCTTCTATTGACTTCGCAAGGAACACTGATTGAACACCTTGATCTGCGCCTGCGTCACCTTTTTTCCGAGACACTTGTGGTTGGGCATGATCTTGCATCGATGCAATTGCGAACGGTTAGCGATCTTTACCTGGCGCAAAGTCCACTTGTTGGGATTTACAGTGGTCTTCTTGCTTCCCAGACTGATGTCAACTTTGTGCTTGCGTGCGACATGCCGTTTGTAAAATCAGCGCTTGTCTCGCATCTTATCTCATATGCCGGTGATGTTGACGTAGTTGTTCCTGTTGTGAATGGGTACTACGAACCATTGTGCGCCGTGTACTGCAAGCGGTCTATTCCGGTTATCAAAGAACTACTTGATCGTAACGTACTAAAGGTTACAGAGATCTATCCTCAATTGGTTGTACGCGAGGTACCAGAGCAAAGGTTAAGAGCATTCGACCCGGAGCTTTCCTCATTTATCAATCTCAATACCCCGCGGGAATTAGCACTCCTCAAACGTGTCTGAGCTTGTTTACTTGTCCTGAGTTTGTATGTCTTCTTGCTATAGCAGTACACTGATCAGTAAGTAGAAAACCTTTGGAGGGATCAAATGAAGATTACCTTTTGCGGAGCAGCAGAAACAGTAACTGGATCGTGCCACTTGATAGAGACAGATGGGCTGAGGATATTACTTGATTGTGGTCTGTTTCAGGGCCAAAGAGAGATAAGAGAACGTAACCGTGCGGGGTTTCCTTTTGATCCGGAGACTATAGACTACGTGTTGCTGTCTCATGCCCACCTTGATCATGTTGGTTTGATGCCTCTTCTGGTGAAGAACGGTTTCCATGGCGAAATCATTACTACCCCACCTACGGCAGAGATTGCCAAGGTGATCTTGGCTGATTCTGCCCATATTCAGGTGGAAGAAGCAGCATACCGCGCTCGCAAAGCCCGTCGGCGTGGAGAAAAGGTTGATCCACCACTTTACGATGTTGGAGACGTTCTCGACAGCCTCGATGCTTTCCGCAAGCCCATTCCTTACGAAGATCCTATTGTTCTTAAGAATGGTGTTGAAGCAGTCTTGCATGATGCCGGTCACATACTTGGTTCGGCGACGGTTGAGCTGCGCGCGGAAGGTAAAACGGTCATGTACAGCGGTGATCTAGGGAATCGATATCGGCCGATTGTTCGTGACCCCAAGGATCCTCCTAAGGCCGATGTGGTGCTTATCGAGTCGACCTATGGGGATAGAAAGCATCGCACATTGGATGATTCTGTCACTGAGTTAAGAGAGGCAATAAAGACGGTTATCGGCCGCGGAGGAAACCTGCTCATACCTTCATTTGCCCTTGAACGAACTCAAGAAGTGTTGTACGAGTTGTTTCTCATGTGGCAGAAAGATGAGCTTCCCAAGTGTAGAATATTCCTTGATAGTCCGCTGGCTATTGCAACTACGCGTATTTTCTCTCGTCACCCTGACTACTTTGATGCCGAAGGAAAAGAGCTCTTCTCCAACTCTCCCAATCCTTTTCATTTCCCGCCGTTGCATTGTACGCAGACAACTGACGAGTCAAAGCGCATCAATGGCGTCTCAGAGGGGAGTATCATCATCGCTGGGAGTGGGATGTGTACTGGCGGTCGGATCATTCATCATCTGCGCCACAATCTGTGGCGAGAGGAAGCTGGTGTAATCTTCGTTGGCTATCAGGCGCGCGGGACCATCGGGAGACAGATTGTTGATGGAGCGGAGAAGGTGAACATCTTTGGTGAGGAAACGGCTGTAAGGGCTCAAATGTGGACTGTGAATGGCTTCTCCGCTCATGCGGATCAACCGATCCTGCTCGATTGGTTGGCTAAGACAAGAGCCAAGCGAGTGTTCTTGGTGCACGGCGAAGAGAGATCCCTAAAGGGATTTCACAAGGCCATCAAGGAAAAGCTGTCAATTGATTCCTATATACCTGCCTGGAAGGAAGCAGTGGATAACCTCTAAAAGAGCATTATTAGGAGGTTGTTCCTATTGTACCACACAATGTAGGGGCGAACCTGTGTGTTGGTCCGTTGTGGGTTTAGTGGGTGGGTGTTCGTTCTGTTCGACATAACCCGTTTATGAAGTCGCAAGCTTGTGCAATTGCTTCTAGTGGCTTGCCTTTTGTATGAATCTCTAAAACAGCAGGTCCGTTGTAGCGGATTGCTTCAACAACGTTGAACAACTTCTCCCAGTCAACTGAGCCCTTGCCAAGAAGACGGTGGTTGTCTTGTTTACCCAAGTTGTCGTGTAGGTGTAGGTGTATTAGTTGTTCACGATAGCGTTTAAGATAGTTTTCTATTGGCTGGCGACCCGCATCTTTTGATAAATGGGCATGACCGATATCGATGCAGATGCCCAGGTTCGTCTCAGTTGGATCATCCCCTATTTCATCGAGGATGAGATCAAGTGCCCATAAGGTGTCTCGCCCGTTTTCGAGAACAAGTTGTACCCCCGCTTCTCTCGCCGCTTCTGCCAGTCGCTTTATTGCGGGGAAATCTGGTCGAGAAGAAGGATCGTAGAGCCCAAGGCTTTCTCGATGAAGAACGAGGGTACGAGCGTTGATTGCCTCACAAAACCAAATCTCGTGTTGCAGTCCGTGGGGGTCCCATCGCCAGAGCTTGTGGCGTGTATGCATGGAAACAAATGGTGCCCGATCGCAGGTCTTCCGAATCTCGTTGATGCCCTCAGGACCAGGCTCTGAGTCGTTCTGCCCGCGGGTGGCCCAGACCTCTACGCCTAGCCCAAGGGAAACGACAGCATTCACCGCTTCGCTTACTCTTGGCCACTGCGAAGGGTTCTTACCATAGAAGAATCCCTCCACACCTGCGCCGAGCGTGAGTCCGTGTTGAGTTTCTAGTGAATCAGGTTTTTGCATTAGGATTGTGTGACATATCTCCATGTTGGCATAACTATGATGTTAAATGTCTGTAAGTGACGGGAGCGGCCTTATGTACGGTCCGACAATATCCCGTTGGGAACTTGCCGACCAAGAGCCACACTCCCGTCAAAGAAACAGTTTACTCGAAAGGATCTTACTGTACAAATTACAAGTCCCTGGTAGCGAAAGCCACAAAACGTGGCCTAGTAAGAACAACCGTATTGCAATGAAGCAAGGACTAGAGATTGTTGGCCACCGATCCCTCAACATCGCATTGCCGGTCTTCCGTAGAAGGTGTAGGATACAAGGAATACCTAAACAGGCCCGAGGATGTCTTTTTGTGTACCTGAGGAGGAAATTGACAAAGCATTTGACCGAACGGAAGACTACTTCTAAGACAGTCAAACTATATACAACAGGTGAAGAAATCGCTAACGCGGTTACTCATGGGATCGGTACCGCGCTCAGTCTTGTCGGTTTGGGTTTCCTCATTGCCCTAGCCCGTTCTCACGGCACATTATCAGATGTAGTGGCTTTTTGTATATATGGGGTGTCTTTGGTCCTTTTACACTTGGCATCTACGTTGTATCACAGTTTGCAGCCACCCCGAGTAAAAATGGTCTTCCGGGTGATCGATCACAGCTCCATTTACCTCCTAATTGCGGGAACTTACACGCCGTTTCTTTGGGTGGGACTTCGTGGAGCTTGGGGTGTAACGTTACTCTGTGTTATTTGGGCGTTGGCAATAATAGGGATAGTCTTCAAGGTTGTATTCAAGGTTCGGTTTCGCAAACTGTCGGTTGTTGGTTATCTCTTGATGGGATGGCTTGTTGTTATTGCAGCCCGGCAATTGTGGTTTAACATTCCGCATGGAGGTTTGGTTTGGCTAGCAGCCGGCGGTTTTTTCTACACCTTTGGACTGATTTTCTATGGGTGGAAACGTTTGCCATATAATCATGCTATCTGGCATATGTTCGTGCTGGGGGGAAGTGTCAGTCACTATTTTGCCATAGTCCTTTACTTGCTGCCAAAGGTGGGATGAAAGAGGTAGTCAAGAGTTAAGAGTCGTGAGTCGATAGTCATCAGCAAACAGCTATCAGCTCGCCCGTTCGTTTCACTCACTCAAGGCGCAGAGATCGCAGAGAAAGACAAGAATAGGGTTAAAAACAAAGGCAACTTACTGCCACAAAGACATTTAACCGCAGAGGAGGCAGAAGTGCTAGGGTGCTAAGGTGCGGGGGAGCAGAGGAGCAAAGACAATTGCAGATTGCGGATCATAAGACATCCCTCTCCCTCAATGAGGGGAGAGGCTGGGTGAGGGTGAGAAAGCAGTTATCAGTCGTTAGATCGTTCGTAACAAGCTATACCGGTGTCAAGGGGTAGTAGGGGCGGTTATCCCTCCAAATGGCGTAGATAACGTGAATGAACCGATTCATCACTGCTACGATCGCCTCCTTGTAACACTTACCATTGTCTCGATGGTGTTGATAGATGGCGTTGAAGTAATCGTCTTTGCGCACAACCCCTCGGCAGGCAAGGTATAGTGCACGGCGCAGGTAACGAGAACCACGTTTGGATATGTGTACCTGTCCTCGATGTTGGCCGGAATCTCGCAGTTTAGGGTCAACACCGGCAAAGGCA
>Ga0307427_1001279_pt1 | contig 13234 bp, 13 predicted proteins | sample SalMarWE160190MG_FD_202162 | JGI IMG/M metagenome (GOLD analysis project Ga0307427, IMG submission 202162) | Salt marsh sediment microbial communities from the Plum Island Ecosystem LTER, Massachusetts, United States - WE1603-190 | ecosystem: Environmental > Aquatic > Marine > Intertidal zone >... | reverse complement strand
AGTGGCTACAGCATGGATGGCAAGGCAAAGGAGATATTAGAGAAAGGCTGTGATGGGTTTATCCAGAAACCGTTTACTGTGGAGGAGTTATCGCAGAAGATCCGAGAGATATTGGATAAAAAATAGCCCTGAGCCGTTTTTTCAATCAAGTAGGTATGTCTATATATTGCAGTAAGTATACTATGCTAAGACTTATAACGGAGAGCAATAAATAGTTTGCAAGACAACCTTCGGATAAGGCTCGTGAGATCTTTTCTTCTGTTCCAAGCCTCCCGGCCTGGTCTTTTCTACGGCTTATCTGCGGGGGAGTCTTGCCCCCTCCGCATTCCCCCAACAAGTCAGGGGCTGCGGTTTCCCCCGCTGATAAGTCGTGAAAAGTACGGCGGCCTCCCGCCAGTCACATCAGAAAAGACCTCATAAGCCTTGTGCACCCTTCTTTGTTATGTTCAATGCAAACAATTATGTACTCTCCGTAGTATGTATTCTTCGATACACTTATTCTGCGGAGTATTCACCTGAAAATTTCATACGACAATCACAGCTCTATCTTTTTTTGATCCAGAAAACATTATAAAGCCAAAGGAAATCATTTTATATATTCGCCACTCCCATTTTCTTGGACTTATAGAGATTTAACTAACACCTGAGTGATCATTATTGACACACAAGGCCATTTCTTATTATACTTTGCAACAAGCGAGTTTTTATCGCTGTTAACTCACATTACCAGAATTGCAGCAACTTCAGGCAACCGTTTGCGTGAAAGTAAGAAAATGATTACACAAAATCAGTAGGAGGAAGTATGCATGAGGATTGTGTAGCAGTCAGAAGAAAGTATGGCATGACACGCCGTGATTTCTTGTGGATCACATCCATGTCAGCTGCGGGTTTTGTGACCGGGTGTGCTACGAGCGCGGTCACCGGTAGACCGCAATTAATGCTCGTGTCAGAAGATCAGGAAATTCAGATTGATAAGCAAAATTCGCCGCATCAGTTTTCAGCTGATTATGGCATGGTACAGGATAAGGCGCTGAATGACTATGTCAACCAAACCGGAAAAAAGATAGCTGCCCGGACCCATCGCACGCACATGCCCTACTCTTTTCGTGTAGTGAATGCAAACTATGTCAATGCATATGCGTTTCCAGGAGGGAGCATTGCCTGTACGCGGGGTATTCTGCTCTCCCTTGAAAATGAAGCAGAGCTAGCCGCCTTGCTAGGGCATGAGCTGGGCCATGTGAATGCACGTCATACTGCCCAACAGATGTCGAAGGGGGTATTGATCCAGGCAGTTGTTGGCGGGCTTTCTGCCTTGGCAGGAACCCGAGGTGCCACATACGGCCAGTTAGCATCTGAGTTGGGCATGGTCGGCGTCGGAGCGTTGCTGGCCTCTTATAGCAGGGACAACGAACGGGAGGCAGATGCGCTTGGCATGGAGTATATGTTACGTGCCAGATATAGTCCCAAGGGAATGATTGGATTGATGGATATGCTCAAAGGCTTATCCAGGCGTAAGCCGAGTATCATCGAATTGATGTTTGCTACTCACCCAATGAGCGACGAACGCTATCAGACTGCAGTGGAAACCTCACAATCAAAATATAAATCAGCCGAAATTCTGCCCTTGTACCGGGAACGCTATATGGACCATACCGAAAAAGTGCGTGCCTTAAAGCCCGCCATCGAAGAGATGCAAGAAGGCGAAAAGGAAATGATGCAGAAAAAATTTAGCAACGCCGAGGCCCATTTTAACAAAGCCTTAAAACTGGCTCCCAATGATTACACTGGATTCGTTATGATGTCGACCTGTAAGCTGTTCCAGAAAAAATATAAGGAAGGGATCACCTACGCTGAAAAGGCCCAACAAGTTTATCCACAGCAAGCCCATGCTTACCATCTGAGCGGATTTGCCAAAATCCACACCAAGAATTCCGAAGGGGCTTACCAAGAATTTAGCACCTATGAAAAACTGCTGCCTGGCAACCCGAACACGATTTTCTTCAAAGGATATGCTCAGGAAGGGATGCAACACATTGAAAAAGCCGCTAGTGAATACCACCGCTATTTGCAGTTCGTTCGGCAGGGTAAGAAGGCCAAACATGCCTATACGCGCTTAAAAAAATGGGGGTACTACAAGTAGAGATGTTTCTGTATCACTATCATTCCTCTCGTTTGCTTAAAGTAGTTTTATTTCCCACATCTACTGTGAAAAGATAGAAGAGTTGATGGACATAAATTTTGAAAAGCTATAGTAACAATGAGGTAATGCCCAGGTATCACAACACTTGACCTGCTGATTTTGAGCTATTTGATTACCTCTTATCCTTGACACATACCACCGATTTCTCTATATATCTTTCTATAATAAACAATTTCTTATCACTTTTTATTCAATTATGACAGAAATTAGGATTCATAAACAAATATTCAAGGAATATCCTACCTTTACACGTGGGATTGTCGTGGCCAAAAAGATCCAAAATCGTGACCATTCACAGGAACTTGAGGCCAAACTGAACCAGGCAATTGCAGAGTCTGCTAAACAGCCAATTGACGTAAAAAATGATATTCGGATAATTGTTTGGAATCAAGCCCATCGGCAATTTAATTCTAATCCAAATAAATTTCCGCCCGCACATTGTGCTCTTTTGAAGCGAGTACAGAAACCAGAAGCACACATTCCTTTCATCAATAAGGTCGTCGCTATTATGAACTACAATTCAATCACCGATGTAATGCCAGTGGGTGGGGACGACGTGATACAGGCAGGAGGAAGCCTGGAATTCCGTTATGCTAATGGCGACGAAACTTTCAGGCCCCTGGGTAACCCGGAAAATGTGGAGCACCCTGATCCTGGTGAAATTATTTATGTGGTTTCAGAATCAGGGGAGGTGATGTGCCGTCGCTGGAACTGGCGCAATGGGCATAAAACTCGTATTACAGAAGATACGCACACCATTGTTATGAATATCGATGGACTTGGGGAGGATAGCGAAGCCAAAACGATTATTACCCGTGATAGGGTAGCAGGAATGCTAGAGGAGTTCTGCCACGCTTACACAATCACAACAATGCTTTCCCCTTCTCAACCAGTCTACCAATTTGATATCTGAGAGTTAACTTTCATTAATAGACTCACGGTTACAATATGAGCCTTCAATACATCTAAACTGAGAGTAATTGTTCACTTTGACACGGATAGTGAATATCGGGCGAGATGTGCTAAGCACAATATATTGTGAATTGTTTCTCTCCTTCCTTGAATTTCTTGTTGTCAATTTTGATTGACCCCATTGCGATTTTCAATTATAATTTTGTAACGTAAAATCATTTTTCCTCAGTCATTTGAGCCTGTGTAGGTTAAATCACATGCAGAAAACCTCGAATAGAACACATCCAACTCCTGATAGAACTTGCTGTCACAATGATTTTCCCATAAATAAGGAGAAATGTACGTGTATCTGCGGGTCTTAGAAAAAGGAGGAAAAGACATTGAAAGAAGAGGCGAAAAAATTAGTTGAGATGGTCAAGAAAGGTATACCTGATAAGGAAATAATGAAGGAGTTAGGTATTCAAACAGGAGCTTCTTTAAAGAGGATGTATTACGATGCATTGGTCGAAGCCGGAAAGATTAAGGATATTTTAACAGAAAGGGATGTTGAGAAGAAAAAAACCTTGCGCATCACCAAGAGAGGAACGATTCTTCTCGGTAAGACACTGTTGTTAGAAAAATTTGGTTACAAGGAAGGAGATAGATTTACAGTGTCAAAAAGGAAAGACAGCATCATCCTTAGAAAAGAAAAGGAAGAAGTTTTTTCCACACCCCCCGAATAGCTTGTCTAAACAGCAATAGCTTATTTGGAAGCTTATGGGTTCTCAGTTCATCACTTGGTACTGGTTAACCATTCTAAGAGGGATTTAACCATCGTCTCCTGCTCCTGATTAACCATCTTTAACACCACACCGATTCCCTGGGGGGTGACCCTGGCAACTTCGCCGATAATTTTGATATATTTCTTATAATTGGGCAGCGGAAAGGCCAGTGAAACCTCCTGACCAGAAGTGAATGGCATATGGGTTTCTATAAACACCCCGCCGGCACTTACGTTTTGGATGTAGTCCCTGTAGACACGATCCTCAGCAGAGTAATCAGCAACCATGAAGAACGGCTCCCTTTCATGTTTCCTTCTGCCTTTAGAGAGCCTCTCCCCTAACTCTTTTAAGAGGGCCAGTTGATCGTCTTCAGGCATCCTTTTTATCATTTCAAACAAACGCGCCGTAGTACTGGATTCGTTCATTATAATCTCCTCATCATTGTCTGTGTCTTCTGTGGCAATTTTTCATCTCCCGTTATCTTTACAATATATAGGATCGCCTCCTTTTCCTCACCGGTGAGAAGTCTGTAGCCTTTAACATTCGCACTGAGGATGGCAATGAGTTTCCATTTAAAGCCCTCGGTGGTTATGAGATTATCCCCTAAAAGCAGCTGAAGTGAGGTTATTGTAATTGTATGTGTTGATTAAAAATAAATGTCACTATGCTTCATCAATAGTGGGCTGTTGTCAAGTGAAATTTCATCTTCTGTGTTAGCTTAATAAAAATGTGCCCATTACGAAAAAGGACATTCTAACACTGGGTCAGAAAAGAGGCGAAAGAAAACAAGAAGCTGGATTTTATCGTCTGTATTCGCGGGCATTACTTTTCGCTATACGGATTGCAGAAAGGGCAAGAATGTTCAGGGAATCTAAAAAGGGGGCCTCGATATCACTTTGTTGGAGTACTAAAGGCACCTCAGTACATCCTCCTATGATTCCCTGAGCACCTTTTTCAATCAATGTGTTTGAAGCTCTCAAGATTTTTTCCTTATTTTTCCTGGAAAGAAACCCTGCCTTTATTCCCGATTCCCCATAGATGGCAGACATGACTAAGTTTTCTTGATCCTTTGGCAGAGGGACTAAAACTTCAACCCCTATCTCCCTTAATCTATCCTGAAAAAGGCCAGCCCTGATGCTTCCCGTAGTTGCGATGAGGCCCGTTCGTTTTATACCAGGAAGGCGCCTTTCTATTTCCACTGCCACTTCCTCGATGATAGAGATAACTGGAATAACAATCCCTTCCCTCAATTGATTGATAAAATAGTGTGCTGAAACGCAGGGGATTACGATAAAGTCGGCACCGGCCCTTTCCAGATTTTTTGCAGTCTCAATCATCATGGGAAGGGGATTTTCACCAGAACCCAATATAGCAGGAGTGCGGTCTGGGGTCTTGGGATTATTATCGATAACGACCCTGAGATGGTCCTGATCTCTCACCGCTTTCGTGTTCTTTATAATCTTTTGGAAAAGGTCTAATGTCGCCTCTGGGCCCATTCCGCCTAATATGCCGATAATTCCTTCTTTCATGACTTCAGCTCCTTCTCTCTTATTCTTTCCATGGTCAATCACGAGGATATATCAAACTACAGCCTCTTTCAACCATCTTATGTAATATCTTGTTGATTTTTCAGGAAACCTAAAAGATTTAATAAGGTGTTTATGTTATCACTCCTGTTGCTTTATGAAATGTAGTTGACATAGCCTTTCCTCAGTCCTATAGTGAACCCAAGAATTTAGACAAGGGGGGGTGATAAAATTCAAAATAAAAACTGGGCGATGGTTATTATTATAAAACAATAAAAAGGGGGTAGTCTTATGAAAAAATATTTTATCTTTGCATTTTGTTTTATATTTGCCATGACGCTCCTTGGCAGTGTGGCGCTGGCAGATGAAACCATGGACCGCATTAACAAAACGGGAAAGATCCGTGTGGGGTTGAGGGAGGGTTCAATACCCTTCGCCTTCATCGATCCTAAGGTTGGGAAACACGTTGGATTTTCCGTGGATATGACATACCTTCTTGTCGAGAAGCTCTCCCAACACTTCGGCAAGAAAATAAAGATCCAACCCTTTACCGTTACCCCTAAAACCCGTATCCCCATGGTGGCCAATGCGACGGTTGATGTGGAGATGGGTTCCACCACATATACTCAAAAGCGTGAAGAAGTGGTTGATTTCAGCTACATCTTCTTCTTCTCGGAGACGACCTTTCTCGTTCCCAAGGATAGTCCTATCAAGAACATTAAGGACCTCAACGGAAAAAGGCTCGGGGGCGCCAGAGGGACTACTAATTTGAAGGCTATTGAAGATCAGGTGGCAGCAGGGAGATATACACCCAAGGCTATCGTCGTCGTGGAAACTCATCCACAAGGATTTCTTGCCTTGAAGGGCGGGAAGGTTGATGCCTACTCAACGGATCGGAGTCTACTGGAAGGCTTGAGGATGAAGGCCCCGCACCCTGAAAACTGGAAAACCGTAGACTTCGCCATCGCCTACGAACCCTATGGCTACATGTGCAGGGAAGGCAATTCTGATATCAGGGACTTCGTCAACAATACCATTGTATGGTCGATCAAAACGGGCAAATTCTACGAAATGTACGATAAGTGGATGGGCCCGAAGGGGGTTGTCCCGATTCCGAGGTCCAAGGCCTATGAGGATTACCTACAATTGATCTGCTATCCGCAAGCGAAGGATTGGTGGAAGAAAAAATAACCTAACCAAAGAGGGGGACAATCCCCCTCTTTCATATTGCTTTGGGGAATTATGATGGGTTTAGCCTATGAATTCGATTGGAGTGTGCTCTGGAGAAATCCATACGGGATGTATCTACTCCAGGGGATCTGGGTCACCATTAAAATGGGACTCATTGGTTGGATTATCGCCCTTTCTTTAGGGGTTCTCATTGGCACGATGCGGATCTCCCCTTGGAGATGGCTCAGATTCCTGGGAGGCGCTTATGTAGAGGTTTTTCGAAATATCCCCTTCATGGTCCAGCTCTTCTTCTGGTATTACGCCGGGCCCATGATCTTCGGAAAGTCCATTCAGTATCAGATTAATTCTATTATAGGCCTCAACTACTATGTTGCCATTATCGCCCTCGGGATGTATACCGCATCCCGGGTGGCCGAGCATACCCGTGCAGGCTTTTCATCCATCTCTCGGGACCACCATCAAGCCGCCCTGTCTACCGGCTTGACGCATCCACAGATGTACCGCTATGTGATTATTCCCTATGCCTTACGGATTATCATTCCTCCTTTGACAACTGAATTCTTGACTATCTTTAAGAACTCATCCATTGCCATGACCATTGGTGTGTTGGAGACGACCTTCATGAGCTATAAGATCGATTCCGAGACCTTCCATGGACTGGAATCGACTACCGGTGCCTGTTTGATTTACCTGGCCTTAGGTTTGGCGGTGGTCAAGCTAATGGGCATTCTGGAGTCGAGGCTCAAAATACGAGGCACAATAGGGAGGTAAGGATGTTTGATGCAGTAGTTAATAACTTTCCATTTCTTATGGGCGGATTTTGGGTAACAGTCAAATTGGCGTTCTTTGCCCTTGCCGGAGGTATCCCTCTGGGCATATTAGTGGGGTTGGGGCGTATCTCCCGAAAAAAGTGGGTTTATTACCCGGTTACCTTTTATGTGAATCTAATCCGGAATATACCTCTTATCCTGGTGATCTTCTGGTTTTATTTCGTAATGCCCATTATTATTGGAAGCCCCTTGGATCCTTTTCCATCAGCGGTCATTTCCTTTATCATCTTCGAGGCAACATACTTCGGTGAGATCATCCGTGCAGGTTATCAATCGGTAAGCAAAGGGCAAATTGAAGCCGGGTATTCCACAGGGCTGAACTATATTCAGACTACCCGCTATATACTCATCCCCATTGCGCTACGGAGGATGCTTCCCAGCATGATTACCCAGGCCATCGTAACCTACCAGGATACGTGTCTCGCCTTTGTGATCGGGCTTCCCGAGCTTATCCGGAGGGCGACAATTGTTGATAACTTAGAAGTCAGATCCGTTCAGCTATATGGTTTTGTAGCTGTTGTATTCTTCATCACCTGCTATATCGGATCACTAATGAGCCGACGATTTGAGGTAAAGGAACAGGAAGGAGGATAACCGTTGATTCAGATCAAAAACATAAGCAAATGGTACGGTGACTTTAATGTTCTTAAAGACATCAACGAGGAAGTGAAACAGGGACAGACCGTGGTTGTGTGCGGTCCAAGCGGTTCGGGTAAAAGCACGCTTTTACGGTGTATCAACGGCCTCGAACCCTTCCAGAGTGGCGAGATCTTCGTGGATGGGGTCTCCGTGGGCGATTCAGCGACCGACCTTTACAAACTTCGTACAGAGATCGGTATGGTATTCCAGCGATTCGAGCTCTATCCACACATGACTGCGTTACAGAATATTACCCTGGCTCCCATAAAGGTCAGGAACAAGTCGAAGAAGGGGGCCAAGGCCAAGGCCATGGAGCTGCTCGAAAGGGTGGGAATCCCTGATAAGGCCAATGCATACCCTGCCAACCTCTCCGGCGGCCAGCAACAACGGGTTGCCATAGCACGCTCCCTGGCCATGGAACCAAAGATCATGATGTTTGATGAGCCCACGTCGGCCCTGGACCCGGAGATGATCAAGGAAGTGCTTGAGGTCATGATCAATCTTTCTAAGAGTGGAATGACCATGATCGTAGTTACACATGAGATGGGATTTGCCCGAGAAGTGGCTGACGAGATTATCTTCATGGACGAGGGAAGTATCGTTGAGCGGGGAACTGATATAAGTTTCTTCCAAAATCCTGAGAGCCCCAGGACAAAGGATTTTCTGGACAAGATCCTCATATAACTGCGGGAACCGCTCCTTCAAGAGCATCTCTTGTGGATATTGTTTCCCTCATCGAAATTTTCCTTTTTTCCTTTAGTATCTGCCATATTGCATCAGTTACATTGTATTACTCCAGGAGATCATCGTCTGGATCCATAGTAGGCACTTCTACTTTCACGGTCTCGGGATATTTCAAACCGGTGCCTGTATTGAGTAGCAAGACTTTATCATCTGGCTTAATCCAACCCTGGTTGTACAGACGAATTGCTGCCGCAAGGGTAGCTGCACCCTCTGGACAAACAAACGCCCCTTCTTCTGCCCCCAGACTGGCCTGTGCCTGCAGGATTTCCTTGTCATCAACCGCCACTGCACAGCCATTTGTTTTATAAACAGCATCGAGGATGAGAAAATCGCCCAGCGCCTTGGGAACATTGATGCCAAAGGCTACGGTGGCAGAATTTTCCCAAAATGTGGATTGGGTCTCCTTCCTTTCCCATGCCTTAACAATAGGGGCACAACCGGCAGCCTGCACCGAAACCAGTCGGGGCATCTTCTCTCCTATCCAACCAATTTCTTGCAGTTCACACATGGCCTTATAAATACCAATAATGCCAACTCCGCCACCGGTTGGGTACAGTATAATGTCTGGCAGGACCCATGAGAACTGCTCAGCAATTTCCAGACCCATCGTTTTCTTGCCCTCTATGCGGTAGGGCTCTTTGAGAGTTGAGGCGTCGTACCAGCCATATCTTTCCACTGCCCGTCCTACGATCTTTCCAGCATCGCTGATAAGGCCTCGAACAAGATATAGTGCCGCCCCACTTACTGCGCACTCCTTCCGTGTAATGGCAGGTGCATCTTCAGGCATTACAATGTACGCCTTTATACCGGCACGAGCAGAATATGTGGCCCAAGTACCGCCTGCATTCCCATTAGTGGGCATGGCCAGGACCTTGACCCCCAACTCCTTGGCCCTTGATACCCCAACCGCAGCGCCACGAGTCTTGAAAGTTCCCCCAGGTATGATGCCCTCATCTTTCATGTAGAGGTTGTTCACGCCCAACCTGGCCCCAATTGCCTGCAAGGGAATAACTGGTGTCATCCCTTCTCCCAGAGTTACAATATTTTCCTCTTTTCTGAGCGGCAAGAATTCCCTATAACGCCACATAGATGGGGCTCGGTTGATTAGATCTTCCTTCTTGACTGCTGCAGCTAAACCTTTCATGTCATACCTTACAAGCAGCGGTGCTCCACAAGAACACACTTGATTCACCTGATCCGGGTCATAGAAAATACCACATTTTGGACATTCCAGGTGGGTCATATAGCATTGTGTCATTGAGCTGCCTCCTTTCATCTGAGATTTTGCCTATGCCTTGTTTGATAGTCCTGATCTTTATACAAAGAAAAGTATCTTATCTCATCTCGCATAAAAGTCCCCCTTAAAAATATCTAATGCAGGGCATATTGTCAAAAAAATATGATAGTTAAGCTAATGTCAATGTCCTTTAATCATTTGATTTTCATAGAGGATTAGGTTAATTTTACAAACTTAATCAAAAAAAATCATAACCCTCCATGAATAGGCGTGGGTTTCTGAGGCAATTTTCTATCTTATTTAAGAAAAAAATATGATAAAATTATTTTTTTCCTTGAATCTATATGTGTTAAAGGTCAAATAAAGGACGTTATTTTTTATTTGAAAGGATTTTTTCTCCAAATCGGGCTTAGGCAGATCTAGCTACATCAAGATCATTGGTTTGTCTGCGCGACAGCGATCCATCAAACGCTGACGGACAGAAAACTTGAATATATTATACAGGAAGGGTGATATTACCATAGAACCAAAAGGAGTGTAGGAGACATTATGAAAGAAATCTTTACACCAAAAGCACCAAAACCTGCAGGTCATTATTCCCAGGCAATAGTTCATGATAACGTCGTTTATGTCTCGGGACAACTGCCGATTGAGCCGATTACTGGAGAGAAACGACTTGGCTCTATTGAGGAGCAAACTGAGCAAGTATTAAAGAATTTAGCTGAAATCATTAAAACCGCAGGCAGTGATATAAATAAAGTTATTAAGACTACCGTGTATATTTCTGATATTCAATTATGGGATAGAGTGAACAATGTTTATAGTAAATTTTTCGGCCAACATCGTCCTGCACGTGCTGTTGTTCCTACAAAAAACTTACATCATGGGTTTAATATAGAAATTGAGGCGATAGCATCATTACCACAATAATCTATTACACCAAGGCGTATGAACCGGCTTATATGTAAAAAATGTGGAGCAACATACCCACTAGAAAATTTACGGTGGAGATGCGACTGCGGCTCCTTCTTGGATATCGAGTTTGAGTTTAGTTTCGATATTGAAAAAATCAAAGGCAGAAAACCGACCATGTGGCGTTATCGTGAGGCTATACCAATTAACAAAGACAAAAATATTATCTCTTTCAATGAAGGATTTACACCTCTATGTGAGTTAGCAATAGGTTCAAAAAAACTTTTAGTTAAATTAGAACAGCTTTTTCCCACCGGATCATTCAAGGATCGGGGTGCCTCAGTTCTTATGAGCAAGGCTAAAGAACTCGGAGTTACTAAGGTAGTCGAAGACTCATCAGGAAATGCAGGATGTGCCATAGCTGCATACGCGGCTAAAGCGGGTATTGAATGTGACATTTTTGTTCCGGAGAAGACATCTCCTGGGAAACTGGCTCAGATCCAAATGTATGGGGCAAATTTAGTGAAAATCCCCGAATCTCGAGAAGATACGGCTCTTGCCACATTAAAAGCTGCAGAGAACAGTTTCTATGCAAGCCATGCCTGGAACCCGTTCTTCTTTCAGGGCACTAAAACCTTTGCCTTTGAAGTTTGGGAACAATTTAATTTCAATGTTCCTGATACGCTCATTATTCCAACCGGACACGGTACCCTATTTATTGGAGCTTATTTAGGATTTAAAGATTTACTAAATCAAAAGCTTATATCAAAACTGCCCAGATTTATAGCAATTCAATCTGAAGCCTGCGCTCCTATTTATAAAATGTTTAATGAAAAATTAAAAGAAGTGCCTCGAGTGGAACCAAAAGAAACCATGGCAGAAGGGATTAAGATAGCTGAACCTCTGAGGGCAAAACAGATTTTAGACATTCTACTGGAAACGGAGGGAGAAGTCATTATTGTTACTGATAAAGAAATTGAAAAGTCTTTATTTGAAATTTGCAAAATTGGGTTGTATATTGAGCCGACATCTGCCGCAGCAATAGCAGGTTTCAAAAAATATAAAAATACAGCCAAAGAAATAATAGTTGTGCCGCTTACAGGACATGGGCTGAAATCAACTGAAAAGGTATTAAAGATATTGAGACAATACAGCCAGTGACAATAGTTTTTACAGCTGATTCACCTGCAGCGGATAGGTGATCTCCAGCAGTAGGCAGTATGGCTGTAGGCTCTTTATTGTAAAAGGAGAATGCTCAATGTCCGATGAGATTAGGATGTTAAATCTTCAAAAAATGTGTTTCAAGATATGTATTTTGTTCTATATTTATGATAAAAAAAGGCACCATATCACCTTTTTGTTATGATATTTGAATACTATTTAAGAAGATGAAAATTGCCAGCTTTAATACCAACGGAATAAGGGCCCGGCTCTCTATTATAACGCAATGGTTAGAAAGGGAGAAACCAGATGTGTTATCTATCCAGGAGACAAAGGTGCAGGATAAGGATTTCCCCAAGGAGACCTTTGAGGATTTAGGCTACCATTGCACATTTTGGGGACAAAAGTCCTATAATGGGGTTGCCATACTTAGCAAAAGACCACCAGGAAAGGTGTCCTTTGGGTTTGGCGATGGTGATGAAGCAGAAGAGCCAAGAATGATAACTGCCTACATCAAGGATATACCCATTATAAATACCTACGTGCCTCAGGGAACCGCACCCGATTCAGAGAAATTTGCGTATAAACTTAATTGGTTTCAACGTCTTCATGATTATTTTTCACATCACTTTCAATCGAGTAAATCTCTTTTATGGGTGGGGGATTTTAATGTGGCTCCAGAACCAATAGATGTATATGACCCCAAAGGCCTTTTAGGAAGTATTGGGTTTCATCCTGATGAACACAAGGCTCTCTCACGTATTAAGGCATGGGGCTTTGTTGATGTCTTTCGCATGCACCACCCTGATGAAAAGGCCTATACCTTCTGGGACTACAGAATTCCTTATGCGGTGCGCCGCGGTATTGGGTGGAGGATCGATCATATCTGGGCCACACCATGCCTGGCAGAAAAATCAAAAAGGGCATGGATTGATGTTGCTTCAAGAAAATTAGAGAAGCCATCGGATCATACCTTTATTGTAGCAGAATTCGAAATAGATGAGGTAAGCTGATTGTTGTTCCGCCGCAGGCTGATTTGCTGCTTTTCTAAGAACTTAGTGCCTTGTTGGGGTTACTCATTATTAATGAGATTAAATTCATAATCTTTGATATAGTCATAA
>Ga0307427_1001276_pt1 | contig 13249 bp, 10 predicted proteins | sample SalMarWE160190MG_FD_202162 | JGI IMG/M metagenome (GOLD analysis project Ga0307427, IMG submission 202162) | Salt marsh sediment microbial communities from the Plum Island Ecosystem LTER, Massachusetts, United States - WE1603-190 | ecosystem: Environmental > Aquatic > Marine > Intertidal zone >... | reverse complement strand
CAGGTGCCCTATTTCTCGTTCCTGTTGAGCTAAATAGCCGGCATACTTGGCCTCAATTTCCACTTCGCATTTCAACTCATCCGCGAATTCTTGTTCTGCGGGCAAGAGATCGTCCAGATGGATCTGAGAGCGCTTGAGAATCTCATACAAGCTTGCCCCGTTGTTCGAAAGAGGGCTACTTCCTCTCTCAGCAAGAATGCGGTTCAGTGGGTGTTGTGGACCAATGCGTTGTCCTTTGAGTTTGGCTAGAATCTCCTTTTTTGCCTTCACCTTCTTTAGCACTTTCTCGTAACGGTTTTCCGGCAGAAGCCCAATCGCACGACCGATCTCTGATAGGCGCAAATCGGCGTTTCCTTCGCGCAAGCTGATCCGATACTCAGCACGAGATGGAAGCATACGATAGGGCTCCGTAATTCCTTTGGTAACAAGGTCATCGATCATTACACCAATGAACGCTTGACCTCGCGATAGAATCAGTGGCTCTCCTCCACTCACGTAACAAGCAGCATTGATTCCGGCCAGGAGTCCCTGTGCGGCCGCTTCCTCGTATCCCGTAGTCCCGTTCAGCTGACCGGCAAGAAACAAACCCGGAATACTGCTTACTTCAAGCGTAGGTCTAAGTTGCCCAGATCTTATGTAATCGTACTCAATATCATAGCCATAGCGCTCGATATGCGCCTGTTCTAGCCCAGTGATACTGCGAACGATTTGTTCTTGAATCTCCGGCGGAAAAGCCGTATAGATCCCTTGTAGATAGATTTCAGCGGTTTCCCTGCCTTCTGGCTCAAGGAATACCTTGTGGCTATCACGATCCGGGAAGTTGACGATCTTACTCTCAAGTGATGGACAGTGCCGCGGAGTCTTGCCTGCAATCAGGCCATTGTAGTTTGGACTGAGGTGGAGGTTGTCCCGGATGATCTGGTGTGTTTGTTCATTGGTGTTGGTCAAGTAAACCGGATAATCAGACGTAAGGACAACCGGATCGTTCCAAAAAGAAAAAGCGAGTGGAAGTTCGCTTGTGTTTTGGCGATCAAGGCCAGAGAAATCGATAGAGTGCCGATTGACTCGGGGGGTAGTTCCCGTGCTCAGACGATCCATCTCGAGACCTAGCTCTTCCAGTGAGGTAGCAAGTCCAACTGATGGCGGTTCTCCGCTTCGGCCAGCTGGATAAGAAAGCTCTCCCAAGATAACTTGCCCATTTAGGAAGGTCCCAGTAGCGATTACAACAGCCTTGGCTTTAAGCCTAAGCCCCTCGCGTAGGCGAACTCCCGCGACCTTCCTTCCAGTTGTAAGGATTTCTTCAGCCATTCCTTCGACAAGGTCAAGGCCACTTGTTTGCTCGAGAACCTGTTTCCAGAGGAGTTTATACTGTACACGATCTGTTTGAGCGCGCCGAACCTGCATCGCTGGCCCCTTACTCGTGTTAAGCAGTCGCACGTTGAGCATAGCCGCGTCAGTTATGCGCGCCATCTCTCCACCCAAGGCATCGATCTCACGGACAAGCTGTGACTTCCCCGGGCCACCAATTGCCGGGTTGCACGGCATTTTCGCAATCTCACACAAATTGATTGTTACAAGTGCAGTAATATGACCCAATCGAGCGGCCGCAAGCGCCGCTTCACACCCGGCATGTCCGCCGCCAACCACTACCAGGTCATAGGTTTTCATTCACCTAGGTGTTATCCCCCTTCTTCTGGAAGATCTTAAAAAGATCAATCGGAACAGGGAATACGATGGTTGAAGCGTTTTCCGCTGAGATATCGACCAAGCTCTGCAGATAGCGAAGCTGTAGTGCGGCTGGGTTCTGCTGGATGATACCAGCCGCTTCAGAGAGTTTGCTTGCCGCCTGTAGTTCACCTTCAGCGTTGATGATCTTGGCGCGGCGTTCACGCTCGGCCTCAGCCTGTCGAGCTATTGCTCGTTGCATATCTCCTGGGATCTTTACATCCTTGATCTCTACTGATTTTACCTTGATCCCCCATGGATCCGTTTGCTCGTCGATAATCTCTTGTAATTGCATGTTGATTCTGTCACGTTCCCCTAGAACCTGATCGAGCTCTACTCCTCCGAGGATGCTGCGCAGTGTGGTCATGGCGATCTGACGCGTCGCTTCCAGATAGTCTTCAACTTCTACCACCGACGCGGAGGGATCAACTACTCGAAAGAACAGAACCGCGTTCACGCTTGTCGTCACGTTATCTTTGGTGATCACTTCCTGTGGGGGAACATCAAGTACTATTGTGCGTAGACTGATCTTCACCATCTTATCAACGACTGGAATAATGAGAAAGAGCCCAGGTCCCTTAGCGCCAACCAGACGTCCAAGGCGGAAGATAACTCCCCGTTCATACTCTCGTACGATCCGGACCGCATTGAACAAGAATATTACAACGAGCGCAACAATCGCTCCGATAGTTATTGACATCTCATACCTCCTGTTTCTTCTCTTGATAGTTCTTTTGATCATAGATGAGCGCTTCTGAAAAGTCAATTGTTTAACCGCGCAGACATAGGTGATATAATACTTCCAAATGGGAGATAAGAAATGCGCGATAGATTAGTTGCTGGCAATTGGAAGATGAATCAGACTCCCACTCAAACAGACGTCTTTATCAAGCGTTTCCTAGAACTCGTGGATAGCAACCATGCCACAGAGATCCTCCTCTTACCACCCTTTACCAGCTTGAATCTAGCAGGCAAGCTGCTTGCCGGAGTAGGAATCTCTCTCGGCGCACAAGACCTCTACTTTGAACCTAGTGGCCCGTTTACCGGAGAAATCTCAGCAGAGATGCTACAGGCATGTCATTGTTCATACGTTCTAGTTGGCCACTCGGAGCGCCGAACTATCCTTAACGAAAATGAAACATTGGTTAACCGAAAGGTATTGGCGGCAGTTGCTTCCGGAATTCGGCCCATCCTTTGTGTGGGTGAAACGCTAAGAGAGCACCAGCAAGGCAAAGCAAGAGAACGGATTTGCTTTCAGCTTAAACATAATCTTGCCGGAATGGATCAACAAGATGCCGCATCGGTGGTGATTGCTTATGAACCGTTGTGGGCGATTGGAACTGGCAAAACTGCCTCGGCTCAAGTCGCGCAGGAAACCATTAACATGATTCGTAAGTGGCTTGCTGGCGCCTATGATGATTCACTATCACAGAGGATGCGTATCTTGTACGGCGGAAGCGTAAAACCCGAGAATACCGCTGCACTGCTCGACCAGCCAGATATCGACGGGGTCCTGGTAGGTGGGGCATCCCTCTCCCCTGAAACATTCGCTCAAATCGCTAACTGCGCGGGACAATCCGTTACATAAGCCGGAAAAAAGGAAAGAATGCTTCGTACAATCCCGAACCAAATTACACTTGCCCGTATGGCATGCGTTCCCCTGTTCATGTTCTTGCTCCTGTCGAGAACACCACTTACCACGGTTCTCGCCATTACTATTTTCTCACTTGCTGCGATTTCCGACGCAGTTGATGGATACCTTGCTCGCACCCTAAAGCAAACTACCCTACTTGGTAAGTTCGCTGATCCGATCGCCGACAAACTGATTGTAGTGGGAGCATTGATCTCGTTTGTTCAGTTGGGGGAACTAACCGCTGCACCGGTGATGGTGATTGTGGCTCGGGAGTTTCTCATTACAGGTTTGCGCATCCTTGCCATAGCTCAAGGAAGAGTAATTGCGGCGAGTTTTCTTGGGAAGCTAAAGACCATTTCTCAGATTGGCTTAGTTCTAGTTATTCTTGCTAGCCGGTGTTTTCAATGGGGGCAAGCAGGACAGACCACCAAATACACGTTCTTGTACCTTGCTGTTGCACTGGCTGTTGTCTCTGCCGGAGAATACTTCTACCGTTCCCGCAAGCTGTTCAGCGAGCAGCCATGACAGAGAATTGATGGTCGATGGTGGGCAAGTAGCAGTGAAGGAGACATTCTAGTGACGCGAAATGGAACGGTTGGTATCCTGGGCGGAATGGGGCCGGAAGCAACCCTGGAGCTCTTCCGACAGATCATCGCATTGACCCCTGCGCGCAAAGATCAGGAGCATCTGCACATAGTCATCGACAGCAATCCATTAATACCCGATCGCACGGCCGCGATCCTGGAAGAGGGCAAAAGTCCGCTTCCGATGATGATCAAGGGTGCAAGGGTGCTGGAGCAAGCCGGGGCGGATTTTCTCGTGATACCCTGTAATACGGCCCATCATTGGCTCTCACATCTGCGAAAGGCTGTCTCTATCCCTATTATCGATATGATCAGCGAAACGGCAACCACTATTGCTTCTTGCAACCCGCCTATTAAGACGATCGGCTTACTGGCAACAATGGGGACAGTAAAGTGTGGCCTTTACCAACAAGCGTTAGGAGATCATGATGTTTCCTTGCTTGTGTCAGCGGATCAAGAACAGGTGCGGATCATGGATGCCATAACGCATATCAAGGCGGGAGATCACTCGGTGAAAGACACGGTTATGGCAGTGGCCCAACATTTAATAGATCAAGGAGCAAGCGGAATCATTCCTGGGTGTACCGAACTCTCTCTGGTGGTCGAGGAAGCTGGTCTCTCCTGTCCCCTCTTCGATCCGCTCTCGATTCTCGCCCGGCGAGCGGTAGAGTGGGCCAGGGAGAAATCCGCGCGATCGTAATGTCTACGCTACTGATCGAGCATGACATTCGGATCGGTCGGATACCTCCTGGCGCCACTAACAGTCTTACCGACGTTTCCGGTGTGCGGGTCGGTCACACAACACTGATTGATGCGAGCGACGTTCGCACCGGTGTTACCGCAATCGTTCCTCATTCAGGTAACGTCTTCTACGAAAAAGTCAAGGCCGCGGCAGTGACGATCAACGGATTCGGGAAAGCGATTGGCTTCCCGCAGATCAACGAATTCGGTACGATCGAGACTCCAATCCTGCTGACGAACACCCTTAACGTGGGAAAAGTAAGCGATGCCTTGATTTCGTGGGTCCTTCAGCATTATCAGCTTCCAGAGCGCTCAATTACCTCAATCAACCCAGTCGTTGCCGAGTGTAACGATTCTTATCTGAACGACATTCAGGGACGACACGTGAAAGAAGAGGACGTTTTCAGTGCGCTGGACAATGCCTCGACTGAGCCAGTTAGAGAGGGTGTGGTCGGCGCGGGAGCCGGCGTTTCCGCGTTTGAGTTTAAGAGCGGTATTGGGAGCGCTTCGCGAATAATTGATACCAATGGAGAGCGTTATAACATTGGCGTTCTCTCACTTCCCAATTTCGGAAGTCGAGAAGAATTGGTTATAAACGGAGTTCCTGTGGGGTGGAAACTGCGCACTTATGAAAGGGATCTCGCTAGTCGAAAAGAAGAGGGATCAATTGTAATTGTGATCGCGACCGACCTTCCTCTTTCGCATCGACAATTGGTTCGGATTGGAAAAACGAGCAACCTTCGGCATTGCTCGCACCGGAGGCATGTGCCACAACGAGAGCGGGGAATTTGTCATCGTCTTTAGCACCGCGAACAAGGTTCCCGATAATCCCACGCGAGTCTTTCTCAACGAACGAAGGTTGAACGACACACACTCCCTGGTCAACACTGTCTTTCAAGCTACCATCGAAGCGGTCGAGGAATCGATCCTTTCCTCACTCTGTGCCGCGAAAAGTGCTGCAGGGAGAGACGGTCATAGATCGGTCAAGCTCCCCATCGGCAAGGCTCTCTCCATCCTCAACCAGCACTTGGGTTGATTTGAATGGACTAAGATTGTGTTATTGTAGCCTTACAGGAGGAATGTGTATGAGCACGCTTACTCACTTAGAATGCAGTTATTGCGGAAAGGAATACGACGCAGATGTGCTTCAAACGCTATGCCCTGCATGCGGCAAGCCACTTCTTGCATGCTATGATCTAGAAGGAACCAAGAAAAAGTGGCTGCGTGAAAGCCTTAAGGATCGTGAAACAACGTTATGGCGCTATTGGGAGATCCTTCCAGTTAAAGATAAGACAAATGCAGTTACCTTAGGAGAGGGATATACTCCGCTCTTCCCCGCGAAACGACTGGGGAAAGAGCTTGGGATGAGCAACCTATTCATCAAGGATGAAGGGCTCAATCCAACTGGATCGTTCAAAGCACGTGGGCTGTGCATGGCAATCTCTCGTGCGAAGGAACTGGGGGTGAAAGAAGTAGTCATTCCTTCAGCGGGGAACGCTGCTGGTGCAATGGCTGCATATGCTGCAAAAGCAGGCATGGTCGCCCATGTATTCATGCCGCAGGATGTTCCCCTGCCGTTTCGGATGGAGTGTCGGGCATACGGGGCGCAGGTCACCCTCGTTCGTGGACTGATTACCGAGTGTGGCCAACAGGCAAGACAGGCTGCCTCAGAACATGGTTGGTTCGACGTATCAACCCTTAAGGAGCCGTATCGCGTTGAGGGAAAGAAGACAATGGGTTACGAATTGGCAGAAGCATTCAATTGGGACCTCCCTGACGTCATCTTCTATCCAACTGGTGGTGGAACTGGCCTTATTGGTATGTGGAAGGCATTCTCCGAAATGGCGAAACTTGGCTGGATTGGAGAGAAGCGACCTCGAATGGTCGTGGTACAGGCAGATGGTTGTGCTCCCATTCCACGAGCATTTGAAGCTGGTGAAGAGTTTGCGAAACCATGGGAGAATGCAGCGACTGTAGCCGCAGGGTTGCGTGTCCCTGGAGCGATCGGTGATTTCCTAATCCTGCGAGCAGTACGAGAAAGCGGCGGTACAGCTATTGCTGTTTCTGATGAAGCTCTGATCCTGGCACAAAGCCGTATGGCGAGCCGGGAGGGTGTTTTTGCTTGCCCCGAAGGAGGGGCAACACTCGCTGCCCTAGAGAAGCTGCTTGCCAACGGTTGGATTGGGAAAGAAGAGAAGGTTATCCTATTTAATACCGGTACTGGGCTCAAGTACCCAGAAGCAACCTGAGTCTCTTTTCCTAACAGCTGTCGCGGAAGTGCTCCAGAGAACTCACGCTGACTAGAGAGAAGATCAAAGGAGATAGGTGATGTCCATTCCTCTCTTCGTTTGATACCGGTCACGATAAGGATGAATGCGGTTGCTAATGCGACATTTAGCAAGAAGGAGGAAAAAGTGCAAATTGGACAGGTAAAACGTATTAAGCTGGGAATATTCCCGACACCCTTAGAAGAACTCAAAACCATTAGCTCTCATCTGGGCGGACCGCGAATCTTCATCAAGAGAGATGATCTTGACGGGCTTGGGCTTGGAGGGAACAAACTGAGGAAGTTGGAGTATGCTATGGCAGAGGCACTTGAACAAGGTGCGACCACCGTGATTACCACTGGAGCAGTGCAATCCAACCATTGCCGCCTTGTCGTAGCCGCGGCAAACAAGTTGGGCTTGAAGACCCACCTCGTCCTTGTCGGAGAGGAGCCCCTCATAGCCACAGGAAACCTTCTTCTGGATAAGATCCTGGGAGCGGCCGAAATCCACTATGTTGTTAAACCTGATGCTTACGGAAGTATCAAACAAGGCTCAGATCCTATAGACGAAAAGGTTCAAGAAATCAAGGAAAGGTTGATATCTCAAGGAGAGAAGCCTTACTACATCCCCAACGGCTGTCGCCCCCTTCATGGTGGTTTGGGTTACGCTAACTGCGTCCGAGAAATTGTTGATCAACTCTACGACTATAATCTGGCCCCTGGTTCCATTATCACGGCCTGTGGATCAGCGAGCACTCAAGGAGGTCTCCTTCTAGGTAGCAAGTTGTATTGCCAGGGAATGACCCAAGTGATCGGCATAAGTATATCCCGCTCTAAGGATGAACTGATCAAGAAGATTAAGGAGGCACTAGATGATGCCTGTTCCTTCTTGGGGCTGGAGTGTAAAACTACCCAGGAGGTCATTGTCTACGACAACTACCTGGGGGATGGATATGGTCTTCCTACTCAAGCTATGAAGGAGGCTGTCGAGTTGGTGAGCCGAAAGGAAGGGATTATTCTAGATCCCGTATATACGGGCAAAGCCATGGCCGGGCTCATTGATCTAGTTCACAAGGGGCAATTCCGAAAGGAAGAGGCTGTAGTGTTTATTCACACTGGTGGGGTCCCAGGCCTGTTTGCGGAAGAACAAGTCGTTCATTTTCAAAGATAGGCAGGAGGAAATGATAACATGTTAGTCATCATGAGTGGCCCTCCTTTAGATGTAGAAGATTCAAAGGTAGACAGGGTATTTATTGCAGGTAAGGAGGCATACAAGCGAAAAACCTAAGGAGGCAGGAACGTGACCAGAACAAAATGGAGCCCTGAGGTCTTCTCCAAATTTATCTATCTTGTGGAAGTGAAGATCAGTCCTATAGGAAATTGGGTTTCCTATACCCTAAAGAGAGCAAATATCAAAGACAACCGATATGAGAATCGCGTCGTCTTAGAAAGCCCCGAGAATGGAGAGCGCCGCTATTTGAAAGAGGGGAGCACGAATCCTCTTTTCTCTCCGGACGGGAATAAGTTGATTTACCTAGAAGAGGATAAAGAAAAGAAAGAGACGGAGATTTGGCTCTTAGAGATCAACTCCATGAGCACAAAGAGGATCGCAACGGTAAACAAGGTCCTAAAGATCGATTGGAATCGAGATTCGAGAAGGATCCTCCTTTCGATCTCAAGGAGAAGAGAAGATGAGGACCTGTATTTCGAGGAGGAGATGCCGATATGGTTTGACGGACAAGGGTTTCGCGATTCCCCCACCGATCTGATTCAGGTAATAGATGTAGAGAGCCAGATCGCCTTAGAGGAAACTGAGGATAAAAGGGTTGCTACAGCGCTCTGGCACAAAGATGAAGTAGTCTATGCCAAGATGCAATTAAATATGCAACCTAAGTACTACGATATCCTAGCCTGGAATGGGGAAAGGACCCGCTCACTTTTGCAGGACGTCTCCTTGGTTCCGACCTACTCGGATGCTGAGAGCTTGCTCCTCACGGGAAGACCGAGAAAGAAGACACATTTCGAGCATGATTATCACTATCTCTGGAGCGGCGGAGACCTAAAAGCGTTAACGGAAGAGTATGGCTATAACAATACCCCCAGCATTAACACGGATATCTGGGGAGGAACAAATCCCTTCCCTACACCCAAGATCGATCAGCAGGGGAGGGTCTACTTCACGACGAACAAACAAGGAAGAAGCCTTCTGGAAAGACTCCACCACGGGATCAAGGAGACCCTGATCGATGGCGACGGCGTGATCAGCGCCTATGATGTCAGCCAAGACGGCACGATTGCCTACATCCACGTCAGTGATCGGCGCTTGCCAGAGGTCTTCCTCCTGAGAAACGGGAAGGAGAAGAGGCTCACCTCCTACAACGACGCGATCTCGGCACGGCTCACCGTAAGAGCGATGAACCACTTTCGCTACGAAAGCTTCGACCACCAGGAGATCGATGGATGGTATCTCAAGCCGGATGCGAACGAGAAAGCCCCCCTTGTGATCTTCGTGCATGGGGGACCGAAGGGAGCGTATGGGTTCGTTCCGTATTACCTGAGCCAAATCCTGGCCGAACAAGGCTTCTATGTCCTCCATACCAATCCGCGAGGGAGCAATACCTACCACGAGGACTTTGCCTTACAGGTGAAGAAGGACCCAGGAGGAGGAGACTTTCGCGACATCTTGGCTGGAATAGAGAGGCTGACGTCGATGGTGGCAATCGACCAAGAACGGATCGGGATCACCGGGATAAGCTACGGTGGTTTCATGACCAATTGGGCCATCACTCATGCAGATCTGTTTAAGGCTGCGGTCAGTGAGAACGGCATCTCGAATTGGTTGACAAGCTACGCCTTCTCTGATATCGGATTCTGGTTTGATAAGGAACTCATCGGGGGAAACCCGTTGAAAGATGAAGCCTACCAGAAGCGATCTCCCCTCTTCTTCGCAGAGAAGGTCAACGCTCCTGTGCTTTTCATCCATAGCCTGGAGGATTATCGCTGCCCTCTTGATCAATCCGTGATGTTTTATCATGCGCTAAGAGATCTAGGTAAAGAAGCCTACATCGCGATATTTAAGAAAGGACCTCATGGTCATAGCCGCCTTGGAAGCCCGCACCACCGGTTGAAGAGATACAAGCTCATAGTCAATTTCTTTGTGCAGAAACTGATGAGAGAGGAAGAAGGTTTCAGAATAGATGACATCTTGCCAGAGAAAGTCAATTGACTTCCCCTTAGTGGTAAGCAACTCATCTTTCTGGCTCCTCGCGCTCCAGGCAAGGTACGGGGTGGAATAAGGACCTCCTTCTGACATAAAGCTTTTTCTTGCCCGTTCGTTGTACTCACTCAAGACGCAAAGATCGCAGAGGAAAGCAGAAAGATGGGTTTTAAAAACACAGGCATCTTACCGCAGATGACGCAGATGACGCAGAGAAAAGAAGATAATTAAATGGTTTAGAAACTTCAAAAATGATTCCTCGGCGCCTGCCTGTCAGAATACGACAGCAGACAGGTACTCCGCGACCTCCGTGGTTAAGCAGTATTCTACCACGAAGGACACATACTTGGGTTTTGCCCTGTTTCTTGCTTTCCTTGGCGGTCCCTGCGTCTTTGCGAGAGACTCGTCTCGATAGATTTGACTCTCTAGAGTAGCTGTGCTATGGTGGTAATATCAGTATGAAAGAAAAGAAAGGTGTATTACAAACTTCCGAGATTCCGGTGATTGAAAAGAAGAGTGCCCATGCTGCCAGCCTTGTAGGGAAACACCGGGATATCCTTGATGCTATTAAAGGGCAACACCCTGCAGCTGTCATGAAATAATGGACACACTTCGCTGCTTCCGAGCAGATCTTCTTAGGCAGAGTTGAAGAGCAATATCATTGACAAAAGGAGGTGAGCTAAGTTAAAGATCACTAGTAACTAGGGAGACAAGCTAAGAATTTCAAAGGAGGCACAATGAAAAGAACAGCATTGCTTGTAATGATGGGAATATTGATCTTTGGATTGGTTGGGGTTCTCAGCGTATCTGGCGTTGCAAAGGATACGATCGTTGTCGCAGTTGGTGCACCGCCACAGACGATGAATCCTCACGGATCAGACTCGGATTGCAACCTGGGCGTAGTGGCCAATATCTTCGAGGGGCTTCTGCAGAGGGACACCGGCGGTACTCTTCTTCCTGCGCTGGCAACCTCTTGGGAGCGCGTTAACGAACTCACGTGGCGATTCCACCTAAGGCAGGGAGTCAAGTTTCATAATGGTAATGACTTCACCTGGGAAGACGTTAAATACACCATGGAGAGGCTAAGAATACCCTACCCCGTGTCGGAGTTCCTCGCCTTTGGCGGGTTGATCGTGTCCGTGGAGACAGTAGAAGGCAACCCCTGGATCATTGACATCGTGACAACGACGCCAACATCTTACTTCGATCAGAACCTTCACCAAGTGTTCATCATGGATAAAGAATCGACAGAATCACGTTCCATCGGCGAGATCGGAGAATATCCGATCGGAACTGGCGCCTACAAATTTGTCGAGTGGATCAAAGGCTCCTACCTCAAATTGGAAGCAAATGAGGATTACTGGGATGGTGCTCCTTCCGTTAAGTATGCAGAGATACAACCGGTTACTGAGCCCTCCACGCGAGTGGCAGCGATCGCCACTGGTGAAGTGGATATCCTCCAGGACATCCCTGTCGAGCTCTTCGATACAGTTGCAAAAAACGCGAACTTAGAAGTGGTCACCCGCCCTGCGAGAAGGTCAATATGGCTAGGACTCAGAAATGAGCCCGGATTCCCTACAAGCGACATCAGGGTCCGCAAGGCCATGTATATGGCAATCAATGAGGATGAGATCATCGAGAAGGTCATGTTTGGGCACGCGTTCCCATGCACCCAGATACCAGACCCTCCAACTGTTGGCTACGACGCTAGTATCGAGCGACTCCCTTACGATCCTGAAGCAGCAAAGCAATTGCTTGCTGAAGCGGGCTATCCAGATGGTTTCAAGATTAAGTTCACTGGACCGAACGATCGCTACGTACGGGATGAGCAGATCGCACAGGCGCTTGCCTCACAGCTAGCAAAGGTTGGGATCGAGGTTGAACTTGATACCAAACCAAAGGCCGTTTACTTCCCAGAAATGGATGAACATGGGCTTGATTTCTATTTGCTGGGTTGGTTTGATGGCTCCTACGATTTTGGCCGATCATTCACCAAGCTTCTCCACAGCGTAGATGCTGAAGCTGGCTTTGGCGGCTTAAATGGTTCGTCTTACAAGAGCATAGCTTTGGACAGGCTTCTGGAAGCATCGGCTGAGATTGTCGACCCGGCACTGAGGGGAGAGGCACTACGTCTCTTAAACAAGGTGGCAATGCAGGAGAAGATCGCCATCATCCCCCTTCACTACCAAGAAGATTCCTATGCAGTCTACAAGGGGCGCGGGATAAGCTTTACGCCGCGATCCGATACGTGGATTGTATTCAAGGAAATGTCCATCAAGTAGTGGAAAGAATCAAAGGGAGTGAATAGCGAGGGGGCGCAAAGCTGAGAAATGTTACTTTGCGTCCCCTCATTCTATGTTTGCCTACATCGTTAGACGGATTGCTCAGAGCTTCATTGTACTGCTTGCAGTCTCATTGATCTGTTTTGCCATTTTCCAGTTCATGGGAGACCCGGTTCTTACCCTTGCGGGAAGATACGCCACACAGGCACAACAAGACCAAGTCCGCAAAACACTTGGACTAGATAGGCCGTTTTACACTCAGTACTTCAGCTTTATTGCAAACGCTATCCGCGGTGATTTTGGGCTGTCTTATGTTACACAAGTACCGGTATTAAGACTGATATTTGAACGCCTGCCCGCGAGTATTGAACTAGCGATTACTGCCATGTTTCTTTCTCTCTTCTTGGGAATTACACTAGGAGTTGTTTCTTCACTGAAACCTCATTCGCTAGGAAGTAGAATCATTATGACAGGATCGCTCTTTGGAATTTCTCTTCCCACTTTCTTGGTGGGAATTCTTCTTATTCTGGTTCTTGGTGTATCGTTAAGGGTCTTACCTCCCTTTGGACGGGGAAGAGTAATAAAGGTTATTGGAAATTGGCGAACCGGGTTTGTGACAATCGACGGCCTTCGACATCTCATCCTCCCTGCGCTGACCTTGGGAATGTATCAGCTGGCGGTTCTCCTCCGTTTGACACGAGGGGGAATGCTTGAGGCACTGCAAGAGGATTACACCAGAACTGCTTGGGCAAAGGGATTATCCCAGCGGATTGTGATGTTCAAGCACGCACTGAGAAACGT
>Ga0307427_1001273_pt1 | contig 13294 bp, 14 predicted proteins | sample SalMarWE160190MG_FD_202162 | JGI IMG/M metagenome (GOLD analysis project Ga0307427, IMG submission 202162) | Salt marsh sediment microbial communities from the Plum Island Ecosystem LTER, Massachusetts, United States - WE1603-190 | ecosystem: Environmental > Aquatic > Marine > Intertidal zone >... | reverse complement strand
GTTGTCTAGTTAGATGATATAATAGCTTCTGTTGGGGCTTAAACACGTGACTTCCTAAGAAGCTCGCGTAATTTGGGAATTAAATCAGGGCGCAAAAAGTTCGATATGGTTCCTGAGTCCCCAGCCAGTTTTTTGGTGGCGCATTCGTCTAGGGGTTTAGGACACCTCCCTCTCAAGGAAAAATTAGCTTCAAAATTCACAACTCCCAGTGAACTTATTCTCTCCGCCAGTTCTGGATTAGGTGTCCTCTGACCACTTAAAATCATGCTGAGATAAGACTTTGAAATCCCCAACTCTTTAGCCAACTGACTTTGTTTTAACCTCTTCATTCTTAACCTCCACTTTTGAATTAGGGGAGCCATGCCTGAGCTATGCCTGAGCTATGTCCCCATACAATATCTTACCATACTTGCTATGTTTTGTCTATAGGGTATGATAGTAACTTTGGTAGAACATAGCCCTTGTTTAGCCTCATAATAAGGGGATTAGCCCCTTGTCGGTTGCTGGAATGATTTGACAAGATAAGAAAAGTGTGGTATCCTTAAAAGTAGGGTATCTTGAGAATTGAGGAGGATTAGTTATGGATGATGAAACAAAGGAAGTAATAGCCAGGGCAGAATTACCAAGGTTGTTTAAGTTTATAAGGTTAGCACTGGGCTTGTCTCAAGGGAAGATGAGTGAGCTATCGGGGATTAGTAGAGTCCAGATTAGTTACTATGAGACTGCTGATTCCGTGCCAACAATGGTGACTTTCAACAAGTGGCTGGAGGCTGCCACTAAGGAGATTAGAGAACTAAGAAAAAGTAAGGAGGGCAAGTAAGATGGTAGAAAATACACTTGAAATGGCTAAGAAAGGACTGGCACTAAGCCAGAGGGACAGGGAAATGACTACTGAGCATAAGGCTGAGGAGCTTAGGGAGGTTGGTCTTCTGATTATAGCTGGTAAAATCCATAACAATTATTGGGACTTTGCCCATCAGCCTAGCAATAGCTCAGAGCACACCAAGCTACCGCCACAGTTCAAGGGAGCTAACCAAGACTTACATGAACTGGAGAAGATTCTGAGGGTAGATAGGAGTAAGCTTAAAGCATTGGAGGCTCAGGCTATGGCTTGGAATGATGTAGCCAAGCACTTTGATACTCAGGATACCAGTAGGACTTTGAACTATATGGACAAGGAATACCGCTATCCTGCAAGGGAACTAGAAGCTGAGAGGAAAGTCCTATCAAAGATTGAAGCTAAGGGAGAACAGATTATTACCAGCTTGAACCAACTAGCAAGGTCTGAGCCTCAAGTCTTGGACAATGCTGGTAAGAGGTTGAAGGTTATCAGGACTATGTTGAAAGTACCCCAATCTTATGAGGAGATACAGCAGGGACTACCCCCCATTGAGAAGCCTGCTGCAGAGTTCATTGGTGACTTACGCCATGCTGAACAGGGTGCAAGGTACAGGGCTAAGAGGGTATTAGCGGATGCTGGTATTGATGGTGACTCTATCAATAAGGAGTCAGATGCCTTTGACCTTAGAACTGGTAGGCCTATCCTTGACCAAACGGACATGATGGTGGTGGAAGCAAGGGAGGCTCATGCTAGACAAGGGGTAGCTGCAAGCCCTGTAGTGGAAAATAAGGGCACTCAAAGTAGTGGGGAATAGTTAACCCTAGAAACGAAAAGAGCCGTTGGCTAGACGGCTCATAGAAAGGAATGTGTTTTAATGTCTCAAGATAATAATAGAACAAATGAGCTAGAAAGTCAACCTATAACTAGACTAGAGGATGCAAAGGAACTATTACCTGAAGAGAAACTATCACCACTTGACTATGAAATTTATGAGAGGGTAATTGAGAAAGCTAAACTACTGCCACAAGAGACGGAAGAGGACTGTTTAAATTATCAGATGGTTATGGATGCTATCAATGAAGATGTTCATTTAGGTAGTATGCAGTTCCTTAATATAGTACGATGGCTCAATGAAAAGTTCCCCGATAATCCTATCCTTATCCCGTCTGATTATGTAGGTGATGTCCGTGAAGCTACTGAGCCTGACTGGATTATACCTGGTGTAGCGGTAAGGAATAACACCACTTTAATTTATGGTGATGCTGGAGTAGGGAAAACAACTTTCTACCTATACCTAGCTGATGCCTTAATGAATGGAAGTGAATTCGCTGGTATCCAATGTACTAGATGTAAGCCCCTAATAATCTGCCAGGATGAAGACCATAGCTTATTGAAAAACCATTGGGCAACGATGGGTAAGACCGATATATTGCCAGTAGCAAAGAAGGACATTGTATGGGATAAGAAGGATTTTAATGAGGACTTTGAACTGACTCTTACCGCTTATAAGCCTGATGTGGTTTTCATAGATAGCTATACGAGTCTGGGAATTCCCGACATTACCAGACCAGAATCAGGCTCTGTCTTTGATGCGACAAATAGAATGGCTAGGGAACATAAATGTGCTATTATTCTCATTCACCATACAAACCTCAGCGGAGAGCAAATGGGTTCTTCCCTCCACAGGGCTAAAGTTTCTTCTATGGTGTCTATAACACAGTTGGGTGCTGACCGTATTGTGGTAACACAGGAAAAGGTACGGGGGACTCATTTTGAGCCTATAGTAATTCACTTTAACAGGGGGACTTTGTATATGCGAAGGCAACCGAGGAGTGTGAAAGATGAGGTCTGGGTATTGCTAGGTGAAGGTAAATCAGAAGAGGAAATAATTGGTAAGCTCGCCACGAGTAAAAGACCAACTATTAGACGATACATAAGAGAATATCGGGATAGGAGATGAGTTGAGCCAGATAGGTAGTGTATTCTTATTGAAGTGGATAGAACTATATATATAGTTCTAGGCGTGGAAGGGTAAAATCCGCTAGGATTTTGTCTTGCTATCCACTAGGACTGGACTTCAATCCTTTACCAAATCCGCTTTAATGAACAGTGGAATCCGCCACTTAATCCGCTATGGAAGCTAATCCGCTATGGACAAAAAGATTACTATTATAAGGGTGGGGGGTGGATGGGTGGGGATTAAACCCTTCCCCTGTAGTGAAAAGAGATGACAGACCTCTATTTTGACTTGAGGAAGTCAAATAACTCATTCGGGTCTACCCTCAAAGTTTCAATAATCTTGATGAGATTTAGCACAGAGATATTTCGTTTCCCAGTCTCAATCTCCGTGTAGTAAGAACGACTAAAGCCAGAGATTTCAGCGAACTCTTCCTGTGAGTATCCCCGCTTGTTTCGTATTTTTCTTATATTATCGCCAAGTTGTATTAGGTATTGCTTATCTTGGGCGTTCCTATCTTGTTTTGACATCTTACAAGAAATTGTGATAGCATGTCACTCCAACCACAACCCGATTTAAGTGACATTCCCAAGCTTATCAAGGGGGAGGTTAACATGAGAACAGCAGCAGGTATCCTGATGATAATTGGTGGATTCATAGGCGGTACTATGTGGTTTAGTATCTCTCAGTGGTTTCTTCCCCCAGGCTTTCTTTCAATCTTGATACGCTTCATACCTGCGTTCTTGGCTGTAATAGGTGGTATCTTTGCACTGAAGAGGACACGATGGGGATGGGCATTGACTGGAGCTATCTGTTCTTTACTCTTCCCCGTATTTGGTATACCAGCAATCATATTACTAGTAAAAAGCAAAGGTGAGTTTGAATAGAAATCTTAAGCGTGCCTTAATTTTCCCTACGGGACTAACTATGTTACCTATCTCTGTAGTAATGGGTGTCAATGTTGACGGCATGGGGGAATTAAAGCCTTCCTATCACAGTTTTAAGGTGGTATACTCCTGACTGATAAGTGGAGATGGTTAAGGTGAAGCACCAAGAAGAAATGACTCCAGAAGCTTTTGCCTTTTCTCTTCTCACGCTAACTAGTGATGTTGTTAGTGATAATAGCCAAGCCCTCAAAGAGCACTTAAATGTTATTAAACAAAGCTCTAAGTTACCGAGAGTTGAGGAGGAACTCTTTTTCTTTTTTGTATTTGCTCTTGATTACTGGTTGGCAATGGGTTCACGCTATACAAAGGAGGAGAAGGACATTGTAAGGCAAGCATTTTATGCCCATTTAGCCAACATCCTTAGCTTAAACACTATGCAAGAACGACTCATCACCTACGCTCAAATAGTCAACGAGGAAAAGGGAGACGAGGCTAAATTTTTCGGTTTCGGAAGTAAGTTATCAAAACTTTGTGGCATGCCAGGAAACCCACATTTGCTTGTGTTAGCTCCCCATCTTTTTACAGAGGCGTTACAATTACTAACGACATTAGAACACACACGATTAAAAATGAAGTAAGGTAGGATGATTGGAGCTGTCGCTGGTGATGTCATTGGCTCAATATATGAGAGCCAGATTTTAAGCCTGACAGGAATCTTTAGTTCATCTTCAGAAAGAAGAAGCTGACTGAACAGAGGAGGGCACATAGATGGCTAATATCCTCACTGTGATTGAGCCATACTGGTATCAAGACACCTGGGTATTTGACGATGAATCTGTGGGGTTAGATAAAGAACCCTTTGTGCAAGGTATTCCAGAGATGATTGATGCCATGGTCAAAGATATACCTAATGCTCATAGTGGATTCAGACTACTTTTCTCATCGCTACCCTTTTCTGGTTATCAGGTAGAACTTACATGGGTAAGAGAGGAGTATGGTGGGCACTGGTACAAGGTAAAGAATCAATTGGCAGAAGGCTGGTTGTGTCCCGCCTTATTCAGGTACTTTGAAAGTGCACCAGAGACACTCTATGTTAAGGTAGAACCAAGCCATCGTAAGTTCAGCACAGAAGACACCGAGATAGCAACTCTCAAGGAAAAGATAGAGAAACTAGAGCAGATGGTAGGCAAGCTCACTTTGGAGAATGAAGCCCTGAAAAAGGAGAGAGAAAGTTAGACTACCCTTAGAGGACGGGGCAAAGCCCCCAATCATTAACCTTCCCCTCATAGCCTTAAGGTAGTATACTCCTGCGAATGGGGATTCAGGTGAATTATTTTCAAAGACACTTAAATTGGACATGGGTATTAGCCTATTCGCTATGGTTTGTACTTAATCTTTATGCCGATGACTCTTTTGGCATAGCGTGGTGGCTTTCTTTGGCTGCTGCCATCTTCCTACTTGTAGTATCTGGCTGGGTTATCAAACAGAAGGGGCGAAGATTATGGTGGATACTCCTGACCCCCTTCTTTTCACCGCTGTGGCTGAAAAATGTGAGTCTAGTTAGTCAGAGCCTACCAACAATAACATACGAAGAACGACAGGAATGCCTAGCCTATTATGAAGAAGAGAAGAAGCTACAACTGATATTGAATCGTGTGGGGCGACTATTTGACAAGAATTTGGGCAAATATGAGGATGATTATTTTGAAGCCCAAAAAGCCTTAAGGGATTTCGGCACTGGTAAAGCCTTAAGAGACGACTTTGAGCCTGTTCCCCCTATGGATATTATGGATAAAATATTTGAGGTTAGCGAGTATATGCATTATGCAGCAACTGATATTGTTAAGAGAAAGAAGGAGATGAGACTTGCACCCTCTGCTGCTCAAGCAATGTCTTCTGCTTGGTTAGCTGCATATTTGGATTATGAGGCTCTAGGAGACCCCTCTAATATAGCGGCAGGCTACAATCCTATGGAAGTGCAGGCCAAGAAAGTAAGGCAAAAAGAGCTTGCTAAGAAGTCCAACGAATCATTGCACAAGGCACAGGAAGAAGAAAGGGAGTTCCTTAAACACCTAAATCTTAGTAGTGGTGAGTATCAAAGGATAGTTGACTATGCAGAGATAGCTGTGGCGGCTGACGAATGGTTACGAAAACTGGAAGCGGAATGCCCATGACCAAGGGTATTTGTTGCAAAGAGAAATAACGCCATTGGTTAGGAGACATACCTTCCTAAAATATTAGGGCTAGCTGGAATCCCCTGAAAGGAAAGAGGGAAAAATGAACTGGTTTCAAAGACATCTGAACTGGACACTGGTTTTAACCTACCTGACACCCTATCTAATTATAATTATACTTGGGACTTTTGGTGTTCTCTCTTCAGGGTCAGTTCCCACTATACCAGAGGCACTATTCTTGATTATCTGTTTCATAGCAGGATTTTTTGTGTTTGGTTGGGTACTAAGAAGAAAGAATAGAAGCCTGTGGTGGCTGCTAATGGTGTTTGTTCCCTTCGGGTTCATTGTTTGGCTTGGTCTTGAAAACCGAAGTCAGCAATTTTAAGCTTAATTGAAATTTTTCTACGAGTAGACCTTCGGTATGTGGGCTTCAGGTCAAACCAGTGCCCTGGGGTATACCCCCTATGCCCATAGCGGATAAGACTATCAAGGGGAGCTATTGGCTATTAATACCTTAGTTCCCCCTTACTTTGTTGTGAACAACTAGCCTTACCTTGTGAACTTTTACCTATGACCACCTCCCTAATAAGGATATAACCATATTCAATTGTTCACTGGTTTATCTTCCGATAGAGGTTAAGTGCCTCATCAAAGCCCAAGCTCTTAGAATACTTTTCTACCATTGTGAGATTCTCCCATCCACCAAGAGCCTGGACTATACGGGTAGATAAACCTGATTTGATTTGGTGGACACAAAAACCTCGCCTATATGAGTGAGCATTACATTGTATGCTAGTCTCAGCTTTTAGCCTTTTGAGCATTGTTTGAGCACCACCCTTGTTAATCTCAAAGCTATCGTGAGTGCTAAACCATTCTCTCACAAGCCCGTTACCAGCTAAACACTTCCGATAACGATTGCCTTTGCCTAATACGACTACAGTTCCCTCTTCCCAATTGAAGTCTTTAGCCTTGATATTCAGAGCTTCACTTAGCCTTGTGCCTGAATACCAGAGGAAGCTAATCAAGGCCTTATCCCGTTCACAATGACAATGGGCTAACAAGGTATCAAGCTGTTCCTTTGATACGGCAGGTAATAGCTTTTTTTGTGTCTTAGGTGGTGAGACCTTTTCAATAACATTCTCAGCTATGTAATCATTGTGGTACAGCCATCTGGATAATGCTCTAAGACACGAGTAGAATTTAGCCTTACCATTCTGGCATCTAAGACTGGCTAGATAGCTGTTTATGCCTTGAGGGGTGATAGTATAGCCAACAAAGCCATCTAAGGTATAATGATAGCTTTCAATGCTTCTGGAGCTTGCCCCTTGTGGACGGGATATGATAAAATTCCCCAGTAACTCGGTTGTGAACTTTTGTGAACTTTGTGAACTTTTTACCTCTTTAGGGCTTACGGCGCATTCGTCTAGGGGTTTAGGACACCTCCCTCTCAAGGAGGAGATCACCGGTTCGAATCCGGTATGCGCTACCATAGACAAAAATACCCCCTGTTTTGAAGCTAAATTCTTATAACAGGGGTCTACTTTTTACCGATTTGCTACTAATTTGCTACTAATTTCGTCTTGATTATCGTGGTTGAGCAGCTTGTCAAAACTTTCTGCAGCTGCTTGTTGAATACCAGGGGCTACATGACTGTATGTGTCGAGTGTCATTTGAATACTGGTATGTCCTAGACGCTCCTGCACTATCTTCGGATGGATTCCCTGTTTTAGCATCAGGCTCGCGTGGGTGTGCCTTGCATCATGCAGGCGAATTACTTTTACACCAGCCCGAGCGGCTATTCTCTCCCATGCATACGTTATAGTATTCGGGCGTAGGGGTTTCCCAGAGTTACTGAACACCAAATCTGATTCACTTACAGTCTGTCCCAGTAGTAGAGCTTCAGCTTCCTTTATCTTACGGTGTTCACTAAGGACGAGGAAGAGAGAAGATGATATGGCTATTGTCCGACGGCTTTTTTCTGATTTGGGCTGTGTAAATATGTAAGTGCCGTCCCTCAGCTGGTGTAGACTACGACTAACGTAAATCTGACTATAAATGAAGTCTACGTCCTGCCACCGCAAGGCCAGCAATTCCCCTCGCCGCATTCCGGTGAAGAGCGCCGTGTAGAATAGAGGGTAATAACGGCTGTCTCTCGCAACTTCCAAAAAGTGGTTTACTTCATCCTCATTCCACGTCTGCATTGTCGAGCGTTTGAAACGTGGTGGGTCTACTGCATCAGCAACATTGCGGTTAACCAATCCCCATTTTACAGCAGTCTGTAAAGCTACATGTATCAAGGCGTGATGATACCGAACCGTCCGAGCACTAAGACCTCTATTCAGTCCTGTAGTGTAGTGCCTCTGCAGGTGTTCTGGTCTTAGTTGTGTCAACTGAATACTGCCAAGCTCGGGAATCAGGTATTTGTGGATAATACCAGTGTACCTGTCATAACTCCTTGGTGAAAGGTTAGGTTTAGCGTAATCCGATAGCCACTTCTCGAGATAGTTCCTCATTACAGTCTTGTCAGGCTTCACAAACGTACCCGAGTCAAGTTCGTGGATTAGCTTTGTCATCTGTTTTTCGGCTTCACGTTTTGAGGTCCCAGCGGTTATCCACTGCTGCTTACGCTTACCAGTAGATGGGTCTAAGCCCAACTGAAGAACGATCGTATAGTTTTTACTGCCTTTTCGTTTGATTATCCTGCCTCTCATTTTATGCCTCCCGATACTGCTTTAGAATAGAGAATTGAAGTTATAATATGCATCATTCCATTTTCTTTAGCCAATGAAGACTGGTTAACGAATTCGCGTAAAGCAACGAGGCCACCGCTTTTAACGATATCGAAGCAATCATCTATCATTTTTGTCTCTTCTGAAGAAAGGGGACGTCCTTTATGCTGCTTGATATCTTCGTGAGTTATTGTTCGCTCTTCCTCGATTGCATCCAAGATGTTTTGCTGGTATTCGGGAGGGATTGCATCCCACCAGGATACTAAAGCATCGTTGCTTAAAAAGTCTTCGCTGGCGAAGTAGAGTACATCAAGGTCAGAGGTGTTAGGATATTGTTCGTTCATCTGCTCGCTTACGCGCTCTCTCTGCGCATAGTTATCTGCTATAAAGAGAAGCCATAAAAGTTTTCTGTCATCGTCAAAAGCCGATTTACTAATCAATGGTTCAACAGCCGGATACAGACGGGCGATCCACCTGGCCTCTCTTATCGTTATTTCTCCAAGTGAGCCTTCTTCATCTTCGACTGCCTTTAGTTTCTGTATCTTGATGAGTATCGGGATAATGTCAGTCGGAATATTATATTGAGCGCAGGCTCCTATACTCCAGGGCTTCTCGAGTTCGCTGGGTTGCTTGTTGCGGGCTTCTGATATCATCCTGGCCAGGGTATCTTCGGTAGGTGAAACCTCTCCCATCCTCTCGATAAGTTCCTGAAGCCGCACCGCCAGAGCTCTCCGGGGCATCGTCTTGCTGTCGTAGATGGCCTGACTAATTATTAATTGTCTTACTTCATTAGGTATTTTCGGTCCTCTACCTGTCCTTCTTCTATTCATTCCGCTTGTTCCCTCTACATTATTCTATTCATACCTTGCGTGTGCTATATATATTCCTTAATAATATTAATATTAAGGCACCGATTCATAAATGTCAATAGCTTTTTATAAATATTTTTGGAGAGATTGCCATGGTGAACAATCGGCTAAAAGAATACAGAGAAAAGGCGGGGCTTTCACAGACCGAGTTGGGATGGCGGGCAAAGATGGCTGGCCAGAATATAAGCGCCATTGAGCGTGGTACACTGGCGCCCTGGCCCAGGGCTAAGAAGGCACTCGCCAAAGCCCTGAATGTTCCCGAAACCGAGTTATTCCCTGAGGACAGTATCAATGGACAAGACCCCGGATAATCGCCTGGTTTACTCCATACCTGAAGCGGCGCATGCCCTCCACTGCAGCAAGAGCCTGGTGTATGACCTGGTTAAGGCTGACAAACTCCCGCATGTCCACCTGTCGGAAAAGCGTGTGGTCATTCCGGTAGCTGCTTTGGAACGCTACTTACAGGAACAAAGCGAGGGCTTCAATGATTAATATGATTGAGGCTGCCCTCTCATATATTGATCAGGGATTTAAGGTATTTCCTGTCAAGCCGGATAAGAAACCTCTCACTCCCCACGGCCTTAAGGATGCAACACAGACCAAAGCAGGTGTTCGTGAATTCTGGAAACGCTGGCCGGATGCCGGCATTGCTTTAGTGACGGACGATTTATTAGTGCTGGATTTTGATGCTAAAAACGGGGGCCTTAAAAGTAAGGCAGCCATAGAGGCAAGGTACGGCTCGCTTCTCCGTACCAGGACTCACCGGACAGGCGGTGGTGGTGAGCACTGGATTTACCGCAATCCCAATGGCGCCAGTGTCCGAAACGCCGTTTCATTCGCTGGATATCCGGGCGTGGACTTGAGAGCAAACGGCGGTTATATCGTAGTACCACCAAGTCAACATGAAAGCGGCAAAAGATATGAAACAATCGACAACAGTGAAATAGCGCCGGCTCCAGACTGGTTAATGGATCTGGCAACAACGAAGAGGAAAAGGTTACGGCAGACTTCGTCAAAAGGTGAGCTGATACCGGAGGGTGAAAGGAACTCAAGGCTTACCAGCATTGCGGGATCGATGCGGCGTAATGGGATGTCACAGGAGTCTATCGAAGCTGCACTTCATGACGTAAACCAGCGCCAGTGCTCACCACCTTTACCTGACAGTGAAATTTCGAGAATAGCTAAAAGCGTAACTCGCTATGCACCAGACTATTTACCAGGGCCGGATGGAGCTGCTATCAAGTATTTTAACCTTACCGATCTGGGTAATGCAGAAAGATTGGTTAACCGGTATGGTGACGTACTGCGCTATTGTTACGAGCGCAAACGCTGGCTGGTCTGGAATGGCAAGGTATGGGAATGGGATGCCGGAAACAAGGTGGCAGCTCTGGCAAAACTCGCTGTAAGGAACATCTATCACGAGGCTGGGGATGAACTGGATGAAAAGAAAAGGAAAGACATAGCCAGTCATGCCTCTAAATCAGAGTCTGACCCCAGACTTACCGGGATGATAAACCTGGCTCAATCAGAACCTGGTATTCCCATCAAACTAACAGACCTCGATACCAACCACTGGGTATTCAACTGCCTTAACGGAACAATTGACCTTCAATCCGGGAAGCTCCTACCTCACCGAAAAGAAGACCTGATAACTATCTTAGTCCACATAGAATACGATCCTAATGCCAGCTGCAATTTATGGATGCGATTCCTGGACAGAGTTACCGGGGGCAACATCGAGTTGGTCAGCTACCTGCAACGGGTGGTTGGTTACAGCCTTACCGGAGATACTAGAAGCCAGACTATGTTCTTTCTCTATGGGCTTGGCAGCAATGGTAAATCCACATTCATTACCACTATTCGAAAACTTACCGGCGGCTACGGTACCAAAGCCAATACCAGCCTTTTTATGGCAAAGGATAGAAACTCCGGTGGCCCCAGTGAGGATCTGGCCAACCTGCAGGGAAAGCGGTTTGTCATGGCCAGTGAGATAGAAGATGGGCGACGACTGGCGGTTGTCTTGATTAAAGAAATGACTGGTGGTGAAGCCATCCGTGCCGACCGAAAGTACGAGCATGAAATTGAATTCCAGCCGGTGCATAAAATCTGGTTGATAGGCAACCACAAGCCGGTAATAACCGATACCACGCTTTCTATCTGGAGAAGGGTAAAGCTCATTCCCTTCACCGTAACTATTCCCGGTAAGGAAATGGATCCGGATTTACCTGCCAAACTGGAATCTGAACTGCCCGGAATACTGGCCTGGGCTGTTAAGGGTTGCCTGGAGTGGCAGAAGTACGGACTCGCAGAACCTAAAGCGGTAACTAATGCTACTTCGGATTACCGCCACGAACAGGATATCCTGGGTGATTTCATCGATGATTGCTGTTGCCTTCTACCTACTGCCGCGGTATCCAAGCATGAGCTGAAAACGGCCTACGAAACTTGGTGTAACAGCACCGGCAGCCAGCCGGCATCGCAGAAGACATTCAGAGCCAGGCTGATAGAAAGAGGGGTTACCGAGGGGAAAAGCGGAGGTACTCGGTACTGGAAGGGTATAGCCTTATCTGACTCGGAGGGACAACAGGGGCAATTGGGACAAGAGGGACACAAGTGACAGGTTTTTCCAGTAAGTTTACACGCGAAGGAAAATATAGAAAAAGTTCTATAAAAAACCTGTCCCAACCTGTCCAGTTGTCCCAAAGGACCGTCTGAAAATGGAAGAGGAGTAATGATAGTTAAATGTCCTCACTGCGGCAAGGAAGTTTCGGTTAATGGATTAGGACGGAAACCGCTGAACATCCCGCTCAAAAACGTTCTTGAGTCCTTACAGGTACATCATAGTGTTACCGCAGCAGCTCAAGAACTCGGATGTAGCCCTTCATATTTATTCGGTGTCTTGAAAGCGAACGGATTAAAGCTCAGGGAAGTAATCAAGAAAGGCAAGTGATTGGTCGGCTCGGCGGCCGATGCCATCCGGATAATAGCACCGGGGGTGACCCCCTTTCTAACTATCGGAGGGTTTATTCACCAAACGCACAGCTAACGGGTGCACATTGACAGATATGTATACCAGTTATGCGAACCAATGAATGGTATAAGTAAAACGGACCGCAATAGCTATGTCACGAGGTGAGTGGTGTCTGGTATACTAATATGGCATTCAACCAGGAATGAAGCATAGTATCAATAGATCCAGTGGGTAACCCTCCTGTACCCTCTCTAACCACATTCAAAAAAGACCAGGTCGTATTTGCTTGGTCGTATCTGCTGATCTGATTAGTCTAGTAAACGAACCGACTTTTACCCTTCCTGCTACAAGTAACTCCTACAAGTAATTACAGCAAGTAGCTACAGCAAGTACATACGGCAGCAGTAGATACGGCAACTTGTTTTTCCACAGTCTCATTGGATCTAGGAGGGGGTAACCCCGGTGGAGATGGATTTAGCTACGATTTAGGGGTTTTCGAGTGGTTGTAAACCAACCATTTAGCCTCGGGTGGTCTGCCAATGTCAAACCAATTCAGGCGTGGCGGTTTGGCCAGTGGTTAGCCACCTTAGCCTTAATGGTTGGAAGGAAAGACAGATGGTGACCGGTTCACACGTTTGGCTAACCCAAAAAAGAGGAGAATGTATCACAGCAGAAGCGCCCGTAGTTTGTATCTTGTCCTGTAACTTGTACTACTATCCATTTCTACTAAGGTACCAATATACTTTAATGTGACCTTAGCCAACAATCTGGACGTTTGTTCAATTCCTGCCAAGGCCTTTTCGCTAATGCTATCCGAAAACTGCCCCTTTCCTCTAAACTCACGCTCTAATAATCAATCCAGCCCG